>Ga0210040_10011104_pt1 | contig 10239 bp, 8 predicted proteins | sample CryGeyCG12114_NA_FD_185462 | JGI IMG/M metagenome (GOLD analysis project Ga0210040, IMG submission 185462) | Groundwater microbial communities from aquifer - Crystal Geyser CG19_WC_8/21/14_NA (SPAdes) (version 2) | ecosystem: Environmental > Aquatic > Deep subsurface > Groundwater | place: USA...
TCCCCGGCTGATGCGGCGCCCTGGGCGCACGCGTTCGGCTTGCCCAGCCAGCCCACGGCGGGGGGAGTGGCGCTGACCAGCGTGACCCGGTCGTCGTCCGGGACCTGCTCGGCGGTGCCGTCGGTCGAGCCGTCGTCCACCACGACCAGCCGCAGACCGGGCACGCCGCGCTGGTCGAGCACGGCGGCCACGCACCCGGCGACCTGGTGCGCCTCGTCGCGGACCGGCAGCACCACCGTCACCTGCCGCGCCACCGGGCGGGGCAGCGCCGGCGGCCGGCGGAGCAGCGCGGTGTTGACCGCGGCGTGCACCGCCCCCAGCACGGACAGCCCGGCGCAGACCCGCACCAGGCGGCTCACCGGCGTGACCGCCAGGCGATCGCGGCCAGCACCGGCAGCGCGAGCAGCACGCCCCAGGCCGCCGACCCCGGCAGCCCCAGCCAGCCGGCGTGGGCCAGCGCGCCGCCGAGGGTCATCCAGCCCAGGGTGAGCAGCGGTGCGGTGTCGCCGATCTGCGGCTCGGTGGCGGTCCGGGCGACCAGCAGGTCCAGCAGGGTCATCAGCAGCAGGCCGGCCAGCAGCCACCCGGCCAGGTTGGTCAGCGGCACGGTGTCGATGCCGGGCAGCCCCGGCTCGGGGTGCGCCCAGCGCCAGTAGCCGGCCTGCACCAGCTGCGGGTCCAGCACGACGTCCCAGGCTGCGAACACGTAGGCGGCCACCAGCACCCGCACCGGCCGGGAGCCGGGCACCAGCCGGGCGGCCAGCACCCAGCTCGGCCAGGCCATCAGCAGCCAGGCCAGCGGCACCAGGAACGGGACGCCGAGCAGGGTCGGGCCGAGCGCGTCGCTGTAGGAGTACTCGCCGTAGGGGAAGCCGGTGGCCAGGCCCAGCGCCTCGAACAGCACCGCGACGACGGCGACCAGCACGAGCACTCCGATGCCGGTCCGCGCGCCGCGGCTGAGCCAGGCATGGCTGATCGAGACTCCCGAGCCCAGCAGCACGATCGTCCAGCTGACGACGTCCCGGCCGCTGCCGTCGGTGAGCGGATAGGCGATCGCGGTGAGCACGAGCAGCAGCGCCAGGCCCAGGGGCAGCCGGGAGCGGGCCGCCGGCCGGCGGACGGTGAGCAGCCCGCTCACCGGCGGCGCACCGGGTCGGCGGCGCGCAGCGCCGGCAGCCTCGCCAGCTGGGCGTCGGTGGCCAGACCGGCGTCGAGGGCGAGCAGCGACAGCAGCCGCAGCGGACGTCCGGTCTCGGCTGCGGCCTGCAGCTTGTGGTGGCCGTCGAGCAGGAAGTGGGTCAGGCACCAGTGCGCATGGTGGTCGGGACCCTGCAGCACCGCCGGCTCGCAGACGTCCAGGGTCGCGACCGCCACGGCCGTCAGCCGGTCCGAGCCTGCGAGCCGCCGGGCGTGCTCGGCGACGACGTCCGGGTGGTTCCAGCTGGGCGGCACCATGGGGACGACGAACTCGTACAGGTGCGCACCGTCGTCGACGCGGGTGGAGAACGTCCGGTAGTACGGCGTGGCGGGGTAGGACGGCAGGCCCCAGAACGAGTCGACGTCCCAGGTGGCCACCTGCTCCTCCGCGAAGTAGTCACCCGGCCCGGCGGGCAGCACCTGCTCCGGCCGCACGGCCAGCAGCAGGGGCAGGTACCGGCCGGCGGGCAGCAGCTCGGCGAACACGTCGAGCACCGCGTCGTCGACGTCGTCCAGACCGTCGGTCAGCCGGTCCTGCGCCGCCTCGAGGGAGAGCGTCGTCGTCGACCCGGCCAGCCGGCGGAAGAGGAAGGCGCAGGTACCGCACCACCAGCTCAGCTCGAAGGCCGGCGTCCGGTCCACCGAGAGCACCCGGCGGCCCTCGCCGCTCGGCTCCGCACCGAACGTCAGGCGGGAGTCCGGAGAGCCCAGCTCCCGGACGTCCCCCACGGTCAGGAGCACGGCCCCACGGTACGGCCGGTCAGCCCCGGCCGGCCCGCGCGGCCCGCAGCCGCTGGGCGGCCGACCTGCGCAGCCGGGCGGCGGGACGGCGGTCGGCGAGCACCACCCGGGCGGCGGTGCGGCCGGAGTTGCCCGACACCCCGCCGCCGGGGTGCGTGGAGGCGCCGGTCAGGTACAGGCCGGCCAGCCCCGGCACCCGGTGACCGGACAGCGCCGGTGTCGGCCGGAAGCCGAACATGCTGGCCAGGCCCATCTCCACGTGCATCACGTTGCCGCGCAGCAGGGAGAGCTCCTGCTCCAGCTTGAGCGGGGTCTGGACGTACAGCCGCTGTACCGAGTCGGCGAAGCCGGGCGCGTACCGGTCGACGGCGGCGATCAGCTGACGGGCGGCCGGCTCGGCCAGGGCGTTCCAGTCCGAGCCGTCAGCGAGCGCGTAGGGGTACCACTGGCCCCAGATGGTGACCACGTGCTGGCCCTCCGGTGCGAGGGTCGGGTCGCTCGCGGAGAACGACATCGCCAGCGGCACCGGCTCGCGGGGCACCTCTCCGGCCAGCCAGTCGCCGTGCGCCCGGGCGAGCTGTGCCCGGTCGGTGCACAGCAGCTGCAGTCCCTGTAACGCCTCGTCGCCGACCCCGGGGTAGCTGGGCAGTGCGTCGGTCTGGCAACGCAGCACCAGGCCGAAGCCGTTGCCCAGCGGAGGGTCGGCGTCGGCCAGCGCCGGCGGGGCGTCGTCCCCGGCGATGTCCCGGGTGGCCAGCACGTGGCAGGCGGCGACGACCACCGGTGCGGTGATCCGCCGTCCGGAGGCGGTCTGCACGCCGGTGACCCGGCGCGCGCCGGCGGGGCCCTCGACCAGCAGCCGGGCCGCGCCGTCCCCGAGGGTGACCGAACCGCCGTCGGATGCCAGCCGGGCGGCCAGCGCCTGGGTCAGCCCGCCGGATCCGCCGACCGGATGGCCGGGCGGGACGTCGTGCAGCAGCGCGACCCAGCCGACCATGGCCGCGGTGCCGGGCTCGGACATCGGCGGTCCGGACTGCGCGCCGAACCAGGCCAGTGCCGCCTTGAGCCGCTCGGAGGAGAACCAGCGGTCCAGCAGCGCGTCGCCGGAGCCGAGGAAGTCGGTGGCGATCTCACCGCCCGGCGTGCGCGGCTGCCCGCGCTTCGGCGCACCGACCGGCCACAGGTGGCGGACCAGCCGGGCCGGGCTCGGCCGGTCGCCGAACGCCTTCACGACGGCGGCGCTGCGCGGGCCCCACACCTCCACGAAGCGGCGGTAGGCGGCCGCGTCGTCCGCACCGCAGGCCGCGGCGATCGAGGCGCAGGTGGCGTCCAGGTCGACGGAGAAGACCAGCGGGCGGCCGTCCGGGCCGGGGTCGCCGGGCACCGGGGCGGGGGCGAAGCCCCACGGGTCGCAGTCGATGTACCGCAGCCCGAAGCGCTCGAGCTCCAGTTCCTCGACCACGCCGCTGTGCCGGATGATCACGTGCGCGCTGGAGCCGCGGTCGACCCGGACACCGGGCCACCGCTCGACGGTGGAGACCGCACCCCCGAGCACCTCGTCGGACTCCGCGACCTCCACCCGCAGTCCGGCGCGGGCCAGGTGGCAGGCCGCGACCAGGCCGTTGTGACCCGAGCCGATGACGACCGCGTCGGTGACCGTGTCGACGGAGATCAGTCCTTCGGTCGAGGCGGGGTCAGCGGCAGGCGGGCGCCGAGGATCGCGAACGGCCGGGAGTCGCCGGGGAAGTGGTAGCCGCGCGCCAGGTCGACGAAGCCGTCGGCGTGGTAGAGCCGGAACGCCTTGGTGTCGGTGTCCGGGGTGCTCAGCAGGGCCGCGGGGTGCGGCAGGTCGGCCACCAGTGCGTGCAGCAGCTGACGCCCCAGCCCCCGGCTCTGGTGGTCGGGGTGCACGTGCAGCTCGCAGACCTCGAAGGCGCCGGGCAGCCACTGCTTCGCCGTCCGCCGGTCGAGCGCGTTGCGGACCTGGTCGTGCCACCACTGGCCGGGAGCGACCAGGTAGCCGTAGCCGAACCCGACCAGCCGTTCGCCCTGCTCGGTCTGCGCGAACGCGCCGACCGCGCGGAAGCCGGGCCGCTCGGTGTGCTGGACGGCGTAGCCGTAGCGGCCGGCCACCACGGCGTCGCCGTAGCCCATGGCGGCGCCGTAGATGGCCAGCGCCTCGTGCAGGTGGTCGCGCATCCACGGCGTGGGCAGCTCGGTCACCCGGGTGGCGGGTGTGGTGTCGGTCATCGGGGAGCCGCCTCCCCGGCGGCTGGGGGGAGGGTCGGAGTGGGGCCGGCGCCGACCTCGGCGGGGGTGCCGTCGGTCAGCCGCAGCAGTTCGTCGTAGGTGGTCGGGAAGACGGTGTGCGGGTGGCCGGCCGCGGCCCACACCTGCGGGTGGCGGGCGAGCTCGACGTCGACCAGCGTGCCGATCGGCTCGGGGTGGCCGATCGGGGCGACGCCGCCGATGGCCTGCCCGGTGTGCCGGCGGACGAACTCCGGGGTGGCCCGGGTGATCGCCGGGACGCCGAGCAGGTCGGCGACCAGGGCCTCGTCGACCCGGTGCGCGCCGCTGGTGAGCACCAGCAGCGGCTCGCCGCCGACGTCGAACACCAGGCTGTTGGCGATGGCCCCGACCTCGATGCCGAGCCCGGCGGCGGCCGCGGCGGCGGTGCGGGCGCTGTCGGGCAGCACGCGCACCTCGCCGGGAGCGCCGGCCGCGCGCAGCGATCGGGCGACCTCGGCGACCCGTGGGGAGTGCGGGGGCTCCGCTCCGGTCATGCGGCCGATCCTGCCACCGGCCTGCGGGTGCTGCCGTACCCGGGAGGAGCCGCTCAACGCCGGTCGAGGTCCAGTGCCGGGCTCCGGTCCGGATCGTCGACCGCCACGGGGGGTGGCAGGTCCAGCGGGTGGGCGAGCTCGTCGGCCCGCAGCCGGGCCGCGGCGATGGTGACGACGGCCAGCACCGGCGGCAGCGCACCGGCCAGCAGGAAGGTGGCCGCCAGGCCGATCAGCTCGCTCACCGGCCCGGCCAGCGCCATGGACACCGGCAGGAACGCCAGGGACACGAAGAAGTCCAGGCTGGACACCCGGCCGAGCATCGTCGGAGGGACCCGGCGCTGCAGCAGCGTGCCCCAGATGACGGTGGCGCCCTGGAAGGTGGCGCCGACGACCGCCGCCGCGACGACCATCAGCCACAGCTGGTCGGCCACTCCGAAGACCGCCAGCGGCAGGGAGCCCGTGCCCCACAGCATGATCATCGCCGTCAGGTAGCGGCGCGGCAGCCGGCGGGAGGCGACGACCAGGGAGGCCACCGCGCCGGCGATCCCGAAGGAGGCCAGCACCAGGGAGTGCTCCTCGGGTCCGCCGCCTGCCTGCTCCTGGACGGCGAACGGGGTGAGGACCTCCAGCGGACCGACGATCAGCAGCACCAGCACGGAGGCGAACAGCAGGGTGGACAGCAGCCACGGGGTGGCGGCCATGTAGGCGAAGCCCGCCCGGACGTCGCGGAGCACGGAGCCGGCCGGGGCGGCCGGCTGCCCCGCCTCGTCGGTGCGGTCCCGGCCCAGCGGGGTGGCCGGCAGGCCGAGCAGGGCGAGGACGGCGCCCAGGGCGGCTACCGCCGTGGCGAGCAGGGCGACCCCCGGGGAGCTGGCCGCGACGATCGCGCCGGCCGCGGCCGGTCCGGCCGCCTGCAGCAGCAGTGGTCGGAGGAACCCCTCGAGCCCGTTCGCCGCGAGCAGCTCGTCGGCCGGCACCAGCGCCGGGACGAGAGCGGAGTACGCCGGGAAGTACAGCCCCTGGGCGAGCCCGATGAGCAGCGACGCCACGGCCAGGTGCGCCAGCGCCAGCGCCCCGGAGAGGGAGAGCGCGGCGACCGCCGAGGTCACGACGAGCTCGGTGACCGCGACGCCCAGCAGGATCGGCCGCTGCGGCACCCGATCGGCCAGCACGCCGCCGAGCAGCGTGGTGAGCAGCATGCCGACGGCCGTGCCGGTGGTGGCCAGGGACAGCGCGCCCGGCCCTCCGCCGAGCTCGATCACCTGCCAGACCACGGCCAGCAGGTAGGTGCCCGAGGAGGTGAGCGACAGGACCAGGGCCGCGGCCAGCCACCGGTAGCCGGGGCGGCGCAGCGGTGCCAGCGCGCGGGGCAGGGCCGGCACGGTCAGCTCCTCGGCGGGTGGTGGGGGCAGGAGGTGGTCAGTCGATCCGGGCGGACCGCCGGGTGCAAGCCGTTATCGCGCCGGACCGGACCGGTTCGTTGCAGTGACTGCACCGACACGTGCATGGACACGCCCGCGTCGGCTTGACGCTGTCGGTGGGCTCCGGTCTACTTCTCGGTGTTCGAACAACTGTTCGAACACCGCGCGATCCTCGTGTCGACCCGGGCCGCCACGCACCTCGGTGCGTGCGCTTCCCCGCCGGGCCGGGCGAGAGGCCGAGCGGTGCTGGCTGAGAGTGCGGGAGTCTGTCATGAGCCGGGTGCTCGTCGGGGCCGGAGGCCGCGTCGGTGAAGAGGTGCAGGTCGAGCAGGGGCAGTCGGGGCCTGCCCAGTTCTGGCGCGGGCAGACGCGCTACGTCGTGGGGGAGCTGCTCGACTCCTGGGTCGAGACCGCCCCCTGGTGGCAGACCGACTCCGCGACCGGTGGGGCCTCGGCGGAGCTGGTGGTCACCCGGCAGGTCTGGCGGGTGGAGGCGGTCCGCGCGGGGCGGTCCCGGATGGACTTCGCCGGGGTGTTCGACCTGTCCTGGGAGCCCACGGTCAACCAGTGGCTGCTCGTCCGGGTGCACGACTGATGGGCGCCGTCCGGGCCATGTCGGTCGATCGCATGTCGGTCGATCACCTGCCGGTCGAGGGCCAGCTCCCGTTGCCCCCGCCGCTGCCGGCCTCCGCCGCCCAGCTGCTCGGCCAGGCCCACCGCGGGCTGGCCGAGGCGGCCGCCAGCCCCGACGCAGGCTGGCGGTACGCCACCGCGCACCTGGCCGCCCTGCGCGGGGCGGCCGCGGTGCTGGCTGCCCGCACCCGGCCCGAGCCGGCCCGTCGCCGGCCGCGCAGCGCCTGGGTGCTGATCGGTGAGGTCGCTCCGGAGCTGGCCGAGTGGGCGGCGTTCTTCGCCGCCGGAGCGGCCAAGCGCGCCGCGGCCGAGGCCGGGCTCTCGCACGCGGTCACCGAGCGGGAGGCCGACGACCTGGTCCGGGACGCCAGCACGTTCCTCGGCGTGGTCGAGACGGCGATCAGCCGGGCGGTGCCGCCGCAGTCCCCGGCCCGGCTGCGGTCGATGGACGGCGGCCGCCGCCGTCCCGCCGGGCGCAGGAACTCGTGAATGACCCCTTCGTCCACCTGCACGTCGCGTCGGGCTACTCGATGCGGCACGGCGCGAACCACCCGGCCGACCTGGTCGCCCGGGCCGCCGAGCACGGCATGGGCGCCCTGGCGCTGACCGACCGGGACGGCCTCTACGGAGCGGTGAAGTTCGCGGTCGCCTGCCGGGCGGCGGGCATCCGTCCGCTGTTCGGCGTCGACCTCGCCGTCGACCCGGTCGCGGGTGGCGAGCCGGGGGAGCCCGGGTCCGGCCGGGGTCGTCCCGCAGAGCCCGGGGGCTCTGGCCGGATCCGGTCCGCCGACCTGCACCGGGCCAACCACCCGGCCGGACGCCGGGCGCCGGCCCGCGGCGGGGCCAGCGTCGACCCGCGGCTGCCCCGGGTCACCTTCCTGGCCCGGGACGGCGCGGGCTGGGCGTCGCTGTGCCGGCTGACCAGCGCCACCCACCTGGGCGGCACCCGCGGCGAGCCGGTGAGCTCGCTGCGGCTGGCCGCGGAGCACGCGACCGGGCTGCTGGCGGTGCTGGGCCCGGGCTCCTCGGTGGGCCGGGCGGTCATCGCCGGGCAGACCGACCTGGCGCGCGCCCGGCTGGCGGCCTGGCGGTCGGTGTTCGGCGGGGACGGGTCGCAGCTGGTCCTGGAGGTCGTGCACCACCGCGGCCAGGGCGACCGGTCCCGGGCGCAGGCGATGCTGCGGTTCGCCGCCGAGACCGGGGTCCCGGCGGTGCTCACCAACGCCGTGCGCTACGTCGACGCCCTCGACGCCCCCACCGCCGACGTGCTGGACGCCAGCCGCCGGCTGGTGCCGCTGGGGCAGCGGCACGTCGACCGGCGCACGGCCGAGGGGTACCTGAAGTCGGGCAAGGAGATGGCCGACCTCGCCGCGGAGCTGGCCGGCCCCGACCGGGACGCCGCCCAGCGGCTGCTGGAGACCACCGCCCGGGTCGCCGAGCAGTGCGCGGTCGACGTCCGCGCGGACCTGGGCATCGGCACGGTCCGCTATCCCGAGCTCGACGTGGTCACCACCGCGGCCGAGCGGGGGATGGGACCGTCGGGGGTGCTGCGGGCGCGCTGCGAGGCGGGGTTCGGTCGCCGGGCGCTGACCCCGACGGCCGCGGTGCGCGAGCGGCTGGAGGAGGAGCTGGCGGTCATCGACCAGCTCGGCTACCCCTCCTACTTCCTCACCGTCGCCGACGTGGTCGCCCTGATCAAGGAGCTGCGGGTGCGGGCGGCGGCTCGCGGGTCGGGGGCCGGCAGCCTGGTCACCTACCTGCTGGGCATCTCCGACGTCGACCCGATCCGCTACGGCCTGCTGATGGAGCGCTTCCTCTCCCCGTTGCGCCACCAGCTGCCCGACATCGACATCGACGTCGAGTCCGCCCGGCGGATGGAGGTCTACGACGCGGTGATCGAGCGCTTCGGCGCGCACCGGGTCAGCTGCATCTCGATGATGGACACCTACCGGGTGCGGCACGCCATCCGCGACGTCGGTGCCGCCCTCGGGCTCCCGCCGGCAGAGGTCGACGCCGTCGCCAAGGCCTTCCCGCACATCCGGGCCAACCAGGTGCACGCGGCGCTGCGCGACCTGCCGGAGCTGCGGGCCAGCCGGCTGGGGTCCCGGCGGTCCGGTGGCAGCGGTGACCTGGACCTGCTGTTCGACCTGGTCGCCCGGCTCGACGGGCTGCCCCGGCACATCGCCCTGCACCCGTGCGGGGTGCTGCTGTCCGATGCCACCCTGCTGGACCGCACCCCGGTGGAGCACAGCTACCTCGGCTACCCGATGAGCCAGTTCGACAAGGACGACGTCGAGGAGCTGGGGCTGCTCAAGCTGGACCTGCTGGGCATCCGGATGCAGTCGGCGATCGCGCACGCGATGGACGAGGTGGCCCGGGTCGACGGGCAGCAGGTGGACATCGACGCCGTCCCGCGCGACGACCCGGCCACCTTCGAGCTGATCCGCAGCACCCGGACGCTGGGCATGTTCCAGATCGAGTCGCCCGGTCAGCGCGAGCTGGTCGGCAAGTTCGCCCCCCAGACGTTCGAGGACCTGATCGTCGACATCTCGCTGTTCCGGCCCGGGCCGGTGAAGAGCGACATGGTCACCCCGTTCCTGCTGGCCCGGAACGGCTGGCGCGACCCGGTCTACCTGCACCCGGCGCTGAAGCCGGCGCTGGAGCAGACCGCCGGGGTGGTGGTCTTCCACGAGCAGGTGCTGATGATCGTGGCGGCGATGACCGGCTGCTCGCTGGCCGAGGCCGACGAGGTGCGCCGGGCGCTGGGGGAGAAGGACGCCCATCCGGAGGTGAAGGCCTGGTTCGCACCGCGGGCGCTGGAGGAGGGCTTCCCCGTCGAGGTGGTCGAGCAGGTGTGGGAGGTGCTGGTCGCCTTCGGGTCCTTCGGCTTCTGCAAGGCCCATGCTGCGGCGTTCGCACTGCCCACCTACCAGTCGGCGTGGCTGAAGACCCACCACACCGCGGCCTTCCTGGCCGGCGTGCTCACCCACGACCCGGGGATGTACCCCAAGCGGCTGATCCTCGACGACGCCCGCAACTTCGGGGTGCGCGTGCTCGGGCTGGACGTCAACGCCTCGGCCGGCACCTACCGGCTGGAGCGGGTGCCCGCCGAACCGGACGACGAGCCCGACGACGACCAGTCCGACGACGACCAGCCCGACGACGGCGTGCCCGGTGACGGGGTCGGGCAGCGACGCCCGCCGTGGATGCCGGCGTCGATGCCCGACCCGTCCCGGTACGGCATCCGGCTGTCGCTGGCCGACGTCAAGGGCATCAGCGAGGACGAGGTCGCCCGGATCATCGCCGGCCAGCCCTACCGCTCGCTGGCGGACTTCTGGAGCCGGGCCGCGGTGTCCCGGCCGGTGGTCGAGCGGCTGGTGCTGGCCGGCGGCTTCGACTCGGTCTACGGGTTCGGGGTGCGCGACAGCGAGGCGGGCCGCCCGGCCCGGCGGCGGGAGCAGCTG
>Ga0210040_10011105_pt1 | contig 10239 bp, 6 predicted proteins | sample CryGeyCG12114_NA_FD_185462 | JGI IMG/M metagenome (GOLD analysis project Ga0210040, IMG submission 185462) | Groundwater microbial communities from aquifer - Crystal Geyser CG19_WC_8/21/14_NA (SPAdes) (version 2) | ecosystem: Environmental > Aquatic > Deep subsurface > Groundwater | place: USA...
GTGGCCGCACGGCAGCGGCCTTTCATAGACCTGATGCTGAGCCGCCCCGAGGAGGAGACGGTGCTGATCTGCATGCATGGCCGGGCGATGCGCATCATGCTGTGCAACCTGCTGCGCTACCCCCTTAGCTGCATGGACGACTTTGAGCACCAGAACCTGTGCCTCTACCAACTGGAGTATACCGGCAGTATGTTCACTGTGAAAAAGTACTGTGACGTGGCGCATCTGCAGAGCTTAACAGGGCATTAAGGCCATTTAAAGGCTTTGAACAAATTAGAAGCATATAGTTTGAATAAAATATTTTTAAATCTAAATTTGGGCTGATATTACGAAGACCAATTGGGCGAATAAAATAAGACAAAATTTATGGCTGAAGTTATAAGAATGCCCAAGATGAGTGACACGATGACTGAGGGGGTGATTGCATCTTGGCTGAAGAAAGAAGGTGATAAGGTGAGCTCCGGCGATATCCTGGCCGAGGTGGAAACCGATAAGGCAACCATGGAGCTGGAATCTTACGAAGATGGGACACTTTTGTATATCGGTCCTAAAAAAGGGGATTCTGTGCCGGTGGATGCTGTAATCGCCATTCTTGGTAAAGAAGGGGAAGATATAGCAGGATTGCTGAATGAGCTAAAAGGCGGCGGCCAGCCAGCTGCCAAAGCGGAGCCGAAGGAAGAGAAACAGGCGGAAGCTAAACCTGCTCCCGCTGCTTCCAAGGCAGAGGCGCCGGCCAAACCTGCAGTGGATGTGAGCAGCATCAATGCCAACATCATCCGCATGCCTAAAATGAGCGACACCATGACAGAGGGCGTGCTTGTGAGCTGGCAGAAAAAGCAGGGTGACAAAGTGAAGTCTGGGGATATATTGGCCGAGGTGGAAACTGACAAGGCAACCATGGAACTGGAATCCTACGAGGACGGCACGCTACTGTACCTGGGCGTGAAAGAAGGAGATTCCGTGGCTGTGGATGCCATTATTGCAATCATCGGGGAGGACGGCGCTAATTACAAAGCGTTACTCGATGCAGCTTCCAGCAATGGCAATGGTAACCTGAATTCCCGTGAGGAAAATGCCAAGACCGATGAGGAGATCGCTGCCAGCGCGGATACCGTGACAGAAGAGCGCGTAGAAGACACAGTTGTTCCGGGCGCTGATACAGCACCGGCTGCACATGCAGCAGCTTCCGAAGACGGCCGTATCAAGGCTTCGCCGCTTGCCAAAAAGGTAGCGCAAGAAAAAGGCTATGCCTTAACGCAGATAAAAGGAACAGGTGAAGGCGGCCGTATCGTGCTGCGCGACATAGAGAACTTCTCTCCGTCTGCTGCACCGAAGCAACAGGCTGCTCCCGCTAAAACTGCTGCACCGCAAACGGCACCGGCAGTTATTCCAGGCGTTCCTTCGGAAGAATACGAAGAAGTTAATGTTTCGCAGATGCGCAAGGTGATTGCCCGCCGTCTGTCTGAAAGCCTGTTTACTGCACCGCACTTCTTCCTGACCATGGCGATCGACATGGACAAAGCCATGGAAGCGCGTGTCAGCATGAACGAAGTTTCCCCGGTTAAAATCTCCTTTAACGACCTGGTGCTGAAAGCTGCTGCGATGGCGCTGCGTCAGCACCCGGCTGTGAACTCTTCGTGGTTAGGCGATAAAATCCGCTACAACAAGCACATCAACATTGGTGTGGCAGTGGCGGTAGAAGAAGGTCTGCTGGTACCGGTGGTGCGCAATGCCGATTTCAAGTCTATCTCAGCTATTTCTGCCGAGGTAAAAGACCTTGGGGGCAAAGCGAAGAGCAAGAAACTGCAGCCGGCACAAATGGAAGGCAGCACGTTCTCTATTTCTAACTTGGGTATGTTCGGCATCGACGAATTTACGGCAATCATCAACCCACCGAATGCCTGTATCATGGCAGTAGGCGGTATCTCGCAGGTGCCTGTTGTAAAAGACGGCCAGATCAAGATCGGTAACGTGATGAAGGTGACTTTGTCCTGCGACCACCGCGTGGTGGACGGAGCCGTGGGTTCTGCCTTCCTGCAAACGTTTAAGAACCTGCTGGAGAACCCGGTGAGAATCCTGGTATAATTCATTTAGCTTATATATTCAGCAGCAGCCTCTTCAGAAACGGAGAGGCTGCTGCTGTTTTAGCCCATGCTGCATTTTCGGTTGCTTGTAAAATAATAAGTTTATATGTAGCTATAAGTTCTCAACTGTGGCTGCGACTTTTACATCCAGTAAAGCATAAGTGTATATACCTACAGCAAGAGAGAAAAATAAGCAGCATTAACTGAAAGATGGAATTGCAAGGCAGACAATTTGGCGCATATAGTATTTTTGGCTTTTAGTTTGAAGCTGTGCTTGCTTTGGTACTGCCAGCTATTGTAATAACTGTGGCTGTGCGTACTGTCAACCCTCAACACCAGAAAACATATGACGAAGATAAGATCCACCACAGTAGTAGGTATATACCACAACGGGGAAGTGGCCCTGGGTGCCGACGGGCAAGCCACCATGGACAAACACATCGCCAAGAGCAATGTGAAGAAGATACGGAAACTGCTGGACGGTAAGATTGTGACAGGCTTTGCCGGCTCTACCGCCGATGCCTTTACCCTGTTGGAGCGCTTCGAGGAAAAGCTCGGCGCTTATCAGAGCAACATGAAACGCGCTGCCATCGAACTGGCGAAAGACTGGCGCAAAGACCAGTACCTGCGCAAGCTGGAAGCGATGATGGTGGTGGCGAACAAAGAGGAACTGCTCATTATATCAGGTACCGGTGATGTGCTGGAGCCAGATAACCAGATTGCCGCCATTGGCTCAGGAAGTATGTATGCGCATGCGGCTGCCCTTGCACTGAAGAAGCACGCCCCGCACCTGTCTGCCGAGGAAATGGTGCGGGAGGCGCTCAATATTGCTGCCGATATCTGCATCTACACCAACCATAACTTGGTAATCGAAAAGCCTTTATAAATTGCTTTTACTGCTTAAAATCTCAGAAATGGTGTGCATGTATTGAATTTTTCTGCACCACAAATGTTTAGCATCTGAGACTGGAGGCCATATTCCCGGCTATCATTCCACCCGCATATGTCTGGTGTTCGAACAGCTGCTGTTTATATGCCGTAAGGTATAAATCAGTAAATAATTAATAAATTGCCGAACCAAACTGCCTTACAGCGCAGAGGTTAGATCAACTAAATCAACTATGCAGGTAACAGATTTTTTAAAGAAACACTACAAGCATTTTAACGCAGCTGCGCTTATAGACGCAGCCGAAGGGTATAAAACACACCTTAATGAAGGTGGTAAAATGCTTATTACGCTGGCAGGCGCAATGTCTACAGCGGAGTTAGGCATCATACTGGCTGAGATGATCCGCCAGGACAAAGTACACGCTATCTCCTGTACAGGTGCTAACCTGGAAGAAGATATCTTTAACCTGGTGGCGCACGATTATTACGAGCGCGTGCCGCATTACAGGGAGCTGTCAGCGGCAGATGAAGAAGCGCTGCTGAGCCGGCACATGAACCGCGTGACAGACACCTGTATTCCGGAAGAGGAAGCCATGCGCCGCATTGAGCATACGGTGCTGAAGTTCTGGCAGAAGGCAGACCAGGCGGGTGAGGCTTACTTCCCGCACGAGTTCTTCTACCAGATTCTACTCTCAGGTGAACTGGAGCAGTATTATCAGATAGACCCGAAGAACAGCTGGATGCTGGAGGCAGCGAAGAAGAACCTGCCGATTTTTGTACCGGGCTGGGAAGACTCTACCTTGGGTAATATATTTTCCGGTCACGTCATCAGCGGGGACATCAAGAATGTGCATACCGTGAAAACAGGTATCCAGTATATGATGGAGCTTGCTGAGTTCTATACAAATACTGCCACTGAGGAGTCTAAGATTGGTTTCTTCCAGATTGGCGGCGGTATAGCCGGAGACTTCCCGATCTGTGTGGTTCCGATGCTGCACCAGGACTTGCAACGCACCAATGTGCCGCTGTGGGGTTATTTCGCGCAGATCTCTGATTCTACAACCAGCTACGGCTCGTATTCCGGGGCTGTACCGAACGAGAAGATTACCTGGGGTAAACTTGGGATTGATACTCCTAAATTCGTGGTGGAGTCGGATGCAACCATTGTGGCGCCGCTTATCTTCGCTATCGTGCTGGATATGTAGTTCTAAAACTTATTTTAAAACAAAAGCGGCTGCATCTAAATGCAGCCGCTTTTGTTTTAAACAGCAGTAACAAAGTTATATATAGGACGCCGTTAAATTTCCGTAATTGTGCAAAGTGCTCTGACAAACGAAACAGCAATAGGCTAACTGATCAGTTCCCTTCGTCCGAAAAAGTAGGCGTCATCTTTGAGATAATAATCGCCGCACTTCTGCATGATGGTGAGGTTATCCAGGGTAATTTCCCAGTTAAAGTTATAGTCGCACAGAAATGCGAGGACCGGGCCAAGTATCTCCGGGGTGGTATCGCCAAGAGCCAGGCTGATGTGCGGCAGCCACAGGTTCGGATTATAGTAGACTCCCATTTCGGTGCTCATCTCAGCCACGTCGCGGTGCAGGCGGCCGTGCAGGTCGTTGAGGGCCTGCGTGCGCAGTACCGGTATAAAGATAACCGGGTTTTCCCCCGGGAAGATACCCAGCCCTGTGGTGCGCACCATTATTTTACGACTTTCGAGGCACAGCAATTCCAGGTACTCCTTAAACTCCTCCATATCGGGTATTTCAGCGGTCAGGGCAGTCAGGTGCGGGTAAGGCGTAATTTTCACGCCACTCAGGCCAAATTTCTCCTCAAGTTTATTGGTCAGGTCTGACACACGTTCTGTGGCAGTCTTATCTAAAAGCGAAGCAATCGCAATCATAAGGTATGGCTTTTAGTACTGTATGAGCTGTAGGCAAAGGGACTTGCGCTATGGCACAAAGGTATGAAACGCGCCCAACTAATAACTGTTTTATTGATTTACCCTTGTGCATACAAAGCAGCGATGCATAGCATTCTATAAGTACTGCTTCTGTTACTTTTTGTTGTGAAGACGGGGTAATCCCTGAAGTGTGCCATGCCGCACAATAGAATGGTTTTAGGCTGCCTAACAGCTAAGAAGATAGAAAGGGCATATTTCTGTCGCTTAGCCGTTTGGGTTTTTGCACCTTCAACTCCGGAGAAGTGTTTTGTTAGAGAAGCACAAAATTAAGTACCTTTGTGGTCTCAGTAGAAGCTAGCACATGATTTCGATTAACAATCTCAACTTCCATTTCGGCAGCCGCCCCATGTACGAGGATGCCAACCTGCACATCAAACCCAAAGACAAAATAGGGCTTATAGGGCTGAATGGTACAGGTAAATCCACATTACTGCGCATTATCGTAGGCGAGTACAAGCCGGACGGTGGAAGCATACAGATGAGCAAGGAAACCACCATCGGTTTCCTGAATCAGGATTTGCTGAGTTACGAGACGCACGAAAGCATCCTGTCAGTGGCGATGCAGGCCTTTGAAGAAGCGATCAGCCTGCAGCTGGAGATAGATAAAGTGCTGGTGGAGTTCGAGCACAATTTCCACGATGATTTGGTCGACAAGCTGGCGCAACTGCAGGAGCGTTTCGAGGCGCTTGGTGGTTATACAATGCAGGCAAATGCCGAGGCCATCCTGGAAGGACTCGGGTTCACGACAGCGGAATTGCAGCAACCCCTGGCTACTTTCTCCGGAGGCTGGCGCATGCGCGTGATGCTGGCCAAAATCCTGCTGCAGAAGCCATCGCTGCTGCTGCTGGATGAGCCCACCAACCACCTCGATCTTCCTTCCATCAAATGGCTGGAGTCTTACCTGGAGCGTTTCGAGGGCGCGGTGGTGATTGTGTCGCACGACAGAGAGTTCCTCGACCGCACCACCAACATCACCGTAGAGGTTTCAAACAGCAAGCTCAACCTGTACCCCGGCAATTATAGCTTCTATATGGAGGAGAAAGTACTGCGCAACGAGATACAGAAAGGTGCTTTTGAAAACCAGCAGGCGCAAATACGCCAGGCCGAGCGGTTTATTGAGCGTTTCAAGGCCAAAGCCACGAAAGCAAAGCAGGCACAGAGCCGCATGAAGCAACTGGACCGCATGGACCGCATTGAGGATGTGGCACCGGATGCGGCGAAGGTGAATTTCAGCTTTAAGTTTAACGTGCAGCCAGGGCGCCATGTGTTTCGCCTGGAGCATATGAGCAAAAGCTTTGGTGAAAAGGTCATTTTCAAAAACACGAATGTCCATATAGAGCGCGGGGATAAAATTGCCCTTTTGGGAGCCAACGGAAAAGGAAAGTCCACGCTGCTACGCATTATTGCCGGCACAGAGCCTATAAAAGGGAAGCGGGAGCTGGGCCATAACGTGATTATGTCCTTTTATGCGCAGCACCAGTTGGAGTCGTTGAACGTGGAGAATGAGATTCTGCAGGAAATGCAACAGGCCGGCTCTAAGAAAACAGAAGTGGAACTGCGCACGCTGCTCGGCTCCTTCCTGTTTACCGGCGACACCGTGTTCAAGAAAATAAAAGTGCTGTCGGGAGGAGAGAAGAGCCGGGTAGCGCTGGCGAAGACCCTTATCTCTGAAGCCAATTTCCTGATGCTGGACGAGCCGACCAACCACCTCGACATGCAGTCGGTGAACATCCTGATACAGGCGCTGGAGCAGTACGAGGGCACCTTTGTCATCATTTCGCACGACCGCTTTTTTGTAGAGAATGTGGCGACCAAAATCTGGTATATAGAAGATTATGAGCTGAAGACATACCCGGGCACCTACCACGAGTATGAGGCTTGGATGGACAAGCGGGAGAAGGAAAACAAGAAACTGGCGGCAACGCCGGAGCCGAAGCTGGAGGAAAAGCCAAAACCGCAGCGCGAGAAAAGTGATTTCGCACAGCTCAACAATCAGCTGAAGCAGGTGAACAGGCAGTTGAGTGACATTGAGAGCCAGGTGCAGAAACTGGAGAAGGAGCGTGCCGGGTATGAAAAACAGCTGGCCGATCCGACAGTGTTCAGCAACGTGGACAAGCTGCAGGAAATTACGCAGCAGTTTGAGGCGGTGCAGGAAAAAATTGAGGCCACGCAGAAAAAGTGGGAAGAACTGATGCTGGAAGTGGAGGAGTTAGAAGCTAAAATCGCGGATTAGAAACAGCATCCTGATCGCCACAAGTAGCGCTATATATAAAAGGGACACCAAAAGTATAAACTGGTGTCCCATTTATATATAATCATATTCTTTTTAGAAGGCTTTCGATAATTGAAGCAGGATTTGTCTTGATTCAGTGCCACTTAAACAATCTATATGGCTGCGCATACTTTGCCTCAAAGGCAATCTTTTATATAGAGCCATCATTTTTATGCTTGATTTTCAAATAAAACAACGCTTAGTGGGGGCAGTGATATTTGCTGGCCTGCAGTTGCCTGTTCAGGTGTTGTGGCGGCCCGTGGGGCAGCTACCTGCCGTAGCCATTGTTTGTCGTTAGAGTTCAGCACTTGTTTCCAGTTTGCTGCGGTGGCAGGCACGGAAACATTTAGTTCTTCCTCTGAGAAATTAAACAGACACAGGAGCTGCTGCTCATGCTGCCCGCTCTGCCGGAGTAGCAGCAACCCTTTTTGTTCCAGGGGCTGCGCCTGCAAGTCTGCTTTGTTGAAGCTTTGCAAGGCCGGCATCGTGCGCCGGAGCCGGATAAGCGCCTGGTACCACCGGAGCATTTGTTGGTGTTCCGGCTGTTGCCTTTTTCCCCACTGCAGTTTCGATTGCTGAAAAGCCTCCTCGGCTTGCGGGTCCGGGAAAGAACTTCCATTGTTGAAATCAGCGAACTCTTTTTTGCGACCTTCCTGCACCGCTTTGATCAGTTCCGGATCGGAGTGACTCACAAAGTACATGAATGGGGCATCCTCCCCATATTCTTCCCCCATAAACAGCATCGGTATATAGGGTGCCAGCAGCAGGGCAGCTGCGGCAAGCTTCTGCCTCTCGTAGCTCACCAGCACCGACAGGCGCTCTCCCTGTACCCGGTTGCCAACCTGGTCATGGTTCTGCACGAAGTTCACGAAGTGGTTGCCTGGCACCGCTGCCGAGGATCTCCCAAAGGATTTCTTCCTGAACTTCACATATTCGCCGCTATGGACGAAACCGTCAGTAAATGCCTTCGCCAACTGCTCCATTTTGCCGAAGTCCTCGTAGCTCTTTTTGCCCTCCTCATCGAGCAGCACATATAGAGCGTGGTGAAAATCATCGAGCCACTGGGCGTTAAAGCCGAAGCCACCAGCCGCCGGGCTTTTGATTACCTTCGGGTCGTTCAGGTCACTTTCAGCGATCAGGTAAAAAGGCTTCCCAGTCTGTTCTGTGATAACCTGCAGCTTATTTTGCATCAGTTCCCATATAGGTACAGCGCTTTTGTCATATATCGTGTGAATGGCGTCGAGGCGCAGGCCGTCGAGGTGGAAGTGCTCCAGCCAATACAAAGGGTTGTTTGCAAAATATTCCCGCACGCCGTCTGAATAGGCTCCGTCAAAATTGAGGGCATCTCCCCATGGGGTGATATAGCAATCGGTGAAGTAAGGCCCGAATTTGCCAAAGTAGTTTCCTTCAGGACCAAGGTGGTTGTAGACCACATCCAGAAACACCGCGATCCCCTTCGCATGACAGGCATCCACCAGCTTTTTCAGCCCAAGCGGCCCCCCGTACGAATGCTGCACCGCATACGGGAAAACTCCGTCGTAGCCCCAGTTGCGGGTGCCCGGGAACTGGGCCACCGGCATTATCTCGATGGCATTGATACCGGTTTCAGCCAAGGCATCCAGTGCAGGAATGATGGCTTCAAAAGTACCTTCCGGCGTGAAAGTGCCCACGTGCAGCTCATAGAGCACCAGGCTTTGCAGGGGCAGGTTTTTCCACGCTGTGTCGCGCCAGGTATGCGCGCCGTGGTCTACTACCTCTGAAGGGCCGTGTACCCCCTCTGGCTGGTAATGCGAGGCAGGATCGGGGTAATCCTGCTCCCCGTCAAGTTTATAAAAATAGCGGGTGCCGGGTGCGACATCCGCTATCTCGGTTGTAAAGTATCCCCACTCAGCACGCTCCATGTTAATTTCCCGCTCCAGGGGGTGCACTATGTGGAGCGCCATACTTTCTTTCTCAGGTGCCCATACCGTAAAGCGGCAACGGCCGTTGCCTTGGTATTCTGAGCCGGCTATTTTCATATCTCACTCGTTGGTTGGTTAGGCAGCTTTTACTCCTGAAAGAAGAGAAAGGTTTGTGGTGTAACGGGGGCTAACTCAATTGCACGACAATCCCTTCATCGCCCGACATGCTGATGTTGTTTGCTACCTGCTTGCCCTCGCGCTCCGGGTCCGTTGCCAACACGATTTTTCCTGAATAAGCGGTGTGCTCGGGCCGGAAAAGGCATGGCCGGTGGCTCAGGTTCAGGAGTATGAGGAATTGATTGTCGCCGTGCGTGCGCAGGAAAGTGAGCAGCGAGCCTTTTGTCACCACCGGAACGTATTCGCCAATATGCAAGGCAGGTTCCTGCTGTCGCAGCTTGATCAGGCGCCGGTAAAAGCTCAGCATGGAGTAATCATCGTTGCGCTGCACCTCCACATTCACGCGCCTGAAATTATCGGGTAACCGGAGCCAGGGCTTTGTATCTGAGAAGCCGCTATATTCGCCCCGGTCCCACTGCATGGGGGTGCGGGCAGGGTCGCGGCTCAGGTCTTTGTCGGGCATGTTCAGTCCCTGCGGATCCTGCACCTCTTCCGGCGGAATGGGCACGTCGCGCATTCCAATCTCGTCGCCATAGTACATGGTAGGGGTGCCGCGCAGCGTGAGCAGCAGCATAGCCGCCACTTTTGCCTGCGAATAGCCGACGCGGCTGGTAATGCGGGGCTGGTCGTGGTTGCCAATAACCCAGTTAGGCCAGCCGCCGGGCGGTATGGCCCCTTCGTATTCGTTTATATGCAGCAACAGCGACCGGGCATCCCACTCCTGGTTCACGAGCATAAAATTAAAAGGCAGGTGCGCCCCGTTGTTATCGGTGCCATAGTAGGTCACGAGCTTGTGAATCGGCAGGTAAATCTCGCCGATCATCATGCGCGCTTCATACTCATCCAGCACTGACCGCATTTTCGCCACGATCTCGTGAATCTCAGGCTGATCAGTAGAGAAAGTCGGCACCAGCTTTTCATAGGTGGCCATGTGTTCCTGGTAATCCGGGTTTGGCG
>Ga0210040_10011106_pt1 | contig 10238 bp, 8 predicted proteins | sample CryGeyCG12114_NA_FD_185462 | JGI IMG/M metagenome (GOLD analysis project Ga0210040, IMG submission 185462) | Groundwater microbial communities from aquifer - Crystal Geyser CG19_WC_8/21/14_NA (SPAdes) (version 2) | ecosystem: Environmental > Aquatic > Deep subsurface > Groundwater | place: USA...
TTTCACATCATAAGCCCAAAAGGGTAGAAAATCTCACAAAAGATCCATACTGCATACTGACTCGAGAGCCAATACACTAAAGGGCAACCCGCAATTCCCTGTTGTAAGGAAACCACAATCCCAAGACTTTCACAATGAAAGAGCTTTAGCCATCCAAAAGTGAGAAATAAACTTTTTGAGCACATCTTGAGAAACTAACTAACTACTACCCACTCCTTTATAATTTCTTCACTTAAGCAGTTAGTGAATAGAAAAAGGAAGCTTCCCATCTGTCCACCACTCTCTAAATGTGCTCTCAAAAGTTGATTTCTACTTTGTACAACCCTTTTCTATGTACACAATTAAAGTCCTTATGATTTATTAATGGAGTATACAGAAGTGGCGAGCTGTGCCCAAAAGATCTGACACGACAAGCACATTCTGTGGCGGAATAAATTCATTCAACCAATGAGTGCAGCCAAACTGTGTACTAACTAACTAACTAACTAAGAGTTCCAAACTGAATAACTATAGTATAGTAGTACCAACTTGGAGAAATCTATAAGTTACTAGCTAACCACACCATATTTCCAGTAGCAACTAACTGAATCGTGTGGTCTTTCTCATTACAAAAGCATTAGCTCATAAATAGTTTTAGAGTGCTGTGCATGGCAATTTATTCAGAGAACACAGTGCTGTATAAATCCATGTTGGTCTTAGATGCTAACAATAAATGACGTTGAAAAGCACATGCTGCTTGCTTGCCGTGTCAATAAAAGGGACGTGATTCAAGTTCGCCGAAAAAAATACACGCTTGAAAGGTTGTATTGTTTCCTTTACAATGATTAATTAAAGTAAGCTCATTAAATTTAATAAGCAGAAGGCGAGTCTCTCAATACAACATCATATCGATTTGGTATTTCTTGAAAGTCAATTTGTTATCATGCAAATAACATGCCAAGCACGCAGCTACTATGGAATTTATAGACTTTGAAATTAGATCCCTACGGAGATATAAAATGCCTTTATGCAAAACCTTGTTACCATACTTAAGATTTAATTACTTTAGTTGCTCACCACCAGAAGACATGCTGACTGAGTTTGCTGACGAGCAGTTCATGTATGTAATAAAGTACAACTTTACTTTATCCAATAAGTAAGGGATAAAAGTAAAGTTTTTCGTTGCTTTGAAGTTTCCTTTGAAGACGAGTATTTCATTTGCTCATGAAGTAGAAATGTGCATGAAAAACAACAGGGAAAAATGTAATTATCTTGGAGAAGATATGCATACATTTCTCTATTGAGTATAAGTATAAGGGTTGAACGTAGTAATGGAATTTTTATCAGTAATTTTTCTTGAGGCACACTAACAAGCAGCTGATCTATAGATTGCTTTAGAATGACAAAGGAAAAGGAAAACCCAATCCATTGGTTCGTAATTTCCTATATATCGTTGCGTACACTCCTTCCTTGTCCTTTTACTTGCTCGCCACTTTAATTAAATTGGGAGAAGACGTTTTGGGAATGGATTCTTATGTTATGGTACCTAGAGCGTAAGTAGCTGGATTTTTATTAGAGTCTATAAAGATTCACATTGGTGCGTACACGGTGAAAGTGGAATCATGATTGCCATCTCATGTTTCAAAATGAGCTTATCAAGCAATTTTAAGTGAATAGTGAATGCAGTTTCACTTTTCATCACATTTCGAAGTCTTTTCTGAAAAAAATTGGATTCTGTATAGGGGTTAACTCTCTCGACTAATTTCTTGGTAAAATTTAAATTTATTTAGTTTCATTTTGAAGCTTTTTATTTTTTTTTAGCAGAATATTTATTGGGCCTGTATTCCCAGGTGGTTAGAATTCTTGTTTGGCTTCTCCGTGAAGGTACAAATAAATCCCTTTCCTTTCCTTGGTTTAGGTGTTTTCTCGTTCAGGTTTATGCTTTGCAGGTTAACTAGCATAGGATATTTTAACTTTGTATTTTTATGAATTTCAGAGTCAATATATATACACTGTAAGAATCTTTCAAACTGATTTTTCCCAGCATGAAATTATTATCCGTCTTCCTGAAGACTTGCACAATCATAAGTCCCTAGGCTTCTTCTCTAATGTAAACTTAAATACACATAGGCAGTCAAAGACACCTTTCTGCATACTAGAGTTAAATGCCGTCTAATAAAACTACAAGCAGGTATTGAAAATTATATGTTTACCTTGCGTCTTAAATTTCTATGGAAGATTACAAATTGCGTGCATTCATTTCCCCATAGCATATACTATAGTGTCATTAAGAGTGAGCAAAGGGCTTTAGCACACCTAACCTTTTGAAAATGATGAAAATACGGACGAAAGCTTAGCTATAGCACCATTCCGATGAAAACTGGAGTTCTATGCAGCCTGTTACCTTTCTCCTAAAGCATAAGCATATAGCCGACTGTCAGTTCATCTTATTTATAAGGAGGATTGAACAAGACAGACGTTATATGTAGTACAACATCAAAGTTCATGCAAATTTATCTTGCATTTGTACGGATTCGGAGAGTTTGCCATCCAACTAGTGCTGCTTCTACTACCTTTGAGAGGGAAAAGGTGAATATATAGATTAAAGATGAAGCACAGTGGATCTTGATTTGAAAGATGTTTGGAGAATGGAAAATTTACATGTAGTCAGTTCATACATGCAAGTGGCAGCTATAGATCAAATTCAAAGCTCGTGTGCTCTATTATGTGTGCCAAGAAAGTCCTAATCCTCTCAAATTCATGCACATTTGCTTGCAGTACATCATTTTGTTTCGAATAGGAGCGCAGCACATTCATCTCAATTTTATATCCTTGGAACTTCCTTGTGCGTGAATTCATTTCCAGTAGATATTTTGTTCACGATATGTGAATAGGAACAGAGTTAAGAGTTTTTTATTCATCCTGTGTAAAATAAATAAATCTTAAGTGTATATACTTTGTCACTATGCTTTTTGGAGTGCCACACTAATTTTGTACGGGAGTAACTCACTAACTAACTTAATACAGTAGCTACCAAATTGGATGTATTGAAATGAAACTGTGGATTTCAATGCGGTAAATTATAAATGTGCCTTGCTCTTTGTACTGTTAATGATTTAGAGAATTAATTTGCTTCAGCTGTGTAGTCTGATTTCTTGGAAGGTTCCCACCCTTTATACACGTCATCGGGTTTGCATTTACTTTTAGTTAGTTCGTAAGAATAGTATTCGGTATGTTTGCCAGAAGTAGATTAAAGTATAAGTTTTGGTAGATTTACCATGTTAGTTCATCACCTGTGAGCGATTTATTATGAATACACTTTGTACGGGTTCACGTAAGAGCGATGCGCGATCCTAGTTTAGATTATAAATTGAGTGCGGGTTAATTTGTGTAGTGGTTTACGTTTTAGATTACACATAGCATGGCTAATAATACAGAGTTTAGGGCGTGGAATTTAATGTGTCGTGTTGTTTGCATGCTTGCTCCTAAGGAATGCTGCTTTTTAATAGAATATTTAAATATGTGCTCATTTCGATCGAGTCAAGGGGCTTGCTTAAATATATTCATAAAATTCAAAATAATTAGCATAATGAGTGTAGCTTTCTAGTTTAAAATTATTTTTTTATGTAACCCAGACAGTTGCATGCAAAAAGATTCAATTTTTTGTAAGTATAAAAATGAGAATTCTCACATTTTTCAGCATTTTATTTATGTGTCTTTACTAGTTCATTATCTCAGCGCCAACACTAACGACTATAGAATAATTGAATATAGCCGACCTAGGAAAAAACAATTTCAAAACCGGTATGTAGGAATTTGTAATTTGTACATTTAAATAGGATCATTGCATTTCAATAAAAATAAGCACCCTATTGTTATTGAAGTAGGCAACACATGTGATGAAAGGTTTCAGTTTGTCATTACCAATTTCCTGTTACTATCAGCTGGTACAACATACACGTAGTGGGACACAAAGCTTTCAAAATCAATATGTGTAGCAAAACGATGCCCAATTTTCTCCGATCGTGCACCATTCTTTAGCTATAGTGTAAGTTTTGTGTTACTACTGCTGAACAGTGAACAGTAAAACCTTAACGAGTTCCCATTCATGTCATTAATATCATGATTATGAGTTTTTTTATAGCGTTGGGTAACCCGGAAGCAATCAATAATATTTTACTCCAAAATGGAAGCTATAAAAAATAGTGAGTCAAACAACAAGTCGTTCGTTTTGATATTTAAAAAAATATGGCTAAAAAGATGAGAATAAACCTTTTACAAAATATGTATTTGGAAGTGAGAGTTAGAAACTTATTTTCTTTACACGAAAAATGAAAAAAATAAAACACAACACATGAGTTTGAATTGAATTACATTTACAAAACGTTAAAGTATTTTGGATATATAACCAATGCGTTCAATTTCGTTCAAGAAAAGAAAGTTTTGGAATCACAAGTTTTTCTCTTGAAAAGCCAAATGTATAACAAAGTTGAAAAATGTGAGCTGGTGCTTTCAATCAAATCGAATGATTAAAATAGTTTAAAAAACTAGTTTTGATTAAGATTTCTGCGCTTTCAGCTGAACTGAATCATAGATTCAGAAAGTTTACGATAGTCCCTAAAACTTTGTCCAGAAAAAGAAATTCACATTAGCATTAACAGTTTTTTCAATCTTGAAACAAAATTTATATGACTGGAAAAAAACTTTTTAATTCTTCAGTTCAAATGTCTCAACACAATAGCCCTAACTTTTTTCCATTCTAAATACAAAAATGTTATTTAGTTTCTCCCCCAACTTTTGTTTATATTGCTTGCATATGTACGTCTCTTGGGCTTCATATACTTCAGTAAGCAAAGTCAAAAAAAAACTTTGTTTTTTTACATACCAAGTGGATAAAATGTACTCCACTTATCCTCTACTCACCACTTTCCATCACGTAGCAGCCGTAAATCTTTCAATATTTTCCAAGTTTACTAATTAAAAAATTATTCTCAAACCGCTATGATTTAATAACAGCAGCACATTTACAACATGTGCATTGACAATAGGCGTTTCTACTGGCTCTGAGAAATGTAAATGCAGGAGACATGTGTTTGTAAAGTCAAACTTTAGTTTCCTAATTTTTCTTGTGTTGACATAATTTTCTTTGAAATTTTTATGTTAAGACGTATATATGCATGCATATAATTAAAATTTGCGTTTTCAAAGATAATAACCAGCAATGTAAATCATCAGAGCTTATTTCAAATTTCACGGTCTTGCACAAACAGTCCTAATCGGAAGATACGAGAACTTTCCCCTCTTTTATTTTCATTGCTGACGATGCTCGTAGACAATATTTCTTTTCGTTGAAGTAAGAATAAGCACCACTAGTAAGTATTCATCAGCTCCCCTCTCTTAACAGTAAAAAAAACATGCGGTTTAATGGCTCTTCTTTCCTTACTCTAATGAGTTTACATCCTACCTTTTTTACCTTATATTCTATTTACATTGTGTTGTGTGCAACGCGAAATTTGCTTTCTCATTCATTGATAGCGAAAGTCATTTTACGCACAACATTTTCAAACAATATTTATGTGCTACAAGCTATAAGTACGTTCATTAACTAGCAATGGAAGACTCTGTGTTTACAAAAAATGAAATAAAATGGGGAATAGGGAAATATATTAATATAAACTTGATATGCACATAAATTGGTAGAAATTAATTTAAAAAATCAAAACAAAATGAACCTGTTGAAATGCAGTTGCTTGTCACTATTTTCATCTGTAAGTAATGTTTTGGAACTTTTACCCATTAAGTAATTGGTACAATTTTTTTACGAAAATAAGTTGTAATTTTGGCAGAGCACAAATATTATACGGATGCTGAATTGGAATACTTAAAAGTCGCTCTACCAAATACTGTCAAAATATAGTCTATGCGTACTAGTTTCGGAGCTGATTTGCTAACCGTAATGTGCATTCCATCGTCAAATCAAAATGCGTACTATACTCTGCTCACTCCATACTCGTAGCTTTTGGTATAGATTTCCCTCCGGAGTCGAAAAAGGCAACAGACCAGCAAGATTCATCGATTTGCTTTCTAATGTTGTAACACACAATAATAGCAGGCCTCCATGTACACAGTATTCAATACATAAATGGCAGAACATAGTAAACTTGAAGTCTTGCCAATACTACAAGTGGTGCATCGAAAATAATAACATTCACAAGAGGAAACCCTCAGTCTTCTGTATTTATCTTGAGCCCAGAGCTAAACAAACTCTTGCACAAAAATGAGATAAGTAAATGTTTCCTTTCTAACACTGACTTCTATGAAATGAGGGTGCTCCATCTTTTTAACAATGCAGGCTACAGTGCCCGTTGGTAAGCTCCAAATACAATTTTCTCCAACCGAAATAAATATCCTTCAGTAGCTAACTTTTAACAATATGTATCATATAGCACAACTTTTCAAAAAATTTATCGTGAAGTAGTCTTGCCAATCCAAAAATGAACAAGTCAAGTGCTTTGATGACTGTAAGTTAAAAAAAACTTTCTCCACATCCCATCTTTAGTCCAAAACAATCCTCATTGCAAGATACTACAACCACCCTAGTTTAACTACAGTACATTTTCCTGTCGTATTATATACGCTACAAATTTTCATCGTTCCCTAGTTCCAGTCATCAACAGCTAAGCTTAAAAAGTACATCTAGACAAGCTCAATAAATTGGTCATATAAATCACTGTGAGTTTTAGACACGAAGCAAACTTAAATTGAAAAAGTTTAACGACTTTCACAGAAACTGCCATAGGAATAGCAAGGAGCCTTTGGACACTTTTGGGGTAAAAAACACGTATAAATAGTAAGCACGGAGAAGGGATTCTTATAAGTAACTACACTACATAAAGCTAACCATCAATCCCATATATAGCAATTTGACATGGGAAAATGTATTGAAAATTTACTCACGTTCTGGGTCACATCATTTGACTCGGGATGAACAATTGATACGACCGGTGGTGCAGCTAGTCTTTGTGGTCCATTAATAACAGGAAGAGACTCAGAATGATCCTGAAAGTCACGGCTTTGCAGCTCATGTAATCTCGTTTTTTCCAGTTTGTTCAGCAAAACCAGATGGACAAGCTGTAGCACTGCTACTACTGCTACCAAACAGGCTACTAGTCGGCTCACAGTACTTGCCATTATTTTCCACAATATACGCGATTTTTTTCAGCAACAGAGTGAATTATTCTCATCCATAGTGATTGACAAAAGGTTTGACATCTGATTGGTATTAAAGTTTGAGTCTAACTCAGTCAGAGTTCAGTTAGTAATAAAAGAAGGATGCCAAATACATTGTACTACACTTGCACTTGTGTTTCACATTTGTCCCTTGTCACATAACCAAGGGGAATGTATTGCTCACAGTACAGAACCGAATGACAGATTTGTGAAACTACTAAAAGTCTCTTGAAAGTTCTCCTAGTTTGGCATACATCATGACAAGTTGAGTTGCCCGTACAAATAATAGTTTCTGTTTAGCTGAGGTATTTTCTCATTCAGTCGTGGTTGCTAGTTAGTTTCCACTCAAAGTGCAAGTCACTATAGTACTTGGATGAAGCACACTGCTTTCAGTTTTTGTATAGAATAAGGGCTCAGTCAGAAAATGGGTAGAGCTGTCACATTTCACCAGAGCAGATGGTATATCACATGTCAAAAGATTGTTAGTGAGTTAGAAAAAAGTAGCTCACTAACTAGGTACTGCCTTGTCAGGCAGAGACTATACTTTAGCTACGGAATATCGTGTTCACGTTTTGATTGACAGTTCTATTGGGTGGATCCAACCGCAATAATAATTATACTAGATTTAAGGTTTTCAGTTAGTCAATCAGGAATGACAGCTTTGCTTTCTTCAACAATTTCATTCGTCAGTCACTTTCATAGGATAGAAGATTGCAATCCAGACCTTCCTACATAAAAAATGCAAAATAATAATGTGGGATATTCGTTTCGTATTATATAGCTGGAGTTTAAAAAACACTTAAATATACTAGTTGTGTATGTATGTTGAGCGTGGGTTAGCACCCACTAATCAAAATCTCTCCTCATAAATCCAATTAGGATCCTGTGATGGAAAAAGTGAGCACATGCTAACTCTCATTAACTGCTGCATTCTTGTTATTCGGCCATTGAAATGAGGATAGCATGCTTGCCCTTAATTTCATTTCCTTGGAACATGCATACACACTCTTTTCAACTACATTAGTGAAACTCTTTGAATTCGTGGTAACTTTCTTTACTTTCCCTGTTGAATACAACCTGAGCCATTGTGCTCAGCAAGATACGTCTAACTAACCAACTAAACTAACGAAACCAAACCACAGGACATATGGAGAAGAGCACGTTTTCTCTTGCTCACTCACTCAGTCACTGTATTTGTATTTTCCTCCGTTTGAGCACAACTACTGTATTTCTTCCCATGGATCTTTCATTGTCCCACAAAGAGTGAGAAAGTTAGATAAAGTGGCTTACTCACGAACCATATAATGTATAGAGAGCTCCTTTAAAAGCAAAGTTCAGCTGATGCTCATATAATAGGGTATACTAGTAGTTTAGTACTCTAGTTAAAACTATAGCATTTGGGCCAACTTGTTTGTATCCACGTGTAGGGTAAGGAATACACAAAGTACACATTTGGTCCTGTCTTCAAATCGATACTACTGCTTTACATGAGCAAATTGATCAGCAAGTTTCACTGTGAAGATCCCATATTTCCCATTCTGTCACATGAATAACAACAGTTAGTAACGGAACAAGGGATTTTTATAAAAAGGAAAGACGCGTGTAAAAAATTGGTTCACTGGAGTCTCAAAATTGATGTAGTTCGTAGAATATAAAGGGAGCAAAATCCATGCAAGCATGAAGATAGGGAAAGTGTATAGAAATATTATCATAAGATTCAACACATGGATGCAATAAATGTATACAAGAAATCATGTACGATAGCAATCATACACGGTTCAGGAATTTTTTTATCGCTCGTTAGTTAGAACGATGAACTACAAGCTATGTATTCTTTCTTTTTGTTGTCAATTTGCTTTGAAAATTTTCTTGTGTCAAAGTTAGTAAAATAAGAAAGGATTTTCTTGTTCCTTCTTACTAACTTACTAACAAACCAACTCTGCCCATACTGGGAAACAAAAAGAGGGGATTCAAAAATGTATGGAGGGCTGTGCCGCCGGTACCATGTGGTGAGAAAGTCAAGTGAGAATGTGATTTGCATTCGGAAGTAAGCATTTCCGTCTCTTTATTGCTATTTTAGATGAATCAGCAGTTGTGTGAACTGCAATCACATGGCAGTCATTCGCACACCAATAGAGTTGTAACATGCATCCTCCATACATTTCTAGTATACATGTATTAATTGGCTTAGGAGGTGTAATGCCTTAGTAGTACGAACATAACTAACTAACTAACCGGATAAAGTAAATACGTAGTAGTAGCCTTGGGCACTGATTTCATCAAAGTAAAAGAAATAGGTGAACTTACAAGTTTCTTGTGCATGCAATTAATTGCAGCGTGGAGAAAGTTTACATTGCTGTGAACTAAAATTACGCGGTGTCAGTGAACGCGTGCCTGCTATAAAAATTGGTGCACAGTATGAATTTGTTCGGGTCATAAACTAGAGTGTACGAAAATAGGGATCAAGCAATTATCCTTGTTCTCCTTAAAAACAACATATTCACTAATTTTTTCATGCATAGTTTCTTTTTCACAGGAAAATTGACGTACTAACAGGGAGGGGAGTTTAAAAACCTTAGACTTTCTAAATACATCTTAAATTCTAGTAATAAGTCCACCCATGCAGTTTTACCACGGAATTTAACATAAAACATGGAAATTCACTTACGTTTGTTTTCTACCAGCAAGTATAAGTCAATTTGACGAACAAAACAAATGACAAGTAAATGAACCGAAGACAAAAGGGTGAATGCAAACAAATTACACACCGTCTTTTTTATCGTCCTTTGTCTCACAAGCAAACAAACAAACAGAGACTACCTTTTTAACCACTGCTTTACAATAGAGAATCCCAAGCTGAGTGAGTGAAGACGTGAAGAGTGAGGGAAATGGGGAACCCAAGGAATATATAGTACAGAGCACAAAATCGTGTGCTTTCACTCTGAACACTAAACCTGCACTCACCACTGTGGAATCACCCAGCATGGAATATTATATGCTGTGTGAAAATGGGAACTCTTACTTGCTTA
>Ga0210040_10011107_pt1 | contig 10237 bp, 15 predicted proteins | sample CryGeyCG12114_NA_FD_185462 | JGI IMG/M metagenome (GOLD analysis project Ga0210040, IMG submission 185462) | Groundwater microbial communities from aquifer - Crystal Geyser CG19_WC_8/21/14_NA (SPAdes) (version 2) | ecosystem: Environmental > Aquatic > Deep subsurface > Groundwater | place: USA...
TTGGTGCCGCCGGCAATAAATAGCGTGTTCTGGTCTTTGGTTACGGCCTCAATGGCGGCTTTTTGTTTTGTCGGCCGGACGTACTGGAACTGGTTCATACTTTTTGTCCTCCGTTTTTAACTTCCATAATGGCGTTTACAATATTGGGATAAGCTCCGCAACGGCAAATATTACCGCTCATAAATTCCCGGATTTCGTCTTCGGAGTTGGCGTGGCCTTCCCGGATACAAGCCACCGCCGACATAATCTGGCCCGGCGTGCAATAGCCGCACTGGAAACCATCGTGCTTGATAAAGGCTTCCTGCATGGGGTGCAGTTTATCGCCCTCGGCCAAACCTTCAATGGTGGTAATTTTTTTGCCTTCCTGCATCACCGCAAAGGTTAAACACGACACCACGCGCTCGCCGTCTACGTGCACGGTGCAGGCACCGCACTGGCCGTAGTCGCAGCCTTTTTTGGTGCCGGTGAGGTTTAGCTGTTCGCGGAGCAAATCCAGCAAGGTTACCCGGGGCTCAATAGAAAGTTTCTGTTTTTTGCCGTTTATATCCAGGGTTACTTTTACTTTTTCAAATGCCGCGGCTACTTTCTCGTCCAGGTCGGCGGCCTTTAGCATGGTGGGCGGCGCCAAGGCCAGGGCCATCATGGCCGTAGATTGCTTTAAGAAATTGCGGCGCGCTTCGTGGTGCTGGTTGCACCCATTTTCTTCCGGTGCAGCAGCTTTACCGGCTTTATCGTTTTCTGCCATTACTTAACTTTTAATTCTGAATTTTGGGCTCCTACTGCTTAAATAATATAGGACCGATACCTTTGCTTACGGTATTTTGCAGAAAATGCCTTTATATTTAAGTTAAATTTCCCGAAAAAATGATTGCTTACAAACAAAACGAGCCGTTAGACCTCGATGCCGTCATAGAATTGTACCGGGCCTCTACCTTAGGCGAACGCCGGCCGGTAGACGACCGCGAGCGTATGGCGGCCATGTTGCAAAACGCCAACCTGATTATTACCGCCTGGGACGGAGAAAAATTAGTAGGCATTTCGCGCGCCCTCACCGATTTTGTGTATACCACTTACCTCTCGGATTTGGCCGTGCACCTGGATTACCAACGGCAAGGTATTGGCCAGGAATTAATCCGGCGCACCAAAGCCGCCACCGACCCGCGCGCCAGCCTGACTTTACTTGCGGCACCGGCTGCCGAAAAATATTACCCGCACATTGGTTTTAAGCACATGCCGCAGTGCTGGCGAATACCGAGTGGGGAGAATATTTAGCGCCTGGAGCTTGGCTATTTTCATTGATCTTAAAAAAAATGCTCGTATAAGTTTTTTTAATGTATAACTAACTGCCGTACCGTTAAGCTTAGTATAGATGCAAACCCAGAACAGGCACTAAGCTAAAATCCGGTAGAATTTATTATATTTGGTTATGGTAACTATAATTAAGAAGGGAACTCCAAAAGAGCAAATTGATGAAGTAGTTTCCAAAACCGCTCAGAAAGACATTAAAAAGTATGCGGGTGCTCTAAAGATTGACATTGACCCATTAGAGTACCAGAAGCAAATGAGAGATGAATGGGAATAAAATTTTTGTAGACACGAACATACTTTTATATTTTTAAAAGGTGAGCCTGAAATTATTGAGATAATTTGGGGCAAGGAAATTGTTATTTCCTTCATTACCGAACTGGAACTTCTATCCTTTCCTAAATTATTACCGGAGGCCGAAAAGCCATTGATGGATTATTAAATATTTGTATAAATATAGATGTGAATTCAGAAATAAAGGACTTAACAATAGAAATCAGGAAAAAGTCTAAACTGAAATTGCCAGATTCAATCATTGCAGCAACGGCTTATTATTCTAAAACCCCATTATTAACCTCAGATAAGCAATTTCGTCAAATTGAAGAATTAGAAATTATTCTTTATGAGTTTTAATAACTGCTGTTACGCAAAAGTCAAAATTTTTCAATGTAAGTAATTCATGGGTGTCATTCAGGAGGAAACTATTTGGTTACCTACTAAATAGTTTCCTCCTGAATGACACATGTGAACTCCAATAGCTTAAAATAGATATCCTTTAATTATATGCGTAACATCAGTTAATAAAATAAACGGAAATACTCGATTGTCAGATAAAGACTTACAAAACTTAAAGTAAGCCTCTTTTATTATTAAACTAAATTTCATTAAACTGATTTTCTTTATCTGTCGAGTTAAACTGTAGATTTTTAAAAGTCTGTTCAAATCTTCTGTTTTAAAATAATAATTAAAATCATCTAAATCTATGCCCGCTGCCACTCCCACCGAAGCCAAACAAAAAGTAGATGCTTACCTCTATAAAATGCCGGAATTTGCCCGGTTAATCTGCGAAAAACTCCGCGGGTTAACTCTGCAAGCCGACCCGGAAATTAGAGAAACCTGGAAATGGTCGGCGCCGGTGTACGAGAAAAACGGCATAATCTGCTCTTTTGCGGCTTTTAAACAACACGTGCGGTTTAGTTTTTTTCAGGGTGGGTTTTTAAGTGATCCGGCTAAAATATTAACTGAAGGGGAAGGCAATGCTACCATGCGGAGCTTGAAGTTTAGCGATGTATCGCAAGTTGATGAGGAGACTTTGCAGGCTTACGTGCGCGAAGCCGCCCAACTAACCCCGCCTGCGAATAAAAAGCCGGCGCAAGAATTAACCTTGCCAGCCGATTTAATTCAGTTATTGGCGCAAAACGAAGAAGCCAAAAACACCTTTGATAAATTGGCACACACGCACCGCAAAGAATATATTCTGTGGATTGAGCAGGCGAAAAGACCGGAAACCCGGGAGCGTCGCCTCCAGCAAACTTTAGAACGGTTAACCGAAAAAAACAAGAAAGATTGACGGGCAGCGTTAGTATTTAGCGGTTGTGGGCGGTACAAAACGAATGCTTTGCTTTTGAGGGACATTTCCGCAGTCTGCCCATTTACCCCGCACTTAATTATTCAGACCGGGGTTAACTATTTGTGAATTTATTTTGTTCCCTGGTCGGAGTTTAATGGCACTATTAGTATGACCCCTACCTTTAAATCCTCTAAAAAATGCCCGCATTGCGGCCAATGGTCGGAGTGGAATCAAAAAACAACTGACACTTGCGAGCATTGTGGCGCTTTGTTAGATGACAGAAATTTGCTAAGAGAAGCAGCCAGAGAAGCGGAGCGGAAAAGGGAAAAAGGTTTCGAGATAGATATAATAGAAATTTACCCAACCGATTCTTTACCGGTAAAAATAGGTAAACGCATTATCCAGGCTATCCAGATTTCATTTATTGGGATTGTGTCTTTTATTATCTGGTTCCTGACCATGCTGGCTGCCTAATGAAGCTACTCCACAATTCTTTGTTTTGGGTAATATTAAGTCTGTACCTGGTAAATCGTTATTTGCTGACTGTACTTGGTTTAGCGCAATATAAAATTCCTTACCTAAACGATGTGCTCTGCCTACCAGTAGTATTAACCCTGGCCTTATGGCTACACCAAAAATTATTTCCTCAAAATTGCCGACATCGGCTTAATGCAGCTCAGGTGATATTTGTGGTGCTATATTTTGCCATATTCTTCGAGGGTATTTTACCAATTATCTCTGCCCGCTACACCCGCGATTACCTGGATATTTTGGCTTACGCCCTAGGTGGCCTTGCTTATTATTTCCTTTTTAACCCCAAGACTCAATTAAAGCCAGAGTAGACTAAATTTTATTACTTTTAGCTTCGATTTACCTTTCTACTTGTGATTCCTGAAATTTCTATACGCGAGGCTACGGCCGCTGACAATATTTTACTTGCCGATTTGGGTTGGAAGAGTTTTGAACAAGCTTTTGCCGCAGCTAATACTCCCGAAGACATGGCAACTTACTTACCAGGTGCCTTTAGCCCCTCCTTACAAGCCGCTGAACTAGCCGATTCGCAAAATATTTTCTGGCTGGTTTATACTGGTGAGGAAGTAATTGGCTACGTTAAAATGAATACCGGTCCGGTGGCGGCTTGTGTTGCTAATCGAAAATCTTTAAAGATAGCCCGCTTATATTTATTACAAGCCTGGTCCGGTCGCGGCATCGGGGCCGAATTATTACACCGCTGCCTGCAATATGCTCAGGAAAACGGCTTTGCCTCCATATGGCTTACGGTTTGGGAACTCAATCTGCGGGCATTAGCTCTTTATCAGAAATTCGGTTTTAACATAGTGGGCGATGAGTATTTTGTATTAGGCCAGGATGTACAGCACGATTATATCATGGAAAAGGTGTTAGAATCTTAATTGCGGTAAGTTGTACTTATTTTGCCGGCTGGTATCTGAACAACTAAAGCCATTGAGAAATAACAGATTAGCAAATTTAAAAGTGTTTTTACTTAGGAATTAATGTTGAAATAAAATACATTTATTCACCAACTTTTTCTGTTAAGGAGGTTAGGTCGTGGCTAAAAATATCAATCATATATTTAATCTTAAACTATGCGTCTTTTTATAGGTGGTCTTGGCGTAATTGAAATAATAATTATTTTACTGTTTACGGTTCTTCCACTCGTGCTACTAATTTGGGCTTTGGTTGATATTATCCGGAGTGATTTTAAAGACGGTACCACTAAATTAGTTTGGATAATTGTGGTTATTTTCGTGCCGTTGGTGGGTTCGATTTTATATCTGGTATTGAGAAAAGGACAGAAAGTAGATAGTTCTTATCGCATTTAAACTTTTCTCTAAAAAATTAGCAAACCCTTTTCCAGCAATAACAGCCATTCCGGCGAAATCAGGAACTGTGAAAACGGCAAACCCGCCTCCGGGAGAAACTCTCTTCCCGGCCGTAAAAGTATAGCTTGGTTTCACTAAGTTGTTTTTGCAGGTTAACGAAAGGTGTTATAATCAGGAGATTTCATTTATTTTTTGCAAACCACCTTCTTTTATCCTGCCTTTTATTTTTTCTACCAGTGCCTGCAATGTCTCTCTGCGGTTGTTTATAGCTAATAACAAGAAGATTTTTAATTCAATTCGGTCAAGGTTTTGCTGATAACGCAGATTTTTGTCGATAGTAACGAAAAGGTCAAAACCATTAAAAACAATAAGTCCCAAAATTTCACCATTCTTTTTGCCTAACCAGCCCATATCCCGAACAGTTTTTACATCATAACCGGGCCCGAAGTTTGCCTTGAGTTGTTTAGGCAAGTTTTCATGGAGCAAAATTTTCATGAAGCATTTTTTCGGTCGTTAATGATTTTTTTGCCATTTCCAACACCAGAATAGCAGCTTCTTTTGAAACAGTAGGGTAATCTTCTAGAAATTCATTCAGGTTATCACCACCTTCTATATAATCAAAAAGCGTCTGAACAGGAACGCGGGTTCCGGTAAAAACCGGTGTTCCACCCATAGTTTCCGGGTCAATATTAATTGGGCCGTAGTTCATCAGCTTAAATTTTTAGTTTATCCTAAAGTTAAAAAATACTGTTGCGGATTGCTGTTGAATTTAATTTAAGCAACTTGCCGCCAGCGGTTAAGTATTGCCGAAGGCGGGGAACTTCAGCACTATCCCCCAATAGAATTACAAATGTTCAATCACTTCCGTCAGCCCGATAGTATTGTGTCAGCCCCGCTTTTGGCAATACCATGTTATATGCCGTACTATATTCGGTTGTTTTCAGCAAGTTTTCTATAGTGTTCGCCCAAAGCTGTCAACTTACACGATTTACTTTCCATTGCAGCATTCCACATATGTTGGGCATTTACCGGCTTGAGTAAATTAAGCCGGTTATACTTTTGAAGAATAGCAAAGGTATTTGTATTTTCCTCAATAGGGCTTGACATTCCTTCGTCTCTCCCTTTCATTTCAGGTTCATAAGTTGGGTTAAGTTTAAACTCAAAGCCAGCTGTTGGAAATAAATCTTTAATCATTCTAAGGTCATCCAATTGTATTGATGGTGCTGCTTTCCGTAAAGAGATAAAATTCCGAACATTTGTTTTAAAAATAGGACGTTGTTCCCACGCACCTAAGGATTGGTCTATATGTGCGTAAACACTACCAGGCGTAATGTCTCCTAATATGTTTGATGCACTACCACTTAAAGCGTCCACCAATAAAGTTGTGAAAACGCCACTTCCATTTTTTTCAGATGCGTATTGGTCAGCTGTTGAAGCAGTCAAAATTGTAATCCCTTCTGAGATCAATGCACTGTCTTTTATATTGGGTGCATTTCCAGCAATGCCAGAATGACAACTATCTAATATAATTACTTTATTGGTCGCTGGTGAATCGTTTGCCAAAACTAAAATATCATTTAATGAAACGCCGTCATCACCTCTTTTCGCATCACTACCCAAAAGGTATCCCCCAGTTATTTCAATGTGTCCGTGACCAGCAAAATAATAAGAGAGCAACTTCTGCTTTTGTCGTAAATAATTTCGCTATTGCATCCTTTAATTCTCCTCTTTCAAGCGATTCTTTTGCATTTGATGCTGTCAGCAATTTGCAGTCAAAGTTTACTGAACCATCAAAATTTCTTTCTAATATTCCTTTGACAGAATATGCATCATTTACACAACCATATAAGTCTCCACCGCATGGATAGTGGTTTATGCCAATAATTAATGCGATTTTCATAATAGTAAAGTATTAAAGGCTGTCAATGAAGTCTGATATATTACTGTCAGACCAAACCTTTGTATTTACGCCAATTATATTAGTTCGGTCGGTAGAATATGCCCAAATACCAAGTATTGGTTTCTTCTCTTCTTTAGCACATTCTATTTCCCACTTTTGTCCACTGGATGAAAGTGAATTTTTGCTCACTAAAACGATAACTCCATCAGAACGTCTAATTCTGGTTCGTACTCGCTCTTTCCACTCAGAACTGTACGGCTCTTTTACAGACATGTCAATAAATTCAAAAGGTGCTCTTGGATGCAAAGATTGACCTTTCAAGAAATCTCTTTGTCTTTCATCTTCAATAGCAAATGCGATAAATAATACTTTCTTCATAAAAGTTTTGTTTTTAGGGTGTCTGCAAAGTATGGCATATAACTCTTAAATATACGCATAATAGTTGCGTAGATCAACCTCATACCGGTAGATTTACGCATAACCGTTGCTCTTAAAGTTAACATAATTATAACCAATACAACCCAGTAACCAGGTGAGTTTTTCCTAAAAAATCAACAATCCCTTTTCCCGCAATAACAGCCACTCCGGCGAAATCAGGAACTGCGAAAACGGCAAACCCGCCTCCGCCGGAAAGCTCTCCTCCAAATCTTTTAATAAAAGCTTAGTCTCGTAATCATAGTGCAGTTGAGTTAACGTTTGCCGGAGCCAATTGCCAATTTCGGGGTTGGTTTTAAGCTGAAAATCTTCCGTTTTTTCAAAAAAAATCAGTACGGATCGGGTGATGTTTTTGCCTCTTTTCGTAACGGTAATTTCTTCTATTTCCGGCGCATTGCCGAGCCAAAATACCCGCAGGTTCCGTTTCTCGCTGTCGGGTTTAGCGGGAGAGTTGATAGCTTGGGCAATCAGATGGCGTGGGTGCGTGGGGCGCGGTATTTTCATATCGAACCAGAACTGCAAAGGTTCTTCTAATCCTATGCCGTGCATGTAGTTGTAGATAGATTTAGATAAGCCACCTCCGAATAATTCGTGGTCGGCGCCTTGCGGGTCATCGTGCCATAAGTCATTGTCGGCAAAACTGCCGGCGGGTGGGCCTACTTTTACTACGCCGTATTTCGCCGGGTTTTTACCCACGGGGCTGTGGGCCGTCATGGAGAAGCGGTGCCAGAAACCCGATTGAATGACGTTATTTTCGAATAATTGCCTAACTACTTCTAAAGAATCAATGGTTTCCTGGGCGGTTTGGGTCGGAAAGCCGTACATGAGGTACGCGTGTACCATAATGCCGGCATTGGTAAAGCCTTCGGTAACGCGGGCTACCTGCGCAATGGTAACGCCTTTCTCCATTTTGGCCAGCAACCGGTCCGAAGCCACTTCTAAACCGCCCGAAACCGCAATGCAACCCGAAGCCGCGAGTAAGCGGCAAATATCGGGCGTAAAAGTTTTCTCGAACCGGATATTGCCCCACCAGGTTATTTTTACGTGGCGCCGCAATAATTCTATGGCTAAATCCCGGAGGGCGAGGGGCGGGGCGGCTTCATCCACAAAATGAAAACCGGTTTGCCCGGTTTGAGCCACAATCTCTTCGATGCGATCGACCAATAAAGTAGCCGGGGCGGTTTCGTAGCGGGAAATATAATCAAGGGTTATGTCGCAGAAGGAGCAGCGTTTCCAGTAGCAGCCGTGGGCTACGGTTAGTTTATTCCAGCGGCCATCGCTCCAGAGGCGGTGCATGGGGTTGGTTACTTCAATTACCGATAAATAGTCGGTTAAAGGTAAATCGCTGTAATCGGGCGTGCCTACTTCGGTATGCGAAATGTTGGCATCGAGGCAGTTATTCTGGTAAACTACCTGGCCATTTTGGAGCATAAAGGTGCGCTGCAACTGATCTGCGGGGCGTAGGTTTTGCCAATATTCCAGAATTTTCAGCCACGGGCCTTCGCCATCATCGAGGGTAACAAAATCGATATAATTAAATAAACGTGGCTCTTTTAAACTGCGTAATTCAGTATTAGGGTAGCCGCCGCCCATTAAGGTTTTAATAGCTGGATTTTGCCTTTTAGCAAATTGAGCTAACCGTAAAGCACCGTATAAATTGCCCGGAAACGGAACGGTAAAACCAATTAAATCTGGTTCTACTTCAGCTAATTTTTTGGCCATTAATTCCAATAACATCTGGTCTACCAGGTTGGGCGCTTCCTGCAAAGCTTCGGCCAGCGGGTCGAAAGAAGTAGCGGATAAAGCCAATTTTTCGGCGTAGCGGCTAAAGCCAAAATAAGGGCAAACGGTTTCTTTAATTAAATCGGCTAAATCTTCTAAATAAAGTGTGGCCAGGTGCCGGGCGCGGTCGGTAATGCCCATGTTGCCAAAGGCGTATTCTAAATCAGCCAGTTGGTCGAAGCGCGAGGCTTCGGGCAAAAAGCCATTATAGCAGATTTGCTGGGCGAGCGTATTATCTTTGTTTTGCAAAAACCGAATTACCGGCTCAATGGTCTGGAGGTAATAAGGCTGCAGCCGCAGCATGCGTTTGCTATTGGCCGATAATTGGCCGGGAGCCTGGGCTGCCGCGTCGAAGATGCGGCTCAGACCGGCACGAGAAAATATTTTTAGTACCAACTCAATCCCAAAATCAGCCTGATAAACCGTATAACCCTGCTTGACTAGAAAACCTTTCAGGTACGCCGTGGCCGGATACGGCGTATTGAGTTGCGTAAGCGGCGGCGTTATAAGCAGAATTACGGGTTTTTTCAAAAGAGTAATTTTGGGTTGGAGTTAGAACAAACGCCGGAGAACAGAAGTTTATTCCGGGGCAAAATAAGCTTTAAATTTTAAAGCCAAAACTTAGGCCTGCTATCAATTTGTCAGAAAAAAATAAATTAGTAGAACTCCTCTGTCATCTTAATGGTACAACTTAATAAAAAGAATAAATATGATCTCATTAATCAAGCTAGCTGACAAATTCAATCTCTTCTCCGAATACTGGCATCCTTACATTGTTGGTGAACTGAACGGGCAATATATTAAGCTGGTGAAAGCAAAAGGCGAGTTGGTCTGGCATAGTCACGAACACGAAGATGAGTTATTTCATATCCTGAAAGGCCGCTTTATAATGGATTTCCGGGATCGCACTGTTGAGTTAGGGCCCGGCGAAATTTTACTAGTACCTAAGGGCGTCGAGCATCGGCCACGCACGGGCGACGAGGAAGTTCATCTTCTATTATTTGAACCAAAAGCAACCAAACATACCGGCGATTTGCTTACAGATGTGACTGTAGCGGAACAAACTTGGCTATAAAAAGTAGCTGCTTGCGGTTAGCAATGATCAGACTTGCCACGAAATACCAAATAAGGTTTAAAAAGTAATAAGTATTGAGACAGAATTAGTTTAACTACGAGCTATATTAAATTATTGATATTCAGTGTTCTAATAACTTTAGGACTTCCGCAAATTAGTTTTTCAACATGGTAAATCCTCCCCCTTACCCCCTCCAAAGCTCATCTTACCCCATAGAATGAAAAGAGGTTAAGATTGGTTTAGGAAGGAAAGTGTAGAGATGGAACAAGGGACAACTTGGTTGAGCAAGCAAGTGAATGGTTATGGATATAAAGATAAGCGTTTAG
>Ga0210040_10011108_pt1 | contig 10236 bp, 9 predicted proteins | sample CryGeyCG12114_NA_FD_185462 | JGI IMG/M metagenome (GOLD analysis project Ga0210040, IMG submission 185462) | Groundwater microbial communities from aquifer - Crystal Geyser CG19_WC_8/21/14_NA (SPAdes) (version 2) | ecosystem: Environmental > Aquatic > Deep subsurface > Groundwater | place: USA...
AGCAGATAAGGCTTCGGGGGTGAGGTAGGAGGGGTTTTGCACAGGGCAAAAGTAGTGAAAAAAGGCCCCACTCTTTCTGCTCAGGTTTGGAAGAGCCCAACTAGCTACATCTGCGCCGAACGACATTCGGCAAGCCCCGGAAAACAATAAAACCCCGATGGCAGCCCATCGGGGTTTTATATTTAGCTCTTACTTAAGGAAGACCCGCGTTACCGCTACTCTTTTGTGAATTCCATGTTATCAATTCGTAAGGCGCCGTTGGTGCTTTTCATCTTTACGAACACCCGGTACGAGCCAGCTTTGCTCTTGTACTTGCCCACTGCGTAAGGAATTCCGCCCGGGCTGGCTCCCTGGTGTACGATTTCGAAATTGGCGGGCGACGTCTTGGAGAAGAAATCCTTCATCACAAATTCGGCTTGGGTAGCGCTGTAGCTTTGCCGGTCGCCATCAATGCTGATTTCGACGGTAGCCCCAAAATACTGCGATAACTCACGGGAAGAAGCATTGCGCAACGCACTGCTCACCGAACCGAAAGCGTCGCTCTGGGCCTGAGCCGCCACCGACGATACTATAAGCCACACGAACAGGAGGGCTTGAGAAAGAATGCGTTTCATTTCAGAGTATAGAATGCGTCATGCAGTGCGCTAAAATTATGCCAACCCTTGCTACGTAGCCGGAAGTAATCAGGTTATTTTCGGCCCCTACGGGCAAGATAAGAAAATGTGGTTGGTCCGGGGCAGGCTGTCTATCTTTGCAGGCATGAACAAGCAGGTATTGTTGGTGATTCTGGATGGCTGGGGTCTGGCCAAAAACAAGGAAGTTTCGGCTGTAGATAAAGCCCAAACGCCTTTTGTTGATTCGTTGTTTCAGCGGTTTCCGCACAGCAAGCTCCAAGCCTCCGGTGAAGCAGTAGGCCTGCCCGATGGGCAAATGGGCAACTCTGAAGTCGGCCACATGAATATTGGGGCCGGCCGCGTGGTGTATCAGGAGCTGGTTCGTATCAACAAAGCCATCCGGGAGCGGAAGCTAGGCGGTATCCCGGCGTTGGAAAAAGCCTTCGAATATGCGCGTACCAACGGCAAAACGGTGCACTTCATGGGGCTGCTCTCTGATGGCGGCGTCCATTCCCACATCGAACACCTGAAGGCCCTCTGCACACTGGCTCACGATGCTGACGTGCACAAAGTGTTCATCCACGCCTTCACCGACGGCCGCGACACCGACCCAAAAGGTGGTGTGGGTTACGTCAACGACTTGGAGCAGCACCTGCAACACGGTGCCAGCGGCAAGATTGCCTCTATTGTAGGCCGTTACTATGCCATGGACCGTGACAACCGCTGGGAACGGGTGAAAGTGGCTTACGATCTGCTGGTGAACGGCAAAGGCACGCCTTCCCAGAACTTGATTCAAAGCATGCAGGACTCCTACAAGGAAGGGGTTACCGATGAATTCCTGAAGCCGATTGTGAAGGTGGGAGCCGATGGGCTGCCGTTGGCTACCATTCAGGAGGGCGACGTGGTGTTGTGCTTCAACTTCCGCACCGACCGGGGCCGCGAAATCACACAGGCGCTAACGCAGCAAGATTTCCACGCCTTCCAGATGCACCGGCTGAACCTGCACTACCTGACCATGACCAACTACGACGCCACGTTTGTGGGCGTCACCCCGATTTTCGAGAAAGATAACCTCGAAAATACGTTGGGCGCGGTACTCGAAGCCAATGGTAAGAAGCAGATCCGCATTGCCGAAACCGAGAAGTACCCGCACGTCACGTTCTTTTTCTCGGGCGGCCGCGAAACCGAATTTGAGGGCGAAACCCGCCTCATGCGCCCGTCGCCGAAAGTAGCCACCTACGATTTGCAGCCCGAAATGAGTGCCGCCGACCTGCGCGACGCGTTGGTGCCGGAGCTGCAAGCCAAGTCGGCTGATTTTGTGGTGCTCAACTTCGCCAACCCCGATATGGTAGGCCACACCGGCGTGTTTGAGGCCGTAGTGAAAGCCGTAGAAACAGTGGATGCCTGCGCCAAAGCCGTAGTGGAAACTGCCCTGGCCAGCAACTACGCCTGCATCATCATTGCCGACCACGGTAACGCCGAGTTCATGGTCAACCCTGATGGCTCACCTAACACGGCCCATACCACCAATCTGGTGCCATGCATCCTGGCTGATACCGACTACCACGGCACTCTCACCGATGGCAAACTCGGCGATATTGCGCCCACAGTGCTGGCCCTGATGGGCTTGCCTCAGCCCGCCGATATGACGGGCGTGAGCTTACTCCGTTTTGAAAGCACCCAAAATGCGTAAGGGCCACTGGTTGGCGCTTGGAGCTTTACTGCTGACGGCCTGCGGGTCGGAGGATGCTTCGGTACGCACCGCCCCAGCCAACCGCAAACCCAACTATTTCGACGTAAAAGGTTTTCTGGACAAGCAGGTGGCCGAACTGAACCGCCGGCAGCCCGCAGCAGAGAAACAGGTACGCTTGCGCGACGGCAAGCTGGAAACCACCCGCGTTGCGAAAATTGACTGGGCCAAGGAGCTTCAGATTTTCTATCAGGCCGATATCAACAAGCCGGCCTTGCGGGGGGCGTATCAGGTGAAGCAACAGAACCTGCCAGCCGGTCCGCGTACCATCTACCAAGCGAATGGTACTGCTAAAACTCCGGTAACCACGCTTTCTATAGCTACTACCGCAAGCAACCCGCAGCTACTAGCAGCTACTATCAAACAGGACAACGCCTTGTTTTACTCAGAGAAGAAACTGCAACTAGCCGTGCGCGACGGGCAAATAGCAGATTATCAGGTAGAAGGCGTGCAGAAGCTGGTGATGTTTGACACAGTGCGCTATTCAGTGAGGACACGGGTAGTGGAGTAGCGTTCTTCAAGAAGTGAAGTACAAGTAGTAGCAGGTTGCTATCCTGTAGCGTTCAGAATAATCTGCTAATCCAGATACGGTTGCACACGAGCCAGGCTAGGTTGCCCGGCGGTGAAAGTAGCCGATACCATGTTGGCACGGTCGGTATCACGCAGGCGGAGCTGGCCGCAAGGGCCGCCACTTTGCCGGGCCGATTCGTTGAGGGTTTTGCGCAAGCGCTGGCCGTAAGCAGGCTGAAAGTTGGTTACAACCGCTTGGCGTAACAGGTCTTTGTCGGGAGTGCGGTAGAACTCGAACGAGTTGCCTTGGTGTCGTAGCGTGAGGATGGTATCCGTTTGACCTGCCTCATGCGGATTGAGGTACGGCTTGCGGCTTACCAACTTGGCTCCCGCTCCCATCAGCTCTTCCACCGTTGGCTCGGCCCCAAACGGTTGGCCAGCCAGGCTATCGTTGGTGAGCGTACAGGCAGCTTTAGGCACTGCCTGCGGTGGCGCGACCACCGGAGCGGGCCGACGCTCCGGCTTCGGCTTGGTGGTAGCCGCGACGGGCGGCGTTTTGGCTTCGCAGCCGGCCAAACCCAGCGCTGCATATAGTAGCATTGCTGGTAGTAACTTCAAGTAAGATAGATCAGCTAATTTCATAAAACAGGCGCGAAACACAGGAGTTTCAACGCCTTATACGATAAAATAGAACTGCTGGGCTTATTGGCCGAAAATTAGCGCCGGTTCCACGTTAGTTCACTTAACTCGTAGCCAAGTGAGTCCAGCATCTGGCACTACCAGTTGCTGTCTCAATTTTACTCAGTACCCATAAGGGTGGCCATCACCCAGCGCCTCCCCCCCTGGTTGCGGTGCTCACCCAGGTAAATACCCTGCCAGGTACCGAGTGCCAGCTCACCATTACTGATGGGCAAGCTTACGGCGTGGCCCAGCATAGCCGCTTTCAGATGAGCCGGCATATCATCGGAGCCTTCCAGGGTGTGGCGGAAGTAGGGAGCGTTTTCGGGTACAGCCTGGTTGAAGTAGCTCTCGAAATCGGCGCGCACAGTAGGGTCGGCGTTTTCATTAACACTCAGGCTCGCGGACGTGTGCTGGATGAAAAAGTGCGCCGTCCCGATGCGGATACGCTCCAGTTCGGGCAGCTCGGCCACCAGCAGATCAGTAACCAAGTGGAAGCCCCGGCGCACGGCCGGCAGACGGAGGCGTTTCTGAAAATAAATCATGAGCAGCTCAAGGATTTACCCGTTCATACGCGCCTAAATCGGGTGTGGACGTGTTACGAGCCTTATTGAGCAGGTCGCGCGGCACTAACGAGTTATAAATGCCCTTGTTGCTGGCCGGCGAAAGAGTGTCGAGGCGGTAATCATATCGGTCACCGGAATTTTCAGGAGAGCTTCTGAGCTTCGGGTTGACGTTCAGTTGGTTGCTGTTGTTGTCGAAGCCCAGCTTGCTGCCTGCATCGGTGGTGGCCCGGTATTCAGCCGTGCGCAGTATGCTATTGCGAATGTTGAGCGTAGGTCGGTACTGGTCGCCGTTTTTGAAAAACAGCTCATCGGCAATTGAACCCCACACAATGGAGTTGTTGATGGTGATGCGGGTGGTGTTGGGCTGCACGGCCCGCGAATCGGCAGCTTCGTTGGTGAAGCTCAACGACGCCGATTTGCGTTGAAACTGCGGCGTGTAATTGGCAAAGGTGCAGAAGTTGACATCGTAGGTGCCACCGTAGCCTAGCATAGCGTACTCGCCGCAGTTCGTGAACAGGCAATTCCGCAGGTCAAAGTCGCCGGAGAAGCTGATGACCCCGCCCCCGTCGAAGTCGGCGCCGAGGCTGGCGAACGACAGCGCGGCGCCGGAAATATTGCGCAGAATGGTATTCTCGGCCGTTACTTTGGGGTGAGGCGTGGCGTTGAGCGGGTTGAGAATCAAGAGCCCGAAAGAAGCATTTTTGATTTCTGTGAACCGCACTACATTGTTGCGGCTGCTGGCATCAAACTGAATGCCGCGCCACTGGCCGGGGGTTTCGGCGTAGAAACTTTCCAGCCGGTCGCCCTGAAAGCGCACGAACGTGGCGGTGTCGTTGGGCGCCAGCTCGGCCGTAGGGTTGGTGTTTTCGTTGATGCGGAGCGTTCCTTGCACCAGCATTCCTGAGCCCGCGTGCGAGTAGATACGGGTGCCCGGCTGAATCAGCAATGTAACGCCGGGGTCGACAACCACCAATCCGTAAATGACGTGAGGCCGATTTTTCAGCCAAGTAGTATTGCGGGTAATATGCTCCTCGATGCCGTGGAAATAGGCATTCTGGCCGTAAGCCACCAGCTTCACTTCCTGCTCGTTGCCATTGGTGCGGAACAGCAGCTGGTCGTCCACCAGAAACGGCTTGTTCACGGCGGCACTGGGCCCCAGCACGGCTTTCACCAGAATCAGCAAACTATCCTTACCTCTGATTTCGAAGTTGCTGGCGGCTGTGGTTTCGTCGCCGTTGATCAGGAGCGAATAGGTGCCGGGGTTGGTATCGGCCAGCAGAATCTGCTCGACGCGCACGGCGCGGGCGTTGCGGTTGTACACCCACAGACGCTTGCTCACGGTGCCCACCTGCGCAAAAACTGTATCGAATAGCACTGTATCGGCCGAAAACTCCAGCTTGGCGCTGCCGTCGGTGGTGAGCAGATCTTCCTTGGGCTCACAGCCCGGCAACAAGCAGAGCAAAGCCGAAAAAACGAGCAGCAGCGGGAGTAGAAAACGCATAGCAATGGGTATGGCTAAAAAAGAACGTCATGCCACGCTTGTCGAAGCATCTCACCGCCAAACCAATTATATAGCCTTACGGGAAAGATGTTTCGACAAGCGTAGCATGACGGAACGATTAGATTAGCAACAAATTATGAAACGCCTTCCTTCAGACGCTCCGCACTTTCGGCGAGGCGCAACTGCTCCACAAAGTCGTCGATGTTGCCTTCCATCACGCTGGCCAAGTTGTGCACGGTGTAGCCGATGCGGTGGTCGGTTACGCGGCCCTGGGGGTAGTTATAAGTGCGGATTTTGTCGGACCGGTCGCCACCGCCAATCATGCTCTTGCGCTGGGCCCCTTCAGCCTCGTTCTTTTTGGCCAGTTCGATTTCGTAGATGCGCGAACGGAGCACTTGCAGCGCCTTATCGAAGTTCTTGAGCTGCGACTTCTGGTCCTGGCACTGGGCCACGAGGCCCGTAGGCAGGTGGGTGAGGCGCACGGCTGAGTACGTGGTATTTACTGACTGTCCACCGGGGCCCGACGACATAAACAGGTCCTTACGCACGTCGTTCATGTCAATCTGCACGTCCAGCTCCTCGGCTTCCGGCATCACCACAATGGAAGCCACGGAAGTGTGGATGCGGCCCTGCGTTTCGGTGGCCGGCACGCGCTGTACGCGGTGCACACCCGACTCAAACTTGAGCTTACCATACACGTCCTCACCTTTCACAGCCAGGATAATTTCCTTGTAGCCGCCCGAAGTACCTTCGGTAGCGTCAATCAGATCCATTTTCAGGCCGTTTTTTTCGGCGTAGCGCATGTACATGCGCTGCAAGTCGCCAGCAAAAATGGCCGCTTCGTCGCCGCCCGCACCGGCTCGGATTTCCATGATGACGTCCTTCGAGTCATTGGGGTCCCGGGGAAGCAACAAATCTTTGATTACGACTTCGAGGCGTTCCTCTTCCAGATACAGCGCGTCCAGCTCTTCCTTGGCCATCTGGCGGAAGTCCTCGTCTTTCTCGTTGGCAATCACCTCCTTGGTGCTGTCGATGTTGGCCAGCACGTTTTGGTAGGTTTTGTATTCGGCTACAATCTTGCCCAGATCTTTGTATTCCTTGTTGAGCGTCTTGTACCGCTTCATGTCGCTCATAGCGTCGGGCTGCGTGAGCTGCTCTGCCACGTCGTTGAAGCGTTGTTGGATGGCCTCCAGTTTATCTAGCATCTTGCCTTCAGAGAATTATATTAGGAGTGCAAAGGTACTGAAAACAAACACGTCCTGTGCGTGGCGCGGTTCCTCGAACTGCCGGTACAAGCCCAGCCGTGGCGCGTACGCCAAGCTTCTTTTTTGAAATAGAGACGTAAACGAATATTGTGCTTTCCAAAAAATGCCTACTTTACGGCCCGAAGTATGCACTTATGGCCTCGTTTTCGTTTCTGTTTTTCACCATCCCCGCTCCTACCGGCGTCTTTCTGACGACCGGCACCGGCATTATTACAGGTATTACAACCCGCTAGACGGGCTGCGTTACCTCTCTTTCCCTTGATGTTCGCAGCCCGTCGCCGGCCGCTTCCTAACCCGAAGCCAAGCCGGAACCGACGGGTTTTTTTGTGCCCTTTCACCTCTTACTCTCTATGCAGGTTCTGAAATTTGGTGGCTCCTCGGTGGCTACGGCCCCCAACCTCCAGCGCGTGGCGCAGCTCGTGGAAGCGGCAGCCCAGCAAGCACCCACGGTAGTCGTTGTATCGGCGCTGGGCGGCACCACTGACGCGCTGATTGAAGCCGGCCGCCTTGCCGCTGCGGGCTCTGAGGCATACCGTACGCAGCTTAAGCAACTGGAAGAGCGTCACTTGGAAGCCGTGCGCGGTTTACTGCCCATCCCCGACCAAAGCGCCCTGCTGAGTTTGGTAAAAACCTACTGCAATGAGCTAGACAGCCTCTGTGACGGAATTTTTGCCCTAGGCGAACTGTCGGACCGGACGCTGGACCGGCTCATGAGTTTCGGTGAGCTGCTGTCGTCTCGGCTGCTGGCGGCTTGTTTGAAAGCGCATGGTGTGGCCCACGTCTGGCACGACAGCCGGCAGCTCGTTCGCACCGATTCGCGCTACGGCTTCGCGGCCGTGGACTTTACGGTTACCAACCAGCAGATTCAGGCATTGGTGGCCACGCAGCCCAGCGCGGTGTACGTGGTGCCCGGCTTTATTGGCGCTGATGCGCAGGGCGCAACTACCACCCTCGGCCGCGGCGGCTCCGACTACACAGCGGCCATTTTCGCGGGTGCCCTAGCGGCCAAGCAGCTGGAAATCTGGACTGATGTGAGCGGCATGATGACGGCCGACCCGCGCTTGGTAACCCTGGCCCGCCCGATTCCGCGCATCTCGTACCAGGAGGCCATGGAACTGTCGCACTTCGGGGCCAAGGTGCTCTATCCGCCCACTATTCAGCCAGTCATGAGCCAGGGCATCCCGCTCTGGATCAAAAACACCTTTGCGCCGGAAGACGCCGGGACGCTGGTAGAAGTGGGCCCGCCCGCCAATCAGGACGTGGTACGCGGCCTGTCGAGCATTGCGCAGCTGGCCTTGCTGAGTCTGGAAGGCAGTGGCATGGTGGGCATTCCGGGCTTTTCGCGGCGGCTGTTTGGAGCCCTGGCGCAGCAGCGCATCAACGTGATTCTCATCACCCAAAGCTCTTCGGAACACTCCATCTGCGTGGCCGTACGCGCCGCCGATGCCGAGCTGGCGCAAGCCACCGTAAACGAAGAATTCAACACCGAAATAGCCGCCGGCCGGGTGGAGCCGTTGCGCTGCGAAACCGACCTGGCTATTGTGGCACTGGTGGGCGAGCAGATGCGCAACCATCCCGGTATCAGCGGCCGGATGTTTGGGGCCTTGGGCCAGAACGGCGTGAACATCCGGGCCATTGCCCAGGGCTCGTCGGAGCGCAATATCTCGGTGGTGATTCGGGCTGCCGATGTGCGCAAGGCCATCAACGTGCTGCACGAAGAGTTTTTCGAGGAGACCACCAAGCAAGTGAACCTGTTTGTGGCAGGTGTGGGCAACGTGGGCCGCAAGCTGCTCGAACAGCTGGCCCGGCAGCAGCAGTGGCTGCGCGAGAAGCTGCGTCTCAACCTGCGGGTGGTAGGTTTGGCTAACAGCCAACGGTTTGTGCTGGCCGAAGAAGGCGGCCTCGACCTCAACAACTGGCAGGCAGCCCTGGAGCAAGGGCAGCCGCTGGACCTGGCGGCAGTGGTGCAGCAGCTGCACGCTCGCAACCTGCGCAACACGGTGTTCGTGGACGTGACGGCCAGCGCCGACGTAGCCAAAATCTATGCGGCGCTGCTGGAAAAGAGCATGGCGGTGGTGGCCTGCAACAAGGTGGCCTGCTCGTCGGAATACGCGAACTACGCCCGCCTGAAGTCGTTGACGCGGGAGTTTAACACCGAGTTTCTGTTTGAAACCAACGTGGGCGCGGGCCTGCCCGTCATCGGTTCGCTCAACGACCTGATACGTAGCGGCGACCAGGTGCACCGCATCGAGGCCGTGCTGTCGGGCACGCTCAACTTCGTGTTCAACCATTACGACGGCACCGTGCCCTTCGCCGACGTGGTGCGCCAGGCTCAGGCCGAAGGTTACACCGAACCCGACCCGCGCCTGGACCTAAGCGGCACCGACGTGGCCCGCAAAATCCTGATTCTAGCCCGCGAAGCCGGGCAGGCTATGGAGCTGGCTGATATTCACAACGAGTCGTTCTTGCCCGCCTCTTGTCTGGAAGGCGACGTGGACGCTTTCTACCAGCAGCTAGCCGTGCATGAAGCACACTTCCGCAGCCTGTATGACGCCGCCGCGGCCCAGGGCAAGAGGCTGAAGTTTGTAGCCCGCTACACCGATGGGCAGGCCAGCGTGGGCTTGCAGGGCGTGGCGCCAGGTCACGATTTCTACGTGCTGCAAGGCAAAGACAACGCGGTGCTTTTCTTCACCAACCGCTACCCCGAGCAGCCGCTGGTGGTGAAAGGCGCGGGTGCGGGGGCCGACGTCACGGCTTCCGGAGTCTTCGCCGACATCATCCGGGCCGCCCGGGCGTAGGGTATAGCGCGAAGCCTTGGCTTCGCGCCTAACGGCTACTAACTCTAATACGGCACTGCTTATCGTGCAATGATACGCGAAGCCCAGCTTCACGCTACAGCTTTCCCTTATGCCTGATTCCGATTTTTTGACGCTGTATTCCCCGGCTACCGTGGCCAACATGGTCTGCGGATTTGATGTGCTGGGCTTCGCGTTGGAAGCCCCTTTCGATACTATGCACCTGCGCCTGAGTGGTGAGCCGGGCGTGGTGATTGTGCACGAAGACCACTTCAACCTCCCCACCGAGCCGGCGCGCAATGTGGCGGGCGCGGCCTTGCTGGCGCTGCTGCGGGCGGCGCCGGTGGGAACGGGCTTTACCGTGCGCATCAACAAAGCCATTCTGCCGGGCAGCGGCATCGGCAGCAGCGCGGCCAGTGCGGCGGGGGTGGTGGTGGGTGCCAACCAGCTGCTGGGCAACATCTTCACGAAAGAAGAGCTGGTGCGGTTTGCTATGTTTGGGGAAGAAGTGGCCTCTGGGGCCCAGCATGCCGACAACATTGCGCCCGCCATCTACG
>Ga0210040_10011109_pt1 | contig 10236 bp, 7 predicted proteins | sample CryGeyCG12114_NA_FD_185462 | JGI IMG/M metagenome (GOLD analysis project Ga0210040, IMG submission 185462) | Groundwater microbial communities from aquifer - Crystal Geyser CG19_WC_8/21/14_NA (SPAdes) (version 2) | ecosystem: Environmental > Aquatic > Deep subsurface > Groundwater | place: USA...
GTATACGGGAGCCAATACACTTACGCCGAAAACCCGTTTGGCGAATGGCTACAGGATCAACTGCATTTAGAGCGTAATCACTTCGACCGCATTGTACATTTTAGTTTTGGCTTTCTGTTGTCCTATCCCTTACACGAAATATTCCGGTATAAGCTGGGTTTGGCCAAATGGGTTACTTATTTACTTCCCTTAGAAATTACTTTTTCGCTGGCAGCTATTTACGAAGTGGTAGAATGGCTGGTAGCCGATGTTTTTTTTAAAGAGCAAGGGCCTGATTTTTTAGGAATGCAGGGCGATATTTGGGATGCCCAGAAAGACATTGCCTTGGCAGCACTAGGCACCATGATTATTATGTTGTATGTATTTATGCTTCGCAGTCGCCTAGCTGCTAAAAAATAAAGTTCATATTTAAAGCACGTATTATTTTTTTTATATCAATTTCTAGCTTCCTCTTAGAAAGATATTGCACTAAAGGTAAGGTCTTATAGATAAATTCCCAAATAGCTAAAGTTGCCCGCTTTGCTTTCTAAGCAGTATATTCTGCTGAAACCAAGTTTCTACTGGATTTCTTCAAATTTTATATGAAGAGAGACAGTTGTTTTAGTTAATATAAAGCTAAGGGGCTTCTTACATTTAGTAAAATCCATCAGTATATATATTTTGGAAGATGATTTGAATTATACCACTTCGCATTAACAATATTCCATAGCAAACTGAAAGCTTAAACTTACCAACCTTATCAAACCTAAATCCGTCATTCTGGAAGAATCTTCTGAGTAGGTAACCCAAAAGATTCTTCCAGAATGACGGGCTTGGGCTGTTTGGTTATGGAATCCTTTATTTACTATTTGGTATAAGGCCTTTTTTATTTAACCATACACCTATTATGGTTTAATGAAGCAATAAAAAAGCCAGGCGGGTTGCGCCTAGCTTTCATTTAATTCAATTAAGAATTAAACTAAAACTTATTTAATATCGCCTTTTTCAGCGGCTTTTTTCAATTTTTCGTTCGCAAAAATAGCAATTTCTACCCGACGGTTAGATTGTTTACCTGCTTCAGTAGAGTTATCGGCTACTGGTACCCCGGAACCAAAACCCTGGGTAGTAATCCGAGAAGACTCTACGCCTTGGGCCAATAATTGGCTAGCTACCGAACGCGCCCGATTTTCGGAAAGTGGCTGGTTAATGGCATCAGAACCGGTATTATCGGTGTGTCCTTCTACAATTACGTTGGTGTCGCCATATTTTTTCAGGGTGCCGGCCAAGGTATTAATATCCGTAATGGACCCTGACTGCAACTCAGCCGAATTGGTATTAAATAAAATACCAGAAGCAAAGGTTATTTTAATACCTTCTCCTACCCGCTCAATCCGGGCATTTTTCATATCGCCACGCAGTTCTTCGGCTTGTTTGTCCATACGACGGCCAATAACTGCCCCGGCTGTACCACCCACAGCCGCACCTACAATAGCCCCAGCCGCAGTATTACCAGTAACTTTACCAATAACGCCTCCTAATACAGCACCAGCACCGGCGCCAATTAAACCACCCCGGCGGGTCCGATTCGCATATTTCTCTTCCTCAGTCTTTTTCGTGGTACTATCGTTAGAAGTGCTATATGGATTAGACGATTTACAAGCCGAAAACAAGATGCTGAACAGCATTAAAAAGGTAAATAATGATTTTGTAATTCTCATAGTGTATAGGGTTTAAAATTTAATTTAGAATTTAAGATTCCGAAGGTTAATACTGCAAAAGGTAAAAAATGTTTAAATAATATGATTAGTGATATATATTTTGCTTTTCAAAATTCAGGCCAAATTATTACTTGTACCAAAACCAGATCATACTAGGCTCCTAACCGGTTTAGTCCGGTAAGCTCAAGAAGCTGTTCAGCATGTATAAATAGAGGTTAATATATAGTAAGGCAAAGAATGATATTAAGCTTTAATCTTCTTTTTGCGAGGAGTAGTTGCTTTTTTAACCGGGGCAGGCGGCTCGGGTTGGCGCAGCATCGAAATTAAATCGGTTAGTTTGGTTTTAAGTTCTTTGCGGGGCAGAATAAAATCCAGGAATCCATGTTCCATCACAAATTCGGCACTCTGAAAGCCTTTAGGTAGTTCTTTGCCAATGGTTTCTTTTATAACCCTGGGGCCAGCAAAACCAATTAAAGCACCCGGCTCAGCAATATTAAAATCGCCCAACATGGCGTACGAGGCCGTAACCCCGCCGGTAGTAGGATCGGTTAACAACGAAATATACGGAATACCTTCTTCGGACAGCAAAGCCAATTTAGCCGATGTTTTGGCCATTTGCATTAAAGAATAACCGGCTTCCATCATCCGGGCACCGCCCGATTTAGAAATCATTAGGAAGGGGTACTTGTGTTCGCGAGCAAAATCAATGGCCCGGGCTATTTTCTCGCCTACCACCGAGCCCATAGAGCCCCCAATAAAACTAAAATCCATACACGCCACCACCAGGTTAAAGCCGTTAATCTGGCCATGTACGGTCCGAACGGCATCGGTTAATTTGGTTTTCTGTTGGGTAGAGATAATCCGGCTCGGATAAGGTTTGGTATCAACAAAGTGGAGCGGATCGGAGGAGCTTAAATGAGCGTTTAATTCCTCGAATTTATCGTTGTCAAAAATAATCTCGAAGTATTCAGCTGAATTAATGCGTTCGTGAAAATCGCATTTAGGGCACGTGTATAAGTTTTTTTTATGTTCGGTGGTATTAATTACAGTTTTACAACACGGACATTTATACCAAAGTCCATCAGGCGTTTCTTTCTTTTGCTCGGTGGGGGTTACAATACCTTTTTCTACTCTTCTAAACCAAGACATGCTACCTATTTTTTAAGCGTAACGCTATTCTTTAAAATAAAATCTTCCATTATCGGGCAAACGGGTAAGTTGCCTTATAAGCACTGTGGCAGCACCTCCCCTTTTGCTTTTGGCAGGGCGCAAATATAACAGCTATTTTCCGGAGAGCAACTATTCTGCCGGGCTAAATTATTTTGATTTAGACCGCCGCCTTAATCAGCCAATTACCGGAAATCCGAGCCACTCTGGTTATGATTTTAGAATTACCCGCCAGCATATAACGTTTTTTTATCAAGCCTGGATATATCCAACTCAAAAAAACTGATTTACGCTGTTAAACTCACTGAGGCAATCTATTCACTACCATTATTTTGAGATTGTTGCCTAAACCCAGGGCTGCTAATAGTAACTAAATTATTATAATTTACCTTTACTGTTTGGCAGGCCACAGCAATTATTATATTTGTGTTGGATTATTTTTGCCCAACTAACCATTATCAGCGCCTATATTACCCATTGAATGTATAACCCTATTTAAACTTACCATTTATTTCTACCATCATGTTTTCTTTATCTCTTAAAAATGCCTGCTTTTTATTGTGCCTGGCCTGGTTGGCATCTTCTTGTGTAACCAAGAAAAAATTCGACGACCTGAGTGCCCGCAAAGCCAAATTAGATTTAGATATTGCCGCCTGTGAGAGAGCAATGGCCCGCGTCCAAACCGAACGCGTTAACCTGGAAGAACAACTACTCCAACAACAGGACGCCAACCGGGGCCTGGTAAAAGATTCCACCGAAACTGGTTTGGCCCTACGCAAAACCCAAAAGCTGTACCATGAATTAACGTCTACCTACGATAAATTAATTAACAACCACGAAAAGTTGTTATCCAACAGTGCTTCGGAATCGAGCCGCTTATCCGGCGACTTAGCCTTAAGCAAGGGCCAGATTGATAAATTAAACGCCGACTTAAAGGTACGGGAAGAACGCCTGAAGGAAATGGAGCGGGTATTAGACGAAAAAGACAAAGCGGTAAATGCCTTAAAAACCAAAGTAACCAATGCATTGCTGGGTTTTAAAGCCGGCGATTTATCGGTGAACGTGAAAAATGGCAAGGTTTACGTATCGTTATCGGAGCAATTATTATTTAAATCCGGCAGTACCAAAATAGATCCTAAAGGTCAGGAGGCGCTACAGAAATTAGCCCAAGCCTTGCGCGACCAGCAAGATGTAAATGTTTTGGTAGAAGGCCACACCGACGATGTGCCCATTTCGAAAGGCACCCTGGGCATGAAAGACAATTGGGATTTAAGTGTACTGCGCGCCACCGAAATTACCCGCATTTTAACCACCGCCGGTTTAACCCCCGAACGGGTAACCCCATCGGGCCGCTCTAAATTTGTTCCCGTGGCCCAAAACACTTCCGCCGACCAACGCGCTCTAAACCGTCGCACCGAAATTATTCTTACTCCCAAATTAGACGAGCTTTTCCAGATTCTGGAGAAAAACTAGTTCGTTAGCCGTTGTTCGTTAATCGTAGTTCGTTATAGTGATTAATAATTAACTAATAGCTAATAATCCACTAAGTAACTGACGTTACGCAAATAGTTAGAGGGTATCTATTATTAAGCTATTGGCGTTCACATTTGTCATTCAGAACGATACATAAAAGAAGTTTATTAAAAAAGCTAATGACACTTTATGCGTAAAATGGATACAATAGCCAGAATTTATGCATTCATAAGTTAATGTTTATTAATGTTTTATAAAATTTGTCATTCAGGAGGAAACTATTTGGCTGCCTGCTAAATAGTTTCCTCCTGAATAACAAATGTGAGTTGCTTAAATTTATAATATTTTGACTTTTGCGTAACATCAGTAAGTAAGCACTAAATAAAAAAAGAAGCCGGTTCATTAGAACCGGCTTCTTTTTTTTATCCTCCACTATTAACTTCAGGCATTTACCCTGCAAAACGAATAACCATTAACGTACAACGATTAACGAAAAGCTAGCCAATTGCTTGCGACAAGTCTTCTATTAAGTCTTCAATGTCCTCAATCCCGACACTTAGCCGGATGAGTGAATCGCTTAAACCACCTTTTAGGCGCTCTACCTGCGGAATGCTGGCGTGCGTCATGGTAGCTGGGTGGCCACACAAAGATTCTACGCCCCCTAACGATTCAGCTAAGGTAAAATATTTTAGTTTTTCCAGTACCTGTATGGCATCTTCCTGCCGGTCGCCTTTTAGCACAAACGAAATCATGCCGCCAAAGTCGCGCATTTGCGCTTGAGCAATGTGGTGATTGGGGTGCGTGGGTAAACCAGGCCAAAGTACTTGTTCTATTTTCGGGTGATTTTGTAGATATTCGGCTATTGCCCGCCCGTTTTCGCAGTGCCGTTGCATGCGCACGTGCAGGGTCTTCAGGCCGCGCAAAAGCAAAAAGCAATCCTGCGGGCCCGGTGTGCCGCCGCTGGCATTCTGAATAAAGGCCAGGCGCTGGGCCAGTTCATCGTCTTTCATCACCAACGCACCCATTACCACATCCGAATGGCCGCCCATGTATTTGGTAAGCGAATGCATCACCAAATCGGCGCCTAAATCGAGGGGCGTTTGCAGGTAAGGCGTGGCAAAGGTATTATCAACGGCCAGCATTATATTATGCTTTTTGGCAATGGCCGCAGCGCCTTTAATATCAATAATATGCAGCAACGGATTAGTAGGCGTTTCGAGCCAGATTAATTTGGTATTTTGGTTAATATAGTCCTCAATAGTAGCAATATCGCCCATCGGAATAAAATGAAACTTAAGGCCGTACTGCTGAAAAATTTTGGTAAAAATCCGGTAGCTTCCCCCGTACAAATCATTCGTCGAAATAATCTCGTCGCCCGGACTAAAAAGTTTTACCACCGCATCAATAGCGGCCATACCCGAGGCAAAGCACAAACCGTGGGTGCCATTTTCGAGGGCCGCCAAAGCATTTTGCAATTGCGTACGGGTAGGATTATGCGTACGGGAATATTCGTAGCCTTTATGGTCGCCGGGCGAGCGCTGGGCGTAGGTAGAAGTTTGGTAAATGGGCGTCATGATGGCGCCGGTAGCTGGGTCGGGGTGTACGCCCGCGTGTATCGTTTTGGTTCCGAATTTCATATCAACCTGAATTAAAAATTTCGCTGCAAGTTACACCATTCAATAGTGAATACCGGCCCGCTCCTACTGAATTTTATCTAATTGGTCCGGTCAATTGCCGCTAAATAGAGTAGGAATTTAACCTATTATGCCTTTTAATGGTTTAACAACAGAGAAAGGCGCTTGTTTATACTTAACGGCATTAACTTGCCGATAAGGTAAAATAAGGAGCTTAGTTTTAATTGAACGTTTATATCTTTCATCCTGAACCTATAATTTAGTTAGTACGTGCTAAAAGAACTTCTGCAAAAAAATGCTTCGGCTTTTATTTCTATGTTGCTCCTGGTGGTGGTGCCGGTGCTGGTGAGCTCTACCCTGGTTTATTATTTGTACCAGTACCAGGCCGTGCTGCAAAGCCTGAACTTAGCGCAAACCCTGCTGTACTTTGTGGTGGTAGCGTTTACCATGGCTTTTGCCCTTACTCCTACTACTTTTGTGGCGCTGGTAACGGGTTATTATTTTGGGTGGCCTGGTTTTGCGGGGGTCGTCTGCTCCTACGGCTTGGCCGCTTTAATTGGCTACGGGGTGGCCAAACTGGTAGACCACGGCAAAATGCTCGCGTTCCTGCATCGGTTCCCTAAGGCCGGCGCCGTCATGGACGAGCTCCGGGAACAAAGTTGGGGACTGATTATTTTAACCCGCATTTCGCCGGTGCTGCCTTTTGCCTTCATGACGTTTGTGCTTTCGTTGCTGCAAGTAGAACGGAAAAAATTTTTACTGGCCAGTATGCTGGGCATGCTGCCCCGCACGCTCTTCTTTTTCTGGGTAGGCACCCAGGCGCAGAACATTATTACGCTGCTAAACGACCCCAGCGCTGGCAATGAAGGCAAAATTCTGGTGATTGGGTTAATTATTGTTTCGCTGTTTGGGTTGTATTATATATTCAACAATGCCATTAAAAAAGCATTGCGCCGCACCGCCGAAGCAAAAAAATAAACTAAAATTGAAATAGCACTTGCAAGTAAAGAATAAATATACTTATCTTTGCCCTCTCAAAACGAGAAAGTTGGTCACGTAGCTCAACTGGATAGAGCATCTGACTACGAATCAGAAGGTTTGGGGTTCGACTCCCTACGCGACCACTTAAATAAGTATAAAGCCTTGTAAACTAATAAGTTACGAGGCTTTTTCTTTTTAGGAGGAAGAATCAGGGAAATATTTACTAAATTTAAAGAATAATTTGATCTAGAATCTTACTTAGTATATTAATGAGAAAACATATTATTTTGAAAGGTATTTATTTTCTTAATTGTTCATTGTTATCTCCAACTGAAAGAAATCATGATATTTTATATTTCCCAAATTGAAAATAACTAAATTTCTTTTTGCTCTTGTAAGTCCTGTGTAAATTAATTCAGCATTGGTAAATTCATTATTATTTTCTTCATTTTCAATAAAAAGGAAAAGTGTATCGATTTCCCATCCTTTAAAACTGTGAACCGTAGAAAGTTTAACAGTTCCTGTTTTCATCCAAAAATGATTTTTTTGACTTTTCCTCAATCCTTCTAGTCTTTCATGCATTGCCCTATTGGTGTGGAATTTCACTTCACTCTCAGGAATGCCATTATTAATAAGATTATTTGTTTCTTCTCTCTTTATTTTATCAAACTCTTCTTGGCTTTCAAAGGTTGTAGCCGTCTTTTCATTTTTTTTTGTTCTAATCAAGAAGTCTAAACCTCTTAATATTTCAACTTTTGAACAGATAACTCCTGCATCAGAAGAATGAATTTCATTTTTTTGCAAGACATTATAGATTGCCTCGAATAACTCTATGACTGAAAATGTTTTAAAATAATAATATTCAATTATTCTTTTAGTGTAGTCAAACTCTAATAATTGAGGAACACTTCTTAAATTTTTTAAAGTTTCATCATCAAAATCTAAATTGTATTTTTTGATAAAGAACTTCTTTTGGAACTCTAAAGCAATTAAATAAATTCTGCTACTTAACCTAAAGGATCTTTGTAACGACTTATTCCAACTTCCAGGAATATTCCTTATAACTAATTTTCTTTGGTAAATATCCTGTTTCTCATCCCCAAATACAACCCATTCTGTTTCTTTATGCATAAAATAGTTAGATAATATATCAAGCCACTCTTGCAAATAGTCTTGAATTTCATCTATAAGAACAACATCATATTTTTGAATATCTCTTTTTACTGGTTCAAAGAACAACGTATCCTGCCATGCTTCTTTACCATAGATTTGAAGATTAAAATTATTTGCTTGTGTTTTAAAAAATTAATGATAATTGGTGATATAAAAATTATTCCAATAAAATTCCTCTCTAACATCATTTATTCTATCATGAATATAATTCTTCAAGGAAAGATTGAAGGTTAGAATTAATACTTTACTTCTGGTTCTTATGTGAGCATTAACAGCTCTCTTTGCTAAAACTAATGTTTTGCCACACCCAGCAATACCGCTTATTCTTCTTCTCGGTCGTGCTTCACTCCTTATTAGCTCCTGTTGTTCTTTTGTATAGGTAATTTCTATGCCTTCTTCAATTTGGTGTATAGGTGCTTTCAAATATCGCTTGATACTATTATATAAATTTTCGTCAAAAAATCTTGATGGCCGATTTAACCAGAATTTATCTAGTAAATAATCTAATTTTATTTTATTAAGCGAATTTCTACCTAATATTCCGAAATAATCAATGCTATTTTTGTACTGATTGTATTTACAATCCTGAAAATTTGAAAATAAGAAATCAGTTAATTGCTCTTCTGTTGCATTATGAAAATAAATTGCGCAGTTTATAATTTTCCAATGGTTATAGTTTTGAATTCTTTTTATGTATAATTCCTCTATATGTAAATTAAATAAATTACTCTTATAATTTTCTACTTGCTGCAAAGGCGATTTTATGTATGTACCATCTTTGATTAAACGCCATTTTGTTTTATCATCAATATAATAATGCTTTAAATTCCAGTCTTTAACTTCAATTAATAATACACCACTTCCTTTTCTCATTATTGCAAAGTCAGGATTGTCTCCATTAACATAAGGCTGAAAATAAATTTCGTAGGTATCATCTAAATTCTCTAACAGAAAGTCGAGCAAAGCTAATTCTCCATGGGTAGGATGTTGTTTTTGTCTTTTTATAACCTCAAGGGTTGGACTTAATATCGCCATTGAATAATTAGTTAAATTATTGAAAAACACTCTAATATATTTTTTTATTTACATATTTAAAAATATTTTTATCTAAAAAAGTCTATTTTACAATTATTAATAAAATGAAAACTTAGAAAACCTTAGAAGGATTATTTTGATATATTTTACCCAATTTTAAGTTGCTAAAGTGGGATTCTATAATTATAAGGACCCTTTCTTAATAATTTGATTATTTACATTATTTACTTGTACTACTAAATTCAATTTGCGCATTCTGGAAAGCATTTCCAAGGCCCAGTTATACCGCCCGCTAGTAAAGGCCCTCATGCCGCAAGTTTAGTGATAGCGTAACTTGTGGCTTTTATGCAGCCAATTTGTAAGTGGCACATGTTCAAAACTTAGAAAATACCATTACAAATTGCGCTTTGTTAATATTGCGGTAGTATAATAGATAGCTTGAACCGGAGAAGATGGCTGGCGCAGCATTCGTCTGTAATTTTCTAAGAAAATGCCTGTAAAAAATTTTTCCGGTAACCAAAACACAGAAGATAACCGTAGCCTATTTCGGGAGTATAAAGTTAAAGTCTTTCTGTTCCTTAAAAACCTGCTATGGCCACCTTAATTCAAATCTTTGATCAAACCCAGGACGAGCTTCGGCAAAGGCTGAAAGGGAATACCGACCCGGAAAAGGTGGTGCCGGTGGTGAAAGATTTTTTAGATGCCTTGCTCGATACTTACCGGAAAGAAGAAGAACGCGATCCGGACCAAAAACGCTTTGCCGTCCGGGTAATGGAGGTAGTGCGGGCAGCCGTAACTACGGTCGTGGCTGCTTCCGAAACCGAAATATGGCGCCGCAACCAACCGGATGGCACCGGCGAAATTCCCCGAACGGCTAATTTCCTGAACATTTTCCTGCGGGTTGTCCAGGTGCTGTTGGCTGGCGCGGTGTTAACCATGTTGTACCTGGAAAACCTTTTTATTTACCAGGGCCTGGTGGGCGGGTTGGTGCTGCTGGAACTGGTGCGCGCGGTTACCAGTTATTTTAAAAGAAGAAAGCGCGATAAAACAATCCAAAAGACGCTGGGGAAAGCCCG
>Ga0210040_10011110_pt1 | contig 10236 bp, 8 predicted proteins | sample CryGeyCG12114_NA_FD_185462 | JGI IMG/M metagenome (GOLD analysis project Ga0210040, IMG submission 185462) | Groundwater microbial communities from aquifer - Crystal Geyser CG19_WC_8/21/14_NA (SPAdes) (version 2) | ecosystem: Environmental > Aquatic > Deep subsurface > Groundwater | place: USA...
GTGTACCTATTTTAATTCTTTAACTCTTTTTACTGTGTGTCGTGGTGCTGACTAACTTTGTGTTCTAATATTATAATACGTATCATTTTATGTTACTATACTCTAGGAAAACTATTTTTATACCATACGCTTTATATACCGTCATTTGAAAAACCTTTGTTCAGAGCAAATTGATGAGAAATAAATAATAATAATAATAATAATAAAGATGGCACTGTATGCATTAAGAAAACTATATGATTGTGTGTATATGACATTTAGTAATAGGTCCTTCAAAAAGAGCTTGAGGAGCGTTTTAAAGTTTTTTTTTTTGCATTTCATTACGGAATAAGGATCATACATAACCAAATGGGAAATAACTATTTCATGTATCCTTGCATTTAATGTAAAAGTATTGTGACCGACCCTTGAAAAAATTTATTGATTTTGAGTTTAAACATTGAGAGGAACTTTGGTGATGCAAAGGAATATGAAATGTATTTTATTATTTTTTAGCACTTACAACATAAGGGAATATTTGAATTGATTTGATTTGATGCGAAAGCAAGAGTTTTTAGTCATGGACTTAATTCAAGGAGTGAAAGAGATACAGGATATTATATAATCAGCATAAATTCCGGAAGTAAATAGGTTCAATGAGGTTTCACTTTTTACACATCAAACAGTCAACAGACTATTTAGTCATGTGAACATTTCATATAACATGAAGAGTAATCAACTATGCATCGTAGTAACATCTTAAAAATAGCATACCTTTTCGACTAGGAGTACTTTAAATGCAATTTCTGTTAGAAATGCCAAATTTTCCCAAAATCGCGTAACTATTCATAGTTCAGCTCTGCCTAATTTTATTCGTTCAATTTTTTCCAGATGACATTGAATAAATGATTCTCACGCAGAAATAAATTTTCTAAAAAGCCATGATTTAACCCTTGTTTAATCACTAATTCTTCTTATTGCGAGGGGAATATTTGAATACCACAATGCTATTCATCTTTGGGCTGGCATATTTCACAAGCTTCATTATGGGCTTCACAATACTGATCAAACGGAAAGAAATCGTCTGGGTGTTCAATCAACTTATTGAAATGTACTACATTCAGCTCCGTAAGAATTATTCGACTATATACTAATTTTTTATGTCCCATTAGATACCCTTAATAAACTTTGACTGGTTTTTATAAGGCAAAGATCCCAAGATAGAATCCAAATACTTAAACTACATTATCTACGGATGCGTAGCTTTACTTTTCATCGGCCTTTGGGTCTTTATAGGACCACAATTTTTCAACAGACCAAGGGCACAGCATTTTGTATATCATATCACTCCAGCTACTCCAGCATATTTCGATGATCATTGGACTATTCTCTCTTTTTTCTTCCTATTCGAAGTCTACTCTAAATCGATATTGATGATATATGTGGCCGCTTTTTTGCTCATCTTGGCAACCTATGTGATCCCAGTGTCTATTCTCATTTCATCTGTTTGGTAATTTTTTCCTGATCAATTCAACATTTTCGTTAGTTTCAATATTATATTTTCATTTGCATACGCTTTATATTTGCAGTCGGAATAAACAACCTTTGAAGCAAAAAATCATCAAACAATATTTTAATAATTCTTATTTGACAATCTCGATTCCATTGGTTTTACTGGCGGTAACAGTTGGAAACATTTACGCTATTTTCGGTGCAATCCGATTGCATTCCCAATTGGATTCGTGGACTTACACATTTTTCCCTGTGATTATAGCTGTCGTTGTGATATTCATTAGTCTTTTGTTCCATGTAGCGTCAAATGTGTTAAAGTGCTCATGTTTGCTTTTACAACAGTTAAAACTAATGTGTTGCTCGAATAGGGTTCTGAAACGGCGGGCAACAAGTTTACTACCTTTCGGCGTTAGAGTTCAACCTTTACAATATGTAAAAGGTTTGTACTTTTTGGTGTTTTTGAGAGTCACTTCGGACTACACAATACTTTTTTTGGAGGTTTATAGTTAGTTACTGTCCATTTCAGAATTAAAGGCAGTTATGGCAGCATGCCCTGTTGTTATTTAGCGACTCAGGTTGAATGGCTAAATACTGCAAATCGAACGGTAGATTTCGTAAATACTATGCCAACTAAATTAATATTTTCTGGTTTTCAGTTGATTTTTTATCCTTTACGACTTCATCTTTTGTTTGCACGCATTTTTGTTAGTCCAAAACAAAAAATCAACAAAACTACAATAAGCTGTATCGCGCATTCATTTAGATTCAGATAGATAAAAATAAAGCACCATCTTTTTTCACAGCAGAGTAAGCCGGATCAGGCTCCTGTTTTCATTCTTGCCAATTTTTTGATCTTTTACCCTCTGATAATCCATCAAATCCTCGTTTTTTTCTCCAATTTGTACTGTTTATTCAGCTGTTGATAGAAATGGTTTGCTGGTTTGTAATTTTAAGATTTCAAAAAATAATTTCGGCCACCGCTTCATCCTGAGCTTTCTAATTCTAATTCAACGAATATAAGAAGTCTGTTTAAAACATGGTCATCATAAAAGGAGAACTAAAAGTTTCGTTTTTAAAAATTGAGATCCGCATTTTCTGCTTCAAAATTGCAAAAAACTCGAAGAACGGAACCACTGTTTCATTCAGCATTGTTTTTTTGTCAGCTTTTTGGCACCAAGAAAAGCAGCGGAAACAGTTTGATATTGCCTGATGAAACAAGAACAGAAAATCTCAACTTGCTAATGTCCACAGCGAAAAAAGTTAAGAATTTCATGATTTTAATTTACAATCGTACAAACCAGGAAAAAAAAGCTTCTTTGTGTTTTATGTGTGTTTTGTTTTTTCCAAATTACATGACTGAAGGAAAAGTTTGCTAAGTTGGAACGTTGTGTAAATTTTTGGGCCAAAAAAGAAGCTATTAATAAAAAAAAAATTTGAGACGAAACATTTTTTTAACCATTTGCCACAGCTTCTTCCTATGCACAAATAATGGACATGCATCTCCATTTTTCCCTGTAGAACTTGAATTTTCTTAAATGAACATTTCCAAACGATAGATGCGGCACTCCATGAATCGGACGAACTTTGAACACAATAGGGCCGCCATATTCATTCCGTTACAATGTCACAATATGTTCCCAAGCTGCTATCAGAATTTTTTTTCCCTGTGCTGCGCCAGATTATGTGTAGTTATAAAATATCAAAAATATAACATAAAATCAATAACATCCTGTTATTATTAAGATTGCAGTTATATGGTGACTACAAAAGCAATCCATGCATTTACTTTACCCGAATCAATCTTCGAACATTGGAAGGTTAAGTAAAACTTTGTCATATCATATAAAGCCTGACTTTTACAATGTAAACATGGGGTTGAATTACTGCTTTGTCGCTCTCCAGTATATAATTTGATCACCAGCATTTTCCTTAACTACATGGTCTTTTGTGGTCCTGAGAATGGCTGCTGTTTTATTTTCCACAGCGTGCATCATAGTTTTCATCATGCTAAAGTCCATTTTTTTTGTTCCGAAATACGTTTAACTTTTTGGAGAAATTCACCTAAAAGTTGGAGCCAAAAGGACTACATTCTATCTAACTAACTAAGAAGTTTCTGGCCACCATCATCAAACCTATCTGGTTTGCTGTTGGTGATTTTTACAAAATTTCACCCCGTTGGGTCATTTTGTACGTCAAAGCGATGATTTGACCTTAAGAATGCTTTTAGTTTTCGTTTGCTGGTCATTTTAAATTGTTTCACGATAGGGATAAATGGACCAAGAAAGAACATCCCAAAATGTGGAAATTTGTGTTTGCTAGTGTTTTTTTTTCATTTTTTGGCTGCGGTAAACCTTGGATGTAACTTATCTTGCGTTTTGTATGTGAGGAACTAGCACGGCTATGGGGAATTGTTTGGTGCCGGAAATGCGTGTCGGATTGATAATTATAATACAGCTACAGCTCGAACAAGCTTGAGACTGTCAGTAAGAACCCAAAAAATATTAGATTCCCATAAGGCCTTTAACTCCGTTAACACCAAAAAGTGCTGCGAAGGTGTCATAAAGTTATCATGCTTTTAGTTTCACGTACATTTGCTAATTGTAGCTGTAATTAGCATTTAGTTTCCTGTAGTTAGTACAGGTTTATGTCTTACAATAATATTAATGCAAATAAACCGCAGTAACCGAATGTAGCATGAGGTCGTTAATAGTTTTTTTGGGGAAAAGTCATGACTACGCCCTATTTTAGGAGGTAGTTCAGCTTTTATGTTTTAAGCTATGCTTCAATAATAATGTTAATAATGTTCTTGTCCAAGTTAATGAATTTAGCTAGTTATAAATTTTAATTGTATAAATTTTCTGAGGCCGTGACAATAATATATTTTTCTGTTTGAATTGCGAATTGAAAAATTCATGCTGCAACATGGGCAAATCATTGGTTACGGGCCGTTGGCTAGAATCACTCGAGGAGCAAAATTTAAAACCTGAAAAATTGTCAATGAGCCAGAAATTTTTTAATGAATGGCAAGCTCCTAGAATTTCATTAAGGACTACATTAGGTGAAGGTGATTTGTTTAGGAATTAATAAAAAAACTTGAGAATGCATTTCACATAACGAGTTTTGAAGAATAATTTGCAAGCAGTTTTTTTAATTCACCAACTTTATTTATTCTACCTAATCTAGTAACTAGTGGAGAACTACTGCATTTTCTACTGGCCGTGCTTCCGAATTGATTGTCATCCTCATTTTCTTCATCGTTACCAGCATTGAATGAATCCCGCGCAGCTGGTTACAACAATTCACGTAAATTATCACAAATTCTTATATCCGAAGACTTGAATTGTAACTACAAATTTGTTATTTTACGAACTTTATTTTTCCTACGGGATCGTTTGAAAAGTGTAGAACTTCTGGGTTTTTTATGATTGTTGCTTCCATGTGTATCGTCACCTTAATCTTTTACTGCAGAACTACTGAGTTTCCTACGGGCCTTGCGTCCAAGTTGATCGTCACCTTGATTTTCTTCATTATTACCAGCATTGGACGATTCCCGCGCAGCTGACTAAAATAATTCACGTAAATTACCAAAACTTTCTGTTTCCAAAGATTCCAATTCCGAATAAATTATTTTATTACACCAACTTTGATGCTTGTACGTGATCCAGTAACTAGTGCAGAACTATTGCGTTTTCTACTGGCCTTGCTTCCGAATTGATCGTCAACCTCATTTTTTTCCAAATAACCAGCATTGAATGAATATCACGCGACTAACTAAAATAGTTCACGAAAATTATCACAACTTTTTATTTGCGCAGATTCGAATCCCGAATAATTTTATTACGTTCACCAACTTTATTCCTGCTATGTGATCCAGTGACCAATGCAGAACTACTGAGTTGCCCACGGGCCTTGCTTCCCAGTTCATCGTCACCTTGATTTTCTTCATTATTACTAGCACTGGATGATTCCTGCGCGGCTGACTAAAATAATTCACGTGAATTATCAAAACTCTCTGTTTTCAATGATTCGAATCCCGAATAATTTTTTTTAATTCACAAACTTTATTGCTTCTACGTGATCCAGTAACTAGTGCAGAACTACTGAGCTTCTTACGGACCTTGCTTCCGAGTTGATCGTCACCCTTGATTTTCTTCATTATTACCAGCATTGGACGATTCTCGCACAGCTGACTAAAATAATTCACGTAAATTTCCAAAACTTTCTGTTTTCAAAGATTCCAATTCCGAATAAATTATTTTATTTCACCAACTTTATTACTTCTACGTGATCTGATAACTAGTGCAGGACTACTGCGTTTTCTACCGGCCTTGCTTCCGAGTTGATTGTCACTTCCATTTTCTTCATCATTACCAGCATTGGATAAATCCCGCGCGACTTACTACAATAATTCACGTAAATTATCACAAATTCTTATATTTGAAGATTTGAATCGTAACTATAAATTTGTTATTTTAATAACTTTATTCCTTCTACTACTACTTCACTGAACTAGTGTAGAACTGCTGGGTTTTTTTACGAGTGTTGCTTCCCTGTTCATCGAAACTATCATTTTTTGATGTACAACTACTGGGTTTTTGAAGACTGTTGCTTCCAAGTTAATGGTAATCCTCATTTTTTGTGTACAACTGCTGGGTTTTTGACGATTGTTGCCTCCAAATTAATCGTCACCCTCATTTTCTAGTGCAAAACTGCCAAGTTTTCTACGGGTCATGCTTTCATATTGTTCGTCACTCTCATTTTCTTCATCATATTCATCATTATTAATAGATAAGTTCCTCAAAGTTGACTGCAATTATTCGCGTAAAGTATTACAGCCTTTCATATGCAAACACGTTAATTTCTATCACAAATTTTCGATTGTACTGGTGCAGTGGTGATAAAGCAAACCTTAAGGGATCTACGAGGCTTGTCCTCTTCTCTTTTTTTTTCTTGGCGAGACTGATTTATTTTTCTCCTTTATTCGTGTTTTCACACAACCAAACAACTTCTGATTAATTTCAGATTCTATCTTTTTGGCAATCGCAATTAGTAATTACTATTTAATTATTTAGAAATAAGAAATTATTGAATTGTAACATCAAATGCTCACATGTATTGTCGATGATTAGAAGCTAAAAGTCACAGTTATTGCAAGCGCAAACAAAACGATTATTGTCACAACCAAATTTAACATTCACGTAAATTATTTAGCCTCCAGGCTATATCTGCTTACTTAAACGCCGTATACCAAACTGTAAGCCAATAGCTGCTTTGTACTGTGTGTACTAAGCATTTGTATACTTGCGTGCAACCCATCTTAGGTACCTACCAAAAAAGTGTATGTCAGCATCAATTTTTCGCAAATTTTTGATTTCATTTGTCAATATTTAAAAAAGTATGCAATGAATCACCATGAAAACTAAACTCAGCATTGGAGACGGAGTTTCTGCACATGTGCTACGAGTTTGGTGACACAAAAGTAGGCCGTTTTGGCTAGAAAGCAATGCAATGCAATTGAATAAAACTGTAAAATGACGATTATAGGTGCGCGCAGTCAATCCGATTCGCAGCTGGCAACTTTTCCACTGATATAAATGAATGAAACTACTTAATTAGCCTTTCAGGCTTAATGTTCATTTATATCAAGAACAGTTATGTCAAAAATCTATGATAAATGTAATGACATTATCGATAAACTGTTTCGCCGCCGCCGCAAAAGTTTGCGGCGAATCACACCTCTACGATTTTTACCCATCTTCTCCTTCTTCTTCTGCTCGCTCTCTCTCCTCATGACAATTTTTTTTCTCGCTGCCCTGATGATGATTTTATAAGAGGTCTTACAACCTCTAATAAATAAAAAAAACACTTTTGCGATAACACGCTAGGAGATTATCAACTGTTTCGCTTGAGCGTATAAAAAGCTGAGCACTACATTTTTGTAACGCATTTTGGAGAACATTTCTAACCGTATAATTCAGGTACTAGTTCCTGAAAACAATTAAATGTTCGAGTTTGGTAAATATTTATACTGTTCGTTGTTTTTTTTTTCAGATAGCTGATACTTGCAAGTAGAATGAGGAATATTTTACTGAGTTTATTCGCGATGGCGTTTTGGTGCCAAACGATTGGTTCGGGGGTTATACCCAAGGAAAAGTACGAGGAGCAAAAACTGGTGCTGAAGCAGTTGTCAAAAGAAACTGAAGCGCTTTGTGCCCAAATATTTAAATTCTACGGGGTGCGATGCTAAAAATGTTCGTATTTTGTTAAATTTTATTGACACTGTGAACAATAAATTATGTGAATCACAATATTTCTCAAAAACACTTTCAGTCCGTTTCAAATTGAAATGTTGAATTTTCGTTTGAAAGTTATTTGGCATTGGTTGCTTTCTCCTGGTTTTCGTGTGAACAAACCAAAATGATGAACAAAGTTTTTTTTTCTGGAAAATTGCATTTAAAATCAAGCAATATATTTCAGTAGTTGAAATTTTTGTAAACTTACTGCTATAACAATAAAGCTATTTCTCTGCCATAAATTGAACGAATGCCCATTCAGTGGCGTATTTCATCATGGGTTCTATATGGGTTTAAAGCCATACCAAAAAATCAGACTAAGCACTACTGTCCGTTTCAATGAAATACGGAGTAACTTTTTTCAATGGTTACCTGGCAGAGTTTGTTTATCATTGAGCAAAAAATAAATAATAAATCATAATAATAAATTCGTCTTAATCTCATCATGGGGACTTAAAATCTATAACATCTTCTGGTTGCCTAGGCAATTTTTACGAAATTTGCCTTTTTCACGGTGATCATCCAGCAAGCCAAGATAGCCAATTTAACATTAGGAACTCCGTATTTCATTGAAACGAACAGTAGATATAATTATGTTGATCAATAGCAACTAGCAACATTGAATTATTATAAAAAATTATTTCGAAAACCCATACCTCAAAACAGGGTGAAGTACGCCACTGTGCCCATTTGACTAATTGATTTCAAACAGTATTTATATCCTATGCGCTAGGTATTCAAAAGTTCTTTTATTTTATATTTAGTCATGGCATCTTACTATCTTACTAGCATGGACAAAAATGCATCTTTCGCATGCTCATGGTTAAATAGCTTGTTACATTCCATTAGCCAAATTAAATTTTCATCAAACTGGAAACAACTGCAATTCACAGTCAAAGATTTGAGATTAGGAACAGCATTTTTTTTCATGAGAGCAGACTGGCTGTACAACTCTCATGTTTTCTCATCGAAATATAGTTGCAATTCTTCCAAAGTGTTCACCATTCCACCAATTAGATTCACCCAGCTAGGAACTACCAATGATTGTGGATTGCTTTTTGCAGACCGAGTCTTTTTTGAAACCTTTACTTTCCTGCCCTTCCATGAGCAGGATTCAGCTTTGGGTGCTTTCCCGTCTCCTTCAGCTTTCGGTTCCAGATTTTGAGAATTTTTGCTAATTGTCAACTTTTTAATCACGGAATGTTTGATCCACTCAAAGTTTTTGTTATTCCCTGTCACGTCGCTTGTAGACACTTTGATTTTTAGACCTATAAGATTGTCGATTTCCCATTTGAGCTGTTTACAACAAAGCCTGAGTGCCAACTTTGGAGACCCGGTGTGGCATAGATTTGGTTGTGCACCAAATCCGCCACACTACAAATATCTATTTCGCTACCAACTAACTAACTAAAGCTGCAGCATTCTTCATCTACTAGACACTTGTCGGTGGACCTTCTTGCTGCACACACTTGGCTGTGGACCTTCCTGCTGCACAGACTTCTGTGTGGACCTTCCTTTAGCTCACAACTTTGGTCCGTCTCTCCTGTCCCACTTTCTGCTCCGTTCCTTCTGTCCCACTTTCAGCTCCGTCTGTTTTTGACCCGTGATCCTCGTGGCTATTGCCATTTAGTTTCTATTTTGTCCCTACTCTAATTGTCTATTTGCTAGGCTCTTTTATAATTATTAAAGTAAGCCTTTCGGCTTTTATTTGTTTGATCCTACTCCGTGTGTTTGCTTAGCAGACAGCATCTCCGAATGTTCGCAAGATATACATTTAAGCATTTTACCGCTAAAAGGTGTCAACAAAGATAACCCTATGCATAATCGATATCGTGTTTTTTATCAAATATTTTATTACACGCAAATTATGAGCATGCAAAAGATATGGCAGTCAAGCAATTCGCATGCAGTGTACGCTCTCAAACGTATATTCATGCCATGCGAGGAAATATATTAAGAGTACACCCGATGCCGTGTAATTTCGCACATTTCTACGCTTGTATTTCTCCCAGCCAATCAGATGAGTAGGTAGAAATGGAAAGTCTCAAAGTCTGCTCTGATTGGTTAGGAGAAGTACGAGTGTAGAAATGTATACGACTTTGGACACCGAATGGACACTGCGCTACAGCTGCAGACTTTCAATTTCTCCTTACTGATCTGATCCGCTGGGAGATTTAGGCACGTAGAAATGTACGACTTTACGGCTACCTACCAGTATGGTGCGGCCATTATGGTGCGGCCGTTATGGTGCGGCCGTTATGGTGCGGCCGTTATAGTGCGGCCGTTATGGTGCGGCCACTATGGTGTGGGGATTCTATGGTGCTGCTTTTTTATGGCGCGCGACAATATGGTGCGATGGTGCCAAGAATTTTTTTGCTCTTTGGAATTTTTGGTGGCCCTTATAAGGGCCGTTTTGTAAATTGAGTGTTTCTAATGCTACAAATTACTATAT
>Ga0210040_10011111_pt1 | contig 10236 bp, 7 predicted proteins | sample CryGeyCG12114_NA_FD_185462 | JGI IMG/M metagenome (GOLD analysis project Ga0210040, IMG submission 185462) | Groundwater microbial communities from aquifer - Crystal Geyser CG19_WC_8/21/14_NA (SPAdes) (version 2) | ecosystem: Environmental > Aquatic > Deep subsurface > Groundwater | place: USA...
CACCCCGACCAGGTGCACCGAGTCCAGGCCGAGGGCCTCGATCAGCCCGGCGGTGTCGGCCGCCATGTCGGCCAGCTCGTAGGAGACGCTCGACCGGTCCCCGCGGCGGACGTCGCCGAGGCGGGGGGTGCCGGCGGAGTGCAGGTGGGTGGACAGCCCGACGTCGCGGTTGTCGAACCGGATGACGAACAGGTCGCGTGCGGCGAGGCCGGCGCAGAGCTCGTCGGCGTAGCTGATCATCTGCGAACCGAGGCCGCTGACCAGCAGCAGGGGAGTGCTGACGGGGTCGCCGAAGGTCTCGTAGGCCAGTTCGATGTCGCCGACGGTGGCTGTCGCGATGCCGCTGCTCTGCATGACCGCGGAACCTAGTGCAGCCGGCTGAGAGGCCGGTCACCGGGCCACGCCGGGAACCGTCGGTGAGCGCCGGGCCGGTGCGTGCCCGGCGGATGTCGAAGAGTGCCCCCGGCAGGATTCGAACCTGCGCCCCTGCCTCCGGAGGGCAGTGCTCTATCCCCTGAGCTACGGGGGCTCGTCTCGTTCGGGGATGAACGTATCAGCCCCGGGGGAGACGGCGGGCGGGGGCCTCAGGGCGCCGGGAGCGGAGTCCCGCCACGGGCGGTGAGCATGGTCGCCATCGTGCGCGTCTCGGCGGACTGCGCCTTCGCGATCGCCTGGGCCAGGTCGCGCACGGCCGGCACGTCGGCGTGCTCGACGGTGTACTCGGCCATCTCGAAGCCGCCCTGGTGGTGGCGGATCATCAGCCGCAGGAACTCGACGTCGAACGCCGTGCCGCGCAGCTCCCGCAGGTTCGCCAGCTCGTCCTCGGTCGCCATGCCGGGCATCAGACCGCCGTCCATGGTCATGCCGTGGTCGTGGCTGCCGCCCTCGGTCATCCACGCCATGGTGTCCCCGCCGCTCTGCGGCACGCCCCACAACGCCAGCCAGCCCTGCATGCGCCCGGCCTGGCCGGTCTGGGTGGCCGAGATGTCGAACGCGATCTGGCGGACCTCCGGGTCCTCGCTGCGGTCGGCCACCATGTTGGCCATCTCGACTCCCTGCAGGTGGTGGCGGCTCATGTCCCGGGCGAAGCCGGCCTCCACGGAGTCCGCGCCCGGGGTGTCGGTGCGGCCGATGCCGAGCGCCACCGCGAGCCCGCCGCCGAGCAGCACCAGGCCGACGGCGATGACCGCCATCAGCGCGATGCGCAGCGGGCGCCCGCCGGAGCCGCCGTCCGCCGTCACGGGTGCGTCCGTCTGCAACGGGGTCTCCCGGCCGGTCAGCCCTGGTCCTCGGTCGTCGCCATGTCGCTGGGACCGATCGGGGTGCTCGCGTCGCCCTCGACCAGCGGCTCGGCCGCGAAGGCCGGGTTCTCGCAGGACGCGGACGGCTCCGGGTAGGCCAGCGCCTCGTTGCGCTCCGTGTCGTCGCCGTACGGGGAGCGGTTGGTCGTCATGAAGTCGGCGAACTGCTCGATCCGCTCGTCGTCGGCGCTGTCCACCTTGAGCTGGTGGTTCCACGCCTGGACGCTGATCGGGGAGTCGAGGCCCACGTAGGGGGACATCATCCGGTAGGACTCGCCGTCGACCAGCTCGGCGAGCGTGTCGATGTCGGCGTCGGAGACCTCGTCCGGGTTGTAGGTGATCCACACCGCGCCGTGCTCGAGACCGTGGACGGCGTTCTCGTGCCGGATGTCGACGTCGTAGACGGTGCCGGTGCAGTCGGCCCAGTTGCCGTCGTGCGGTCCGCCGACCGGGGGCGACTGCTCGTAGTCCACCTCGGTCGTGACGTGGTCCTGGCCGGCCGCGTAGTCGGCGGCCTCCACGCCGCTGATCTCCTCGATCGAGGCGAGCTTGTTGGCGTTGGCCTCGTTGACCTGCACCACGGCGTAGCCGATGACGGCCGCAGCGAAGACGACGACGGCGACAGCGCCGGCGATGAGCCCCCACGGGCGCTTGTGCGCGTTGGCCACGACCTGCGTCGGCGGGCGCGTCCGACCGCTCTTGCCGCCCGTGCGGGCGCGGTTGGGATTGCCGCCTCCGGACCGGGTGGCACCGCCGCTGGGGCGGGCGTCGTCGGGCTTACGGTCCTTGGCCAAGGCCACTCCTCGATGCGGGGTGCACGGTGCGCGGGCGAGTCTAGGTTGCGAAGCTGGGGGTTCCCTGCACGTGCCCGGGCGGGGGCGCCGGAGCGATCGTGGCCGGTCAGTACGCTCGTGCGGTGACACCGGAGCAGCTGCAGGACGTCGTCAGTACCGCCGTGCGCGCGGTCGTCGACCGCGGCGCGCTGCCCGTCGAGGTCCCTGCCGCGGTCGTCATCGAGCGGCCCAGGAACCCCGAGCACGGCGACTACGCCACCAACGTGGCCCTCCGGCTGGCCAAGCCCGCCGGTCGTCCGCCGCGCGAGGTGGCCGAACTGCTGGCCGCGGAGCTGCGGGCGCACGAGGGCATCGCGTCGGTCGACGTCGCCGGTCCCGGGTTCCTCAACATCACCCTCGCCAAGGGCGCGCTCGGCGCCATCGCGGTGCGGGCGGTGACCGCAGGCGCTGCCTACGGGCGCACCGACACCCTGGCCGGCCAGAAGCTCAACCTGGAGTTCGTCTCGGCCAACCCCACCGGCCCGGTGCACATCGGCGGTACCCGGTGGGCGGCGGTCGGCGATGCGCTCGGCCGGCTGCTGGAGGCCAGCGGCGCCACGGTCACGCGGGAGTACTACTTCAACGACGCCGGCGCGCAGATCGACCGGTTCGCCCTCAGCCTGATGTCCGCCGCCCACGGCCGACCGGTGCCCGAGGACGGCTACGCGGGTGACTACATCGCGGAGATCGCCCAGCAGGTGCTCGCGGCCGAGCCGGGGCTCCTCGAGCTGCCCGAGGTCGAGCAGCAGGACCGCTTCCGGGTGCGCGGCGTCGACCTGATGTTCGCCGAGATCAAGCGGACGCTGGCGGACTTCGGCGTCGTCTTCGACGTCTACTTCAGCGAGCGGACGCTGCACGAGACCGGAGCGCTGGACAAGGCCATCGCCCGGCTGCGGGAGAACGGCCACGTCTACGAGGCCGACGGGGCCGTCTGGCTCCGGACGACCGACTTCGGTGACGACAAGGACCGTCCGCTCATCAAGAGCGACGGCGCGCCGACCTACTTCGCGGCCGACTGCGCCTACTACCAGGACAAGCGGGACCGCGGCTTCGACAAGGTCGTGATCATGCTCGGCGCCGACCACGCCGGCTACGTCGGCCGCTACAAGGCGCTGTCGGCCGCGGTGGGGGACGACCCCGACCGCAACCTCGAGATCCTCCTGGGCCAGCTGGTGAACCTGGTCAGGGACGGCGAACCGGTGCGGATGAGCAAGCGCGCCGGCACCGTGGTCCTGCTGGAGGACCTCGTCGAGGCAGTCGGCGCCGACGCCGCGCGCTACGCCCTCGCCCGTGCCTCGGTCGACCAGCAGATCGACCTCGACCTGGACCTGTGGAGCCGCAGGACCAACGACAACCCGGTCTTCTACGTGCAGTACGCCCACGCCCGCATCTCCTCGCTGCTGCGCAACGCGGCCGACCTGGGCGTCCGTCTCGGCGAGGCCGGCGACGTGGACGTCGCGGCGCTGGACCACCCCCGGGAGAGCGACCTGCTGCGCGCCGTCGGCGAGTTCCCGCGGGTGCTCGCCGGTGCCGCCGAGCTGCGTGCACCGCACCGGGTCGCCCGCTACCTGGAGGAGCTGGCCGGCACCTACCACCGCTTCTACGACTCGTGTCGCGTGCTCCCGCGCGGCGACGAGGAGGTCACGTCGCTGACCACCGCCCGGCTGTGGCTGTGCGCCGCGACGGCGACCGTCCTGCGCAACGGGCTCGACGTCCTCGGCGTGAGCGCCCCGGAGCGGATGTGAGAGCGCATCCCGCCGGGCCCCTGCACGGCAACATCCAGCAGCCGAGCCCGGCCGGTGCGCCCCCGGCCGAACTGGGGGCCCTCGACCCACAGGTGTGGCCGCGGTCGGCCACCCGGGTCGACGGCGAGCTGCACCTGGCCGGGCGCGCCGTCACCGACCTCGCCCGCGAGCACGGCACGCCGCTGTTCGTCCTGGACGAGGCCGACTTCCGCGGCCGCGCCGCGGACTTCGCGACCGCGTTCGAGGGCGCGGACGTGCACTACGCCTCCAAGGCGTTCCTCTGCGGGCAGGTGGCCCGGTGGATCGCCGAGGACGGCCTGCACCTGGACGCCTGCAGCGGCAACGAGCTGGCCCTGGCCCTGGCCGCCGGGTTCCCGGCCGAGCGGATCGCGCTGCACGGCAACAACAAGTCCCTGGTCGAGCTGCAGCTCGCCGTCGACTCGGGGATCGGGCACGTCGTGCTCGACTCCTTCGACGAGATCGACCGGCTGGCCCCGCTGGCCGCCGACCGCGTCTCCGCCGGTGGGGCGCCGGTGCCGGTCCTCATCCGCGCCACCGTCGGCATCGAGGCGCACACCCACGAGTTCATCGCCACCGCCCACGAGGACCAGAAGTTCGGCTTCTCGTTGGCCACCGGCGATGCCCTGACCGCGGCGGTCCGGGTGATCCGCGAGCCTTCCCTGCGGCTGGCCGGCCTGCACAGCCACATCGGCTCGCAGATCTTCGACACCGCCGGCTTCGAGGCGGCCGCACACCGGGTGGTCGGACTGCTCGGTCAGATCCAGCAGGCGACCGGCGAGCTGCTGGGCGAGTTGAACCTCGGCGGCGGCTTCGGCATCGCCTACCTCGCCGAGGACGACCCGGTCAGCGCCGAGGACGTCGCCACGAAGCTCCGGTCGGTCGTCGCCGCGGAGTGCGCGGCGCTCGGCCTGCCGGTCCCGCGCCTGGCCGTCGAGCCGGGCCGGGCGATCGCCGGCCCCGGCACCGTGACGCTGTACGAGATCGGCACCATCAAGCCCGTCCGGCTCGGGGCCGGCGGCACCCCGGGGACGCCGGCGGTGCGCAACTACGTGTCGGTCGACGGCGGGATGAGCGACAACATCCGCACCGCGCTCTACGACGCCAGCTACACCTGCGTGCTGGCCAACCGCGTCTCCGACGCCCCGCCGGCGCTGTGCCGGGTCGTGGGCAAGCACTGCGAGAGCGGCGACATCCTGGTGCGCGACCTCTGGCTGCCCTCCGACGTGACCCCCGGCGACCTGCTCGCGGTGGCCGCCACCGGCGCCTACTGCTGGTCGATGGCGAGCAACTACAACTACCTGCTCAAGCCGCCGGTGGTGGCCGTCAGGGATGCCGTCGCCACGGAGATCGTCCGGCGTCAGACACTGTCGGACGTGTTCGCCCTCGACGCCGTCCTCGCCGACGTGCCCGCGCCTGCCGTCGCGCCCTCCCAGCCCGCACCCGAGCACGCCGCCGGAGCCCGCTCGTGACCGGGGCCTCATCGGCGCCCCTGCGGGTGGCGCTGCTCGGCTGCGGCACCGTCGGCAGTGCCGTCCTGCGGCTGATCGCGGACCAGGCCGGCGACCTCGCCGCCCGCATCGGCCGGCCGATCGAGGTCGTCGGCATCGCCGTCCGCCGCCCGGCCCACCACCCCGACGTCCCGCAGCACCTGCTGACCACCGACTCCGCCGCGCTCGTGCGGCGCGACGACGTCGACCTGGTCGTCGAGGTGATCGGCGGGATCGAGCCGGCGCGCAGCCTGATGTACGCCGCCTTCGAGGCGGGCAAGTCGGTGGTGAGCGCCAACAAGGCGCTGCTGGCCGAGGACGGCCCCGGCCTGCACGCGGCCGCCGCCGCCGCGGGGGTCGACCTGTACTACGAGGCCGCCGTCGCCGGTGCCATCCCGCTGCTCCGGCCGCTGCGCGAGTCCCTGGCCGGTGACCAGCTGCGCCGGGTCGTGGGCATCGTCAACGGCACCACCAACTACATCCTCTCGCGCATGGCCGAGACCGGCGCCGGCTTCGCCGAGGCGCTGGCCGAGGCCACCGAGCTCGGCTACGCCGAGGCCGACCCGACCGCCGACGTGGACGGGTTCGACGCCGCGGCCAAGGCGGCCATCCTGGCCTCGCTGGCCTTCCACACGCCGGTGTCGTCGGCCGACGTGCACCGCGAGGGCATCTCCGCGGTCTCGGCCACCGATGTCGCCCGGGCCGCGGAGATCGGCTGCACCGTCAAGCTGCTCGCCATCTGCGAGCGGGTCCCGAACGGTGAGGGCGATTCGGTCGCCGTCCGCGTGCACCCGGCGATGATCCCGACCACCCACCCGCTGGCCTCGGTCGGCGGCGCCTTCAACGCGGTCTTCGTCGAGGCCGAGGCGGCCGGGCAGTTGATGTTCTACGGCCAGGGCGCCGGCGGTGAGCCCACCGCCAGCGCCGTCCTCGGCGACCTCGTGGCCGTGGCCCGCAACCGGGTGGCCGGCGCCTCGGGGCAGGGCCCGACCGGGTACGCCGACCTGGCCGTGCGCCCCATGGCGGAGACCCCGACGCGGTACCACGTCAGCCTCGACGTGGCCGACAAGCCGGGCGTGCTCGCCGCCGTCGCGCAGGAGTTCGCGCGGCAGGACGTCAGCATCTCCACCGTCCGCCAGACCGGCCGCGGCGACGCCGCCACGCTGGTCATCGTCACCCACAGCGCGCCCGACGCGGCGCTGTCCGCCACCATCGCCGCGCTGCGGGACATGCCCGCGGTCCGAGGCGTCACCAGCGTCCTGCGCGTGGAAGGTCTGTCATGAGCGTCTCGAAGGCGAACGTGTCCCCGGGCTGGCCGGGGTTGATCGAGGCCTACCGGTCGCGGCTGCCGGTCAGCGACTCGACCCCGGTCGTCACGCTGCACGAGGGTGCGACCCCACTGGTCCACGCCAGGGAGCTGAGCAGCCGCACCGGCTGCGAGGTCTACCTCAAGGTCGAGGGCGCCAACCCGACGGGCTCCTTCAAGGACCGCGGCATGACGATGGCCATCACCAAGGCCGTCGAGGAGGGCGCCAAGGCGGTCATCTGCGCCTCCACCGGCAACACCAGCGCCAGTGCCGCGGCCTACGCCGCCCGCGCCGGCGTCACCTGCGCCGTGCTGGTGCCCACGGGCAAGATCGCCATGGGCAAGCTGGCCCAGGCGCTGGTGCACGGCGCCCAGCTGCTGCAGGTCGAGGGCAACTTCGACGACTGCCTGGCGCTGGCCAGCAAGCTCGCCATCGACTACCCGGTGAGCCTGGTCAACAGCGTGAACCAGTTCCGCATCGAGGGGCAGAAGACCGCGTCGTTCGAGATCGTCGACGTGCTCGGCGACGCCCCCGACATCCACTGCCTCCCGGTCGGCAACGCCGGCAACATCACCGCCTACTGGCAGGGCTACCGGGAGTACGCCGCGGACGGCACCGCCACCCGCACCCCGCGCATGTGGGGGTTCCAGGCCGCGGGCGCCGCACCCATCGTGAACGGTGCCGTGGTCGAGAACCCGAGCACGATCGCGACCGCCATCCGCATCGGCAACCCGGCGTCCTGGACCAAGGCGCTGGCCGCCCGCGACGACTCGGGCGGGCGGATCGACGCCGTCACCGACCGCGCCATCCTCTCGGCCTACCGGCTGCTGGCCCGCAGCGAGGCCGTCTTCGTGGAACCCGCCTCCGCTGCCTCGGTCGCCGGCCTGCTCCAGGTGGCGGCCGCCGGGGAGCTCGAGCCGGGTCAGCGGGTCGTCTGCACCGTGACCGGCAACGGCCTCAAGGACCCCGAGTGGGCGATCTCCGGCGCGCCGGCACCGATCACCATCCCGGTCGACGCGTCGGCGGCCGCGTCCCAGCTCGGCCTGTGAGCGTGCTGGACCCCGGTCGGGTCTCGGTGCGCGTCCCGGCCACCAGCGCCAACCTCGGGCCGGCCTTCGACTGCGCCGGCCTGGCGCTGGCGCACCACGACGTCCTGGAGTTCGCCGTGCTCCCGGACGGGCTCGTGGTCGAGATCGACGGCGTCGGTGCCGGTGAGCTGCCCACCGACGAGTCGCACCTCGTGGTGCGCGCCTTCCGGGCGGCCTGCGCCGAGCTCGGCTGGACGCCGTCCGGACTGCAGGTGTCGGCGCGCAACGCCATCCCGCAGGGACGGGGCATGGGGTCCTCGGCCGCCGCGGTGGTCGCGGGGGTCCTGGCCGCCTGGGCGCTGTGCCCGGAGGTGGACGCCGTCGACGGGAACGCCGTCCTGCGGCTGAGCACCGAGCTGGAAGGGCACCCCGACAACGTCGCGGCCTGCCTGCTCGGAGGGCTGACGCTGTCCTGGATGGGGGAGCGGGGTGTGGGTGCGGACTCCCTGCCCGTGCACGACGACGTCCTCCCGGTGGTCCTGGTCCCCGGCGCGACGCTGTCCACGGAGGTGGCCCGCGGGCTGCTCCCGGACGTCGTGCCGCACGCCGACGCCGCCTTCAACGCGGGGAGGTCCGCACTGCTGGTGCACGCGCTGACCTCGGGGACCCTGCTGCTCGAGGCCACCGAGGACCGGCTGCACCAGCGCCAGCGGGCCGCGGCCATGCCGGGATCCCTGGCCCTGGTCGACAGCCTGCGGGCGGCCGGGCACGCCGCCGTCATCTCCGGGGCGGGACCGTCGGTCCTCGTGCTGGGACGTCGCACCGGGGCCGGGGACGAGCGATCCGGCGTCGGCGTGGTGCGGGCCGTCTCGGCGCTGGTCCCGGAGGGCTGGGCGGTGCTGCCGCTGGACGTCGACCCCACCGGGGCTCGTGTGGACCGTCCGATGCGCCAGGTATCGTCTCGGTAACGAGGAACACGCTGGAAACAACCGGTGTTGTCACTGCTCGTGAGCCGCGTCTAGGCTCACGGCGTAGCCGCCCACTCGGGCGAGCCTCGCGTGGGGCCGAAGCCGGCGATTCCGCCGCTGATCCGCTCCACATTCTCCACCCGCTCCGCATCACGGCCCCCGCCTCATGCCCGGGTCCACGCCGGAGTGGTGCACCCCCTGCGCTGGAACGCGCAGGTCACCGCAGGGAAGGACCTGTACGTGAGCGAAAGCACCGACCTCGCCATGACCGGCGCGCAGGACGCCGCCGGCACGAGCGAGGCACCCGCCGCTCCCGAGACGGCGGGCCGTGCCCGGCGCCGCGGCACCGGCCTGTCCGGCATGCTGCTGCCCGAGCTGCAGCGCCTGGCCACCGAGCTGGGCATCCCCGGCACCGGACGGATGCGCAAGGGCGACCTCGTCGCCGCCATCTCCGCCCGCCAGGTGGGCGACAACGGCGCCCCGGCGCCCCGGGCCGAGAGCCAGGACGACACCGGCGCCGACCGTGCGCGCGGAGTCGCCGCCACGGCCGCCCCCCTCGAGGCCCCGATCAGCGGGGGCGCCAACGGCGGCCCCCTCACCAGCGGCGACGCCGACGTGCGCCCGACCCGGGCCCGCCGCGGCGCCAGCCGCCCGGCCGGGTCCCCGACGGCCGCGCCGGCCGCCGACGGCGCCGAGAGCCGCCTCGACACCGCGCCGGCCGACACCGCGCCGGCCGACACCGCGCCTGCCGACACCTCGCCGGTCGACACGGCACCGGCCGAGAGCGGCCCCGGCAACGGCGAGCAGTCCGACGCCGACCAGCGCGATGGCGACCGCCCGCAGCGCAACCGCGACCGCAACCGCAGCCGCGGCGACCGGGACGGCAGCCGCGAGAACGGCCGCGACGGGGCCGCCCGCGAAGGTGGCGACCGCGCCGAGCGCGAGGGCCGCCCCGAGCGGAGCAACCGCGACGGCGGCAACCGCGACGGCGGCAACCGGGCCGAGCGGGGCGACCGCCCCGAGCGGGGCAACCGCGACGGGAACGACCGGGGCAACCGGGACGGGAACGACCGGGGCGACCGTGCTGCTCGCGACGGCAGCCGCGGCCCCGACCGCGGTGACCGCACCGACCGCGACGGTCGGCCGGGGAACCGGACCGACAACCGCACCGACGCGGGACGCGGTCCCAACGGCCCGAACGCCGCCGACGAGGACGACGACGACTTCGAGGGTGGCCGCGGCCGCCGGGGACGTCGCTACCGCGACCGGAACAAGCGCGGCACCGCCGTGGGTGGTCGCGAGCGCTTCGACCAGGGCGAGCCGACGATCGGCGAGGACGACGTCCTGCTGCCCGTCGCCGGCATCCTCGACGTGCTCGACAACTACGCGTTCGTCCGCACGTCGGGCTACCTCACCGGCCCGAACGACGTCTACGTGTCGCTGTCGCAGGTGCGCCGCTACGGCCTGCGCCGCGGTGACGCCATCACCGGCGCCGTCCGCCAGCCCCGCGAGGGCGAGCGCAAGGACAAGTACAACGCGCTGGTCC
>Ga0210040_10011112_pt1 | contig 10236 bp, 20 predicted proteins | sample CryGeyCG12114_NA_FD_185462 | JGI IMG/M metagenome (GOLD analysis project Ga0210040, IMG submission 185462) | Groundwater microbial communities from aquifer - Crystal Geyser CG19_WC_8/21/14_NA (SPAdes) (version 2) | ecosystem: Environmental > Aquatic > Deep subsurface > Groundwater | place: USA...
GGATTCGGTCTCGTGCTCGGATTAGTCCATGCTCAGAAATAGTCGTCGAACAGCACACAGTAGCCGTCGAGCTCGCCAAGTGCTCTTCACATGAATGATGCGGAAGCTCGCTGGCATGCCAACAATGAAAATCTCTTGGTGATGGCAACGCCCAGAAAGGGATCTGATCTTGTGCCACTTCGAAGCAAGATTGAGCCCGGGGATGAGCGCCCTGCTGTAACTTGACGCCATCCTAGCTTAGGGCTGGTGGCCCCAGGAGCTAATTAAGCCACAGGCGTGACCCTAACTCCAGCATGTCTGTCCAAGTTCCCATAGCTATAGGTCGTCGCACAACCAATGTTCTTCATCGCACCTGACTTGCTGTGTCATCAAAGGCGCTGCGACACCACTATTTGCAAGAGCGGGGCGTAGTGGCCCAAGATGCATGCATGGAGCCGAGCACCACCATCTTGCATGAGGAGCTCGAAGCGCGGGGACAAGGGACCAGTCTAGAGCGCTCCAACACATCGAGATTCGAAGACTCTTTTTTGTCGGCTTCATGACCTACACGACTCCCGTACTGTAACCTTGTTGTTCGGATACACAACACAACTCTTCCAGGCTCATTTGGCTGTCAAGGAAGACATTGCAATTCTGATCAGTTGCGTACGCAGACCTTCATACTGTTATACGACTCTACCTGCTTCGAACTACGACCCCGCCTTCTGCCTGAGACATGCGAAAGTTTCAAAAGCAGCTGCGACAGAGTGTACTCTGAGGGACGATGTGGACGCACGCACGTGGTTTTGAAGCTGCAATCTGCCGGTCAAGACGCGTCCTGCCGAGATCGCAAGATCAAGAAGTCGAAGATACTTGAGTGAGGCGCAGCTATGGGGAGTCCTCACCAAGAAGAAGAGCAATGTCAAGAGAAGGGCCACAACAACGAGAACGGGTCTGGCGACCCACCGCCACCGCCTGTGCCGTCACAGGATGAGGGCATAGTGCCGACTCTCAAGTCACCTCAGCTCCAAGGGCTGGATCACTTGACGCCAGAGACCGTGGACATCTTTGTACTTGACCCTGTGGCAGCTCTCAAGTTGCTATGTCGTGGCACTCAGCTTCTGGTTGATATGACGGGTGAGTACTACTCCATGGCTTTGTCCTAGACTGACCGTGCTCTAGGTGATGTCCCTCCTACCCCAGCTCTCCAAAGCCCTCCCACCCAAGAAACCCCAACGACTCCAGCCGGATCGCTGTTGGTCCCCGGCTTCAGTTCTCGGAGTAAACATGAACACGAACACCTCGATGGCGTCCCCTTTGTCCGTACCCCAATAGGCTCGCCCGAAGCCCACATGCACGAACCAATTGTTCACGGCTCAACCTCCCAGCCTCCAGCGGTCCAGTACGCCGCTCTTGTCCGCAAGTTCTACTCGAAACGACCACCCCCGATCTCGCTCGAAGACTACCTGACCAGGATGCATAAGTACTGTCCCATGTCAACTGCCGTCTACCTTGCTACCTCACACTACATAACACATCTCGCCGTGAAAGAGAAGATATGTCCCGTCACACGACGTAATGTGCACAGGCTCGTCCTTGCGGGACTGAGGATCGCCATGAAAGCCCTCGAGGATCTCAGCTGGCCTCACGGTCGCTTTGCGAAGGTCGGAGGCATAACGGAAACTGAGCTGGCGAGGCTCGAAGTCGGCTTCTGCTTTCTCATGGATTTTGGCCTGAAGGTTGATGCCCAGATGTTGACGGATGAGGTTCGGCATCTGGTGCAGATCAACAATAGTAGTGCTGTTGCGGACGATAATATTGATGCTGGTGGAATGCAGTTGAAGTTGCCTGAACCGCGGAATAGGAGGAAACCCACCGACATGGCGGATTCAGCGAGCGGTCATGAGAACGGAACATCGAGTCCGCGGACGGCTGAGAAGAGAAAGGCGAGCTCGAGTTTACCCGTAAGACCTGTGCAGCATGGTGGGCAGGGGATCGGTATAGTGGGTTAATCCCAGAGAGCTTGCTGCGACATCAGCCGAGCTCGCATAACCTCTCGCGTCTTGCTTCATGGCTTCTGGCAGCTTGTGTCGGGTTAAGGTGAAAAGGGCGGCTTTTCTTGAGATGCATGGCGCAGGATGAGTTGGCATGTCTGATCAATTCTTGGCCTGGGTGTTTGAAGGGAGGGCAAATACATCAATTGGTATATAGGTGCTCAGTCTTCGCGCATGATCAGCAACCGCTCTACTTTCGGTTTTCCTGTGCCACGAGTACACCTTTCTGCGGTCTTGCTCTGCCCATACCCGAACCCGCCCGCTGTCCACATGCGGTCAAAAGGCATGGTCAATTGCTGGTCGTAGGTCTACTAGTACCTGCAGCCAGTGGGACCAAAAGTATTCGACCCCTCTTTTTATTCAGACGGCATGCCAAGACCGCACCATGGCATCTTCTCGTGACGGCTGCCAGTCTTTGGTGGCTTGCACGGCGAAACTCAACATCATAACTTTAGCATTGGTGTTACGGGTAGAGTGTACCCACCAGGCAGGACAATGCCCACAGCGACAGAAGGCGCAGCATGCGTTCTAAGTCTCTAGGACTTTATCTTCCGCTCTCGACTAAAAATCCCGGACAAGGTCACTCTACATTACTGGATTGACACATCTCCAACGGGCGCCGATGCTTGCTGAACTCTTCTTCACAAGGATGTACCATAGCCGTTATCGCACCTGCGTTCACTGCACCTTCAGCACTCGATCTAGAACCTTGTACCTGAATACCCAGCTTCTAGCCCTCTTACCAAAGATATACATTGGTATTGTCGTCAGGAAACAGCCAATCGTAATGCCACCGATCACAAAGAAGCAATCCCGAACGCCCTGCTGTACGATCCAATCGTTGACGTAGAAAGTCAAACCAAACGCGAACATGTTCTTGATAAAGTTCATGATAGCAAAGGCTTCCGCAGACTGTTCTCGATGGCTGTCGCAAACGTACGTTACCACCGCCGATGTCCCAAGCTGCACACCAAGATTGATCATCCCCATGCAGACAATGACAGGAACCGGCCAAGGTTGTTCTTGGTACAAGCTCTGGCCCCACGCAAAGAAGCCGGTGGCCGTGAAGACAAGATAAGTCAACATGACTGGTAAGCGAAATTCAGGTTCTACGTCTGATCAGTAAATGCACGAATTCTCTCAGGCAGCACTTACCGAAAATGCCTCTGTTACGCTTTGACATGAGCTTGACGACGCCATCGATCAGCGGCCCAGCAGCGAGAGTGCCTATCACGGACGCCACAAACGACGAGACGTTGGTTGCTCCGACCGCACTCACCGAGAAGTTGTATGGTGGCGCTGAGAAGATTTGAGAAAGGGTGATGGAAATTAGAACAAGCCATGATATGCAGGTAGTGAAGAGCAACGTTGCCCACAGGACCACTGGCGATGCAATGACCACGAACGGTCTCAGAAATGTGCGCCAGAAAGACACATGGTCGAAATAGCCTGACCAGGGCAATAGTTCCTGCTTCCACGACAGTCTAGGCTCGGGGCTAGTTGTTGATATTGGTCTGGCTTCAATCTCCTGGATGCTGCTCTTTTCGAAGCTCTTCTTGTCAAGATTGTCCGTCGCCATCTGCTTGTCGCTGGTATCAATGTTGAGAGCACCCCTTCGATGGTATGCGGATTCTGGCATGAAGAAGATAACCAGCAATAACATAATGACGAAGGCCACACCCATGGTGTGCATCGCAATGCGATACGAACCGTATTGAATAACGGAACCAGCTGAGAATGTCAGTTCTCGTTATCACCTGAGGTCCAAGAACGACGTACCAATGGGACCAGCCAAATTGATGCCTCCAAGCACGCCGAGGTTGAATATCGCCGCTCGGAAGCCACGCTCGTGCACAAACCAGATATCGGCAATCGAAGCCGGGATGAGTGCCTCGAACGGTGCCAGCAAGCAGGTCAGTGCGTGCGAAACAATGGAAACTCAAGGCAACTTACCATGCAGAAACCTTGCAAAGTCCTGGCGCCCGCAAGCGAACCGAAGCTCTTTACTTCCGCGGCCCAGAAGCAAGACACCGCAAGACCGAGTGTGGTCGCGAGGTATATGGGACGTTTACCGATCTTAACGGCGAGGGTATTGCAAATAAGGCTGGAAGCTGCGATGGCGACGATACACGAGCCGTTGCATCCAAGCGTGAATCGTTGGAGTGGCACATCGAATTGCTCCGCAAGAGGCACAAATGCTGGGGTGAGCAAGGGGCCGACGGCTACGACCGATTAGCTTTGACTTTCACAAGGGGATCTCCTTTGCGCACCCCCTACGCATCCGCATCCGTAGGCGATGACCACCGTGAAAAGCTCCTTCTTCCACCTGGACCAGTTGTACGGATCGTTAGGCGAGTCTGACGGTTGTGGAACAAGCACAATCTGTCCAGTTGGGTCATGCTTGAGCAAGTTCCTGTCTATTTCATGGTCGATTTCAAGATCATTACGGCCTAGCTCATTGAGAGGCGCTGTCCCTGGGACATGTTCGAGCTTGTGATCCTCCAGTATACCAAGAGGCATGTTGGCGCAAGAATAGGTCTACAATCCGACAGCAGAGATGGGCAGAAGATGGCGGAAGGAGCTCTTTAAACAGCGGACATCCATCGAGTCTGCTTTGGAACTAGCGCTGGAAATGCAGGACCGGGCGAACTGAGCAACTCTAACGGACAAATACATGGGGAGTGCGGGGGAGGCTCCGACCATGCAGCTCAAGCCTATCACCACTCACGAAACTTTAGCCGAGAGCCCTAAGCCAAGCTTACTCGACACCGCTGTCCCAGGCCCCTGTCCATCGGCACTTGTTTTACGACCTGGTCTGCCAGTCCTGGATCAGACCGATGCTGCTCGATATATGCGACTGAGCGCGGCAAGACCACGTGTCCTTCAGCACGCTGCTGTCAATAGCATGGAGACGACGGCCAGTGGCATCAAGCGTACCCCAGGTTCCAGAACACTTCCAGATTGCTAGCGCTATCTTTATCCACAACATCCAGCGGTGGTCTGATGGTTACATATTCACCGTGAATTTCGGCCACTGCACCAGTCAATGAAGGATCGTCGACGAACTGGTCGACGCCACGTGTTAACGTCGAGAAAGGCGTCAGAATCATGTCTTTGAAAAGAGCCCTATCCGGCGCTATGTTCGTTTCTGCTGCAATGTCAGTAGCTGCCTGCTTGAAGGGTGACGGGCTGACCGAGCACTGCCGGAGCAAGAGCATTTATCTGAATGCTGGCTCCCGCATAAGGTTTTGCGAGTGACCGGACCAAGCCAATCACGGCCGCCTTGGTCGCAGCATATACAGGTGCGATTGGGAATGGATACAAGCCTGCATTCGAAGCCGTGCACACTATCAGTCCTTTGCTTGAGCCTGCTGAGGCAGGCTTCTTGTTCATGTAGTGAGCTGCCAATTTCACAGCTTTGAGCTGTCAGTCACGACGTTCTTTACTTGGACGATGGAGACATACTGTTCAAGACACCAACGAGATTGATGTTGACAGTACCAAGTCGAGGTTCAGCGGGCTCTTCCTCGTCAAGGACCGTCATGTCGCTGCGACCACCTTCTGAAATGCCAGCGTTGGCCATGACCACATCTATCTTGCCGAATTGGTCAAAGGTCTTCTTGAAGACTGTTGCTTGATCCTGCCACGACGAGACATCGCACTTCTCGAATGATAAGCTAGAGTGGGAATACTCTTTTGCTACTTCGTTGACGATCGAGGGACCATCATTAGCATTGACATCCAGCACAACGATGTCGTGTCCTTGAGCTGCGAAGTGGCGAGTCATCGCGAGACCAATGCCACTCGCTCCTCCTGTGACTACCACGGTCTTCTTGGTAACGGCGGCCATGTTGTCTTGGCGAGACTCGTCAGGGCGCTGTAGCCAGCACTGGTAAGTCACATTTGTTCTGTACTGACTCGAAGATGTCTACAAATGTCGGACGATCTTCTGCTGTTGTTCTTCCGGGTGGCTTTCTAGGCTTGCATGTTCGGGCATGGTCGGCTGCTGGACTTCCCCGCACCCGTAGAATTTGGATACCTATTTTGGAGACCGCAGCTCAGACAACGGCAGTTGCACAGGGTGCAGAGGACGAACCACAATAACCACGATTGGTTAAATCTCGGCGCTTGTCTATGGCATATGATACCGGGCTGACAATTATTGAACAATTTCTCGCAAAGCATTCTTACAGTCGGAAATTGGCAACGTCTGCTATCCCTTTGAAAGCTGCAATGTCCGAAGTCGTCTTCACAGAGTCCTTGCTGCGAGATCTGCGGCGCAAGGTGGTGGTCTTGACAGGTTGGCCAATCCGGATCCAATGCGACTGTAAGCAGGATTGCTAACAGAAACACTGCCAGGCGGAGCACAAGGTATTGGTGCTGCTACAGTCAAGCTGTTTCGAGAAGCTGGTGCAAATGTTATTTTCGGAGACTGGGCCGCGGAAAAGGGACAGGAGCTCGAGAAAGAATTGAGAGCGGTGCAGTCAGCTGACGCTGGCGACATCCATTTCTTGCGTCTCGATGTCCGCGATTACGCATCCCAGCTTGCATTGTTCGATCTGGCACATAAGACATATGGCCATGTTGACGTTGCTGTTTCATGTGCAGCCGTGGGTGAGCCAGGAGGGTGGTTCGAGCCGGAGAACCTCAATCTCGAGACAGTGCGGAACGTGAGCTCATCGGGCTAGCTAAGTCAAATTTCTTTATTGACCACCGCAGGAACCTGTACCGGTTAAGAATGCGATCGACATCAACCTGACCAGCATCATCAGCTTCTGTCGTATCGCTTTGGCATATATGACCAACAATGCATCCTCCTTCCAGGACGGACACTCGGAAGAGACAAACAATCTCTCCAAATCGATAGTCCTTGTTTCCTCAATAGCCGGGATCACAGAAGCGCCTGGACTTCCCGCCTACTCATCCGCCAAGCATGGCGTTATCGGCCTGATGCGAGCTTTGAGACCATGGGCGCCGGTCAGGTACAATGTGCGAGCCAATGCTATCTGCCCATGGGCTACCGACACTCAAATTTTGGCTGGTGTACGAAGAAGATGGGTTGAGGAGAATATGCCTCTGAATCAGCCAGAGGATGTTGCAAAAATGATTCTCCAATGTGCCGCAGACAGCAAGATGAATGGGCGGGCCGTGTACGTTGCTGGTGGGAGGGGCTTTGATACCGAGGAAGGCCATGACAGGACCTTACCTCAGTGGTTGGGCGAGGATAATGCGAAGATCTGGTTGAAAGGACAGGAGATTCTTGGATTGGTAAGTTGACTGGCTTTTTGTCGTACTGTTGACTGATTCGGGCATTAGGGAGACGACTGGACTTAAAAGAGGCTCGTGTATGCGGGGCGGAGGACCCTCGGTTGCCTAACCCTGCCTTTTGTGGCTAGATCGTAGCCCATGTCAAGTGGTTCTAGTCTGAATAGAGTGAATGACTAATAAGCTGCGAGCTGCACTGCGCTGCATGTCTGCTAGCGCTAGCTATCGCCCGTCTCCCACGAACAACATTGTGCCTGCAAACTTCAAGTCGAATGAACTTCCTCCATGCAATCGGGTGAGGGCCTATCGTCTACTCGGCACTTGTGTAGTAGTCGCTGCATCTAATCCCATAACTACGTCAGAATGGTTCATCTGGTTCAGTATTTACAATGCCAGAACGCCATCAGGCTGAAGATCGTTTTGGCCCGACATTCTCACAACTCATGCTGACTAGTGATTTAGCGCGTATGCAAGGGACAGGGACACAGATACATGTAAGTCCACAGCGACTCGGCGTTTTATGACGAGCTACGTGGGTGCTCCTGCAACCTAGGGCAATTCTTAGCCCGATTGGTACTACGTGCTGGTGCTCATGCAATCAGTCCGCCTGGGAGAAATACTGTAGGCTGGTATTTATAGTGAGGACTGTGCTCAACCACAAACGACGCTTCTTATCCGCATCATCAACCTACCCAAGCGTCGAACCTGCAGCTTGCTAGAGACCTCGTTTGCGGTAATGCGCAAGTCTCGTGCGGACAGTCTGTACCGGTTTGAGAGGAGACACACCCGTGGTGCATAAAGCATACCATGTCCGCAGGACTTTGAAAGGCTGAATTTCCCACTTCCTTTCTCTTTTCGAAACTCTTTTACTTGACAGCCCACCAAACGCAAATTAAGACGATGAAGCTCACCACTATCTTTGGCACCGTGGCGTTATATGCTCTGACTGTCTCCGGCACTCCTCTGCCCACCGAACTTGAAGTCAAGCGTCAAACTGGTTGCACCATCTTGCTCACCCTTGAGGATGACTGGGTCGAGGCTGCTCTCCACCGCTTCCGGATCCACCCAAGCATCTCGGGCAAGACTTGGAATGTGAAGAAGCAATTGGAGGACCATTGGTTAAAGGGCGGTGATGCACTCCTTAGTGCGTCCACAAAAGCGAAATACTTCTAACTATTGCTAACAAGTCTTGCTACGAGCAGGATGTGGTGCTTCAGCAAACAATGTACAAATTTTCAAGCACGCCAACTTCGGTGCGGTGGTCGACGAAAGTGAAGTGCAAGGCGTTGCAGGTGATGCTGCTATCCAATGTCAGGCTAGACAGTTCATGCGCAACTGGAAGAGCCTGAGCGGTTGCAAGATTTCCAAGTCAGGCTGGGGCGCTGATTGATGCCTGAGTTGGATCCCTCGAATGATGCTCGCTTAGAAGAGAAGTGCGCTAAGGGCAGAAGGTCCATGAACGGGTAGTACATATAGTCTCAATGATCTGCGACCTGCTGCGGATCAGCATGCATTAAGTGTTGCCTGTCAACAAGTAACATTTTCTCGAGACGAGCTTCCCTGCGCTGTAGGCTTGGCAGTGATTACAAGCCACTTGCCAGTGCAACCCCACTTTTGAGAATTAGGCTAGAGGCTGTTGCCGGTAACGGTGTGCTAAAGTATCATGATGTCCCCTAAACGTACAACGACTCTCTCTACTAGGACATTTTCCAAGTGTGCAGTAGTAGCCATCAAGAAGATTATCATCCAATTTGCTGAAACAGATTCTACTAGGCTATGCAACATTGTGCGTCCAACTGGGCTGGTAGCAGAAACAAAAGTGCATGAAGTCTGTCTAGGCGCATGAACCACAAACCTAGTAGCCTGTGCCTACCCCACAGTACTTATGCTTCCTCTGCATGGACTTTTTGCGCTTCACTCTAAGCACGCTTCGTTCAACAGCTCCGATCCTCTTTGTTTCATTCATAAGCACGTTGCAGCCTTTCGATTTTTTGGCTGCGTGTTTAACGGCACAGCGAAGAGTGGCTTGTGCTGCTGACGGAATCACTGACTCTATTGCATGCATGCGCTCCTCACGATCCATCTGATCACTGTCTCGGTTTTTGCGCAGGGCGACCCCAAAACCAGAAGCGAGAGAGTATTAGACCATTTCTCCACCCTCTCCACGTGCAAATACCATTGCTGGTAGCGAGATCATAGAACGCCTCAATGCAGTTCGACCGCAACACTTCTCCATGCTCCTACCAGAACCGATGTGCTCGAGGACGATCCAATTCCTCTTAAGTAGGCCAAGGAGGATTAGTCCAAGGCGATCAACGACACCATATCTGAAGGAGCGACAAACAGGGTCAGAAAAGAACTCCTGTTCAGTCATCCGATCAGACTGGCTGTGAACACCTCGAAAGCGAAGACTGTACCTATTCCGGTCATACACGTTACGCGCCCTGACATAGCAACATCTAAACATGCAATTGGACCTATACACGGTGTTAGAAGTATAAACATACGTGTTAGGTCATTGGGAGAGCCTTACCTGGAGATTTTGACGCGAAGAGACGGCTCGAGTCAACTAGCAGTATGGAATCAGTGGTTTCTCAACAGCGGAACACACAATATGGCAATGAAACCCTTGCGCCTAGGCCTATTGCATCACAAGCCACTTCCATCCAGGACGGAATCTTCGCTCGTTATGCAGAAATTGAACGGCTAAAACACGAAGTGCAGGTACTTCGCCTTCAGTCATACGCGGAGCCACGGCGTGGCGCTGTTTTGTGTGGTCAAGAATATGCTTTGGACAGTACGGTCAGCTACGCGCAAGGTCATTTGTATCAAAGCACTTATGTAAGTGGAGGCACAAACTTCCAAGGCGACGTTTACGGGCAGATCCACATCCATCAGAACAATAATATCTATCAAGATGGCCGAGCAGGAGCAAGAA
>Ga0210040_10011113_pt1 | contig 10234 bp, 10 predicted proteins | sample CryGeyCG12114_NA_FD_185462 | JGI IMG/M metagenome (GOLD analysis project Ga0210040, IMG submission 185462) | Groundwater microbial communities from aquifer - Crystal Geyser CG19_WC_8/21/14_NA (SPAdes) (version 2) | ecosystem: Environmental > Aquatic > Deep subsurface > Groundwater | place: USA...
ATATATCGGTAAATTTTAACTGACTGCTTGCTGCTAATGGTTGCAGGTTTTCCGGCAAAAAGCTTCCTTTTTCGCGGGCATTAGGCTTGGTAGCCCAGTTATAATGATCCGGATTAGTCCAGTAAGTGGCGTTTGGAAAGGCCGGTATCAATTTAGAATAATCAGCATTGTAATTCACACTGCCGCCGCAATGATCGAAGTGCAGATGCGTATGAAAAACATCCGTTATATCCCCGGCCGAAAAGCCTAATTTTTGAATAGATTTTATTAGTGAATCTTCCCCGTGCAGGTAAAAAAAACCTGCCTGCTTGGGCTCCATCTTATTTCCTATACCCGTATCAACCAGAATCAATTTATCCTCGTCTTGAATCAATAAGCAACGCATCGCCCAGGTACACATGTTATTTTCATCGGCCGGATTTGTTTTTTGCCAGATCGATTTGGGTACCACGCCAAACATGGCGCCCCCATCTAATTTAAAAAAACCGGTATCGATGCTGTATAAATTCATAGGTTAGTCCATAGTTGATAATCTGGGGTCCACAGTCCCCAGCCCATAAATAATTCAAATATTTTCAACTGCGGATTAAATACTTATTTAAAAGATTTAGAATATACCTATTAGCCTATAAACAATCTCTATGAACTTAATCAAATTTCCTGCACAACACCCATGGAGGAGAATTTATCTATCCGCTGGCTGATACGCTCCTGGGGATTTATTTTATCGAGTTCATCCAAAGTTTTTAATATATGCTTTTTAAGCACCTGTATCATTTTTTCGGGCTCCGTATGGGCACCACCCAAAGGTTCATTTATAATACCATCAATTAATTTATATTGCTGCATATCGGGTGCCGTTAACTTTAACGCTTCTGCCGCTTGCTCTTTATAATCCCAGCTCCGCCATAAAATTGAGGAACAGGATTCTGGCGAAATAACCGAATACCAGGTGTTTTCCAACATAAAAACCCGGTCGCCGATGGCAATTCCCAAGGCTCCGCCGGAGGCACCTTCCCCAATAATAATACATATTACCGGTACTTTTAACATAAACATCTCTTTCAAATTACGCGCAATAGCTTCGCCTTGCCCGCGTTCCTCTGCTTCCATACCCGGGAAAGCGCCCGGCGTATCAATAAAGGTAACAATGGGTTTATTAAACTTTTCGGCCATTTTCATTAACCGTAAAGCTTTGCGGTATCCTTCCGGGTTAGCCATACCAAAGTTGCGTAGCTGCCGCTGCTTTGTGTTACGTCCCTTTTGCTGCCCAATAAACATCATTGTTCGGCCTTCTACTTCACCAAATCCTCCCACCATAGCTTTATCGTCACTTACATTCCGATCGCCATGAAGCTCTATAAATTTGGTGGTCATGCCTTCTATGTAATCGAGGGTATAAGGCCGATCGCTGTGCCGGGACAATTGCACCCGTTGCCAGCGGGTTAAATTGGAATACGTTTCTTTTTTAAGCTGCTTTATTTTTTCTTCTAAAGCTTTAACGGCATCTGATACATCTACCTGGCTATCTTCGGCCAACTTTTTCATTTCGCGGAGCTTTCCCTCCAAAGCGGCAATTGGCTGTTCAAAATCTAAAAGCATAAGTAATGGGCTAATATTAGGTCTGCAAAGTTAAATGTTTCTAACTATTAAAAGATAAAGTAACCCGATAAAATAAAAGCGAAAAATAACCAGCTGATTACGTTTTGTTTAAGCAGAATATTTAATAATTATGCATCTTTTTTAAACTTACATTTGCATCATTAAATATATCCTTCTACATTTGCAACACTTTAACGGAACAACAAAGGAAAGTTAAAGAAAATGGTCCGGTAGTTCAGTTGGTTAGAATGCCGCCCTGTCACGGCGGAGGTCGCGGGTTCGAGTCCCGTCCGGACCGCAAAAAGCCTCTTAGTTTAAAACTAAGAGGCTTTTTGTTATAGTTATTTGACAAATGGAATTTATACTTTACTCCTATTTTCTAGAAACCATACCCGCCTCAAGTACAATAATCAAACATCCTGTGAATGTAGTTGCTATAGAATAAGCAAGTAATTGCTTTATAAGAATTCAAGGTTCCGGTAAATAAAAAGTATCTATTGTAAAGGTTAACACATCAAAATTATAAGCACAAAAAAGCCTGATCGTAAAATCAGGCTTTTCTATCATTGAGGCTTTAAAACTTATAAAAACAAATTAGTAGATTTTACGGTACTTAATAATTCATTTCTTTTATTAAGCAAGTTCTGTAAAGATTCAAAATTAGTTTGGTTAAACGGAACCGATTCATAATGGCTCCGACCATAATAATTTTGTTCTTGTTCGTTACCTAGTTTGTTTTGATCTTTTACTTTCTCGTGTTCAGATCCTAAATAATTCACGTTTTTCATGCCCCTTTTGCTATTTATATTAATTGATTGATTTACTCGTTAAAGAACTTAGTTATACCGATTTCAAGGACTTAAGTTACTCTAAATTCTTTAAATTTGGAATGTTTAATTACAATATCATATTAAAAAATATAATTTCAAGCATTTACCACATTATTATTTGCGGTTAATACCTTAAATAATACAGCTTTCTTCTAACTAGTTAAACTTACTTTCTACAACGATTTTAAGTTCAGCTTCAATCCGGGGGGAGCTAAAGGCTTCCACATAACCTGCTCTTTCAATAAGCTGAGTATGGAGCATAATTATTACGCCCAAAGGTTTTTCATTTGCATTTAGTAAAGGCATGCTAATATAACTTTCCGCAGGTACATAATTTATAACTTTGTACTCCGGGTATAAGGCACTTAGGCAAAAGGGAAAGTAAATAAAATCTTCACTAAATATCTGATTGAAGTGAGTATTACTTAAAAAATAGCTGGTATTAGGCGTTAGCTGTCCGTATAGTAACCGAACAACAATATTAATATATCAAAAATTTTGTTGTTCACTGATACCTATCTGAATGTAATAATAAGTTATAGATTAATAGATAGCTTATTTTACTAACTATCATTTATAAATCGGAGTTTTTTTCCAGTTGTGAAATTATTTTCTTTACCTCTTTATCAGTGACATTTAAACGGGACTGGCAATAATAAATAAGATCTGACGCGCGCTTCACCTTTTCCGCTAGTTCATCAATCGGAATACTTTCATTTTCTAATTGGGCAACAATATCTGTTAGTTCGTCCAGTGCTTGCTGATAAGTTAAGTTTTGATCCATTATTATTTTAAGTTGGGCGATAAACTTGGAAAGACCAGATTAATTGAAATTTAAATAGACTTTAGTATCCATTTAACACATTAGGTAAACCCGAAGTATTTACATTAAATAACTTTACTTTCTACATCACCCTTTAAAAATCTGGTCTGGATAATGTCATTTTTTTCTAAGTCTTTTGGATTAGATATGGCTTTGCCGTTTTTATAAATAAGGGCATACCCACGCTTGAGCACATTTTTTGGATCTAGGTGCTGCAAAGAGTTATTTAAATGTTGTAGCCGGAAAGATTCAGTCTTTAACTGGTTATCAGCGTGGCATTGCACATTAAATTTAACTCGCAACAGATTAACTTTTTCGTTTTGCACGTGCTGGTTAGCAGCATATACAGTGTTGTTAATTAATTCATTTAGGTTCTTTTGTTCCTGATGGATTATATCTTTGGTTTGGGCGACAAAAACATTTTGCACTGCATTTAAAATCAACTCCTGCGAGATTAAAATTTCGTTTGTTTTTAAAACTATTTGCTTTTGCATTTGCAATAAACGGGTAGCAAACATATGGTTATGGGCTACTATAGTAGCGGCCGCTTTGGTGGGGGTTTTGGTTTTTAAGCGCGCCATTAAATCACACACTGATTCGTTTTTCTCGTGACCAATACCCGTAATGACGGGCATGGGAAAACGAGCCACCGCCCGGGCCAGCAAGTACGTGTCGTACGCCTGGAAATCTAACTGACTGCCCCCGCCTCTCACTATAACTACGGCATCGTATTTCCGGCCGGATTCATATATCCGGACCAGTTGTTTATAAATTTCTTTGTGAGCCTCTTGTCCTTGTACCGGAGCTAAATATTCATCTACTTCAAAACTGTAACCAAACTGGTTGTGGTATAACTCGTGCAAAAAATCGGCGTAGCCATCGGCTTGAGCTGAGGAGATTAAAGCTATGTTCTGGATTACCGGCGGGAAAGAAAGCTGTTTATTAAAGGTCAGGTATTCGCCGGCTACTTCTTTAATATGCTCCGGATTTTCGTCGAGTAATTTTTGAATAACTGCTTGCCGGGTTAGGGCTAACTTCCCAATCGTAAAATTACAATCAATGTCCTCAATGTCCAGCGACAAACCATATTGCACGTGGTAATGCACCCGTACTTTTAACAAGACCTGAATATTTTCTTTAAAAACCTGGCCGGTTGTTTTTTCAAAATACTGAATACACGAAAAACTTGGTCCCCATATACGAGCTTTAATGGAAGCTTTTACCGTATGCGTACTGTCGCATTTTTCAATGAGAGTGAGATAACACTGGTTTTTCGCCGGATACTGCGAAATGCCGGTGGTTTCGGCTATAACCTGGTACCGTTGCTCCTGGAATGTACCATCAATAGCCGCTTGAATAAGTTGGTTTAATTCGGATAATTGTAAGGGTTGAACAGCAACTTGCATAAGGTACAAAAATACGCTTTTTATCCTTAAATCACGAATTTATGCAAGTCTTTTATGCAGTTTAGAACGGTTTGGTACTGATATATATTTCTCAACTCTAGGGCTATAACAAGTAAATCAGTTTACCCAGCATAAATCATTAGGCAAATAAAAAAGCAACCGGTTGGGGTTGCTTTTTTATTTGCTTTATTAAGACTTGATATTAAGAATCTTGCGTTCTTTCGGCATATTCTTCCCGGTTAGCCCGCTTGTGAGCCGCATCTTCATCCGGATCGGTTGACGGAATAGAACCACAAGCTTGCATGAACAGGGTACTTGCGAAAAGGAGCATTAAACAAAATTTCTTTTTCATAAAACCGAATCTTATTACTTTAATTTATACTTATTTAATCGTTTTATTCTTAGTAGTACGGCTCTTCGAATGATTTTCATCACCAATAGTATTAGAATTACCTACTTCGGTTTGGGTCTTTTCCGTCGCCCGGGTGGCCTGGTCCTCACCTACTGCCTCCGGCGTATGCATGGTGTCGGTAGTGCTGGTAGTATTATTCATAGTACCACCATTGCTGCTACCACCCATATCCGTTCCCGACTCGTCAATCTGACCGGCTCCTGTTTGGTTATCATCCTGATACTGCCCGTTTTCGGCGCCATACCCATCACCTGTGCCTTTGTTTTGCTGACACCCGTAGCCTAAAACCGAGAGCGAAAGTACAAGAAATAATGCTATCTTCTTCATAGTTTTTCAGATTAAATTTTTGTTCAATTAAAAAATCGTCCCCTTTTAATTAAGGCTTAACTTTATACCTTAACAACACCCGGGGCAATATCTTGTTTTAATTAGTTGAAATATTCTTTTTCCAGCACCTTATCATGTCCGTAAATATCCTCCCGGAAATGAATGGCGCCATTATCATCTACCCAACTGGTGAAGTATACGATATATACCGGAACTTTGGCCTTTAGATTCTGATATTTTTCCTCGCCGGCGTGCATGGCCTCCAAAATACGCATATCGTCCCACTCAGGTTGGTCTTGCAATAGCCATTTGGCCAAATCCACCGGTTTTTCAACCCGCACACAACCATGACTAAATCCTCTTTGATTTTGATTAAATAATGCTTCGGAGGCGGTATGGTGCAGGTACACCTCATATTCATTCGGAAAAATAAATTTTATATCACCTAATGGGTTATCCGGGCCCGGCCGCTGCCGAATTCGATATTTAAAATTTTTCTCCGTAACGGATGCCCAATCTACACTGTGGGGCGAAATGGGCTGCGCATTTTTACCAAAGCCATTCAGCACTTCCATATCCATCCGGTCCAGCCAGCTAGGATCGTTTATTAATTTAGGTTTAAATTCTTTAGCTATAATGCTGTTAGGCACATTCCAGTAAGGCGAAAACACAATATACTCTAACATATCACTAAAAACAGGCGTTGAGTTCATGGTTTTCCCTACAATTACCCGCATGGATAATACATTTTTGCCTTTATCGCGGGCATACAAGGTATATTCCGGAATATTTACAAATATGTGCTTCTCTTCCAGCTTTTTAGGTTTAGGTACCCAGCGCCAACGTTCCATGTTAATAATTATTTGGTCAATACGGTCATCCACAGGCACGTTCATAGCAGCCAGCGTACCTAGCCCTAACGATCCATCGGCCTTTAAACCATGCCGCCACTGGAAATCTTTCACGGCATTTACCAGCTCTTCATCGTATTGGTTTGGCACCGGACGAGTTACATTCCAGCGATCTTGCGGCAATAAACGTTGCCGCAAAACCGATACAACTTGCGAGGTATCGCCCAGTTTTAATTTACTTACTCCTTCAATTTTTGGCCAGCCACCTTGTTGTTTTATATTCCGGTACTGTTGCAATGCCGTGCGCAAACGATTATATTCTTCGTGCAGGGGTTCGAACTGGTAATATGGATACCGGCTATCACGTTCCTGTAATATAGTTTCGAGGGCTTTATTTAATTTGATTTTATTTTTGCGCACACTCCAATCAATCTGATCTACCTGGCGCGGATTTACAGTGCCCCGATAAAAATCGGAGGCATATTTCATGTAAGAGCCAGTTAATGCTAAATCAATTTCTTGCTTTAGTTTATACCGTACCGAATCGTTCATGTTTTTATCTTCGTACGCTTTAAACATTTCTGCAAAATTCTTAATTTTATAATCTTCCGGATTCAAGCCCTCCCTTTTGGCACTATTTACAACCTGAATAAAAGTGTTGGCCTGAGGCACTATTTTTTTGTCTTTAAACCAGCCTAATCGAAAATTCCGATCGCGGTAAAATTTCATTATTACATTACGGTGTTCTTTAAATTGGGGCACTTGCCGCACATATTTTTCTACAAAAACACTATCTGTCTGGATAGCAGCCTCTTGTTTTTCTTCAGCAGTAGTGGCGGCTCCATCTTGATTTTGCTTACCCGAGCAACCAAACCAAATAAAAGCAACCAGCACTAGCAATAATTTATTGTTTAAACATTTATAAGTATCTAGCATGTTTTAAGTATATCTTTTATTACGTAATTAAATTTGTTCTTATTGATTTCGGAAGATATATACCTCTTTTTTAATTTTTCGTTTTAGTACCACTCCGAATTAAAATTGTTATGTTATCGCCTATTCATTCGTCAAATATCCGGCCAAGCTTAGGGTTCAATTTTGGTTTAGCCTGATTTATAACTTTATTTCGTAATTGTCGATTATTTATAAACCAGCTATTTCTAAGAACTTACCGACCAACGTCCTTTATGCAATTACCAGCTCATATAATCTATTCCGAAGACAGCCATTCCTTTGCTCAGCCTAAAATTGCCTCAGTAAAGCATTTGGATTTAAATATCCGTGCTGATTTTAAGACCAAAACTTTACATGGAGTAGCAACTTATACTATCTGGCAAGCGCCGGGAGCAACTTACCTAATTTTAGACACCAGCGGTTTGGCGATCGAACAGGTTCTTTTAAATAAAACCGACCCAACATCTTTTTACTTAGCCGAAGAAGTTCCTTATTTAGGCCAAGCGCTGCATATTGCTACTAAGCCTGATACTGAAAATATATCTATTTATTACCATACCTTACCCGGAGCCGCGGCTTTGCAGTGGTTAGAACCCGTACAAACAGCGGGTAAAAAACATCCTTTTTTATTTACACAATCGCAAGCTATTCTGGCCCGGACCTGGTTACCTTGCCAGGATAGTCCCGGTATTCGGTTTACATACCAAGCTGCTGTACAAGTGGCTAAACAGTTTTTGGCCTTGATGAGTGCGGAAAATCCGCAAATAAAAAATGAAAGTGGTCTATACTATTTTAGCATGCAACAGCCCATACCGGCATACCTGATGGCTTTGGCAGTAGGTGATTTAGCTTTTAAAGAAATCAGCCAGAACACCGGTATTTACGCCGAACCAATCATGCTGGAAACCGCTTACCAGGAATTTACAGAGTTGCCTATGATGCTGGCTGCCGCCGAAAATTTGTACGGAAAATACTTATGGGATCGCTACGACCTGTTATTGCTGCCGCCGAGCTTTCCGTTTGGCGGCATGGAAAACCCTCGGCTTACATTTGTTACACCTACCATTATAACCGGTGATCGCTCCCTTACCAGCTTGATAGCCCACGAATTGGCCCACTCCTGGTCGGGTAACCTGGTTACCAACGCTACCTGGAATGATTTCTGGTTGAATGAGGGATTTACCGTTTATTTTGAACGCCGCATTATGGAAGCTTTGTACGGAAAAGAATATGCGGATATGTTAAAAGTTTTGGGTTATCAGGATCTACAGCAAACATTACAGGAGATTGGCTCTCAGCAGCCGGATACGCACTTAAAGCTTAATTTAAAAGATCGCGATCCGGATGAAGGCTTAAACGAAATTGCGTACGAAAAAGGAAATTATTTTCTCCTGAAAATTGAAGAGGTTGTAGGCAGAGATCAATTTGATGCTTTTATCCGGGACTATTTCAAAACGTTTGCTTTCCAGTCGATGAATACCGAAAATTTTCTTATTTACTTAAATCAGACCTTACTGAGATTAGATAATAGCTTCGCCGATCAAATAAATCCGCAAGCGTGGATTTACGCTCCAGGTATTCCGGCTGATGCACCGGTATTAGTTTCAGAAAAATTTATTTCTGTCGATCAGCAAATAGTTAATTGGCGCACCGGTACTTTACCAGCCGACTTAACTACGGCTCATTGGTCAACGCAGGAGTGGTTGTATTTTTTAAATGGCATTTCGTCTAACATTAGTTTAGACAAATTGGCAGCTTTAGACACAGCTTTCCATTTTACAAATACAAATAATGCCGAAATAGCCGCTCTTTGGTTTAAAATAAGCATTCCCTTAAGCTATGCCGCCATCCACGAAAACCTGGAAAAATTTTTAGTAAGGGTTGGCCGCCGCAAATTTGTTTTACCCTTATACCAAGCCTTGCTCCAGAAAAATCCTGATTGGGCCAAAAGCATTTATGTAAAAGCCCGGCGAAATTACCATGCTGTTACTACCAGCAGTTTAGATAACTTACTTTTTTCATAAAAAAATGGACCGGCATAAATACATTATTTATGCCGGTCCTTAATAAACAAATTATTAAATGCTTAATGATTCTCTGCTTTCATATTAATAGAGCTTTCCGCAATCATCGACAATTTTTCGTCAGTACTCTTTTCTTCACTTAAGGTTTCTTTCAGCAATTCATATGCTTCGTTGTGGCCCAAAAATTTAGCGTACGTACAAGCCGTGCCATAACCGGCGATTTCATAATGCTCCACGCGTTGAGCGCTGGCAATTAATCCGGCATCCATTACTTCTTTATCAGCATCGTGTGCAATAAAATCTTCCGCTTCTTTTAATAAACCTTCCATAGCTTTACATTTTTCCGCTTCCGGCTCTAAGCCTAACGATTGGAAAACTTTTTCTAAGCGGGCAACTTGGTTCTGCGTTTCGGCCATGTGTTGTGTAAAAGCAGCTTTTAATTGCGCAGAAGATGTTTTTTCTTGCATTTTCGGCATTGCTTTCAACAATTGCTGTTCCGCACCATATAAATCTTTTAATTGATGCACAAGTAAGTCATTCAGCGTTCTTAGTTCCATAGTTTTATCTTTTTAAGTTGATCACTAGTTCCTCTTGTTACGCCATCTAAGTTATTTTAGTTGATAAAAAATCTTATGTGTCTGGTTAAGCAAAGCTTACAATAGGATTTACTAACTTATATTATATGGTTTGAAATTCAGGCTAAAGTATTTAATAATAAATTGGGTATAACTTACTTATATGAACGTCGATTTGGTTATCATAAAAAAACTATAATGAAAAGCGGCACCTCTAAAATGCTTTAATCTGTTTAATAAGCTCGTGGTAATAGAATTGATAAAGTATAAACAAAAAACCCGCTCTACAATTTGTAGAGCGGGTTTTAGTAGCCCGTAGGGGAATCGAACCCCTGTTACCAGAATGAAAATCTGAGGTCCTAACCCCTAGACGAACGGGCCGTTTAGATATTCAAACGTTTTTTCCGTTTTGATGGTGCAAATATAAGAG
>Ga0210040_10011114_pt1 | contig 10233 bp, 3 predicted proteins | sample CryGeyCG12114_NA_FD_185462 | JGI IMG/M metagenome (GOLD analysis project Ga0210040, IMG submission 185462) | Groundwater microbial communities from aquifer - Crystal Geyser CG19_WC_8/21/14_NA (SPAdes) (version 2) | ecosystem: Environmental > Aquatic > Deep subsurface > Groundwater | place: USA...
TTAGCTATAAGCCTAATACTAGAGTACTCTTCCTTATATACCTTAGGTATCTAGTCCTCTAAATATTATAAATAAACGCATAATATATTATTACTAAGTAAGAGTAGCTCTAGTACTATCTATATACTATAATCTTATTTCTTCTTCTTCTTACGTTTCTAGCAGCGTCTTTTAATAGAGATATCTAGTTTCTTAAATTATTAGAGTTAGTATTATCTATAACTATAGCTATATTATTCTTAAGAGTATACTTAAGGTATAAGATATAGCTAGTAGAGATAAGGTTAGCTATCTTATAAAGCGTATTATTATTTATATTATAATACTTTATATCGCCTTTATTTATAGTACTACTATACTTAAAGTACTCGCCTACTATTATAAAGGCTATAATTTATATATTTATGCGTTATAAGTAGACTAGATTACTACTACTACTACCTCTTTAGCTACTATAGCCTCTACCTCTTCTTTAACTACTATAAGTAGAATTACTACTATAGCTACTTTATAAGCTATTATTTAAATTATTTATATTATTATTACCTATAGTAAGGCGTTAGAGTTAAGTTTAATCGCGGTAGTTATATATAAACTATTCCTAAGTATTACCTATATAGTAGCCTTAACTAGCGTTAAGGCCCTACTTTATAAAGTATATAGTATACTAAACTATTTTATAGTTACTTATATTAATTAGAGCTATTACTAACGTAAACTAGCCTACTTAGTTATCTAGCTCCTTATTATTGCGCTAATATAGTAAGTCCTACTATCCTTTACTAATATATAGACGTATAGTAGTATTACTAAACGCGTTAATAGTATTATATATATAGTCTAGATTAGTAAATACTTCTTCTATATTAATATATATATTATAGCTCTTAGAGTTAGAGTAATACTTAACTTTCTAGCTAGTAGGTCTTTAAAGCTTATTAATAATATAGTCTAACTAATTACTAACTAAGGTATAGATATTTATCTTCTTTAAGAAGTTTTTTATAGAGTAGCGCTAGAACTTATAATTACTCTTATTAGTATTACTATAGAAAATCTTAATATCTTTAAGCTTACTATTTATAGCGTTAAAGTTCTTACTAATAGATAATCCTACTATCTACTAGGTAGTAGCCTACTATACTAGTAGTACACTAAAACCTCTAGGTATACTAAATCTACTACTATAGGAGGTGTAAAAGCTCTCTTCTCTACCTTATAGTAATAGGCTACTACCTCTATTACTATTACTATTATATATACTATTATTTTACTTAATATAGACTTTTTCTACTATAAAGGCTAATAGCTAGTTAGTAAAATAGATATTATTTTACTAGAAACTATTAATCTTATTTTTTATAACTAATAGCTTTAACGTATAGTTATCTTTAGCTACTTTTTACTAGTTTAGTTATAGCTATAAGTCTTAGGTACTTTTAGTAATACCTTTTATAATCTTCTTTATTATAGTAATCTAGAGCGCTTAGACTTATTTTTAGAACTCTACTTTATAATCTAAGACCTCTTATTATAGTTCTTTTACTTTACTAGTAATGTCTATATACTATAATATAATATTAACTATATATCTTAGTAACGCGTTAGCTACCTTAGTATTCTTATTATTTATAGTATTCTTAAAGTCTTTAGTAGTACATATATTAGCTATAATCTCTTTTTAACTATCTAAGTAGATATTATAGAGGTAGAGTATAACTTAGTTAGTATTATTATTATACTCTAAGAAGAGCTCTATATAGCTATATTATTCTACTACCTTATAGAGTAATTCGTAATAAGAATTATAATATTACTATTCTATTTCTTTATCTTTACCTTTACTCTTCTTTTTATTATTATCTTTAAATATAACTTTCTTACTAAAAAGGCCTAGCTATACGCAAATACTAGCCTTATCTTACTTAGAAAGATCTAAGTTATCCTTAAAGTTACCTAAGTCCTCTTTAATCTAAGTATTACTACTTATAGTAGTCTATAAAGCTAGCTCTTAAGCTACCTTTACTACTACCTTAGCTATAGCCTTTATCTATACTACGCGTACTATAGCTCTAGTTAAACTACTAGTTATAGTATTACTACTAGTACCTACGCTACTACTTATTCTAGCCTAGTACTAAGCTTATATTACTTCTTCTTCTAGATTAGTAGGCTAAATACTTAGTATATAATGTTAGTAGTCGTAGAGTATAGGGGATTATTAAGTTAGTTAATAATTATTAATAGTTACTAACTAAATTATACTTATAATTTCTTAATAGGTATAATCTTAAAAGCATCCTATAGGCAGCTTATTAAGAAAGGAGTTTAGTATAATATAAGAGATTGTTTAGTAAGCTAAAAGTAAGTTAATTAATATAATAGAATACTAAACTAGAGAGCTCTTATATAAGGTGCCTATAGAAGTAAGGCTTCTTACTAAGACGCTAGTAGGCGCTAGCTACTAGCTCTATACTAGTAGCCTTAGTAGCTGCGTACTTACTAGGAACTATAATACTTAGTTAAAAACTTTAGCTACTCTTAAAGCTAATAAAGATATTAATTTACTACTTTAAGTAAAAGTTTTTTATAATAAAGTAGACTTTTAGGCTTATATCTATTCTCTTAATATCTTTACTAATACTATAACTAATAATTAAGCTTTTATAAAGTATACTATACTTACTATATATAATAATTTAGTTAGTACTATTAACTTATTACTACTTAACGCCTTACTTAGTAAAGTATAAAAGCTTATAAGTAGTAATTCTATTAAAATTAAAGATAAGACTACTATTAATTACTTACTTTTTAAAGTTTTTTAAGCTTTTACTATTCTAAGTCTACTTTTTATAAAGCTTTTTTTAAAAAAAAAATCTATTATTATACTACTATATAACTTTTACTTTAAGAATAGCTTCTATAATAGTATATAACTTTTTATTATTAATATTAATACTTATATTATTAAAGCTAAGATCTTTAGTAAAGAGTTTACTAAGTAGTTAAAATTACTATTTTATATTAAACTTACTTTTACTAAAAGTAAGTTACTTTTTTTTATTACTTATAATTAGTTTCTTATATAACTTTCTTTTACTATTACTATAAATAAGTCTTAAGAGTAGTTTTTTAATACTATAGAAATAGATCTTTACTTTTTTATATTTACTTATAGCTAGTTATATATTACTTTCTTATATATAACTATACTTAAAAGTTTTTATATATTACTTTTTTCTCTTAAAGACTATTTTATAGTACTATACTAAATTTAAAATATTATTTACTTTAAAGTTTTACTCTTATAGAGCCTATTTATATACTACTTTAATTAGTTTACTTATATTTATAGTATTACTTTATATTTATCTTATATATATCTCTATTATATACTAATTTTTAGCTTTTTACTTTATAAAATTTACGCTTATTTTACTTATTTATACTTTTTAATTACTTTTACTTCTAGTTTAAAGTACTTTTATATTACTACTATATTTTAGTATTAAAATTAGTATCTTAGTAGCCTTTTAGTAGCTTATAATCTATTCTTTACTTTCTTTTTCTATCTTTCTTATACTCTACTACTTTTAACTTATTATATTAGTAAGTTTTTAACTTTCTTTTAAGTTTTAAAAGTCTTTAAGTACTTTATTACTTTAGCTTTTAACTTTTTTTTATTTTTTTTACTTATTTTTTTAATTTTTTTTTCTTAATATACTAACTATTTTTTAGCTTAAAAACTACTTAAATCTACTTAAAAGCTACTTAAATATACTTAAAAGCTATTTAAAAGCTATCTAAAAGCTACTTAAAACTTATCTATAACTTATTTAAACTTATCTAAAACTTATTTAAAATAGTTCTAAAATTACTATAATAAAAACTAAAAACTTTATCTTTTAAGCTAAAAAAGATATAGAATAAGCTAATATTAATACTAAGATTAAGAAAGATACTCTTAAAAAAAGCTAAGAAGAATACTTATAATAAAGTTATAGCTAAGTATAAAGCTTTTTAAAATAAGATTTATACTACTTATAAAAGTACTTATACTAAGATTTTATCTAAAAAGATACTTTTATATATTTTTAAATTCTATAATTAAGCTAAGTTTAAGTACTTTCTTTTAACTAGTAAGATTATTTTTTAGCTCTTTTTTTATTTTTTCTAATTCTTTTTAGTAAGTAACTATCTTAAAGCTAAGTACTCTTTTATTTAAATAACTAATAAGAAAAGTAAAAATAAGTATAAATATTATAAGACTAGCGTTAGAAAGTTTACTTTTTATATCTTTATTAATAGTAAGTTTAATAGTTCTTATACTAATTATACTTTTATTAATACTAACTACTACTTTTTTAGAGAAGGTATATAATCTTTTTTAATACTTTTTTAGTCTTTACTAACTCTAATAGTTATTAAAATAGAAACTAAATTTCTTTAATTAAAGTATAAGAAAAATACTAATTCTAATACTAAAGAAGCTAAATTAACTTTAACTAAAAAGTATAAAAGTACTAAAAAGAGTAAGAAAAGTAAGCTTTTAAGCTTAAAAGTAGCTATTATAAAACTAGATACTACTTTACTTAAAGTTAAGAGTGCTATTTATAACTTAGTTTAAGTACTTTTAATTCTTCTTAAGTTAGATTTATAAGTATTTTTATAAATAATACTTTAGTTTTTAAGCTTTTTTTAGGTACTTTTTTAGGCTAATAATAATATTTTAGGCTAATAATAATACTAAATTATATAATTTTTTATTCTACTAAGGTAATCTAACTAATATCTTACTAATAAATATCTCTTTACTAGCCTATTACCTAGTATATTATGGAATTCGCGTACGTATCGAGAGCATCTTGCTGACCTTGCAGTCTATTGGTCATGAGATTGTGGCGGCGCTTGCATGGTATCGTCGGGGGCTTGCATGGTACCGTTGGGGTAGCTGCATCGACGGTAGTGTCCATGTCAGCACTGGTGTTCGCCAGCCAAGCAGGTCGCCGTACTTGATCAGCACCAAAGCCTCAAGGTTTAACGTTCACCTCGAGATTCTGCACGAGATGTATCAGGGTCAGGAATATCTCGCGTGGTGAGTTTGCAGAGTTGAAGTGTCAACATCATTAAAGATTATCCATCTATCCGAACATCCACCATCTCCCTTCAAATATCTTTCCTCGCGTTCTTACTCCTCTGCCTAATCTGCTTGCCATACTTGTACAGCAGAAAAGGAATGGGTATAAACGCAATACCCAGGAACGCCAACAGACTACTCGCCCAGTCGATGCCCAGCCTGTGATACATCGCAGTCGCGAAGAGAGGGAAGCCAGCACCAAACGCACTCCTCATCAAATCGTTACCAGCCAGCACGCTAGCCACAGAATCCGGATACGCGTCGGACAGGTACGGCAGCACTGCGTTGAAGAGCGTGAAAGCCGACATGCCGAAGAACGAGGTACCAATGATTGGCACAATCCAGTGGATATCTGGCCGCGAAGACCAACCGAACCAGAATAGACAGATGGGCACGCCGAAACATCCGACCATGGCTGGTATAAGACGCTTCTCAGGCTCGATGTTGCCGTTGTCGTCGAATTGCTTTTCCTGGTAGAAGTATAGCCATGAGAACAGACAGGCAGCTGCGATGAGCGTACCGACGAGTATTCCGAGGAATGCAAGACCTTCGAGACCCAGACTGAAGCCGTAGAGCTCGACGAAAACCAGAGGGAAGGATTCGAACCATATGTACAACAAGCCGTAGATCAGAGCAATGTAAAGGTTGAGAAGGAAGACGATAGGTTCTTGGAAGTTGAGCGTGATGGGCTTGACGAGCGTCATGAGGACGATCTATCAAAGTCAGTGTTTTGGAAATAGTGAGAAGGTAGGGAAGAGGCGTACATCTTTCGGTCCCATCTTCTCGGCAATTAACTCCGGTTCACACGTCAACCGGTCGTCGCCAGTGAGCTTGCGGAGACGCTTCGTACGTCGGTAGAGAATGTTGGGCGAGCTCGTCTCCGGGAGCGCGAAGAACAAGAAGACTAGACAAAAGCCAGAAAGCCACAAGAGTTCCCAGATCGTCCATTGCCAGCCGTGGAGTGGCTTGCCGGTCATCATGTTTGCCTGCACAGCGAATCCGCCCACCAAGGGACCGAGCACGGGGCCACATACAGCTCCTATGCCCCACACTGCGAGACCGTATGCTTGTTTCTGAGGTCTATACATGTCTGCAATTGTCGCGCCTCCTGTTGCGAGCGCTGGCGAGCCGAAGAAGCCGGTCAAGAATCTGAAGGCTAGGAGCATGCCGAAGTTCTTTGCGTACACGGTTGGAAACTGAAACATAACGAAGACGACTACAAGCACATAATTAGTGTCCTGTCTGCGTGTGATGAGGTATTGTAGCTTACACAGTGTTCCAATGTAAACCCAAAGTCTGCCAATCTGGGGTATCTCGCTCATGGGCGACCAGATGATAGGGCCCAAACCGTACCCAGCGACGTATAGAGTAAGACCAAGGGTAGCTGGCACTTGTGCGACGCCAAAGACTTGCACGACGTCCAATAGGCCGGGTGTGTATATCGCTGAGCCGATGTAGACGGAGAACGTGAGAAAGCATATCTCGAAAGTGACGAAGAACTTCTTTGGGCGCGACCAATTCCTCGGATTCTGGTGGGGAGGGTCAGGTCTGGCATTGAGCTATTGAGCAGGAAGTTGCTTACCTGCGGGTCCTCTGGCCCGTACCAGTCAATTACATGCTTGTCCTGGCCCTTCTCGGGGTCGACCCTCACACCGCTGGCCTCATTATGCCCATCAGCAACGTGCGTGCGCGACGAAGTTTCCGAGTCGTTGCCCTCTCTTGCGCGAAGACCCTGCGCCTGATTGAGTTCGCGCGACTCTTCTTCAGGTGCAACTGTGGTGCCATGATGCGCCATATAACCCGACTTTTCCTCGTGGACATACTTCTTCCATAGTTCAGGGTCCTTCTCCTCAGGATATTGGAAGTATTTTTGTCGTGTTACTAGGCGGACGATATGCCCAAAGGGTGAGTCGCGGATAAGGTCTGCGACCATGATTGAGTATCACAGCGCAGCAAACAAGGAATGATACTGCTGGTACGAGACGAGATGGAAAGACTGCTCGCTCATACCCAAGCGCAGTCTCATCACATCTTAAGCCCTCCGACTCCGTCTCTGGCTCTGACATCATGCCGTCGATTTTCTCCGAAAGCCCTATCTTCCATACTGAGAGTCATGATTACCCAGACAGGTAAGCCTTTCAAGACTTCTGGGGCTCCAAGAAGCTTAATCCGACACGTTTTGTCCGATGATGCGATTGTTGGGCCCGAACATCGCGGAAGTCAATGACGATGGCGTCTCGGTAGCGATCGGCGCCACCGGGAGGATCTCACGGCGATGTGCAAGGGGCGGCTGCGCCGGAAAGGCGATGGGACGAGCGAGTCAGAGGTGTGTTTATTGTGATAGCGCGACAAGTGAGTGCGCGGTTCGAAGAGTGACAATGCGTCCACTGAGTCGACGGTGCGACCAGGTGTTGCAATAAATCGTGTCTGGAAACAAGAGCCTGTATACACGCACGCCTCTTTCAAGAAATTAATAATTCCTAAGAATACTTATGAGGATAAACAGGCTCTTTTGGACACGAATAAATGCATCGCTTGGTGGTGTTACTTTCTAGTAGACCTTGTCAGCATATTGCGTCCGACGTCACGTATCGTGAAGTCTAGATGGCTATCTATGGTAGGCTAGAGCACAGTGTGCTATCGAAAGCGCTTGAATAAAGGAGCAAAAAGAGGTGTGTGAGGTGTGTGCAAGTGTATGCAGGGGCAGACACGTCAGGCTGCAGGATTTTGAAGATGCAGGAACGATTGCGTTTACCCTGAACACACATCTTCGTTTACCATTCCATTGCACCCACCTCTCTAATTGTGTATGCAGTTAATGCGGTAAAGCGATGTTCATCTTACTTTTTCGTCTCCTCGAAATGCGTGAAGAAGGTAGTGCAGGCGCCATGGTTGCCTGGTGCTTCTTGTTACACGACCGAAGTACAGCCAGCTGCAACTAGGGAGCACTCGGAATACTCTCTTGACGCCTAACCGATCCGATCGCCACAAGCTGGTGCTGAAAAGGCCCTTGAGCCCTGTTGAACACAGGAAAGCAAGCCGTTTTCGTGCAAACAGCCAAATTGAAGATGACTTTGCAGGCGACGGTCCCTAAGTACGAGCTTTTCACACACATGTCAAAATGGGCCAGAACCGGAACTATGGTAGGAGCGCCGATGTGGTCGAGTCCAGAGAGTCTCATAGAACACCGCAACCGAAATATGGTCATTCGGTGCTTTGGTGCGATAATTTACAGTATGAACATCTACGAACACAACTCAATTCTAGCTCATCAGCCTGATCTACGGCGGGCACTCCAATATCTTCCAGCCCAAAGGCATGAATCGGTATCATGGAGAGTACTTGCTGGTCGTCATCAAGGAACGCTTTCGCTACTTTGGCCCGTTCCCTGCGAAGTTCGAGGAGATCGCTGATCTAGAGACCGTTGCGTCCATCCTGCGCGAAAGAGAAGGGTACACCTTTCTCACGAACGACTGAAAGTCATAAAGAAGGATAAGACATTCATTTCAAAGATCATGAAGCTAGACTGGCGGGATCACCGGACAGCAAAAGAGTTGCTAGAAGACGAGTGGTGGAACGACGACAAATAACAACTTGATCAAAAACAGTCCACGAAGGGAGCGCCCCAATGCTGAAATTACCGCAACATCCCCTCCAACCTCATAGCCTTTACAATCTTCTCTTCCTCATCAGTTGCCGCAACAATCAGCCACTCCTTTCCATCCCACCTCTCCCAACTACTCTCCTTCACCAACGCATCCCACCCCTCCTTCTTCGGCGGATACAATCTATCCATCTTCCACGCCCTCACCTGCTCCATAAAATCCTCCTGCATTATCTCCTCCGCGTACCGCCTCCTCTGCGCTTCACGAAACTTCTCCAATTTTACCTCGCGCTTCTCGACCGCGTCGGCCAGATGGCAGCGCGGCACGTATGGGCCGTTCCGTGCTACTTTTCTCGGCTTCGTGAGCCACTGGCCACTGCTGCTGACGTCGGATGAACTGGAAGAGCGATCGGACGATGATGATTCGAAGGTGTCAAAGCCCGGTGGGGGTGCACCACCGCCTAATATGAGGACTTTTTCGAGGCGCTCGTTCTCGAGTTGGTAGCGCGTGTTTGTGTGCACTAATTTCGCGAAGTCTTCTTTCATTCTCGCATTCTCGAGCTTGATTGTGTCGAATGCTTCTTCTTTCGTCTTCTTTTCGAGTTCCAGCGCGCGAATCTTCTTTTGGAGGCCGGTGAGATCCCAGTGGTCCTTATCGTGGGTCTTGTCGTGGTATTCTTTGATGTAGGCGAGCATCTCGTCTTTCTGGTTCTTGATCGCGTCCTCTAGGCCTTCGGTGCGTTTGCCGAGCTCGACTTGGGCGGTCTTGTACTCAGACTCCCATGCCTGTGCGCGGCCTTGTTGCACTTTGAGCTTTTCGTGCAGTTTAGTGTTCTCGTCGCCGGCTCTGTTGAGGTCGATTTGCAGCTCTCTATTCTTGCGCTCAAGATCTGGTTGGTACCATTTCTTCGCAGTCTCTTTGAACTTGATCTCACGTTCCTCGGCAGACTCACGTCGTTGTTCTTCTTTCGTAAGATGCTCGCGCAGATTGGTATTCTCGTCGCAGGTTCTATTGAGATCGATTTGTAGCTCTCTGTTTTTGCGTTCAAGATTCTTCGTAGTCTCTCTAAATTCGTTCTCGCGTTTCTCGGCGAGCTTACGTTGTTGTTGTTCTTTCCTGTACAGCAGCTCGAACGTATCCTGATCGGCCTCCGATGGCTGCTCTTCTCCCGGCGCGGCGGCTTTCGCAGTCGTGGTATCAGCGCTGCGCGCGTTGACCGCCATTGCAAGCTCGAGTTCTTTGTTGGCCAGACGTTCCTGGATCTCAAAGTTCCTCAGGGACAGCGTCTGCATCTTGTTCTCCAAGTGACGTGTGAGGTCCAGAAGACTTGAACGTAGCTCCCTGGTCTCAGGGTTGTAATCCAAACTTTCTATGAGACCTTCAAGCGCGGCCACGTCGGGCGTCTTGTCTAGGTCGTTTTGCGATAATCCTTTAACAGCGCTCGTGAGCTCCTCTACTTCTACTCGGAACTTCTCCATGTGTTCATCG
>Ga0210040_10011115_pt1 | contig 10233 bp, 7 predicted proteins | sample CryGeyCG12114_NA_FD_185462 | JGI IMG/M metagenome (GOLD analysis project Ga0210040, IMG submission 185462) | Groundwater microbial communities from aquifer - Crystal Geyser CG19_WC_8/21/14_NA (SPAdes) (version 2) | ecosystem: Environmental > Aquatic > Deep subsurface > Groundwater | place: USA...
GCCTGGAGATTTAGCAAAGCCTCGAGAAACACTTAAGTTAACTCTTCATGACTATCCTTATCATAAACCGTAGATTTTTTTGAAATCATTAAGCATTTTTATTAGCTCGTCAATAAATATGTCTTGTTAATAACTAATCAACTAACTAGCACTTTTAGTATCCAAAACGGTTCGTTCAATTACAAATTATTTATTACATTTACTATCACATGTGAATATATAAAAATATTGTACTTTATGTTCGTACAATATAACACTTCTCCTGCCATACTATATTTTATAATTTGATACCCTACTATAATAACTATTTAGTTTATCAATATCAAGCAGTAACGTCGTAAGTACTTTTGGACTTCACTCTACAACAACGAAACGACTCTGCCAATGACAACACAATGGGAAGTAACAGCAGGGAATGTGCTGCTGAAAAAAGCATGACAAGATAAACAACTTTGAAAACAGTGTGGAATGTACCGGAAGGAACAAATAGTACAGCTGACATTCCGATGAGGGTAGACAAAGCTCCCTGTACAACTGGAAGTCCTACGGCATGCAATGCGGACCGAATCTTACCTTCCACATCCAGCCCCTCTTTAGTACATACAAAAGCATAGGATACATGAGCAGTTGGATCTACGGAAAATCCAATGCACATAACTAAGCTGACAAGTGACAAAGGATCTAGCGGTACACCCCAGTGGGACATGAATCCCACAACACCTAATTGGGTAGACACTATGGAAATAAAAACACAAGTTGATACTAGAAGACTAGGGATAAAAACTATAGATATTACTAGCACAGTTCCAGAAGCCACAATCATAAGTTTTATAGCGAGTTCTTGGATCATGATCATTTCGTCAATATACCGACTAAAGTAAGTATTCACATGGACATCGAAATTTTTAACGGCACCAGTTATTGCCCTTGTTTGTTTTATGACACTTTTTAAGTCATCTACGCCCTCTTGGAACCCTTTTGTCTGCAGAATGTATCGAGATGCTATAATTTTGGTATTGTTTTCATTAAAAACTATATCCGTAGAGAGATGACTTGCGTTGGATAAATACGCGGTACGTAAAGCATCTATGAATCCTTCTTCGGTTGAAATATCAATGGGTTCAAATTCTTCATAAATCTTTGCCCAAGAAAGAAAACTTTGAAGCCAGTTTTCACTGAATTCAGCGGTCACATAATCCAGTTCAGTTATATTTTTCAAAATGTCGAAAATTTCTGTCTGCACTTGGACATCAGAATAATCTAAAGGAGACGTGACAAAGATTTCTAAACGTAAGGTGTACTCTGGAGAATTATTTTTTTCGTGTAAACTGAAGTGGTACAAAAATGAGTCATAGCGGAAGAAGGTAGAGAGGTCAAATTTTTCGCGAAGGGTTGCAACCCCTTGAATTCCAAAATACAGGTACACACAGTAGAGCATTATAATTGCAATTTTCGTTGCAGGAAATAGAAGAAAAGTGGAAAATCTGTCTCTGAAAAAGGCCATCTGAGCGTTTTGATTTTCTTGGGGAACAGATGATTTCATTGTGGAATCTTGACCTCCGGTAAAGAGTATTTTCTTCCATTTTGGCAGATTTGCTTTGAAAAAAATTAGGCATTTTTATGTTTACTAATAGCTGTAGGCAGCGCTAATATAGACTGACTGCTGAGTTTTTTCTTTTATATGAAGTTTTACCTGCTTGTGAAGGAAATATGGCCTGTTTCCAGAAAAAGAATCCATGTCTTTTTTTCTCCTCATGAATTCCACTCAAAGCCATGCAGCCTCCAAAAAATATCAGTTGCCACAAGTAAACAAAAACAACACTGACTCCTGCGTAAGTTGAAAAGATCTGCAAAGCGGGCAGCGGTGTTATAACGCCCACGAAAAACGAACACGCATCCGTCAAAGATGTAATGGTAATGGATACAGAAGCCTCGGAATAAGTATCAGCCATTCTTTTTGGAACTGAATCCGCTGTACTTGTCCTCCTCCAAGCAGCTGTTAAAACGAATGAGTCGTCTACTCCAATGCCTACAAATATTATGCATGTTAGTACGCAATTAATCAACAATTCGGTCCAAATCGAAGTAAAAGAGACTACTAATTGTATTGAGATACGTGGAACCCTTGTAACTACTATATAGTGCATATAGTACAGCAAGCAAACAACAAAAAAGTGGGTTTTGAATTCGTAATCGTAAGTGTAAGAAAGGAATACTTCATGACCACAAAAAGATAGGACAAACTGTCTCATTAACTTGTTCTTTCGGCATGAGTTAATCTCTTTAAAAAATTAAGTCATCTCAAGTTTTTTATAATTCCAAACCAGTTTTTTTAAAGCCGATCAATGCAAAAATTTACCCACAGCATTGTGTATTTCTTACCAAACATGATGAAAGGAATGCCCATATTCAGAATACTGAATGGTAAACGAGTAGCACCCAACAATAGACCCACACTGGCCAAAATGCCTAATCCTACGGCTGTTGCGGAAGCTACACCTAACCAAGGTTTGGAGCGAACTCCGTCTACCATAAGAAGACTTGACATGACAAACAATCCAGTGAGCAGAAACGAAATTGTTGTGAAGGGAATGACTTTCCAAACGTTATCGTTTGATTCATCCGGAATTGAAGCGACGGAAAAAAAGTGTAACTTGACAAATTCCAGGTGACCTGATTTTTCAAGAAGAACTCTAATCATTTCTCTCTCCCATGCCATAGCTCTGAAAATAAATATTGCAAAGAAATTGTTAACTTTTGAGCTGAAGAAAGGATTTTTGAGAATCTCAAAGTGCCTCAGAAAAAACCTACCGTCTTTTGTGGTCTTTGGAATCCTCACTTACAACAAAATAATTCAACCGAACAGACGCAGCTGTTTCAATACTAAATTTATCCGGTTTTAATTTCACTCCACTTAAAAAATGTCCCGTGCTGTACACTGTAAAGGCCGTGGGATTGAATGCAACAGGATAATTGATATTTGGTTCCTCGTTCTTCCCTTCATACTCTTTCAGGAGAGAGCCTATGTCCAAAATATCGTTTTGGTGACATTCGGAACCCCATTTGGAACACAAATCTGCATACCGATAGACTTTTCCGTCTTCATCCGTGATGCTTGTATTTTGCACTAGGGCGTCAATTTCTTCAACTTCATTCCACGCTCGAATGTTCAGCAAATTGGTTTCATTCTTATCCGTGATTATTATCCTGTTGAATTCGCATTATAAATTCTTTAATTTCACTTACATACTTACTTTGTACTTTTAATAAATATCAGAGCCAAAGCCAAGTTAAGGTTCTATTATTTTTTACAAAACTCAACTCACCTCAGAAAACTTCCCATAGTTGACTTCCGAGACGCAGTGAATCCAGTTGACTCATTTTGAGTAAAATATTTGGCGTGTTCACGGCGCTCAATAACACTCTGACCCGTAGTAGGCGTGAATAAATATTCTACATCATTTTCCAATGCAAAGTTAAAAAACCCGGTACTTAATATCAAACTCACAACCATTGGAGCTATGATGCACCACCGGGGATTTTCACCAACCCACCAACCCAGTTTGTAAAACTGGGTTTTCATAAATACATTTAGACAATGCATTGTTACAGATTCAAACCACTCATTTATTAGAAGGCTCTAAAATTAACGACGCAAAATCTGGACGAATTTTTAACACGCACGACCACTTTTTTCGGCTTGATCAAAATTTGCATGGACTATAACAACGTATCTCCAGCACTGGCCATAAACTACTGACAAGCTATCGAAGGATTGAGGCAAAGGAATTAACTAAGAACTAACTTAACTGACATCATCAGTATGCATATAGCATAATGTTATACAGGCACATATTTGGAACATGGATGCACGTCAACAAATATGGATGCCGCTGGCTAAACATGTATTTGCAAGCTAATGTTACGTACATTCACAACCGTAATTATGCGCATAAGTTAGTTTGTTAGTTGTATGTATACCCCGTTGTATGTAAAGTATGTATTACATCTTAAACATCATCATAGCATTGCACAACAGAAACACAAAGTACCTATTATTGACTTGACTTTATCAAGAACCGTGATCTTTACAATCTAGAGTCTCTTACCAATAAAATCAGATTAAAAAAAACCTCCATTTAATTAAGTTGCTAATTTCCACGGACTAGCTTAACTATAACCTTGGGGAGGATATTCAAATGTTGTGAATGTTATCCTACAAATTCCCACTATATTTGTCTGCTGCGGTAGCAAAAATTAACTGGAATATATGCATTATACTATATGAGCTCCAGTAGTCCAGGAGTAGACATCTGTGGCTTGAAAAATGTAAAAAAAAATAAAAAATGTGGTCAGTTTTTTGTTTTTCTGTTAGTGTCATGAACATTTATCCTCATATGGATGGCTCTATAATCTAAACCACATAATCCATATTATCCTCACTATTAGTTATAATATAAGCAGAGATGGCCATTATCTTACAGATAAATAAGACTTAGGTCAGCTTACTGTATTTTTCTCTTGTATAAACTGACCGTGGTTTTGGCATGCTATCTAGTCGTAGTGTCTAAAGTACAACTACTATTGTAGCCAAATAATCAAGCCTCAACTAGAACTGACTAACAAGTTAAAAATGAAGCAAAAACTATTGTTGTTTGCATCGGTTTCATGGAACCTGACTATCTAGTTTTTGTCTACGTACTTTTTGTGGCAATTTACAAGCAAGTAGATTAGAGCAGTCCAACGAAAAACAATTGAAATCCCATTGCTAATGCAAAAGCAAGTAATGACAAACTTTTTTCTCACAAAGCAACTTCGTCGGATACTTGTTTCATTTTTGAAACAGATCGCTATTGCATAAACATGGACGCAATCCAGTTTAATTACTTGCATATGTAGTAATGAAGTGGGTTTCCCCTGGCCAATCGCATCGCTCATTTTATGTTCTTTTTTCTTACATTTTTTTCAAATCAGGCACATGTTGGAACAAACTAGGCCTGGAAAATATAGCTCCTTAGTGCTCCTTAGTTTCTGTTTTCGCAGTAATTTTTGCCAAAGTCCATTCTCAAATGTTTTAATAGTTTACATGAGTTCAGTGTTCACTTTGTATTTTATAGGAAACCAGATTCGACTAATGATTTAGATATTTTTGTGTGATGTTATCATAGTACTTATTTTCAAGGCTATACATTTTTCTCATGCTAAAGTTGAAAAAATCTTGTTCTCTGATTGGTCAGTATGCATATAAAATATTTGATCATTGTACCCTATAGCACCGTTGTGCTAGTCACCCTTACAAGCTAATCCACTTGAAAGGCAAAAAATTAACTTCACTGGTACATGTCATGAAGATTCTACTACTTACTATACGCTATATAGTAGGATAGGTCAATTGTCTGAAGTCTTATTGTATAATTTATGCGGAATTACCAAATGGTTAACAAAAGACTTTTTTGCATCTTCATGTGAAACTGTGAGCAAATAAATACATCGTTTTGAAGACATTGGAGTTTATAGGATGCAGGAACCACTAAAGATGTTATACTTCATTTCCTTGTTTAGCCGAGTTTAATTTTTATGAACGGTAAAAATCTCCGACCGATATCAAATCAGAAGTTTTTTACATGCATATTGCAACACATTTTATGTAAAGTTGAACTTTTTATTGCGCACATTATTAAACGAAATTCACAAACAAAAACTTGAGCACAATAGTAAATTCCATTATATTGTTGTGCAATTAAAAATCTTGTAATTCCTAGCTGAAAACTTGTTTTTTCAAGATTCTTTACTTCAAAAATTTCAGTGAGCATCCTTCTTAGGGACATATACGGGTGCAACTCGTAACAAGGTTTTACTCCTATCCTGTTTATCAGGATGAAAAGTCTTCCCTTCTACCCTTAAAATGGGAAGTTCCGATTTTTTTATGTCCGAACTCGGGAATTTCCTGCCCGTTCTTTCATTTCCCAAATTATTCTTTTCGTCTGGCATATCAGTAGTAAGTTCATTATTATTATCTTCTTCTTCTTTAGATTCCACACTATTTTCATTGACAGACTTGGAAATAGAAAAAGAGGATGAAACAATAGTTAGTCCCTCAGATTCATCTGTTTCTTCCTCATGGGGACCTACCGTAGTAGATCTAAATCGGGGGAATCCTTCTGATATGACTTCCGAATTTAGAGATTGAGATTTTTCTTCTTCACTAGGATTTCGATTTCGCGCCTCGCGTAAACTATTTAAAGCCACTTTTGAAAATGGCCGTCTAGGTGGAAATCTGGTGTAAGAATCCCTGTGTGGAAAACGGGAAAATGAATTCGTCCTAATTTCGTCTTCACATGGTGGATCAGTGGTATCCAACTTTTCACCATAGTTATTCAGTTTTTTCGCCGTACGGGCATCTGTAGGTAAATTTCTTTGGCTTCCAATCACCCGTGAAAATGGTGGCAATGGTTTTGGCAGGATTCTTGTGTTGTCTGTATTTTTTGGTTCTTCTTCTATAACTAACGGGAATTGTGAAGGAGTCATTTTTGAGCTTTCTTTATCGTTTAACACAGCATCTAGACGGCCAATTAAAAGTTCAATGAGTCTTTGATATGTTAAAATGTCCTTTAGTCTTTCAGCATTCGCTTCAGTTTTGTTACAATCCGGGTCTAAATTTTCTGTAGGTTTTGGAGTTTCTATTATAGAGGGAGTTGTAGTAGCAGTAGTGGTACTTTGGGCTTCCGTTGCCGGATTACTTTCTGTGGTTGTAGTAGCTTGACTTTCCGTTTGGTTATTATTGCAATCTTCTTTTTGTGGCTCATTTTGGGACGGTTGGTTGTTGTTAGATTCAGAATTTTGATTATCTGGTGGTGGTCTCTGGTATCCACCACTGTTAGATTGTGAATTTTGATTTTCTGGAGGTGGTCTCTGGTATCCACCACTGTTAGATTGTGAATTTTGATTTTCTGGAGGTGGTCTCTGGTATCCACCACTGTTAGATTGCAAATTTTGATTTTCTGGAGGTGGTCTCTGGAATCCACCACTGTTAGATTGCGAATTTTGATTTTCTGGAGGTGGTCTCTGGTATCCACCATTGTTAGATTGTGAATTTTGATTTTCTGGAGGTGGTCTATGGTATCCTCCATTGTTAGATTGCAAATTTTTATTATTTGGAGGTGGTCTCTGGTAACCTCCATTAGCATTGTTAGAATGTTCCTCATGTTTATGATCGCAATCCTTATCTGCTGTGTTTGCATCTTCAGTTGGTCTTGAATAAAACTGATTTGAGTCATACCGATTTCTCTGATTACCCCTTACTTCTTGGCTATTATAATAATTAGTCCGACCTCTATTTATCTTCAAATTTCTATAACGGGGTGTGGAAGTGGTAACAACAGTTTGTCGTGGGGGTATCCAGACCCTCCTATTGCCGGGTGGAGGTCTAGGAGTCCAAGGTAATGGTCTTCTAATTCCCCCTGAAGGCCTTTCATTTTGCTCGGTATGGTGATGATCAGGATCGTCACATGGAGGAGATGCAGCTGAAGAAAGTTTTTCATATCCGGAGCTAGGAGGTGGCTTTTCAAGCCCAGAACTTGTAGGTGGACTTTCATATCCATTATTAGGAGGTGGCCTTTCGTATCCACTATCAGGAGGTGGCCTTGGATATCCGTCACTAGAAGGTGGCCTTTGATATCCTTCACTAGAAGGTGGCCTTTGATATGCGTCACTAGGAGGTGGTTTTCCATATCCGTCACTAGGAGGTGGTTTTCCATTTCCGTCATTAGGAGGTGGTTTTCCATTTCCGTCATTAGGAGGTGCTTTTCCATATCCGTCACTAGGTGGTTTTCCATATCCGTCACTAGGAGGGGGCCTTTGATATCCATCACTAGGAGGGGGCCTTTGATATCCGTCACTAGGACCTGGCCTTTGATATCCGTCACTAGGAGGTGGCCTTTGATATCCGTCACTAGGAGGTGGCCTTTGATATCCGTCACTAGGAGGTGGCCTTTGATATCTGTCACTAGGAGGTGGCCTTTGATATCTGTCACTAGGAGGTGGCCTTTGATATCCGTCACTAAGAGGTGGTCTTTCATGTCCAGGACCTTTTGAAGGAGGCCTTTGATATTCATGACTTGGAGGGCGCTGATATCCCCCACTGGGTGGAGGTTTTTCAAGGCTCCCATTAGGTGGAGGACCGTAACCAAGGTTACTATCGTCATGGTCACAAGGAGGTTCAGGTTTATACTCAGGAGGAGGAGGATTCCCATATCCAACACTAAATTGAGGCGCTTGATTGTCGTATTTACGATTCGGTGGAGAATTCTCGTAGCCAGTGGGAGGATTTTCATAGCCAGGCGGTGGACTTTCATGACCAGGGGGAGGTGGTGGTGGTTCATGTCCATTGCTAGATGGTGGCTTGTTTTCATAATGCGGATCAGCCTCATGCCCATGAGGAGACTGTTGAGAATGATCCTGCTCACATGGTGGAGCACTCAATTGTGAGCCATGAGGTCCAGAAGGCCGTTTCTTAAAACCCGGAATTCGGAATGGAGGACGCCTCAAATGGGGTAATTTTTCCCCGAAATTGCCTCCCCCAAAAGATAATGACGGATGAGAATTTACTGTATTTTCTTGGTTATTGATTTCTCCTCTATTACCTCCATAATTGTTTTCTTCTACACGATCTCTATTCAATAGGGCCATTTGATGAAGAACTTTCATCCTATCCATTATGCCTATATGATGTTTAAGACCTTCTGCATGATGTGATGGTTTAATACTTCCCTCTTCCCTATGAAAATATGGATGAAACCTGTGATAATTGATCTTGCGATACACTTGATTTTCCCCAGTGTCCCCACTAATTGATTCTTGTCGTTCGAATTGAAAAGGTAGATCATTTCTTGTCAGATCGGAACCCTCCAGGTATACAATATGAGGTCTTCGACGAATCGATGGACGCGGTCGACGTCGACGGATTTCGTTTCTTTCAGAGTGTATTAACTCTTTGGATGAGAAAGATTTAATAGCTCTGTTTTCCGTCAATGGTGGCCATCGAACTGTAGTCACTTCATCGTAAAAGTATGGCCCAGTCCTCTTCTGGATAACGGATTTGTCATCAGTTGGTGGAGATTTGGGAATTTCTTGTGATGTTTTGTTTTTCTTGGATAAGCCAAGGGGAGACAAAGGTCGGGGGAGGAAGTCTTCCGTTTTTGCAGCTTCGATAGGCGTAGGCTGTGAGTATTTTTTTTCCAGAGACGAGGCAAAAATGACCGAATGTCGGGATGCTGATGACACCTTATTTGCTCGTTTATCTTAAAAAGTATATTTTTATGGAGTCGATGTTTTAAAACTAGGCACACAATTATTGCTTTGTTTTTCAATTAATTACCTGAATTCAAGTTTTTTAAGTGCTTTTTGGACGCAATGGGTAAATCTATGTAGAGCAAAAAATAAATTTGTTATGTTAAAGCGAAAAAATAAAAATAATATAAGAATTTACCAATTTTGTTCTCAGATTTTTCACTGCTATGCGCTCTACTGCTACTTTTGACATCTATGGAAAATTCATATTTAATAGTTACATGCTTATTCCTTTCGGTGAATTAGTAAGTTTTTTGTAAAATTTGAACACCTTACTCACCTTTATTTTGTGAGCCGAAGACACTTTGACTCTTGAGTGACTTGGACGCCAAATCTGTAAAAAAGAAATGTTTTGTCCAACATGGCGTCTTTCAATATGGCGATTTTTAACGTCACAATTGCCATCTATTGCTCAAATTAAAAACAAACCTGTATTCTCCGGAATGTTAAACGCATAACTTGTATCTCCCCGGCTAAAATATACATTTCCGGGAACACCAGATATTACAGGAATGTCATAAAATATTAACCACGTTAAAAATGCAACCACACTCCATCTTAACTTCATTTGATACAGAAACGGTGCCATATTGAAAGTAATAACTATCTTTTAGAGTTACACACAGAAAAATTCGAAAGAATTTCCCACTTTAGTTTCGATCGCACAGTTATACATTTTAAAAGCTTGAAACAAGCTAAAATTTGGATTTCAGTGAAGTAAAACATACAAACATTTCAGAACGAACGAAACTGTATACACAATCACAGGATTTCTGCTACGCTTCAAATGAACACCACGGATGGACTTCCAGCCTTCCTCTGTAGAAAAAATCGCCGACATTAACGCAAAAAAGTCGTATCTTGGCTCAAAATCAGAACAAGAAT
>Ga0210040_10011116_pt1 | contig 10233 bp, 5 predicted proteins | sample CryGeyCG12114_NA_FD_185462 | JGI IMG/M metagenome (GOLD analysis project Ga0210040, IMG submission 185462) | Groundwater microbial communities from aquifer - Crystal Geyser CG19_WC_8/21/14_NA (SPAdes) (version 2) | ecosystem: Environmental > Aquatic > Deep subsurface > Groundwater | place: USA...
TATGCATAATGGTATTGCAAATGGACTATTATAGTTTTGCTGAATTTCATATGCCTTGGATAAAAGTCTTTAAATTTTAATTTAAAGCCTACTAACTAAGCCATTTTATCAGATTATTGGAAAAATGTACTTTTGTACCTTCATATCTTGAAGTTGTTCCCTAAGGTCCATGTGGGAGAAAGTAAGAGTGGCTTTACAAGTCACATTTGCTCTGCTCTCCAACTCAGTCACCAGGTAGTTTGCTGGCTGCAAAAATAAATACCTAATGCATATTGAATTATTGAATGCTCTAGCTACAAATCAATTTAACATTAAATACGAACACGACACTATCAATTGGAACATACCACTGTGGATGAAATTCGTCCGAAAATGCATGTAGTTAATAGGCAATAAATATAACAATAATCTCGGTACAGAATTCATTTTCTTTACCATAGTATAAGTGTTTTCATTTTTTGCAAAGAATGTGACAGTATCCCAGTTAAAATGGTTCACCAGTTGGATAATGGCTTCAGCATGGGATGAAACAGGGGCAACTGTTCTGTAGAACAAAGGGAATTCTTTTCGGTCCGATAAAGATGGTGATGTGGCTCCATAGGAAATCTATTCACACAAAAATTACATGCATTAAAAATGTTGGTCGATTGATTATGAATGACATTTTGTATATTCCGAGCTTTCCGTTTACTCCAATCCATACAATACAGAATACAGCAAATTGACAAAAAAATCAATCAGCATGAGTTGTAAAAATCATGAAGTTTCGGGTGGTCCATCTCAATTAAAATTTGGGGGCGACTACGAATGACATGAGAAACGAAGATTTTAGTTCCCAAATTGCCAACATCAAAAATATAACGCAGGAATGAATTTCATAAATGGAACCAATCAACACAACATTGAGCGTCCAAAATTGTGCTAAAGGTTATTAAAACCAAAATTCAGATAGGTAAAGAGATGCATGAAGATGATGCAGTACAATCTTCTGAGCTTCTAATAAAGTAACTTAGACTAAAGTGAAGCTCAAATATTTGTAATTCATGGGAAATAATCAAGCTCATTTAGTTGTACAAATTTTATTTTCAGTTTACAAAAAATCAAAAGAGTATGTTTTAAAGTTTAAATAGAGTACAAAATCCTAAACCGACCGAAAAATCGCAAACCAAAAGTTTTCGGTCAGTTTTAGTTTAGCCAAAAACCGACCGAGCCGGACCGTACGGAGGACTAATGTTAACATGCATGATAACGAATTGCAAATAGACAAATGCCTACCACATGTATTTTTTCATGCAAATAATTAGCACATCCATGCTATATAATCATGGAATCATTGTAGCCTCATAGAGCTGCCATGAAATTGAAAAAAATGTGATTAGAAAGCATTATCATTCACTGACGATAAAATCTGACGAAAAAGATAACGATACTACTGGATAGAGCCCCCTTGAGAATTTTAAAGTGGCATTTCCTTCGTAAAATAGGAACAAAGCATGATAAATCACGACGAAAGGATCAGTGTTGAACGTACTTTAAATGTAGGTTAAATTAGCAGTAGACAGTGTTTTCTTACTTATAGACCATCCGGAAAAAGGAGGTAAATTTTTCCTGTCCTGTGTGTGATAAATTTGTGTAGTAGGATAGGATAAAATTTACCTCCTTTTTGCGGACAAGGTATACGTTTTAATTGCATCCCAAAACTTGTGTGAGGATTTTTGGTATTTGTCATATTGGGCCTAAAATGATAACTAAAAACTCTACAATCTAACTTTTGCATAGAGATAATTAAATCTTGATTGTTTATTGTTTAATATACGTTATGCTTCAAACTCATAAAAAGCTCAAAATTCGTTATACATGATGAAAACAGTTTTTTATGATACAGTGGTGAGTGGTCCGAATAAACAGTCAGCATTTCCTGCCTTTTTCCTATCCTTATTCATTTATCGTCACTTTCCGCTGGCAAAAATATTCATTGCACGTTGTAAATGGTTGCAAGATAAAAACCACTTGGCTGGTATTATATTAATTTTGAAATGAATAGTAATCCAATTCGTTGTGAATACATGTCAGCATTATCTTGTCATATGATTCACATCACAAACTTTATCAGCACACCATTTGAAAAAGAAAAAAAACTTGACAGTCCAGACTGTCCAGAATACGAAACAGAACCGTTTCTTTCCCAGTATCTCAAATGTCGCAAAAATTAACACCATTTTGAATTGGATTCGGTACACAATCTACCAAAATTTAACCATGGTTAAGTGTTAATTTAAATTTCTCATTCACAGTAAAAACTCTGTGACCCTTATAAAATCAAAATCAAAGATTCCGTTAGCAGCTAATTGGTTATCGAAAACCGAGCAAAGATGGATCCGATTCAACGGCACAAAATGAAGTTAGTGCTGTACAACTCAAAAAATCTGGGGGACCCTACCAATTTGATTGACTTCATTCAAATAACACTAAGAACTGATAATCAAGTTGAAGATTTGATAAAAGAAGTGAAAAGCAAAAATAGTGAAACCAAAGTTGTGATTCAGACGGTTATTAAGTCGTGGGAGTCTGAAAAAGGTGCAAAGGCAACGATCAATGCGATGGCGGACATAATGCGACACATGGCTTTCGACACAGAAGCAGGTAAAAGCCTTTCCTGTGATTTTTAGAATGAAAAATAAGTGCGGTCAGTCTAAATAAACACAATTCTTTTGATAATTTAGAACAAATATTTGCGATTGCACAAGATTTGTGTGAGAATCCTGGCTCTGCTGTTGTCGCAGCGCATGATTTAAGCAGAATAGATTCTGCCCGTGTGTCAAAAACTCCATCTTTGAAAGCAGCGAAGGATGAAGACCGTTCTGAGCAAGAAACACAGGAAATTGATATCAATAAAAAGAAACGCATAAACCAAGCAATCAGCGAATCTGTAGACTTTGTAAAGAAAAACGGACCAAAGTCTGAAGATCTGCATGAGTTAAGAATACAAGATTTGTCCGACTGGTACAACAGGCTTGAAATGGAGTCTTTAGAAAAACTGGAAGAAAATTTAAAAGATGGATGGAAAGAATATTTACCCGAAGCAAAGTCCAAGCATCATCAGGAGTGTCAGAAAATTTTTGAAGAAGCTAGAGCAATACAGACAGAAAAAAAGCTTGAAGTTATTAACATGACTTCAGCTATAGAAAAAATTGAGAAAAATTATAAAGAAGTAATGTCAGGTCTTGTGGATAAAAAAGGGATAGAAATGTCTGAACTGAAATCAAACCACGACCGATTGCTTGCAGAGATGAAGGAAACAATTTCTAAAACGGTTTCAATTCTTGAGAAGAAGGTACATTTTGAGAACATTTTGGAATCTAAGCTCTCTGATGAGTTCGGCGGGTACAAAAATTTAATAAAAGCTAAAATGCAGCAAATCCGTGAAGAAATAGCAAAAATTGCTGAAAAATCCAGAGCAAGCTACAAAGCTAGGATGCAAGTAGCGCCAAAAACTGATGAAGATTACAAAAAGCACCATCTTGGGGTTTTAAATGAAGAAATCATCTTGCTGCGAATAGTTTTGAGAGCTAAATGCCCAAAAGAAGAACAAGACCGACAACTTGAAGTTTTGAAGAATTACTGTGAACACGATTTCGAGTACCTAAAAGTTGAAAATTCTAAAGCATGGAGTCATCAAAAGGCCATTAAACAAGAAAAACAAAAATTTGAGCCCAAGCAGTCTAAGTTCACCAAACGAATATGCGACCGTGGGCAAGAAACTGCAGAGATAAAAAAAATTGACGAAAAAAAACAAGAATTTGAGCGGAAGCAGAAAACTATAAATCAGGCTGTCGAAGAAGCTTTTGATTTTTTAAAGAAAAATGAACCCAATCTGGAGCAGCTACTGGAATTGAATGAAGAAGGTTTGTTCAATTGGTATGGAAGAATTGGATCGACGTGTATGGCAAAGCTGGAAGAAAGTTACAAAGATGGCTGGGAGGTGTTTTTGTGTGAAGCAAAGGTCAGGCTCCACAGAGAGTTTCAAAACTGTTTTGATGAAGCTAAGAAAGTGCAGACTGAGAAACGGGTTGAGTTAGTCAATAAGGTAACCGTTCACAAAATAGGCCTCATTGTTTGCGACGAAGTCAAAAAAACATTTGCAGCTAAGGCAGAACAATTCATGAAGGAAAATAAACCCAATTGGGCTGAAATATTACTTCAAGAACACCTCAATCATCTGATCAAGGAAAAGTGTGGATACCAGTCAGCTCATTTACAGACTGAAATTAAGGATTTTGTGATCAGGGAATTCCAAAAACAAAATCTATTCATAATCATCCATTGCCTTGAAAAGGCATCAAAGAAATACATTCAAGATATGGAAAAATCATTTCATTGTTACATTTGCATGACTCCGGAAAAATTCAAAACAGAACAAGAGAAGGCTTCCACGAATGCTGTTGCTCTTCTCTTTGAAAACAATGCTGTTGATTTATTATGGAACTTCATATCCCATCAAGAGAAACTATTCTCTCAAAGGAACATCAACATTACAGAAGAAGAAAAAAAAGTTGTCAAATATGCTGGTGACCAGATTTTATCACAGTATAAAAAAATTATGATTGAGCTTGCGAATTCCAAAATGGTGGACTTGACTGAACTAAAGAAGCAACATGATCATATTGTCAACAAGTTAATTGAGATTTTTTTAAAAGCAATCAACATTGTTGATGACCACGGCCTGAAAAAGTTAGAAATAAAACGTGAGTTGGAGCAGAAACTAGCCGCTGAATATGGACAGTACAAGAATAAGATTCAAACAAAAATTCAGAAAGCCAGTGAAGAGATCAATAAAATGGCAAACAAATTCAGAATTAGCTACAACGAAAACATGCAAAAAGCTCCGAAAGAAGACAAGGATTTTGAAAAACTACATACCGGCGTCCTAAATGAGCAGACTATTTTGCTTAGAAAAATCTTGCGAGAGAAATATCCATCTGAAGATCAAGAACGACAAGCTAACATTTTGAGGCTTCACTGTGAGGAAGATTTCAAAACATTGAAAGTTGAGAATGAAAAGAAATGGATTGCGTTGCAGAAAAAGGAAGCGGCAGATACTATTGCTGCTAAGGAAAAAGAAGCCGATGAGAGAAAAAAACGACGTGAGGCAATGGAAAAAAAGAAACAAGAAGTTTCGGCTATACAGAAGGATGCGGTTGCTAAAAATGCAGCTACAACTGTTACTGTAGCAAGTAGCTACTCACAAAAGTCGAATCCTGCATCACAACAATCGCGTCCAAAGAGCATTCTTGCCATCCATTTCGGATTGGAGTACATCCGATGTGGAGTAAACGATGGAGCAAACTATAAATACATTCCAAATGAATGGGGCGACTGGGAAACTCCAAATGTGATTGCACTCACAGAGTTAGAAGTGTTAATTGGTAAAGAAGTTACTCAAGAAGTTCGTGCCCAAAATGAAGGCCATGTTTGGGATATGGGTGAGGTTCTTTCAGAGCACGTGTTTATCCATAAAGAGCATAACAAGAAAATGGTGCTGATGGAAGAAGTAGTAACAATCACCAGGGAGCTGCTTGTGTCACTAATTCTTCAACGGATGAAAATAGCTGCCGAAAGTTATTGTCGAATAGAATTCAACAGAGTCGTCATTACCGTTCCTCTTTGGTTCACAATTGTTCAGAAGCGGTCAATGAAGGATGCGGCACGTATTGCTGGATTTGAAGAGAGTTTTTTCATCAGCGAGTCAACTGCTGCTGCTCTGTGTGTGGCTAATCATGAGTCTAGATTCTATACGAGCAACAATCTGTTGACAGTTGTTGTTGACCCTTGGCATGTTGAGGCTGCAGTGTACAGTTACATGAATGGAACCGTTGCAATGATAGCCAGTCAAGGGAATCTCCATTGCGATGGCCCAGAATCTATTTCTTTTGGTAGAAAAGTGTTGAAATCTATCAAACATTTAGTAGTTGCAGCCGAAAAACCTTTTGTCAAATTAATTCGGAAAGTAGGTAAAGAGCAGCACTGCAACGAATTTATTTTTATATCGACAAGCAATATAGAGAGCAAGTGTTTGCATGATGCTGCTGCAGAATTTGCTAAGCCAGCGTCAAATGTTAATCCTGTATTCACAATTTTACTGGGTGCCATGCAATACGTTAGAGAGCTGATGGAGTCGAGAGCTTCCAAAATGCCTTTAAAACTTTTTAAAGACCAATCCCCTTATGCTTTGAAATTCGTGAGGCAAAATAAGGAGGGATCTTTTTTTTCCCAAGGGAGATCTATTGTTGGTGAAGCCTTCAAACAAGACCATGAGTTTGAAGAAGATGGAGATTTATGTTTATCAATTAAGGAAGACGGTGGTCCTCAATCCTTTGAAACCGGAATTTTAAAAGTTCCTACTAAAAACAATTCATCTGGGCTTACCAAGAGCAAATACAAGATCAAGTTCATCCTGAGTTTTGAGGGTGAGCTTACTTTTGAAGCCCAAGAAGAATTTGATGCTGGGATCAATAAAAAAAGTGTACAGTATACAAAAACCGAGCATGTGTTCATTCCTGACGGTAATCTATCCGAAATTGAAATGACAGAATTACAGAATTTTTTAGCGGTATATCACTGTATGACTGGCACTGCTAATGAAGATCGTAATGCCCATCTTGAGGAAGCAAAAAATAACTTGCAAGAATACATTTCAGAAATGGAAGCAAATCTTGATAAAATTCAACGTCCCATTGTTCAGAATGTTATCAAAAACGATATTCAAGCTGCCAAAGAGATGTTGCAACATGAAGGAACCACAATCGAACTCTTGGAAAAGAAATTGGCTACTTTAACTAATATGAAATCCAAGTATTTCTGATCCAGCCAGACAATGCTTTTCTAATGAAATTTGGAAAGTGGAAACTGTACATAATATAGGTTTGTCCAGTTTTTAATGACGACTGTGATAAATCATTGATCATAGAATCAACTATTCAATATTAATTGCATTAATTTAATAGTAACCTGTGATTACTCAGATATAAAATTCATTGATGCAAAAACATATATTATGATTTATGAATATTTTATTGACTTACTTACTAACGTAAAATCAGAATCAATAATAATTATCATATTATATTGTTGATTTAACCAATGTGTCTTATTAAATCTGTTTAAAAAAACATCCATTTTCGTATTTTGTATTACTGACTCGAAACTATTAACTAATTAACATTACTAAATAACAACACTAGTCATTAACTAATTTGAATCGCAGCATTTTCTTGCATTTTTAGGTCTCAACAAGATATTTTCATATTGCATTACATATGCATTCAGAATGCAGACTTTATTTTCGCATTCACATCCATTTCAATTGAAAAAAGTATGTGCTGAAAGCACCGTGACTCATCCCACAAATTTTAGCTCATATCATACAAAATTCAACTGATGGACAAGTGTCATATAATTTAATCCAGTCGTTCATGCCCATTAATAAAGTTGGAAAGACAGGATACAATCAATGGCTGGAAGGAGACTTACTCAACCCTTATCATCAGGATTTATGCTTTGCACATAAAGCATCTCTGTTCTGTAATACACAAAATTCCAATGCCAGCTATTAAAACTGGTCCACATCACAAATATAAAAAATGCACAGATGCATAATATTGTTATTGTCACCTCTTTGCAAAGTCATCCACTCAATATCTGTCCATAAAAGTACTAGTTTTCAAAACCCCAAATTACCATTATTTTCATCATCATGCAAATGAAACTAAACTTTTCTAGAAACAAACAACAAGCAAACAACTAACTAATACGAGCCAAGCTACAAGCTTGTTTAATTTCTTCAACAGTACAATTACAAACCAAAACCATTAAGCAGAATGTTGTATTTTATTATCAGCATTTCATGTCTGTAGCTGATAAACAAACGTTCGGAAAACGGCATGGGTAAAACAACATTTACATAATCTGACTGACTGAGCGAGTATTATCATTCTCACTGAAACTGGATGAATCATCCAGTCAGTCCATTACATTTACACAAAGCCAAGTTGAAGTTACCAATGAAATGATGATTCAGCTGGAGCCACTTTTTTCTTGCACCATAGTCAGTAAGTTCGTTAGTACTTGACATTTGACATTGCATAGACCCAATAAAGAACGAGTTTAACACGACTACTATTATTTTCACAATGCATGTATGCAAGTGTATAATTGCAAACTCTCGTTAGTCATAACCAAAGTTGAATTTCACACTTGTACTCTCTGTCTTATTCTTGCCATTTTCATAACCTTCTCGTCTCGTATCATACACTACATTGGCTATCTACTGAAAGCAAGTCCACTTGGATTGGCAGAGTTTGGAGTTATTTTCGTGCTGGTAAGTTAAAATCTTGTTGTGTCGTTTTATACACGTTAGACTTGCATAACCTAAGGTAAAGAAGCTAAAGTCAAGCAGTTGTGGTTGTTGTTGTTGGCTTCAGAGTTCAGAGAGCTTTAGATAAACATTCCTGCATCTGATTTTGGCTGTTTTGGAAGTGCATGAAAATTATTTTCGCCGTTTTTGACTGTGTGAGATTGAGATTTAAGTTTTTTGAAGTTTCAGGTTGTTTTCACTCTATTTTGTTGGTTAGTGTTTGATAGTCACTGTTGATTTCTAATTATAATTCTGATTTCTAATGAGCGTTTCGCTTCGGCCTCTTGTTGACCTTAATTAATTTACCTAACTTACATTTGGTTTCGTTTTTTGTTTTAGTTAGTTCGAGTTTGGACCCCTTTGGACAGGTTTTGAGGGGAGAACATTTTTTTGGTACCCTTGGAGGTCTTAAGGATACGGACTTCGCGGACCACATATTACAGGAAACAGGACTAGTATCGGTAACGGCTCTACCATATTTAGATTTGGATTCCTTCTTGTTATTGTTCTTTATATTTATATGTTGGCAATTCCAATTCAGTTGGGAGTGTGAGACTAAGTGTGACTACTATTCGCAAATTACAAGATCCTTTGTTTGTCATCATCGATTCGACAACCACCAACTTTTTGGATTGCAACCCAACATTTCTACCAGAACCAGACGACTACAGCAAAAATTTCAAGGTGTGAATTTTTCTTTAACTTTTAGTTCGGGGTATGGGATGTTAATTATATTAAATATTGTGGCATTACATTACGCATTACGCATTGTCAAATTTAAATTGCAAGAGCCAAGAGCGATCATATCAGCATCACTTTGTCATATCATATTTTTTGGCTTTGGCTAATAATATTAGAATATACTGAAGTAGCGTCAGTGTTTGCGTGCGCATATGCAATATGTCAATATGTGGGTTTTTTTTCAATACTTGTTTCGCATTCCAATTCTAATAGCGTTTATGGGTTCAGATTTTCGTTTGTGAATTTTATCAATTCCATGACTCAAAGGGACTGATGTGCACCGTACCATTGTTAGCCAAATTAATATTTGGTTTTATTCTTTTATTGTTCATTGATTGTACGTAGGCAAAATCAACAGAAGTAATAATAATTAACTTACTTATAAGTTGGGTAACTGAGATTTTTTATCCGAATCCTATGTTTTTATTTTATGAGAGTCACCTTTATTTTCCATGAGATTTTATTAACTTGATTATCTTAATGTGTCTTTTTGCAACTTGCAACATCTATTTCTGCTTACTTTTTTTTCAAAATAACGAAATGTACTACACGGCATTGACGGCAAACTGGCACAATATAATATGGGTTCCACCGGGTTCCACCTCCATTGCACTATCATAGAGAACCGCTTTCTTCATATTCATCATCCATCATTCATTACGGCATGTTTTCCATTGCATCATGCACCTCATGATGTCATGTCATGACTTTGAACCTCTACAGGACAATGGCGGCTCATCAGCCTGTGCAGATCTTGAACTTCTCCTTCCCATTAGACTCCAAGGGAGAAAAAGAGAAATCTATCATCATTCTAAATGAAGAAAATTTAGACAGAATATTGAAACCTGTCGGAGACCGAGAAATATGCTTCATTTCTATCGCTGGGCCCTCTCGTCAAGGTAAATCCTTTCTACTCAGCTTCATGCTACGCTATCTGGAGTCATTGGAAACTGAAAACTCGGACTGGATGGGCTGGGACCAGAAAAATGAACCATTACGTGGATTCAAATGGCAAAATGGAATAGAACCAGAAACTGCTGGCATGTGGATTTGGGACAAACCATACATTGTAAATACAA
>Ga0210040_10011118_pt1 | contig 10229 bp, 5 predicted proteins | sample CryGeyCG12114_NA_FD_185462 | JGI IMG/M metagenome (GOLD analysis project Ga0210040, IMG submission 185462) | Groundwater microbial communities from aquifer - Crystal Geyser CG19_WC_8/21/14_NA (SPAdes) (version 2) | ecosystem: Environmental > Aquatic > Deep subsurface > Groundwater | place: USA...
CCCGCCCCGACGCCTCTGCCCTGCAATGGCTCAGCCCTGCCCAGACAGCCGGCAAGCGCCAGCCGTTCCTATTCAGCCAGGGCGAGTCGATCGAGAACCGCAGCTGGGTGCCGACGCAAGATTCGCCCGGCATCCGCCAGACCTGGTCGGCCCGAATCCGCGTGCCCGCGCCGCTGACGGCGGTCATGAGCGCCCCGGCCGAAGGGGTCGCCGGGTCCTCGCTCCAAGCGACGCTGCCGACCGGCACCCGCACCTTCTACTTCAACATGGACCACCCGGTCGCGCCCTACCTGATCGCCATCGCGGTGGGCGACATCCGCTTCCAGCAGCTTGGGGACCGCACCGGCGTGTGGGCGGAACCGGTCACCATGCCGGCCGCCGCGCGCGAACTCGGCGACACCGAGAAGATGGTTGACGCCGCCGAGCGGCTGTTTGGACCTTACCGCTGGGGCCGGTACGACATGATCGTCCTGCCGCCCTCCTTTCCCTACGGCGGCATGGAAAATCCGACGCTTACCTTCCTCACCCCGACCTTCATCGCGGGCGACAAGAGCTTGGTCAGCCTGATCGCGCACGAACTGGCGCACAGCTGGTCGGGCAATCTCGCGACCAACGCCACCTGGGCCGACTTTTGGCTCAACGAGGGCACCACCACTTATGCCGAGCGCCGCATCGTCGAGGCGCTCTACGGCCCGAAGGTCGCCCGGCAGCAGGTGGCGCTCGGCATCGACGCCATGGGCAAGGCAGTGACCGAGGCCGGCGGCCCGACCAGCCCCGACTCCCGCCTCCATCTCGATCTGCGCGGCCGGCACCCCGACGAGGGCCTGACCGACATCGCCTATGAGAAGGGCGCCGCCTTCCTGCGGACGATCGAGGCGACCGTCGGCCGCGAGCGGTTCGACGCCTACATGCGCGGTTGGTTCGACCGCCATTCCTTTCGGCCGGTGACTTCCGCCATGTTCCTGGCCGACCTGCGTCAGCACCTCATCCGCGGCGACGCGGCGCTCGAGCGCCGGCTCCAGCTCGACCGCTGGGTCTACCAGCCCGGCATCCCGACGAACGCGGTGCCCGCCGATCCCGAGGCCTTCGCCGCGGTGGACGCCGCCGTCGCCGCCTTCCCCCGCTCCGGCCCGCCGGCCGCGGCTTGGGGCGGCTGGACTACCGACGAACGCCTCCGTTTCCTTCAGCGCCTGCCTCGCGCGCAGTCCGCCGCGCAACTCGCCGATCTCGACCGCGGCCTCGGTCTTACCGCCACGGGCAACAGCGAAATCCTGTTCGCCTGGCTCGATCTCGCCGTGGCCAACCGTTACCAGCCCGCCGTGCCCGCACTGGAGCGCTTCCTAACGACGCAGGGCCGCGGCAAGTTCGTCCGGCCACTCTACCAGGCGCTGGCCGCCGACCCGGCGTGGGGCAAGCCACTCGCCACTCGCATCTACCGGCAGGCCCGGCCGCTGTACCATCCGCTGGTCGTCCGCGACCTCGATGCCTTGAAGCTTTAACTCGGCCTCAACCCATTCGCGCTAACTCCCGCTCACCCGGGAGTAGAGCGAGGCCACGTGTACGAGGCACCTGATCGATACAAGCGCATGATCGCCGCCCGGCTGCCGGACGGCGAGTCGGTTGCGGCCACCACGGCCGACACCGACCGACTGTCGTCGCCGCTGAAAGACATTCAGCTTCTCTCCCGCGGACAGCTCGCACCCTTCTTCGCACTCGCCAACCTGGCCGCCGCACTGCTGCTCACCGCCGCTTTGTGGGGTTCGCCCGGTGCCGGACTGCTGCTGCCGTGGAGCCTCGCGGTGGGCGTCGCCAACATTGTCGCGATGCGCTGGGCACAGCAGCAGGCGGTGACCTGCGTCGGCCGCTCCGGCAAGGCCGTGCCTGTGTGGCAGCTCGGCGGCGACGTGCTGGTCCGCGCCGCCCTGTGGCTCAGCCTGCCGCTGACCATCTTCCCGTCGCTCAGCCCCGCCGACCAAGTCATCGCCGCCTCCATCATCGCCGGGGTCGGCGTTGCCGGGCTCGGCCTGGTGGTGGTTCCCGCCTGCGCCAGCGCGTGGATGTGCTCCTTCACATTCGGCCTGTGCGCCGCCCTGTTCTTCGGCCGCGCCACCATTCCGTTCCAGCATATGTTGTCGATCGCCTTTACGCTTGGCGTATCGATCGTGGGCATCCTGACCGTCGCCCGCTGGGCCTTCCGCCAGCTTCAGGCCAATGCCGAGTTCGGCTCCCAAAGCGAAAGCGCGTCCCTGCTGCTCCAGGAATATGAGCAGCGCGGCGTGGGCTGGCTGTGGCAGATCGACGGCGACAACCGCGTCAGCTACATTTCCAGCCGGATGAGCGCCCTGCTCGGCCGGCCGTCGGGCCAGCTGCTCGGCCAGTCGCTGCCCGCCCTGCTCGGCGGCCATGCCGAACTCGGCCGAGTGCTGCTCGACAAGCGCCCGTTCCAGAACCTGGAAATGGAACTCAAGACTCCGCACGGCATGCGCTGGATCAGCATCGCCGGCGATCCGATCATCGACACTGCCGGCCGATTCGAAGGCTTCCGCGGCGTCGGCTCCGACATCACCGACATCCGCCACACGCAGGAGCGGCTGACGACGCTTGCCAATATGGACGTGCTCTCCGGTCTTCCCAACCGCATGCGGGTCCGCCAGCTGCTCGGTGAGTCCCTGCGGGTGGCGACCACTAGCAATGTGCCCTGCGCGATCATGTTCCTCGATCTCGACGGGTTCAAGCCGGTCAACGACACCTTCGGCCACCCCAAGGGTGACGCGGTCCTGCAGGCCGTCGCCAAGCGCCTGTGCTCTCAGGCTGGGGCGGACGGCACCGTGGGGCGGATGGGCGGCGACGAGTTCGCGGTCGTCATCCCCGACGGGCAGAGCCGCAAGAAGGTGGAGCAACTCGCCGACCGCATCATCACCGCCATCGCCGAGCCATACACCGTCGACGGGATCGAGATCCGGATCGGCGTATCGGTCGGCTGCGCATTCGGCCCGATCGACGGCGCCACCGTGGACGACCTGATCCTCAAGGCGGACCTGGCGCTTTATCAAGCCAAGGACGCCGGCCGTGGGGTCGCTCGCTATTTCAGCCACGAACTCCAGTCGGAGCAGGACGATCGCGTCCGGCTCGAAGCCGATATCCGTCACGCCCTCGCCCAGCGGCAGTTCCACCTCGCTTTCCAGCCGCTGGTCAGCGCCCGGACGCAGAAGCTTGAAGGCTTCGAGGCGCTGATCCGCTGGAATCATCCGCAGCGCGGCTTCGTGCCGCCGACCGCCTTCATCCCGGTCGCGGAGGAGTGCGGCCTGATGGGGCCGCTGGGCGAGTTCGTCATTGAGGAGGCGTGCAAGGCCGCCGCCGCCTGGCCCGAGCCGATCACGGTGGCGGTGAACATCAGCCCCAAGCAGCTCATCCTGCCGTCCCTGCCCAATGCGGTCGCCCAGGCGCTGGCCCGCCATAAGCTGCCCGGCAATCGGCTGGAGCTGGAAGTCACCGAAGGCGTGTTCCTCGACGACGACGCCCGCACTCTGGCCGTCCTCGGCCGCCTTCGCGCGCTCGGCGTCGGCATCGCGCTGGACGACTTCGGCACCGGCTATTCGTCGATCGGCTATCTGAACAAGGCCGTGTTCCACAAACTCAAGATCGACGGCAGCTTCGTCCGCGAGGCCGGCAACAAGGCGGGCAATGTCGCGATCATCCAGTCGATCGTGCAGCTCGCCAAGAGCTTCCGCATGTCGATCACCGCCGAGGGCGTTGAAACCGCCGAAGACTTCGAACGCATGCGCGACCTCGGCTGCGACACAATCCAGGGCTACCTGTTCGGCAAGCCGCTGAGCTTCGAGCGCGCCAACCAGATGGTGCTGGGCCTGAACGCAAAGAAGCTGGCGGGGTAAGCCGGAAGCGCCAGGGCCAAGGAAAGGATTGCCACGCAATCCTGCCCTTAGCCGAGAGACGCGAAGGCGGCCGGCCAGCCTGCGCCGCAAGGCGACAGGTCTGACGTCACGGGATTCATTCCCGTGACGGCCGTCCCAACGATCGGGGAGCTACCCCCGCTTTGCCGCCAACCACGCCGCCGTTTCGCTCTTCACGCTCGCCTGCCGCGCCAGCCGGGTCTGGATTCGATCAACCGCCTGCTCGATTGGCCGGCGGTCATCCTTGCCCAAGTTGGCATTGGCATAGGCCTGCAGCTTGCCCACAGTCGCGGGATCGTCGCTCCCCGACGCCAGCCCCGACAGGAACCGCGAGCGACCGGAGATGTCGACCAGCGAATTGACCTGCGCCAGGTGGGCGAGCACGAAATCGAGCGCGAGTTCCGGATGCTCGCCAGCGACCGCGCTGATCATGCCGGCGCTGACCGTCTTGCCAGGCTCGTCGGTCAAGGCCAGCTCGAGCGTCCGCCGCGCCAGCGCTTCGTTCGCCGTGTCGCCCAGCAGCTCGTAGTAGGTTGTCCGCTCGACCGACCCGCGGGTCCGTTGCGCAACCGCGTGCAGCTGGTTCCACCGGGCCTGGTCGGCGTTGCGTGCGACCACGCCCAGCCAGGTCGACTTCAAGGAGCCTGGGATCGCCTGCGGGTTGGACTGCCAGGCTGCGAACAGCCGGTTGGCCTCGGCCACCACCGTCCGATCGCCGACCGCGCCCATCGCGCGGATCAACACCGGGCGCAGGGTCGTGTCGAGCACCGGCTCGCCGGCCCTCGGCGCCAGCCCGATCTGCGCTAGCCGGGTGCCGAACCGCCGCTGCATCTCGGCCGCGACCCTTGCCTGCGCCGCGGCATTGCCGTCCAGCGTGTCGTACAGCCCGGCCCAGCGGGTCGCCGCCCAGCTGGCGACCTTGCCGTGCGCTCCCGGCGGCACCGCCGCGAGCAGGTCGAGCGCGCGGGCCATCGGCTGGTAGCCGGTGCCGGACAGGCTGTTCGCGTTGGACAGCTCGCCATACTGGTCGGCCGGCGACAGCCGCGCGAAGCCGCCCAGCAGCGCGGCCGCGCTCGCCGGATCGTACATGGTGCGATAATAACCGGTCTGCCCCGCGTTCAGGAGCAGCGGGCCGCAGCCCTGCACCGTCATGCGGGTGGTCGGCCCGGCCGTGATGACCTGCGTTACCGGGCCACCGTTGACGCTCGCCCGGACCGGCACGCTCCAGCTCAGCGGCCGCGCCGCCACTTCCTCGCGCCGGTCGCTGGCGAACTGGCTCTGCTGCAGGTCCAGCGTGGTCCGGCCACCCTCGCACCGCACGTTGGCCACGCGGATCAGCGGCACGCCCGGCTGGGTCGTGAACTGGCGCGCGATCGCGGTCAGCCCCTTGGCGCCGGCGCCCTCCACCGCCGCCCACAGGTCGTCCGTGCGGGTGTTCTGGAAGGCGTGGGTCTTCATGTAGCGGCGCAGGCCCTCGCGCCAGGTGTCGGAGCCGGCGAAGCCCTCCAGCATGGAGATGACCGACTCGCCCTTCTGGTAGGTGATGGTGTCGAACGCCTGGTTGGCCTGTTCGACCGTGCGGACGTGCTGGATGACCGGGTGCGTGCTCTTGAAGCTGTCGAGGCCGATCGCCTGCTCGCGCGACTGAACGGCGTCCACATCCGCGCCCCAGTCGGGGTGGAAGTGGGCGGTGGTCCGGTTCTCCATCCAGCTGGCGAAGCCTTCGTTCAACCACAGGTCGTCCCACCAGCCCATCGTGACCAGATCGCCGAACCATTGGTGCGCCATCTCGTGCGCCTCGACCGAGAAGATCGCCTGGCGCTCGGCCGGGGTGGTGATCGCCGGATCCTCCAGCAGGATCCGCTCGAAGGTGAAGATCGCACCCCAATTCTCCATGGCGCCGAAGAACTGCGACTGACCCGGCCCGGCCACGTTGTCGAGCTTGGGCAGGGCGAACGGGTAGTCGAAGTACTGCTCGTAATAAGGCAGGATCTGCGCCTCGGACTGCAGCGCGAAGCGGGCCTTGGTCGCATTGCCGCGCGAGGTGACGATGCCGACCTCCTTGTTGCCGGCCTTGGTCGCGATCCGCTCGAGGTCACCCGCGGACAGGAACAGGAGGTAGCTGGACATTGGGGGCGTGCGCCCGAAGTGCACTTCCTTGAGCCCACCCGGCAGCGCGCGGCTGGACGCGACCGGCATGTTGCCGACCGCCATGTCGCTCGCCGGCACCCGCGCGGTCAGGTCGAACGTCGCCTTGTAGTCGGGCTCGTCCCAGCCCGGAAACATCCGGCGGGCGTCCGCCGCCTCGAACTGGGTGAACAGCGCGCGGGCCGGTTTGCCCTCGAGGTTGGTGTAATCGAGCGCGAACAGGCCGTTGGCTTGCGTGTTGATCTTGCCGGCATAATCGATGCCCAGCGTGTAGCGGCCGGCCGTCAGGGACTGAGCGAAGGTGAAGGTCGCCGTCTGCGCCGCCTCGTCCAGCGACACTGAGGCCGGCATCGCCGCCATCTTGCCGCGGGCGATGCTCGCCTTGGCGATCGTCAGGTCGGCGGCGTTCAGCGTCAGCGTGCGGGTCGGCTGCAGCACCGTAAGATCGATATCGGCCCGCCCGTCGAACCGCAGCTTGGCGGCATCGGGCGTAATCGTCAGCCGGTAGGCGACCGGCCGGGCGCTCCGCGGCAACTGGGTCGGCAGGCTGGTGTCGACCGTGTCGGTGGCGCGCTGGGCCTGGGCGGCGGCGAGCGGCAGGGTCAGGAGGACGGTTGAGAGAAGCAGGGGGCGCAGACGCATGGACGGTTAGCTCCGTGACGGGTGTGCGTCACCCTTTGGCCGCGTTCGGCCCGTCCGCCAAGCTTTCCGTCCAATGCGCAGGTTTCCACGCCTGCCCGTCTGGGATAGCTTGCGCATCATGGGGACCACGGGGGCACCGGAAAACCGCGCCGCTAACGGCGTATCCGGCTTCGATTTCGGGCAGGTGCTGGGCATTGCCGACGCGCTGCCCATGCTGCTGGTGTTTCTAGACCGTGATCAGCGCTACCGCTTCTGCAACCGCGCCTTTGCCGACTTCTTCGACCGGCCGCGCGGCGAAATTCTCGGCCGAACCATGCGGGAGATCATCGGCGAGGAAGGCTATGGCGCCCGGGCCCCGATGCTGGAAGCGGCCCTTCGCGGCGAGCGGCAGTGGTTCGCGGCCGACTACCAGCACCCCGCCCGCGGCCCGCTGGCGCTGCAGACCGAATATATCCCGCAGCTGGCGTCCGACGGTTCCGTTCGCGGCTTGATCGTCATCGTCCAGGACGTCACCGAGCAGCGCGTGGCCGAGCGGGCCTTGCGCGAATCGGAGGCGCGCTTCCGCCGCATCGCGGACTCCGCGCCGGTGATGATGTGGGTCACCCGGCTCGACCGGAAGCGGGAGTTCGTCAACGAAGCCTATCTCGATTTCGCCGGCCTGACCCGCGAAACCTTCCCCCAACACGAATGGCGCGACTTCATTCACCCCGATGACTGGGACCGGCTGGTGGCCGAAAGCATCGCCGGGGAAGCGAGCCTGCAGCCGTTCACCCTGGAAGCCCGCTATCGCCGCCACGACGGCGTGTGGCGCTGGCTGCGCAGCGTCTCCCGCCCGCGCTTCGGCCCGGACGGCGAGTTGATCGGCTTCATCGGCGCCGCTTTCGACATCACTCTGGGCAAGCGCGGCGAGGAGCAGCTTAAAGCCTTGGTCGCCGAGCGCACCGCTGAACTGACCGCCAGCGAGGCTCGCTTCCGCGCCGTGTTCGACAGCGCGCTGGAGATGATTTGCTTGCTGACGCCCGAGGGCCGCTACGTCGAGATGAACCGGACCGCGCGCGAGCTGCTTGCCTTGCCGGAGGAGGAGATCGGCGGCCGATCTGCGACAATCCGCCGGTCGCCGCCGAGATTCGCCGGATGATCAAACGGGCGGCCGCCGGCGCCACGGCGGAAAGCGAGCTGCACGTGCGCATCGGCGGCCGCTCCGTCACTCACCTCGCCTCGGTCAAACCGGTGCTCGGACCATTCGGTGAGATGCTCTACCTGGTCGGCGAAGCCCGCGACATCAGCGAACTGCGCGGCGCTCAGGAACAGCTTCGCCAGAGCCAGAAGATGGAAGCGCTCGGCCAGCTGACCGGCGGCATCGCCCACGACTTCAACAATCTCCTGACGGTGGTGGTCGGCGGCCTCGACCTGATCGCCAAGCGGGAAAGCGACCCCAAGCTCCAGCGCTACGCCCAGAACGCGCTGGAAGCGGCTGAACGCGGGGCCCGCCTGACCGCTCAGCTGCTCGCCTTCAGCCGCGTCCAGCGGCTGGAAGTCCGCCCGACCCTCGTAGCGCCGCTGATCGAGAACATGCGCCCGCTGCTGCGCAACGTGCTCGGCCCCGGCATCAACAAGGAGTTCGACCTCGACCGCGAACAGATGCCCGTTCTGGCCGACCCGACCCAGCTCGAGCTCGCCGTCCTTAACCTGGCCATCAACGCCCGCGACGCGATGCCGGACGGCGGCGTGCTCGCCATCCGAACGGCCCGGCTGACCGTGGCCGGCGACGACCCCGAGCTGGACGACGGCGACTATGTCGAACTCAGCATTGCCGACACCGGAACCGGCATGCCGCCCGACGTGATCGAGCGTGCGTTCGACCCGTTCTTCACCACCAAGGAGGTCGGCAAGGGCACCGGCCTCGGCCTGTCGATGGTCTACGGCGTCGCCCGCCAGTCGGGCGGCACCGCCCGCATCATCAGCGCGCCCGGCGAGGGGACCACCGTCAGGCTCTACTTCCGCCGCGCGCCCGAGGGCGTCGCCGCTCCGGCCGAAGAACAGTCGCCCACCCGGCCCGGCCCGTTGCCGGTGGACGCCTCCGTGCTGGTGATCGACGACGACCCCGATGTGCGCAGCTTCGTTGCCGCCACGCTGGAGGACCTCGGCTACCGCGTCCGCCAGGCCCGCGACGGCCAGGAGGGCCTGCGCGCCTATGGCGAAGGGGCGGCCGACCTGGTCATCCTCGACTTCATCATGCCCGGCCTCACCGGTGCCGACGTCGCCCGCCAGATTCGCACGGAGCGCCCGGCCCAGCCGATCCTGTTCGTGTCCGGCTACAGCGAGACCGAGGCGATCCGCGAGGCCGCCCCCGGCGCGCCTCTCCTTGCCAAGCCGTTCCGTGCCGAGACCCTGGACGAGGCCGTCCGCGCCGCGCTTCGCCACCCCGCCTGAACAGTCTCGGTAACTGCGCGTTAAGCGAACAGGAGATAATGCCGATGCTCGCCCTTGCCCTGATCGCTCTCGCCGCCGCTGCGCCGCCCGGCCTCAACCCCGCCGCCGCCGACCTGTTCGAGCGCGATCCGGAGCTCAAAGCCTGGGCCATCGCCCGCTTCGACCTCAACGCCGATGGCTGGCTGACCAGCTTCGAGGCTCAGCCGGCCCTCGAGTTCTTCAAGGACATCGCCGACTCCAACCACGACGGCCGCGTCACCGTGCGCGAATACGGCCAGGCCAAGGCGATCATCGCTGCCCACTCCGCCGAACTCGCTGTTGCCGTCGCCCCGGCCTCCACCGCGCGCTAGAAGACGGCGTATTAGCGGAGAAGCGACCCCACCATGGTTGAAGGCGCTGTTTCCGGCAGCAGCGGCGGGCCTTGCGCCAATGTCAGATCATCCCAAGAAGGTTGTGCAGCGCTCTGGTGCCGATCTGTTTGACGAGGAAGCGACCTAACCCTCGTCACCCATCCTGAGCGCTGCGATAAACGCCTCCTGCGGGATCGACACGTTGCCGTACTCCCGCATCTTGGCCTTGCCCTTTTTCTGTTTCTCCAGCAGCTTGCGTTTGCGGGTCGCGTCGCCGCCATAGCATTTCGCGGTGACGTCCTTGCGCATCGCGCTGATCGTCTCGCGGGCGATGACCTTGCCGCCGATCGCGGCCTGGATCGGGATCTTGAACAGGTGCCGCGGGATCAGCTCCTTGAGCCGCTCGCACATCTGCCGGCCGCGGGCTTCCGCGGTGCCGCGGTGGACGATCATGGAGAGCGCGTCGACCGGCTCCTCGTTGACCAGGATGCTCATCTTGACGAGGTCGCCCTCGCGCGTGCCGATCGCGTGATAGTCGAAGCTTGCGTAGCCCTTGCTGATCGACTTCAGCCGGTCGTAGAAATCGAACACCACTTCGTTCAAGGGCAGCTCGTATTTCAGCTGCGCCCGCCCGCCGATGTAGGTCAGGTCCTTTTGGATGCCGCGGCGGTCCTGGCACAGCTTCAGGATGGAACCGAGATATTCATCCGGCACATAGATCGTCGCCTCGATCCACGGCTCCTCG
>Ga0210040_10011119_pt1 | contig 10229 bp, 3 predicted proteins | sample CryGeyCG12114_NA_FD_185462 | JGI IMG/M metagenome (GOLD analysis project Ga0210040, IMG submission 185462) | Groundwater microbial communities from aquifer - Crystal Geyser CG19_WC_8/21/14_NA (SPAdes) (version 2) | ecosystem: Environmental > Aquatic > Deep subsurface > Groundwater | place: USA...
TCCTACTTGCGGGAAAAACCTTTGCTAAAGTGATACATTCCTTTTGCGATATCAATCGCATGTTCTGCCCTTGATGTGTTCCCAAAACTCTCCGGGTCTGCAGAACTTAGTGTACCATCACAAAAATAGATCTTTGCTACCTATTGTCTCTGTTGGTCATTTCCCGGCTCCCAGATGAACAATAAAATCCGTTTTGTGTAGCCCACACATCATTTCCGTTACTAGGAATTCTATCTACCGTTGCTTTCTTCCCAAATGGTAAAAATGTCCGGGGTCAAGCAACTAGCTAAAACTTACGAGCTAGTAGCTAACTAACTACCAAAAATGATTGGTCAGAGAAAAATATACCTTCTTTTCTCCACCCGTGATATTAATAGCATCCATTTCTTTAGAAACGTACGACTATACGACTAACTAACTAATGTAAACAATCTTGCCGTGCAAGTCTCCTTACACATGTCAATCAATCGTAGGTCCAAAAATGCTCTAGTGTTCTGTAAAAACGATAAAGATCACATTTATTCACTTGAGCCAATTCACATGATTTCACGTCAAAGGACTACACGCGTCAGTCAGTCCCAATAGGACAGATACATAGGGAGAAGTCGTTCACCCCCTAATGTGGAGAAAAGGAAATGTGCGGAGTGCAACTGAATTTCTTCGTGCATAGAGAGAAAGGGAGATAGATAACGTTCAAGCATGACTAACATGGGGATCTCTATGTGTGCGATGTACGTTATGTGGGAAGTGCATTCCAAGAGAAAAGGAAGTTGCGAGCAAGTTTAAGTAAAGCACTAAAACCTCCATCCATGTGCTATGTATGGAACGGATGAATGTGGAAAACCCAAGTTCAATCACGTTCTCCTCATCTCATTCTATCATATCGACAGAGTTAAAGTTGAGTTGGCTCGCCTTTTTTTCGGGGAGTTAAAAGTTTCTGATCAATGTTAGTTAATTTGTCCTATGTTTGGCAAGATTTCATACAGCATGGGAAGAGAAGGTTATAATTTTCGCTACCAGGGTTGTGTAGTGATTCAGATGTAATTCAGAGTCAAGTGGGAATCGGAGTTTCAACAAAATATGAATAATTGGAAATAGAACTCACCGGGACTTGGGTTTAAGTTTGCTAAGAAGATTTGTTTAATAATGCTTACCCAAATTGAAGGATTTGAGTATTAGGAGGAAATTGCTATTTGATTTCCAATTTTCCAATGTCACTGTACCACTAGTGAAGCGCTATTTATAATAAGGGATGCAAAGTGGTTTCTTGATTGACATCAAAGTGAGAGACTTTCATTTGAATAATTTGAGCGTGTTAAAAGTAACTACGTGCACCTCACGTCACGTGTGCTCCAAGTTTTGCCCACATTATCAACTTGTAGTTAGCTTAGAATCGATAGTATGCTGCAAGCCACTACATGATACATAATTTGTGTGCATAGCATAAAACTGGAAGTGGAATCAACACGCATTATCCTATAGTAGTAAGTAAGTAACAACATTATACTGTATGTTTGGAGAGGGAAAGTCTGCCTGAACCTTAGCTACTACTTACATCATGTAAGTAAACTATCCTATTATTAATGCATGGTAGAGCGGACAAAGCTTTATTTTTAGCTTGCTCCTTGTGTAATGGATAAATTCTGTACGATCTAGTAATAGATAGTGTATAGATGGATGAGAAAAGTTTTTGTCTTAGCCACGTAGCTTATTATGAGCCACTGTGCACTTTGGTAGTGAACACACAGACTTTCATTATTCGATCCATTACGGAGTAAATGGACATTTTTTCCACTATGTGTCACATGGTGGAGGAAAAAAATGTAGCTTTCACTAGTAGACCACTATGACCCCTTATTAGTTAGTACGATCAAAGTGACCAGAGGAAAGATCCATTTAACGATATACCAGCAGTCAGTCATGTCCAATTTATGATGGCATCATTTTTTTAAAGGGACAAACAAGCGTAGACAATATTTTGTGGATATTGGTGAAAAAAGTGAAAGGCTTGTCTCTTCGCTTTCTACATTATACTTCATCCACTTTTGATAGATTGTGAACTCGCGTCTGTGTTTACTCACCTGTTTATGTGTGTGTACTTTAAAGATTGTGTTTGCACAAAGGCTTATGCCATTTTGTAGACTATGCAATGTAGACGAGCGTATTATATTGACTTGTCCGGTTTTCTACCAGGCTAGTGGTTATTATTTATGTTATCTATCTTGACTGGGTAAACAAACCAAAATTGTCAGCAAACATAGGGTTCACGTAAGGTTAGAATTGCGATGAACTGTAACTTGTTTTGTAGTCATTATTCATTGGTTAAGGAAAAGGTTGGAAAAAGGTTTGTAGCAGTTAATAAACTGGGCATTATTCTTTCTATATACTTAAACCAGTGCTCTTGCAATGGAAATTTTTCTCGTTGTAGGTTTTAGCTTATCAAATAGGAAATTGTGATATTAATAGCTTTTACATATTTAACAATTTGTAGCAAATTACTCTGATCACAAGATTATTAATAGTTAATTATAAACCGAAATTTTACACTCAATTTATAAGCAATCTCTCACATTTTATTCCTTTTTTAATCTGCCCCTTTCAAGGCATGCTCCATTATGAGCCGTCTGCTTTTCACCTCACGTTACGTGAAAAATGCACAAAGGGAGGATGAGTAGAGCTGTCACAATAAGCTAACCTCATGCATCAATGTCAGTAGTATAAGAGTGCTGAGCAAAGGTTTTTTGCACAGTGATTTACAAACTGCCGTATTGTTTGTATTGTACATACAAACAATTCACTCTCTTTAATATCATACTAATCTCAGGCAAATCCGACGCTTCTTCAACATACAGTTAAGGGTCTAGACTTACTCTGCATTTAGATTGAGACTTGAATTGTCAAGGATCGTTTATGCGGTTTTGTTAGCTAGCTGAGAAAAATCATAAGGCAATTGATATAAGCATTTCGAAAACCAAAAGTAAGCTTCAATGAACAGGAAAGAATTTACAAGCCAGCCCTTGTTATTTCATTCAATTCATATTTTATAAGCTCATTTGTTATGCGAAATAAAGTAGCACTAAATACACCAAGCAAATAGCGATTTGCATAAAATATGAACACACAAGTCGACATTCTCATGCAATGCACACAGTTATTATTTCCTTGCATTGCACGCACAATGCGACTTGCGTATTCACCGGAACTGCTTGTAGTACTATGTAAGACGTTTTAAGGAAAAAATAATAACGTGCATAAAAAGTACTTTCATTCCACACAGTTCCAAAATTTTTTCTCCATTCTAAACTGGATATACTGCCAAATGGGATTGTGACATGTTGATAAATCTTCGGATGCTTCCTTTTCTGGAACTAATAAGAAAGAGCACAGCGTGCTCCCCTTTTTCTATCTCGCGCACTCTTTTCATCTTGCTTTCAAAATCCCAAGTACACAGGACTCTCTGCTATATTCTCTGATACGTATATGAATAAGTGATCATCACAGAAAACAATATTTTCATGTAATAAAATTGAGATGAAAAAACCAGTCGCTCTTCTATAACCTTCCTTTAACCTTACAAAAGCTTTTCCACTACCCTCCCTTAGTTAATTAAATAAAGATCACCTCAAAAAACCCATCAAAAGACTTCTCATATACCTTCTCGTTCATCCATATTCCATTTCATTCTGTGTTTCCAAAAATTACTTCTTAACCAATACTAACTTGGCTTTGCTTTTTTTTCTAGATCTGAAACCTGATATGCGCAAGCTCTGCCTACTTTGGTGAGTTGACTAACAAACTATTTGATTATCCCATTATTTGTGGTTCCTTTATCCCCATCATCATAGTCAAATCGTGCTAATTAATAATGACCACTTTTTTTCTCCAGTGGAATTGCTATCGTGGGAGCAGCCATGTGTTTCGTGATTGGAGTGCCCATGATATTTAGAATAGAGGGTGAAGCTGCTGCCAGTAGTATGCAGCATGATGTGGTGCGAAAATTGCTTCAGGATACTCCATTAATCGATGGGTGAGTGCATACTGTTTATAGCTAACTAAAAGTGGCCCATGAAAATATAATACAAGAACGAGAATGCAAGAACACACACCACATCACTACATACACATGTGGATATCCCAGTGGAGTTTTATTGACCACAGTGGGAAATGAGAAGATAAGACTCATTTGTTCGTGTATGTGGTGAAAGTGGAAAAATGCTTCTGTCAGCATTGCCGACTACTGGTAATTTTATTACCTGTCTACCCTTGTTGGCGGTAATTATTTTTGCCGGAACGAATGGTGCATTATTGCTAATTAGCTTTAATGCGTAGTATATCATGGCGTGTGTGCAATAAATGCAAATAGTGGGGCAGAAGAATACAAATTCACATTTTGATTACAGATAGGGAGTGAGTGAGAAGTACAATGTGAAACTATCGAGTTAGTTTAAGCAAACAGGGTGACTTGTTAGCAAGCGAGTGAGTGAGTAAATGAGTGATTAAAGATTGTAATGGGTTTTATAAGCTACAAGTTGTGAGAAACAAAAGGGGAACAGAATAATAATAATAATTAAAGGTAATGCATTGTCTGGAATATAGCTTAGTCCACTGTTTTGTTTGTCAGTTATTCCCGGTACGAACTGCATGCCATGCAAACCTCCGATTATCTGATACATAGTCATTAGGAAAACAAAAGGGGAAGTAGTCAAAATGAATTAGAGTTGGATATTTGGAGAAATCAGCAAAGTTGTCTAACTATAGTTAAAGAAATGGACCCCCATACGATATTTCGTTTTGGAGAAACTATCTTTTGATTTCAACTTTGGCAATTCTGCTTACGAAAGGAAGTTTGGCACATTCTTATGAAAGTAACATTAGGAAATAAAGTTTGCTCCCAAAAGGAAATAATCTAATTTAATAAAACAGTCGGCTTGTGACTATACATGCATCACAAAATATTTTATACGGTGCAAACCTCATTTCATCCTGATTAAGCCATACAAATAGAGAAGGAGGGAACAGACTGGTCTACAGAGGTGCACACGCAGCCCTTTTGTGTGGTAATTGGTGACTTTGTTAATTTATTTGGACCGCAAAGATGTCATCCTTTGAAACACTGTGTATGATGAAGATGGGCAAATTTAATTTCCTCAAGTTTTCCTATAAGGAACAAACAATTTTCCTATCCCAAATAAAGTCGTCTTGCGTGTATCTAACTATCTGCTATACACAACTGGCACAGCTATTTATCCAGTCACACAATTTGTGTCATTATGTCCAACCTTGGGGAAATTAATAGCTCCCTGTATACTAACGACAATGGTTGACAACCCAGTGCTGACACAGTTTATGTATTCCTGTAGACACAACGACTTGGCATGGAACCTTCGGAAATTCCTGCAGAATCAAATTCGGGAGCTCAAATTTGACTCGGACTTGAGCCATGTAAGAAGTTAACACATCCCTTTGTTTAGTATTGTCTACCTTCAGTGAGAGCACACATCAAAGCGTACAGCTCTCAAGTGAACTTGACACCATCTCATTTGAGTTGACATGTGACACGACAACTTGTCTTTTTATCCTAGGTGGAACCATTCGCCACAAGTGCTTGGAGCCAGACGGATTTGGTGCGACTACGAGAAGGTGGAGTTGGTGCTCAGGTACATAAACTAACCAATCCACTAAATAAATTCACTCATTTCCCCACTCCATTCCATAATTCAGAGCTGTAGAATTGCTCAGAAACCCTAATTAACTGGCATGATGATGAAATTGTTGTGTTCCAGCTCTGGTCAGCATACGTGCCTTGCTCATCTCAACACATGAACTCAGTACAAATTGGTCTCGAGCAAATTGATGTTATACGTCGACTAGTAGACAAGTATCCTACTTACTTGAGTTTAGTAACCACTGCCAAAGGTTCGTTGTTGTTTCCCTATGTCTTTAATGTTTCATCATTGTTCTAGTCTTATCTCTGAGCTTTCCAAATGAATGGCCACTTTTAGTAGAGAATAGTGAGTGAGTGGGTGAGTTAGTAGTACAGCATGCACCACTTACTTCACTTTCTCCTTTATCTTTGCTCTCTGTATTTGTGTGTGCTAAAAGGTTCCTCAAACTTTCTTGAGTAATACAATAATATGATGGTATGCATTATGTATAGTCCGTGTTATTCGGTAGAGAATGGTGTGCGTGTAATACCCACCCACCAGAGAAATGTGAGATGTGCACACACTTTTTGGTATCATCAAAAGAGATTTGATATTCGGGAATCTCACACAAATAGGCCCACCACACACTGTGTGGGTGTTTGTCTAATCAAAAAGTTGAGAGCAAAATTTTTTGCTCCTCATAGTTTGGCCAAGTACACATATCTATTTAACTTGTGCTTCTTTCAACATCAATATGTCAAAAGTGAAGGTACAAAAATTTTCTGTTGTGTCTGAAGGGTCTTTTCTTTGGCGTTCATATCGCAGACATTTTTTTTTCTGGGAATGAAAAGATGCCATCTCATTCATTCATGCTTCCATGATCAACAAGCAGCTTATCAATGATCATCAGTCTTGCAGAATGGAATTCAATTTTATGTGTCTGCTTTTTCTCTTTCGGGAATGGAGTCATTGATGGGGAAATAAGATTTGTTCGCTTTCGTTTTATTATTTTTTTGCGTCCTAATAATGCTAGGCTGTGTGACAGAAAATAGAATATCAGTTCACCATGTTATCTAGTAGAGTGGGTTTCCAGGAATCGATCAAGAATGAGATGAGCAATAGGTGGAAATAAACGCATTTTTTCTTTCAGCACACTCTAGATGTGCGACAAAGTTTGTTTGTATGAGCATAGGGAAAGCAGTAGATGGTAAAAAATATGGGTAAATAGGTTTTTTCTCGTCTTTTGCATCCATTTGTTCTCTGTTTGAGTTTTTATCATCATCACTTATGCTACTTTTTGGGACGGGTTGAGCAGACATACAGTATGGCAGCACGCGCTGACCTCATCTTTAACTTTGGAAGGGTAAATCAAAAAGTTGTACCCACTTTCGTCCTCGCTGATAGTTTTAAAGCTCCCTAAAGAAATTTCCAAGCTGACGAAGAATATTGACCGTCATTCTAATCACGTTCTTCGTATACATCCTCTTGTCTGCTCCATTCTGTAGCATATGGATGCGAAGGAAAGGGAAAAATACACACGAACGGCGCTGCACGAGCTGGTTATCATTATTGTCATTTCCACAGTATACAAAATATTATAAAAAGGTAGTCTGCTCAGGTCGTCCTTTAAATACAGAAACTATTTTTCCTTGACAATTCATCCGGATATTGTAGCGCAAGAAAAATTTCCGGTTGCGTATGCTTTGAATACACAATGGAAGCTCCAAACTGCGCTGGAAATACAAAGTTATAAATTTTTGTGAGGTCAGTATGTCATGTGGTGGGAAAATCATATTATTTGTGCTGCTGAAAGCATCCGTATGTTTCGTTTAATTAATGTGAATAATTAATCTTGTAGACATTATATATAAGTTTACAAACAGTGACAATGTTTTTGCAACCATTTTAATGTTGGAAGAAGCTAAAATGCCTCCGGATTTTTCATTTCTATCTGGGACATTTGAATGTAGAGATCCTCTCTAAAAGCTATGGGTTGGCTTGGCTTGTGGTACAAAAAATATTCTAGTTTATTCAAACAGCATTTCACTTGATGCAAATTATTCCATGCATACATATATTGTCAGGAGCAGTGTGTGCCATACGCATAGTACAAAGTACGCACCATTCACCCTGATATCAGTATTTGTGCCATGTAACTCACTCACATTGTGGTAAAACGAGAATTTGAACTGTGTATACGATGGGGATAAAAAACATGAACGCGTCAATGAATCCATGCATATGTGACTTTGAGAATCTACTACACACCATGTTGTCTTTTGTGATAGCGGACACAATCTACTTTTTTCTGTTATCTACTGCTTACTACCCCATATGAAGTCTACTTAAGAATTCAAATAGTGGGATTTCCCTACCAGTGCACTTCACTCCTACAAATCAATCTTGGTGACACTAGTACAGTACTGAGCCACCATGGTTAAAAAAATCTTTGCCTTCATGCAAATCTCTTGGATTTGCCTTTCCAAAAGGATTTCAAACTCAAAGATCCTATCTTTTTGTTAAAAATACGGGTAAAACACTCTAACTTTTACATTGCAAACCCAGTTGATGGTCTAATTTTGTTCCCGATTTGTAGTAAACGTATCCAACTTGTACATTGTTAAATCTCAATCCCTCATTTCCTAACAGATCCAATTTTCTGTTTTATAACGATCCTATGTACAAACTCATGCTGAGATGTGAAAAAAAGAGGAAAATGGTAAAAGTGTGTACATACATACGCAACTCTGTGCACGTACACTAGACATTCTATTAAAGCTTATGGTATTTTTTAAGCCCAGTGGCCACATCAAAGGGGGTAAATAATCCATGCGAGAAGAAACCATTACTGGATTCACTCATTGGTCATAATGGCTAGTACGTACTTAGTTGTTAACAACCCAACTAACTAACTAACTAACGGTACTGTGGGTGCATTAATGAGACTCTGAAAGTAACTTTTCTTTCCAGCTGTAGTTAGTTAGTAGTAGTCATCAGTGGTCTTGTTGTGTGTATTTGGTAATGATGTAAACAGCTAATTAGGAGCTCCCTATAATGAGCTGGCCCATACTTGATGTGCATTTTGATGGCCATTTTCACTCACAGCGTTTCATTCTCAATGTGCTACAGGGATCGAGAGAGCACATCGTGAAAATCGCATTGCCGCTCTGGTTGGAGTTGAAGGAGGTCATGCTATTGGATCCAGTTTGGCCGTACTCCGCATGTTGTACAGTCTAGGAGCTCGGTATCTGACGCTAACGCACAATTGCAACGTTCCCTGGTGAGTTCTCTTTTTTCTGTGCTATCTAAATAAGAAAGCTAGGTTGAGAGTGTCTTGTGTGCTCGTGTGCATCTCTATAGCTAGTTGGTAACTGTGCAGCAGAAGCAGCAGCAAAGGATTTTTTCCCGAACCGACAATAAATCTAATCTGTGTCTTTTTATATTCTTTTTGTACAATGTTGTTGTTTTCCAGGGAAGCCTTTCTTTAGCAATGTCTCAATTTATATAGTTAGCAAGTAAGTAACTATAGGAAGTAAGCTAGATTATAGATAGTTCGTTAGTGGAAAAGCAAGTAATAAATTCCGTGTCATTTATGTAGGTATGCATTTTTGGGTAAAGAATTTTCCCCTTCTGATGTTTGCTCTTTGAATTCTTAGTTTTGTTCATCTTGAGCCCATTATTTTTTCATAATCTGTAAGAATGGCTGAGTACACAAAGAGTTGCTACGGAAAAAATATCGTTACAGAGTTTCCATGGGGAAAAACACATCCATAAGACTTTGTTTGCTTTGGTATGCACTATGGTCTGTTAGGTTGTATAACATTATTCGCTTAACAGTTTACGTTTGTACAGTCATCACTCCAGTTGAGTCAACTAGCTACTTAGAGTGAGTGAAAGAACTCGTAAAAGTAATCTCTTTTGTGTTCCAGAGATGTTTACGTGAATAAATATATGGCGTCCAAATGGACACATTGTGCTGCTCATTCATGAAATGGCAATCACAATGGGTGCTACAAGCAAATCCTTTTTGTTGTTGAAGAGATTAATTTTGAATCTAAAGGAAAGCAAGTGAACTGCACATGTACACATGTGTTCTCTTTATGTGCTTTATTACTCGTATGAACAGCCAGTGTCATCAAATAATGCATGCGAAATTAAGTTTAGCTCGGCAAGTGGAAATACCTTAGGGAAATTAATACACTCTTTATGCATAGATGTATGCATGGGTGGAATTTGTTAGAACAATAATAACGCTCAAGCTCAAACTGTACCACCGCCACCACCGTGGTCTAAAAACTTTCGCAATACATAACATCAGTTTTTGTTTAGCTTTCTTCCACCCTTTCACCAGCTTTATCACACTAGTGATTGCTCCTATTACGGTTATTGGCCTGTTCTCCTCTAATAAATTTTACACTATGGGATAGAGTAAATGGCTGGGAGCACTGGTAGCCCACTTTTTTTTCATCTTGTGTATTGGGTTTGTCTAGAAATGAGGTTTTCCCCATGCCCATCAGCACTTGGGTCATGTGTTCGACTCATTTTTGCATTACGTGCTATTGAGCGATTTTGAAACGCATGGTA
>Ga0210040_10011121_pt1 | contig 10228 bp, 4 predicted proteins | sample CryGeyCG12114_NA_FD_185462 | JGI IMG/M metagenome (GOLD analysis project Ga0210040, IMG submission 185462) | Groundwater microbial communities from aquifer - Crystal Geyser CG19_WC_8/21/14_NA (SPAdes) (version 2) | ecosystem: Environmental > Aquatic > Deep subsurface > Groundwater | place: USA...
TATCTTTTTTCGTTAGTTTTACTCCAAACAACTGTGCCAACAAAAAAAGTGGGTACAAAATTGAATGAACTGACTAAATAACTAGTGAGCGGAACCATGATCCACTGGCTACAACAATAAAGCTCATAAATATATAATTTTCATCATCATATCATTATGCTTGTGTGCATGTATATGAATGCATAGATTGACCAAAATACTGTCATCATGAAATTTGGTTGGACCAACATCCGGCGAAAAAAAAAACATTTTTGCTTTGCTGATCGATTACCTTTTTACTACGGTGGTGGCATTCCCTCCCCTCTTTATGATTATTATTGCCAACTGCTAAATAGGTTGGCTGTTGGATGTTCTTACTTGTCTGCTATACTACTGCATGCAATAGATAGTTAGTTGGCTACAAAGAAGACAAAAAAAATGACAATCAGCTAATAATTTTGGACTGACAAAATAGTTTCCTCTATGTCACAGTCCATGCTTCCCTTCACACACAAATAACACGCTATGGAATTCATGCATGCACGTAGCCAATGAATGAGACATGTGTACTTTCAATATCTTGCTTTTGTTATGGATGATAGGATAATATGAGTCTTGTGGACATGAGGCAAAAAAAAGTGGCCAATGATCATCATTATCATTTTTATTTTCTCAAGTATAGTAGTTAGTTATACAGAGTTGAGATGATGTGTGCATGATAACCATTGTTCCTTTTTGTCCATTCGTTTCACCATCATTTTATTTATGGCTATTATTTTTGCTAGAGTTATAGTTGAGTGAGCAATGTTGAGTTTTTTACAATATGGTATACTTATAGGTCAAATTTTGCTCGACTTGGAATTTTTGTCATTCTTCAGTGAGCAATGTGATAAGGTTACATGGGTTTATTTGCAGTTAGTTTTGATAAGGAGTAGTTTTTTTTTGCTGGAACGATTTGTAGAATGTATTGTATCAAATATTTTTGTTGGGGAGCTGAATGGGAAAATAATTTTTCCTTTCGTGATTTTATTTTTTCACAAATTTGGTGAAATTATGTATTTGAGTGCCGGTGAATATATATTTGTAAAAAACATGTAATTTTCTTGTTAGTATCAAGATTTCATCATGGTGTCTTTTAATGGGTTTTTGATGCATGCACTGTAGGAGAGTAAATGCAACACACAAACTCAGACACCCAAAATAATAGTTTATTCGGTCAAAACATCGATCCCAAAACTTTCTCTTTATTAAACCCCAATCTGCTCTTGCCAGAAAAAGAGAAACAATCTACAGATGAAAAACTGTGTCCATTTAATCCCCTGCGAAAAAAAGTCTGGAAACCACTGATTGAATTCTTTAGGGAGAATCCGGCTTTTGTCCTCTTTCCAAGAAAATTTAATCCGTCCAGATGACAAACAAGCTACCGTCTTTCACAGATGAATCAAATCACAAAGAAAAAACTGTGACGTTCTGATATTAGATTGAAAAGGTGAGCCATCAAAGAAATCGCTATTTCCCATGATATCATTATTGTTGATCCCCAAAAAGATTCCACAGAACACCCAACTGCCAAATATTCGTTCAAAACAATACATTCAACCAACCCAGAACAAAAAAATACACACAAGTAAATACAGAGATGAATGACTCTTGTTTACTACAAACGCTCAATTTCATAGTTACTATCTCTTTTTATGCATTCTGCAGGATCCCATTTAAAAAGGAAGCAGGATTATAGAATTTAACTAGCTAACTACACGGATGAGTGAATTTTGAGATCATGATGATGGCAATTCTCATCATAAGATTTTTGTCTGTTCATGAAGAGACGGGGAAAATTAAAAATTCCATGAGGCAAGCATGATTGGATCCATAAAGATGTGATACGGACCTATAGTTAGAACACATTCACTTTTTCCCCTCACAAGTGTAATCCACCGTAGATCCGATCACATTTTTAAACAACCATTAGACTTGAGTGACTACATTACAACACATTAAATAAGCTTCTCTCTCAAGTTTGAGTTTGCACAACGGAAAATGTGATCAGGGCTGGGTTCGAGTCAAGTACGAATATGTGTAGCTTTATATAAGTGGTGTGTGTTTGCCGTTTGCATCCATACATTTCCTATCTCTAGTCATCAATTCTATAACAGTAATAACTAACTCACAGCAGTGCATACAAACATGGGTTTTCACATGCCGTGAAAAAATTGTTAAAATCTTTGTACCATTAATTTGACTGCTACAAACGAATGCATGAATAAGGGATGCGTTTAACATTTGAATTCACATCTTTGGTGTGATTTTCCTTGAGAAGGGGATAGATTTTTTCAACTTTTTAAGCCGAAAACTGAGAATATCATTGTTGACACAACGTCAGTTCGTAATACAAGCTGTGAGTGCATGAATGGTTCATGAAAAGGAGACAAGACAACATGCATAGCTTTGTAGTCACAGATCCATCATCACTACACAGCTGTAATTCAATCTTCCAAGGAATCACAACAAAAATTTCTCAACACGCTAATTAATGTTTTGACAATAACTTTTAATTAGGATGAGAGCTCTACTACATGTGCTACTAACTAACTAACTATAGATATCTGTAATAACCAACAAAGGGTTTGTACAAGGAAAAATGTGATCCCATTTTCTCATTTCTGTATAGGATAAACATGCCGCTCATTCATTTTTCCCCGTATTGTTTTTGTAATGGGGAGACACTATGGATGATAATGAGTACAGTGTTATTTTTCCCCTGCTCAATTATAATTTAAGAATTTAATTGAGTGGATTACTTAGAAACTCGATTCTAGTCATTTCCGGAAGCTAATTTTTTAATGAATACTTAAACTTCTATCTACTTTTTTCATCACAAAATGAATTTGACTAACGCATTACGAAAATAATTCCGTATAAATGACAAATAACTTATTTAGTTTCCGTTTCAGTGGCACCACTTCCATGTTAACTATTCAACTATTTGTTACTACTGTGTTATACATTATGTACCGTCCAGTTAGACTTTTACTACTGAATGAACTCAAGTAGCGCACTCATTTGTACTCAGACACACATTAGTTAGTTAGACTCCTTGTCTTATTTAGTTTTACTTTGTTAGTTAGTTAGTTATCAAGTTTTCATTCCCTTGCAACGAACATTATATCCTTCTTCTACATTGCTGGGCATTGGAAGTAAAGAAATATTTTGCATTTGTAAACTAACCAGAAACTCAAATTTGTACTTTAGAGGCTATTGCACTATTTTTATTGCCCGTCATCACACCATTCTAACTAACTAACTAACTAACCAAGTTTGAAGAGAAATTTTTGCTTGTGAAAGAAATAGTACACCTGGTATTATCCATTGGGTTGACAATTTTTGGCCACTAACTAACGCAAACAGTACCAGATGAAAGGGAAAAAAACGATACCCGCGTTTTTACTCGAGGACATTCGGTCTTTCATTAAAAATGGCATGATATTACTATCCAGACGGGAGGACTGGTCTTCCTTCCTAGTCATCATAGTGGACAGTGGACAGAGCAAATACACATTTCACTAACTTGAGAGTAGTATGACCCTCTTTGATCAAATATTCATTTCCCAATGTCCTTTTCTCTTTCCCTTTCGTCGTCACAGTCAATTTTTTTCACTACCCTTTTCCCTATTCATTTCATCTGCTCCCATCTGTTTCTTGTAATAGAGCCCCGATGAATTGTAAACTAGTACCCAGCAACCTACACAGACACACACATACAATTTGCAATATAAATTGACAGGGACGTCAAAATGGGAAGGAATGCATTAAAAATGGAAAGATTGTAAATGAAAGCAACTCGAGTAACTCTTTGTCCATAAAACGTCAGTCTCTAGAGACAACATGTAAAAAATGGGTAAAAAAAGGATCTTTCTTCACAACAATCAATGCATAATATAAAAGGGGACAGTCAAGTGACTATGTATGTATGTAATTGGCCGTCAAGGGTTTATATGCTCCTTGTCTTTTTCATCACACATCCCATGAATTTAATATAACGTGTTGCTTGTTGTTTTCCCCATGTCCTTCATTCATTGTCTGGGTTGAAAAGCCACAAACTATAGCTCACTATTTCTATCCCATCTGACTACCTCCACCTTTACTGTTTTCAATCTGCCCATCACTCCATTTAAGTTGGTTAGTTGTTTGTTTTTGTTGTCTCATCTCAAGTCAAGTGACTAATTAACCCTTCGTTAGTTCCAGGAGGGAGCAGACTATACGGATTTAGTAAGCAGAGTTGTGTTCGCCCTCCCCACGCACAGTGGAAACTGAAACGAGCTGGTGCGCGTGGGAAGATAAATTTGAAAATGTCTGGAGCGCAGTATGTAAGCTAACAAAATATATTTAGGATGCATCATCCATCTTAATGCTGGGTGAATCTGCATGTAATTTTCAATATGCATAAGAAGGATTAAACTTGGTCGGGAGAACTGAACCGGAATTTATTCCGCTCATTCATCTCAGCCGTGTAATTGAGAAGATGGATATTTTTTGCTTCACAGCATTCCTTATTGTTTGTTTTACATGGGGGGAACAGAGTGTTCACTCACTTTTCATTCATAACGGAGGCATGCATATCAATTATTTTAAATGTGGGCTATAAATATCATTGTTTCCATCATGATAACATGCTATATGCATACATTTGGTAATAATGTTGATTGCAAATTATCCGGTACATGAAGCAATAATATTCCAACGGAAAATGTCATCTATTTGAAACACACAGTAGTATAAGAACCCTCAAAATGAGTTTTGCTTTTTAGAGGGGAGTGAGCCTGAGTAGCAAATAAAGCATAAAACGGAAACGTACAGATTTGGCAATACTATTTTATGTGCAGCTATGGTCGTATTTGTTGTAGACTGCAGTGAGAAAACCGTTTTTGTCATTACAATGGAATGATACTGAAACTGGTTAGAGACTTGTAAGTCAGATTACCTACGTACATGCAATAACATCTCATTTGATTAGTTTCTTTTCCACGAGCTGCTGACTTTTTGTGTGAGCAAACTTTCCTAAAGAATCAGCTAACTAACTAACTAACTAACTAGCTGCTATTGTAGTGCATGTGTGTGTGTGGAAGAGAGTATGGACGAGGTATTCTTATTCCACCCCTCTGGGGCACCATTCAGAGCTACAGCTTTAAGTGTTTTATGATAGACATTGGTCATTTTTATGTGCACTACGGATAGCGCAAGAAATGGGGCTTGAGGGAAACAACATGCTCTCTTGGCTAGCTAGTTAGTTAGTTACTTACTAGGAACGCAAGTCGGTTTCCAACCTTTAAATTCAAAATGCATTCATAACCTAATACAACAACAAATATCTCAGATGTTTTCGTTTCCATTTAAAATACTATATTTTTCAAACTCTCTCAATCTATTTATATCTGTTTACCGATATTTCTAATTTCTAAAAATTTCTACTGGATGATGTCCATGTGACTAAATGTTTTTTAATGGATTCCGACCCCTCCACATCCATATCTTGTCTAGTATAGTGCACATTGTGATGAGAGAGTAAAATGAGTGGTTTTCAGCTTTCCTTGGTCCGCTCAATTGCCTTCTGCTCTCTAGGAACAATTACTGTGATTATCTGCGCACCAGCCAGACTCATTGTGTCCGTTCGACGAACCATCATTCACGCATCTATCTATAATTGCGTGTGATGATGACGATCACAAGTGAATCCCTCACTCATCGATTTTTTAATAACCCACTATACTCGTGCTTACTCTAGTGTATAATTTTCCTGAAAATCGTCATGTATGCATTTAGTTAGTTAGTAGTGTACGTACACCAGATGTACACACATATGGGCATTTCATTATTCCCATTAAACCCGTGACCCTGCATGTAGTAATGCAAAATGAATGGGATGCAAATTCTACCTACAGTCTCTGCATAGTATGTCATGTGTGTAGCTAGGAAATGATGCATCTGAATTTGTTTCTTCTGGTCCAGGTAGTCCAAACCTTGTGGAGAATATATATCCCATTACCTACAACAGGACGAGGAGAGAATTGAAAGGCATTTTATTAGGAGAAATGAAAAACGTAGGAGCAATGTCCAGCTGAAGAGGAGTGTTGAATCTTCAATATATTTGAGTAAAGAGCTTTTCTCCACTTGACACAAGGGAAGCGGAATAAATCAATTCGAGGAATCAGAGAAAAGCATTTTGTTCAGTCTCTGGAGAGATGAGCGGCTTATGTCCACCAACATGGGATCCCAGTTTTGCAAAGAGCAGCTTCCCTTTTTATAATAAAATGTATCTTTCATATGGTGTGTGTTTTTTAGAGGAAAAAACTTCCCTTCTTATTCCATAATGTATGTAGCGGATAGATAGATAGATAGATAGGACTAGTGGACCTCTCCAAAGTCACATAAGGTTTCACCCCGCGTCATTCAATCAATGTGTAATACAAACATGCTTTTACTTTACCTTGGCCCGTTCCCATCAATAAAATGATCACATCCGAATAAAAAGCTTTTCGGGACTACATTTCACGTTCCAAGGCGGATTTATCTTGCACAGAAATTAAGTAAGTGACATGGCGACTCCATTATTATGCCACATACGGAGACCATATTATGTATATGCGTCTATGCGTCCATCTTATCTTGTGAGCAGAAAAAATGCTTTTTAGCCATAGCAGCTAAGGATAAAGTCAAGCATACGATGGAATCTATACGTTTTGATTTTGTCTAACTAACTAACTAACGAACTAACTATGCATTGGGAATATAGAGAGGGGACAAAAAATAAGGAAATAGCTACATGTATTATTATGGGTCTGGTGACTGACCAGAAAATGATGTAACACCTTTTGAATGACACAAAGCTAGTTGGTTTCATATAAATATCATGTATAGGGGTGATGATGAATCTCAGCCAGTCAATCTACATAAAAGGGAGAAAAAGTGACTTTTTCTTTTTCCGCGGATTGGGAATCTCGTTTTTTTTTGGGCGACACGGTCCGTCACTCTCCGTATTCATCTCTGGGGACCAGTGCGTGTTGTATGTATAGTAAGTAAGTAGTGGCAAATGCAATGCACTATGGAGGTTGTAACTGGATTGAATCAAAAAGAGAGAAGTTGGAAACTTTTTAGCTTTGGTAAGTGGTAAACTGTGTGAGAGATGAAAAATTCCTATTCTATCATTTTATTGAGGGCATTCTATGATGCTTACAAAAATGATAGAGTGTTCGCTATTCCTTGTACCCCCCGGTAAGTTAAAGTTATGTACAAATTTAGCTAGGAGTTGAAATTTGGGTTACACTAGAAAGAGTTGGCACTTCCAATTGGTCAAATTGCCAAATATTACTTTGAAAATTAAACTTGCGGTGGTAAAAATTTCATGCAAATTAGCATGTTGAGTCTTCAACAACATATTGAAAACTTATGTGGCGTCGAATATAAGCAAACTCGGCAGCATGTAGGACATTGGTTTTCAATTCACATTCCTGTGTAAAAAGGCTCCAATATTGAGCCCAATCCATAATGGCAAATATCAAATATTGTGTGAGTGAGTGGCCATAGGCAGCCCTAATATCCGATCCTGTGTGAATGGATGAGTGACAGAAAGTGAAAGGCCGTATGAAATATAAATCAAAGGACATACAATGAGTCTCTAGAGTGGACACACATTACACATATTTGAAAAAAGACACAAAGAGGGGATATATAGGCAATCAATAATTTTCTGTGAGCATTTGTCACATCACATATAATTTAATAGATGAGGCGCGGTTGTAAAAAAAACTTGGGAGTACATAGCATGGCCATCCATTACATTGGGCCATGAATGTCTCTAGTGACTTCCGCAATATGAAATGGATGCGATCCAAGAGATATTATAAGGAGTCCCGAGATGCTCATCCTAACTTTTCACCCTTCTTATGGAGTTTTCCTTTTTTACAGTAATTTTTTTCCCTACTACATGTTATGTACACCACTGACAAGAATTATGATATCATAAGTTGAATTGGGGAAAATATCGTAACTTACTTTTCCTAGGGATTTCCCTCGTACACACGTCATCATTTTCTGTGTGCATCAGAGGCAACCTTTTTGGGAAATTATATACTCTTTTTCACTCATAACTCACTCACCTTAAGTACTTTGGGAATATCATGAGCTCCCATCATAGCCAAATGTATATTACAAATAAATTTACCAAGAGCAACCGAAAACACATAGCTTATGTTCTGAGATGAGAGGTTTTAAAAAATATCTTATCATCCTACCTACCTACATAGGTAGGTAATAGTATTATTGCTTTTGGGTTCCTAAAACATACTTATGACCTCTCAAAATGTAATCCTATCCAACTATAAAAATTCTCTTGCCAGACTTTTATCCATAATATTTTCTTGTCATATCTATCTCCGTCCCTAGTACGAACATTTGGTAGCTAGAAATGAGCTGGAAACAAGCTCATCAAATATTTTACACGTCGCTCCATTTATTACTCACGTGCGCTCCCATAAGCAAACACTCACACATTTCTCTTATCATAGGCTAAATCCATAACGCGTAATAAATAAGGAGAAAGTGATATCTCAAATGATGGAAAAGAAAGGTTTACTCGTCTGCGTGCCAATAATACTAATAATCAATTTTATACCTGTGAAACCCATATATAGAAAACCAGTAGCCACAATGTTATTTACTACTATCATAAATTCTATCGTCTGTAAAGCATAGGACAACTTTTATTCACAATTTTGCACTCCTCACCATATTGCTGGCTGTAAGTACACACATAATTTCAATTTGTTAGCTACAAACTTGCTATCACTAACTAACACATAGCCAATTGTATACAATGTACATACGCACTAACTTGCATGTGCATACAAAATGTATGAATGAAATGCGTGTTTGTAACTTAACACATGCATGCAAAAAAACTCCTTGTTACGCAATCCTACTCACTCACAATGCTGACTTGACTTCCATACAAACCTTGGTGTGTGGAACCTTTTTTTCACCCGTATCCAGTCTATGTAGTTATAGTTTGGCACAAAAGAGAACTTGCTTGCACTTTACTTTTACTATGCGTCCATATAGACTTGGAGCTATTGATTCCTTTAAAGGATTTCTGGGTCAATCCACCACACTGCTTCAGGGTTAATCCCCTAGTCCATCACAGAGCACTTTCTTTGGTCCAAAAAGGAAACTATGTAAAAAATGTGCTAACTTAACTTATAGTCAGTCAGTCAGTACCCATACTTGAATTGAATCGGAAAGAGTTAGTTTCTATACTACAGATTCTAATATATCCAACAGTATACTAAAAATACTCCAGAATTAGGCAAAGCAAGTTTTACTATGTGTATAACTATAAGCCATTTGAGAAAGCTGTGAAAAGAGTCAATCCATTGACAGCAGATTATGTTCTGTCGTTTCAGACAGCAACATCATCATAATACTACATAATAATCTATTGTGGTACTTAATAGAATTTCTAAGTGGCGATAGATTTAATTTAAAGGGGGAAAGGGAATGACTAGGGATTTGATAATTGGAATTCGTAATTCAAAACGAGCTGCTCTCTCAAGCCTCTCTGTTTGCCAACTGACTTAAGAGAATAATGAATTAGAACTGGAGCCCGAGTTGTTAGAAATGCACTCCATAATAAAATCTATCGATCCAAAGTGTAAACATTATGTGTGTGCACACTGTAATAAGTTTCACACTTGTGGGTGTGAATGAACCACTTCTAACTCTAACTCACGTAATCAACTTGAATATTATGATCACAAAGGATGAGTGTCAATATCCCGAGATATACACATCATAACAACGATAATAATATAGAGTGTGAGCGTCTCCTTACTGTAAACTTTGTCATCATCATGTATAATATTTCTTGGGCAATGCAATGCAAACAAAAATGATTGCCCCAGGGAATTCCCGCACGTCCATATAATATTTGGGGCGAATAGCTTTATTGACATTTTTCGTTCATATCAATGCAATAAGCTGTATATATGAAGAGAGACAGATGAATGAATGGGGTTTCAGAGCTTTTCACTTTCCCAAATCTTTTCCCCCTTTTTTATTTGCCCGCTGTCATTCTTTTTTTTCATATGGGATAAGTAACTATATGATTATTATTATTGCTATTGTTGTTTTCGATTTCATGCTTCTTCTCGTTTTCTTCCGAGTGTGCAGTTTGTGCTACACATTCTGATGGACTGCC
>Ga0210040_10011122_pt1 | contig 10228 bp, 9 predicted proteins | sample CryGeyCG12114_NA_FD_185462 | JGI IMG/M metagenome (GOLD analysis project Ga0210040, IMG submission 185462) | Groundwater microbial communities from aquifer - Crystal Geyser CG19_WC_8/21/14_NA (SPAdes) (version 2) | ecosystem: Environmental > Aquatic > Deep subsurface > Groundwater | place: USA...
GACAGGGTCGCGACGCCGAAGGCGACGAGCACCAGGACCGAGCGCTGCGGCGTGTCCTCGGGCAGCGTCTGCGCGGCGGCCACGGTCACCGCACCGCGCATGCCGGCCCAGACGACCGCAGTGCCCTCGCGCCAGCCGAGCGGCGCCCGCCGGAAGTACTCGAGGTCGGCCACGGCCTGCGTGACCCGGAAGGCGAAGCGGTCGAGGGTGCGCTCCGAGGCCTTCCGCCGCGAGCGCGGGTTCACCTCCCGGAACGTCTCCTCCGCACCCCCGGGCAGGGCCAGCCGCTCCTGCATCTCCTGCATGCGGGTGCGCATCGGGCCGATCCGACGTCCGCGTGCGTGCAGGACGCCGAGCAGCGGGGCGACGTACGCCGCGCGGACGAGGACCGTCAGGACCAGGGCACCCGCGGCGACGAGCAGGGCGGCGAGGACGCCGGCGTGGTCGCGCTCGACGTTGGTCACGATCGCCTTGATCTGCACGCCCATGGTCAGGAACACCGCCCCCTCGAGGACGAGCTCGACGGTGCGCCAGTTCTGGGTGTCCGACAGCCGGTTCTGCGGCGAGAGCGTGCGCGGCGCGAAGATGCCGGTGAGCAGCCCGGCGACCACGGCCGCGACGAGCCCGGAGGCGTGCAGCAGCTCGGCCGGGACCGCCGCGACGAAGGGCACGGCGAAGGAGATGACCGTGTTGACCGTCGGGTCGCTGATCCGCCGGCGGACCAGGAGGTTCAGCGAACCGGCCGCCCAGCCGACGAGGGCCGCCACGGCCACGGAGTAGGCGAAGGTGCCGAGCGCACCCCAGAACGAGAACGACATCGCCGTCGCCGCGATGGCGGTGCGGAGCAGGACCAGCGCCGTCGCGTCGTTGAGCAGGCTCTCGCCGTCGAGCATCGCGACCACCCGCGGCGACACCGAGGTCTGCTTGATGATCGACGTCGCCACCGCGTCCGTCGGGCTGACGATGGCCCCGAGCGCGACGCCCCAGGCGAAGCCGAGCCCGGGGATCACGAGGGAGAAGAACAGCCCGAGCAGCAGGGCGCTGCCGACCACCAGGACCACGGACAGCCCGCTGATCGCGCCGAACTCGCGGCGGAAGTTCATCGCCGGCATCGACACGGCGGAGGAGTAGAGCAGCGGCGGCAGGACGCCCTCGAGGATCCACTCCGGCTCGATCCGCACCGACGCGAAGACCGGCAGGAAGCTCGCGCCGACCCCGACGGCCACCAGCACCAGCGGTGCGGCGATCCCGAGCCGCGGCCCGGCGACCGTCGCGGCCGCGATCACCACCAGCGCGGCCACCAGCACGACGAGCAGCTCGGTCACGGGCCCCAGCCTCGCAGCCGCGTACGCCGTCGCTGCCGTTGTCCGGGCGGGCGCCCCGCGGGTCCGGTCGGATCGGGCGCACGATTACGGAGCGTCGCCTACGCTTCGGTGTGGTCTTCTCGCTGGTGTACTCGAGCACGACCGACCACGACTGGAGCACCCACGAGCTCGTCGCGCTGCTCGAGTGGAGTCGTGGCTGGAACGTCGACCACGGCGTCAGCGGGCTGCTGCTCTACCGCGACTGCGCGTTCATGCAGTTCCTCGAGGGTGACGAGCCGACCGTCCGCAACCTGTTCGCGAACATCAGCCGCGACCCGCGCCACCAGGACGTCGACCTGATGTGGGCCCACGAGTCCGACAACCGGCGGTTCGCCGAGTGGACGATGGCGTTCCGCGAGCTGGGGGAGGAACACCCCGGGGCCGAGGCCGGCTACAACGACTCCCTCAACGACCCGTCCGACAGGCGCGGCGACGTGCTGGTCGACTTCCTGTCGATGTTCCGGACGATCTGACCCGCGACCGGCGCGCAGGTGGCACGCTGACCCCGTGCCGGACCTGAGCAAGACCGTGCCCCGGCCCCGCTGGTGGCCGCACTTCTCCAGCCCGCTGCGCTCCACAGCGGTGACCGCCCGGCTCGGCCGCGTGCTCGGGATCGCCATCGCGGTCTGCTTCGCCACCGGCCTGGTGAGCGAGCTGCAGTACCACCCGCTCTCCTGGCTGCCCTGGCCCGCGGCGCCCGTGTCGATCTACCGCGTCACGCAGGGCGTGCACGTCCTCACCGGGACCGCCTGCCTGCCGCTCGTGCTGGTCAAGCTGTGGTCGGTCTACCCGAACCTGTGGCGCTTCCCGCCCGTCCGGTCCGTCCTGCACCTGCTCGAGCGGGGGTCGGTCGCGGTGCTCGTCGCCGCCACGCTCGTGCAGCTCGCGACCGGGTACGCCAACGTGCTCGACTGGTACCCCTTCCGCTGGTACTTCGTGGACACCCACCACTACCTCGCGTACGTGGTCATGGGCTCGGTCCTGCTGCACGTCGCGGTGAAGCTGCCGGACATCCTCTACGGCCTCCGCGCCGACGTGGCGCAGGCGGACGTGCTGACGGAGGTCCCCTGGGAGGAGAACCCGGCGTCGCACAGCAACGCGGGTGACGTGCCCGCCCCGACGACGCCGGCGATCTCGCGCCGGGGCGTGCTCGCCGCCACGGGTGCGGGCGTGGGCGTGGTCGTCCTCGCCGCGGCCGGCCAGACGGTGACCCCGCTGGAGCCCGTCGGGCTGCTCGCGATTCGGCAGTGGCGCCGGGGCCCGCAGCAGGTCCCCGTGAACCGCACCGCCGAGCAGGCCGAGGTCACGGCCCTGGCGACCGCACCGGGCTGGGTCCTGCAGGTCGACGGCGCGACGTCGTTCCAGCTCACCCTCGCCGACCTCGAGCCGTCGGCGACGCGGGAGGCGCGGTTCCCGATCAGCTGCGTCGAGGGCTGGAGCGTCGGCGCGGCGTGGCGCGGGCTGAGCCTGCTCGACCTCGTCCGCCGGGCCGGGGGAGACGAGGACTCGTCGGTCCAGGTCTTCTCCTTCGAGCCGCTCGGCGCCTACAACCAGTCGGTGATCACCGGACCGCAGCTCGGTGCCGCGCTGCTCGCCACGCACCTGAACGGCCAGCGCCTCGACCTGGACCACGGCTACCCGCTGCGGCTGATCGCCCCCAACCGGGCGGGCGTGCTCAACACCAAGTGGCTCTCCCGCGTGGTGGTCTCGTGAGCCGGGCGAGGCCGATCGACCGGGTGCTGCTCGCCCGGCGCGCCTTCGCTGTCGCGGGGGTGGCGCTGCTCGCGTACGGGGTGGCGCAGTTGTTCCTCGTCGTGGCCTGGCCCGACCTCGTCCTGCTCGCCCTGTGGCTGGCCGGGGCTCTCGTCGTCCACGACGGGCTGCTCTCGCCGCTCGTCCTGGCCGTCGCGGCCGCGCTGCGGAGGTTCGTGCCGGCGCGTGGTCGGGGGTTCCTGCAGCTCGCCCTGGTGGCCGGGTCGATGATCACCGTCATCGCGCTGCCGATGATCTACCTGGAGGGCAGCCAACCGCCCGAGAAGGCGATCCTGCTGCAGCGCTACGGGGTCAACCTGACCGTCCTGCTGGGCCTGGTCGGGGTGGTGACGCTCGTCCTGTACGCCGTCCGTGTGGCGTCGGACGCGCGGTCGACGCGCGCAGGTGCCGAAGGGGCGGCGCGGACCGACGCCCCGTGATATAGTTGAGCCCTCAACTACTTCGAGGAGATCGCCGTGCCGACCACCAAGGTCACCATCGTCTACTACTCCCAGACCGGGACCGTCGCCACGATGGCCGCGCGTCTGGCCCAGTCCGCCGAGGCCGCGGGCGCCGAGGTCCGGCTGCGCTCCGTGGGCCGCGACAGCGACGAGGTCGCCGCGGGCGAGCCCGCACGCCCGACGCCGGACGACATCGTCTGGGCCGACGTGGTCCTGCTCGGCTCGCCGACCCGCTACGGCAACATCGCCGGCCGCCTCAAGGTCTTCCTCGACGGCCTCGGCGCGCAGTGGGCCACCGGCCAGCTGGCCGACAAGGTCTACGCCGGGTTCACCTCCAGCCAGACCCTGCACGGCGGCCAGGAGACGACGCTGCTCGCGCTCTACAACACCGTCATCCACTTCGGCGGCATCCTCGTGACGCCGGGCTACACCGACGGCTCGAAGTTCGTCGACGGCAACCCGTACGGCGTCAGCCACGTCACCGGTGCCGCCAACGACATCCCCGTGGGCGACGTGACCAACACCGCGCTCGACCACCTCGTCACCCGCACGATCAGCATCAGCCGTCGGCTGAACCCCTGACCTTCGCAGCACCGAGCCGGCGCGGCCGTCGTCCCCGACCGGGACGGCGGCAGCGCCGGCTCTGCTGTGCCCGGACTCTGCCTGCCTACCGGCCAGCCGGGGCTTCTCGGCACGTTCGTACGTGGCTCTCAGCCTCCGGATCCCTGGCTGGTAGAGCGATTCGCGTGCTGCTGAGCCGAAGGGGGCGGGATTGGAGTGGGGGATTCTTCTCGTGGGTGTGGTGCTGTCGGCCGGTCTCGGGTCCGCCGGGGGCCAGGTCGCGCTGCTGAACGACCGTCGGAAGCGGCCGGCCGTGCCCGAGGACGTCGCGACGGTGGCCGCGTTCCGGCTGGAGCACCTCGACGGGCAGACCTGGTCGCTCCTGGACGTGGGTGACGCCGCCGGCTCGCTGGTCCGCCTGCTGCCGTTCGTGGACCGTGTGGACGCCGGCCTGCAGGTGCTCGTCAGCTGGACCTCGGAGGACAACGTCCGGAGGGGGCCGGTCCGGCTCGGCGTGCCGCCGCCCCGCTGACGTCTGACAAGCACCCGCGACGGACGAACCCCGGAGAACCCGCGGAAGACCGGTAACGTCCGGGCCGCGTGCGGCGATGGAGGGGTCGAGAGTCAGCGGCTACCCGACCCCCCGAGCGGGCAGCCGTTGACTCTTCCCACGCCCGGCCCGTCCCTGCCCGTCAGCACCGCGCAGGGCCGGCCGGCCACCACCGTCGGCGACCTCGGCCGACGCGCGGGGCCCACGCTTGTCACCTGATCATGGACGGGCGATGCTTCGTCCCATGGCGAAGAAGACCGCGACCAGGAGCAAGACCGGTACCCGGCAGCTGAGCAGCCCGGGCAGCGCGGTCCGGTCGACCCCGATCGGCGACTACGGCTTCCTCAGCGACGGCGAGGTCTCCGCCCTGCTCTCGCCGAACGGGGCGATCGAGTGGATGTGCGTCCCGCGCTTCGACGCGCCCAGCGTGTTCGGCCGCATCCTCGGGCGGGAGGCGGGCGCCTTCCGCATCGCGCCGGAGGACGTGCTCGTCCCGGCGGAGATGCGCTACCTGCCCGGCACGATGATCATCGAGACCAGCTGGGGCACCCCGACCGGCTGGATCATCGTCCGCGACGCGCTGATCATCGGGCCCTGGCACCACGAGGACGACCGCTCCAAGACCTACCGCCGCACGCCGAACGACTACGAGGCCGAGCACATGCTCGTCCGCACCATCCGCTGCGTGTCCGGCGAGGTGCAGACCACCATGGACTGCGAGCCGGTGTTCGGCTACGGCAAGAACCACGCCAGCTGGGAGTACACCGGCGAGGGCTACCACGCCGGTACGGCGAGCTGCGAGGACGACGACGTCACCGTCAGCCTGACCAGCGACATGCGGATCGGGTTCGAGGGCGGGCAGGCCAGCACCCGCACGCTGCTCAAGCAGGGCGACACCCGCTTCGTCTGCCTGAGCTGGGGCGGCGCGGTGCCGGTGCGGACGTACGAGGAGGCGTACGCCAAGCAGGTCTGGACCGCGCACCACTGGCAGCACTGGCTGGCCCGCGGCCGCTTCCCCGACCACCCGTGGCGCGGCTACCTGCAGCGTTCGGCGCTGACGCTCAAGGGCCTCACCTACGCCCCCACCGGCGCGATCGCCGCGGCCGGCACGACGTCGCTGCCGGAGACCCCGGGCGGTAGCCGCAACTACGACTACCGCTACACCTGGATCCGCGACGCGACCTTCGCCCTGTGGGGGCTCTACTCGCTCGGCTTCGACTGGGAGGCCATCGACTTCTTCTCGTTCATCGCCGACCTGGTGACCGACGAGCAGGACATCCAGATCATGTACGGCATCGGCGGCGAGAAGAAGCTGACCGAGATCGAGCTCGACTGGCTGCCCGGCTACGCGAACTCACGCCCCGTCCGCGTCGGCAACGCCGCGTACGCGCAGCGCCAGCACGACGTCTGGGGCGCGCTGCTCGACTCGGTCTACCTGCACTTCAAGGCCGCCGACCACCTGGACAGCCGCATCTGGGGCATCCTCGACGCGCAGGTGACCGAGGCCCTCAAGTACTGGCGCGAGCCCGACGCCGGCATCTGGGAGGTGCGCGGCGAGCTGCAGCACTTCACGTCGTCCAAGATCATGTGCTGGGTCGCCGTGGACCGCGGGGCCAAGATCGCCCGGATGACGGGGGAGGACGGCAAGGCCGCCGAGTGGGAGCTCGCGGCCCAGGAGATCAAGGACGACATCCTGGCCAACGGCGTCGACGAGCGCGGCGTGCTCACCCAGCACTACGGCTCGACCGCGCTGGACGCCTCCGCGCTGCTGGCCCCGCTCGTGCGCTTCCTGCCCCCGGACGACCCGATCATCCGCAACACCGTCCTGGCCATCGCCAAGGAGCTGACCGTGAACGGCCTGGTGCTGCGCTACAAGGTGTCCGAGACCGACGACGGGTTCAGCGGCGAGGAGGGCAGCTTCACCATCTGCTCCTTCTGGCTGGTGTCGGCGCTCTGCGAGATCGGCGAGTACGACCGGGCCCGGAAGCTGTGCGCCCGGCTGCTGTCGTTCGCCGGGCCCCTCGACCTCTACGCCGAGGAGATCGACGCGCACTCGGGGCAGCACCTGGGGAACTTCCCGCAGGCGTTCACCCACCTGGCGCTGATCAACGCGGTGCTGCACGTGGTCAAGCTCGAGGCCGACCACCAGCAGATCGCCTCCGGCGCCTGGGCGGGTTCGGTCGACGTGCCCGACGCCCGCGACGTGACGTCCGGGGAGGACCTGCCGAAGCCGTAGCCGCTTGCCCCGGGCGCGCCGCCCGCCCGAGGTCCCTAGCCGTTGGCCAGGGCCGCCGGGCCGTCCTCGCGCCGGATGTCGACGACGTGGCCGGTCTGGGCCGAGAGCAGGACGTCCAGCGACTGGCGGGCGACCTCCTCCGAGGAGAGCAGCGTGCCCGCCGGCTCCTCGCCGAACGCCTTCGTGCGCATCGGCGTGCCGGTCCGCTCGGGGTTGATGCAGTTCACGCGGACCGAGCCCGCCCACTCGTCGGCGAGGGCCTGGGTCAGGTTGACCACCGCCGCCTTCGCCGAGGAGTAGAGCGAGTAGCCCGAGCGCCCGCGGGTGTAGGAGGACGAGGTGAAGAGCAGCAGCGAGCCGCGCGTCTCCGCCAGGTGGGGGTAGAACTCCTGCGCGACGAAGACGGGCGCGAGGTAGTTGACGTCGGTGGAGGCGTAGATCGTCTCCTCGGTCAGCTCGGTGAGCTCCCCGCGCGGCAGCATGCCGGCCGTGTTCACCACGAAGTCGATGCGCCCGGTCTCCTCGAGCACCTTCCGCGCGGCCTCGACGACGTCGGCGCGACGCTCCACGTGGGTGCCCGTGGTGGACCGGGAGAACGTGCGGACGGTCGCCCCGTACGACGCGGCCAGGAGCGCGATGTCGCCGCCGATGCCGTACGAGCCGCCGAAGACGACCATGGTGCGGCCGGCGAGCGCGGCCCGGTAGGACGCGTCGTCGAGCGGCGCGGGCTGGTCCGCGGTGGTGAGCTGGAAGAGCTTGTCGGCGATGTAGACGTCGATCGGCTCGGTGACCTTCATGTTCCGCTCGTGGCCCGGCACGACCGCCACGGGCACCTCGGGCAGGTAGCGCAGGACGACCGTGCAGTCGTCGGTCGCGCTGAAGTTCGGGTCGAGCGCGGCGTTCGCGTACGCGGCCCGGATCGTCGAGAGCCGGAAGCTCTGCGGGGTCTGCCCGCGCCGCAGCAGGTGGCGGGGGAGGACGTCGGCGATGTGGCCGTGCTCGGGGTCCACCGAGATCACCGTGTCCGCCGAGGGGATGGCCGTGTCGACGGCGCGGTGGGTCTGCAGCGCCTCGACGTTCGCCGCGATGATCGTCTGCGAGACCAGCGGGCGGACCGCGTCGTGCAGCAGGACGTTGCACTCCTGGTCACCCAGCGCGGCAAGGGCGGCGGCGGTCGTGTCGTTCCGGGTGCCGGCCCCCTCGAGGATCTGGCTGACCTTGTCGTAGCCGCCCTGCCGGACGATCGCCCGGATCTCGTCGAGGTAGCCCGGCGTCATCATCACGAGGATCTCGTCGACCAGCGGCGAGGCCTGCATGGTCGCGATCGTGTGCTCGATGATCGGCTTGCCGGCGATCTTGATGAGCTGCTTGGGGATGTTCAGGCCGACCCGCGTGCCGGTACCCCCGGCAAGAACGACGGCCACGTTGCGCAATCTGTCCACCGGCCGACCTTAGGCCACACCCTCCGTCATGGTCGCCCCATCGCCGCCAGGACGCGCGTGGCGCTCGTCCCGAGGCCGAGCCGCTCGGTCAGGGCGGCGAACAGCTCCGGGTCCGCCGGGGCGGCGGGCAGCACGAGGTCGTCGAGGGTGACCGCGAGGTCGAGGTCGCGGGCCACGGACACGACCTCCGGTGCCACGGCCAGGTAGTCGATCGCCGCGTGCAGCTTGGCCCGGACGGACGGGCTGACCCGCGTCTCGGGGGCGCTCGCGGCGGCGAGGATGCCCGCGAGGTCGCCGTACGAGGTGATGAGGCTGGCCGCCGTCTTGTCGCCGATGCCGGAGACGCCCGGGAGGCCGTCGGACGCGTCCCCGCGCATCGTGGCGAAGTCGACGTACGCCGCGGGCGGCACCCCGTAGCGGGCGCGGACCCACGCGTCGTCCACCTGCTCGTGCTTGCCGACCCCGCGCGCGATGTAGAGGACGCGGACCTCTCGGGCGTCGTCGACGACCTGGAACAGGTCGCGGTCACCGGTCACCACGTCGACCGGCAGCGGCAGCGTCGTCGCCAGGGTGCCGATGACGTCGTCGGCCTCGTAGCCGTCCGCGCCGACCATCCGGATGCCCAGCGCCGTCAGCACCTCGCGGATCCAGGGCACCTGGACGGCCAGGTCGTCCGGGGCGGACTCGCCGTCGGTGTCGGCCGAGCTGGACATCTCGGCGATGACGCCGGAACCGGCCTGGTCGGGGGTGGCCCCCAGGACCCGGTGCGCCTTGTAGGAGGGCAGCAGCGCGACGCGCCAGGCCGGACGCCAGTCGTTGTCCCAGCAGCACGCCACGTGGGTGGGGGAGTAGACGTCGACGAGCCGGGCGATGAAGTCCAGCAGGCCCCGCACGGCGTTCACCGGGAGCCCGTCCGGGGCCCTCAGGGAGTCGGGGACGCCGTAGAAGGCGCGGAAGTAGAGCGATGCCGTGTCCAAAAGCAAAATTTTTCGCGTCCGCACACGAGTGATCCTGGCACGATGACGCCATGGAGCAGCTGGACCAGCGCATTCTCGCGCTGCTGGCCCGGGACGGCCGGATGTCCTACACCGACATCGGCAAGGAGACCGGCCTCTCCACCTCGGCCGCGCAGCAGCGCGTGCGACGCCTGGAGCAGCGCGGGGTGATCAAGGGTTACCGCGCCGTCCTCGAGCCCGCCGAGCTCGGACTGCAGGTCACGGCCTTCGTCGCGATCAAGCCCTTCGACCCCAGCGCCGCCGACGACGCGCCGCAGCGCCTCTCGCACATCAACGAGATCGTCTCCTGCTACTCCGTCGCCGGGGAGCCGAGCTATCTCCTGAAGGTCCAGGTCGGCAGCATGCACGACCTCGAGTCCCTCCTCGCCCGCATCCGCGCCGACGCCGGAGTCTCCACCCACACGACCACGGTGCTGTCCGTGCCGTACGAGGACCGGGCTCCGCTGTAGTTCTGTCTCCGTTCCACAGCAACGCCCCCTGAGCTTGTCGAAGGGCCCGGAACGGGTCGGCGCCTGCACGCTTCCACCACAAGGCGCCGACCTCTTCGAGGCCCTTCGACAAGCTCAGGGGGCGTCTGGTCGTCCAGACACCGGCGCGTCCCTCGGCGCTGGCTGGGGACGCTGAGTCGTCCAGCGATGCGTGCGCCTCGACGCTCCCTGAGCTTGTCGAAGGGCCCGGAACGGGTCGGCCTCTGCTCGTCGGCATGCCGAGACGCCGACCTCTTCGAGCCCTTCGACAGGCTCAGCGGGCGTGTCGAAGGCCGAGCGGTGTCTCGACCAGATCAGGAAGGCGTCGTGGGGCGCCGGGCCTGGCAGGCTGAGCCCGTGATCCTGCACGGCGGAACCG
>Ga0210040_10011123_pt1 | contig 10228 bp, 11 predicted proteins | sample CryGeyCG12114_NA_FD_185462 | JGI IMG/M metagenome (GOLD analysis project Ga0210040, IMG submission 185462) | Groundwater microbial communities from aquifer - Crystal Geyser CG19_WC_8/21/14_NA (SPAdes) (version 2) | ecosystem: Environmental > Aquatic > Deep subsurface > Groundwater | place: USA...
TGTGGTGCTTACCGTGATGGTAGCTTAACGTCTCGGCCGAGATCGCGGGGGCGAGCGCTTCGCCATCGTAGGGCAGCGGGATGAGTTCGAAAGCCATTTCGTAGACAGTCCTTCCTGTTGCTAATCTTTGTTGCTTGATCGTTCACCGGGGCAACGCATCGAGCGGCGGGCGGGTTGCAATTGCGAGCAATTCTCACGCCCGACGCGCATCGCCGAACAGTGCGCGAGGTTGCGTGACTTTGCCCGTCGGACGCGGCATGGCGCCCTGAGCACTTGATATGCTGGAACTTGACGGGGACGGCAATGGGACGAAAGTTCTTCGGTACCGATGGCATTCGCGGGCGGGCCAATGCCGGCCCGCTGACCGCCGCGCTGGCAATGCGCGTGGGCCAGGCCGCCGGCGCTCATTTCCTGCGCGGCGACCACAAGCACCGCGTGGTGATCGGCAAGGACACGCGCCTCTCGGGCTACATGATGGAGACCGCCCTTGTCGCCGGCTTCACCAGCGTGGGCATGGACGTGATCATGACAGGCCCGCTGCCGACACCCGCCGTGGCGCTGCTGGCGCGCGAGATGCGCGCGGATCTGGGGGTGATGATCTCGGCCAGTCACAACCCCTACCCCGACAACGGCATCAAGCTGTTCGGCCCCGACGGCTTCAAGCTTTCCGACCAGGACGAGGTAGCGATCGAGGCCGCCATGCGCGCCGAACTGCCCCTGGCCCAGGGCGACGCGATCGGCCGCGCATGGCGCATCGAGGATGCGCGCGGCCGCTACATTCACGCGGTCAAGACCTCGTTTCCGGAAAACGTGCGGCTCGACGGGCTCAAGATCGTCGTCGATTGTGCGCACGGCGCCGCCTACACGGTGGCTCCGGCGGCGATCTGGGAGCTTGGCGCCGAGGTAATCCCGATCGGGGTCGAGCCCAACGGTCTTAATATCAACGACAAGGTCGGTTCGACATCGCTCGATGCGATCCGCGCGAAGGTGGTCGAGACCGGCGCCGACATCGGTCTCGCGCTGGATGGTGATGCCGATCGCCTGATCGTGATCGACGAGAAGGGACAGCCCGTCGATGGCGACCAGATCATGGCGCTCATCGGCAGCCGGATGGCCGAGGAGGGGCGCCTGACGGGCGGCGGAGTCGTCGCCACGATCATGTCCAATCTGGGCCTGGAGCGTTTTCTCCAGGCCCGCGGGCTCGACCTCATACGCACCCGCGTGGGCGACCGCTATGTGCTCGAGGCGATGCGGGCGGGCGGCTACAATGTCGGCGGCGAGCAATCGGGGCACATGATCCTGCTCGACCATGCGACCACGGGCGACGGGACGGTGGCGGCGCTCCAGGTGCTGGCGGCGCTGGTTCGGTCGGGACGGCGCGCCAGTGAGCTGCTGCATCTGTTCGACGCGGTTCCGCAGGTGCTCAAGAACGTGCGCTTCAACGGTGGCGATCCGCTGGACCAGCCCGCGGTCAAGAATGCCATCGCGGCCGCGCAGGGCGAACTGGGCGAAGGCGGCCGCGTGGTCATTCGCAAATCGGGCACCGAGCCGCTGATCCGCGTGATGGCCGAGGGCGACGAGGGGCCGCTGGTAGAACGCGTGGTGGACGAGATCTGCGCCGCGGTAGCCGCCGCGGCATGACCGGCGACACGCTGGACGCGCGGACGTGACAAGGTGGTGCTGAAGCCGCCGCGCATCCTGGCGATCGCAGGGTCGGACTCGTCGGGCGGCGCCGGAATCCAGGCCGACATCAAGACGATCACCATGCTCGGCGGTTACGCGATGACGGCAATCACCGCGATCACCGCGCAGAACACTACGGGCGTGACGCGTATCGACGTGCTCGACGCCGGGATGGTGGCGGCGCAGATCGATGCCTGCCTGAGCGATATCGGGGTGGACGCGGTAAAGATCGGCATGCTCGGCTCGCCCGAGATCGCAAGCGTCGTGGCCGAGCGGCTGGAAGGCATCGCAGCGCCGGTCGTGTTCGATCCCGTGATGATCGCCACCAGCGGATCGGTCCTCGCCGACGAGGCGACGATCGCCGGCTTTGCGCGACTGATGCGCCTGTCGCGCTTGACCACGCCCAACCTTCCCGAGCTGGAGGCGCTGACCGACCGTGCCGATCTTCGTGGAGATGCGGTGGTGGACGCCGCCGCCCACCTGGCCGAGCGGCATGGCTGCGCGGTGCTGGCCAAGGGTGGCCATGCCGATACCGAGCGGTTGCGCGACGTGCTGATCGATCCGCAGTCCCGCGCCGCCGCATTCGAGGATTCGCGCCTGGCGACGCGGCACACGCACGGCACCGGCTGCACGCTGTCGAGCGCGATCGCCACGCTGCTGGGCCACGGGCAGGAACTGGAACATGCCGTGCGGCTCAGCCGCCAATTCGTCCGCAAGGCCTTGCAAGCAGCGCCGGGCCTGGGCGCGGGCAACGGACCGCTGGGACACCAGGCGGTCCGCGCTTCGGACCAGACGCCCATTCGCTAGCGCGTTGGGGCCCGCTCTCCCAGGTCGTAGAAGCGGGTGATGTGGCCCCACGCATCCTCGGCCGTCTCGCACCAGTGGAACAGGTCGAGATCCTCGCGCGAGATCGTCCCCTCCTCGGCCAGACCCTCGAAGTCGATGATCCTGGTCCAGAACGCGCGGCCGAACAACAGGATGGGTATGGGCTTCATCTTGCCCGTCTGAATGAGCGTGAGCAGCTCGAACAATTCGTCGAAGGTGCCAAACCCGCCGGGAAACACCGCCACGGCGCGGGCGCGGAGGAGGAAGTGCATCTTGCGCAGCGCGAAATAGTGGAACTGGAACGACAGGTAGGGCGTGACGTAGGGATTGGGCGCCTGTTCGTGAGGCAGGACGATATTGAGCCCGATCGATTCCGCGCCCGCATCGGCGGCACCCTTGTTGGCGGCTTCCATGATCGACGGACCGCCGCCCGAGCACACGACGAACTGCCGCCGCCCATTCTCGATAATCGACCTTTCGCTGACCATCCGCGCCAGGCGGTAGGCTTGCTCGTAATAGGTGGCCTTGGCTGCGAGATTCTCGACCACGCGGCGCTTGTCGTCGGGCAGGTCCTTCGCCCCTTCGAGCGCCGTCTCGACCGCTTCGGGCGGCGGTATGCGCGCCGAGCCGTACATCACCAGCGTCGAGCCCACGCGCGCCTCGTCCAGCAGCATCTCAGGCTTGAGCAGTTCGAGCTGGAAGCGCACGGGGCGCAGCTCCTCGCGCAGCAGGAACTCGGTATCGTGGAACGCTAGGCGATAGGCCGGGTGCTCGGTCTGCGGCGTACGCGCGGGCTGGCGCTCGGCGAAGCCGACTTCCTGGTCGGCCGGATAGAACTTGCGATCCACCAGGTCGCGGTCGTTCAAAGGATCTTCGTCACTCACCGGTCTCTCCCGCCTGTCGAGCGGGCAGCCCTAGGCATTCGGTCCCGCGATTGGAAGCGCTTCAGGTCGAGGGATCGGCGCCGGTGAACGGGGCGAGCTCGGCCGCGCCCAGGACATCGGTCGGCGTCTCGTGCGGCGTGCTCGCGGGCTGCTCGAGCGAGACGGCGATGGTTCCGCTTGCCGCCACGATCTCCTGCTGCTCCGGCGTAAGCTGCAATCGGGTCACGCTGTCGCGCTCGCCGAAGCCGAGCGAGCGCGGCGTGCCGCCGGCATCCACCAGCCACACTTGCGGCACGCGGGAGGGATCGGGAATTTGCGCCAGCTTGAGATACAGCGTGCCGTTCTCGCGATCATAAAGCGCGCTCAGCAGCGTGCCCGCCTCTGCCTGGTTGATCTGCGCCACGCTCAGCACATCGGGCTGGAACGGTTCTTCGACCGGCACTTCAACCGGCACCGAAACGCGGTCCGGCTGATCCAGCATCCACATCAGCGCAAAGGCAAGCGCCGCCACAGAGGCAGCCATCGCATAGGCCTTCCACACGAAGTTCGAATTGGCGGGTTCGCTCACCTCGTGTGGCTCCAGATAGCGTGCATGCACCGGCACGGGGCCCGCATTCCGCTCAAGACCGGCTTCGATGCGCCGCCAGAGCAGATCGGACGGCGCCTCGTCGGGCTGTTCGTCCAGCCAGGACTGGCCCACGCCTGCCCATCTGTCGACCGCAGCGGCGAAGTCGGCGTTCTGCAGCTTGAGGCGCTCGGCTTCCAGCCGCTCCTCGCCCTCCAGCAGTCCCAACGCCAGCTCACCGGCGAGCACGTCCATGTCGGGTTCCAGGTTGCGGGGATCAGCCATCGCCCATCCTCCCGCGCATGAGCCTGAGCGCCCGGCGGATGCGGCTCTTGACCGTACCCAGCGGCAGGCCCTCGCGCTCGGCAACCTGCGAATAGCTCAGCCCCTCGACAAAGGCTGCCTGCACGCACTGCGCCGCTTCCTGGTCGAGCTGCGCCATCTCGCGCAGCGCGCGTTTGCCTTGCTGGGCATGCGCCAATTGCTCGTCTACCGGCGCCTCGCGATCCTCTTCGCGCGTGATCAGGTACTGCACGCCGTCCAAGTGCCGGCGCGAGCGCGAGCGCGCCCAGTCGATCGAGGCGTTGCGCGCGATCGTGGTGAGCCAGGGCCAGGCCGAGCCGCGCGACCGGTCGAAGCCCGCCGCGCGATTCCACACCTTGAGGTAGACTTCCTGCAACACGTCTTCGGCCGCTTCACGATTCTTCACGACACTCAGACACACGACGAACAGACGCGAGCTGGTCGCGGCGTACAGGTCTCGCAAGCTGGCGACCTCACCCCGGCCGATGGCTTCAAGCTGGTTGGCCAGCGAATCGTTGGAACGGGTGTCGACCATGCGCTGCGTGCCGATCACTTGACCATCGGGTGGGCGATCCCGCAACCCCAGGCAGATATATTTCAACGCCGATGCTTTGGCCTCCCGACACACAAGCCCGCTCCGCTTGCACGAGGGCTCGTGCGCGAAGGCCCCATTGGCCGGGCGCGTCGGCTAGGCTAGGCGCGGCGCGATGATCGACAGCTCAGCAGGCGCGGCGCACTCAGGTTCGGGCACGGTCAAGCGCCTTGTCGCCTGCGCCGCGATCCTCCTGCTGGCGGGCGCTGCCACGGCAGAGGCGGATGGGTCAGTCCACCAATCGCAGCGCAAGCCGCAGCACATCGTGTCGCTTAACCTGTGCACCGATCAGCTGCTGATGCAGATGGTCGATCCCGAGCGCATCAGCGCGATCACCTTCCTCGCGCGCGATCCAAGGACATCGGCCATGGCTGGCGAGGCGCGGCGGCTGCCCGTCACCTCGGGCGTGGCGGAAGAGGTCATCGCGCTGCGGCCGGACCTGGTGCTTGCGGGCACTTTCAGCACGCGCCAGACCGTCTCCATCCTTCGGCGACTCGGCTATCGTGTGGTCGAGTTCGAGCCGGAGACCGACATTGCCGCGATCAGGCAAAACATGCGCACGATGGCAGCGGCGGTGGGCGAACCCGAACGCGGAGAGGCGATGGTCGCGGCGGTCGACCGGCGGCTCGCCCACGTTCCCCCGCCTTCGGGGCGGCGGCCGGTCTATGCCGATTATGACGCGAACGGCTTCACCTCGGGCAGCGGCACCTTGCGCGCTGCGATCGCCGAGGTCGCCGGCTTCCAGATGCTGGGCGAGCGGCTCGGTTTCGCCGGGCCCAGGCAGATCCCGCTCGAGCAGATGCTGGTTGAGCAACCCGACATCATCGATCCAGGCGAAGCTTATGCCGGCCCCGCGCTCGCCACGCAGATCGTGCATCACCCCGCGCTGCGGCGGCTGATGCGCGAGCAGAAAGTGATCGACGTGCCATCCGCCTACACCACCTGTGGCAATCTGCGGTCGCTGCGCGCGCTCGACATCCTGCTGCAAGCGCGCCGCGAGCTCTGATGGCACGCGAGAGCGATCGGCCAGGCGGGCGGAGTGCTGGCCCGAGGGGCCGGTATTCGCGCGCGGCGCTCACCTTCACCGCGCTGTCGGTGCTGGTGGCGATCGCCTTCGTCCTGTCGCTCTCGATCGGCCCCGCCGCCGCCGGGCTGGGCGCGCTGTTCGGCCAGCTGACGGGAGGCGAGGCCGACATCGCCATCCTGATCATGCGCGAAATCCGCCTGCCGCGCGCGCTGCTAGCGCTGATGATAGGGGCGACGCTCGGCGTGTCGGGAGCGGCGTTGCAGGGTTTCCTGCGCAATCCGCTGGCCGAACCCGGAGTGATCGGCGTCTCCGCCTCGGCGGCGCTGGGAGCGGTGCTGGCGATCTACAGCGGGCTTTCGGCCAGCGTGCCGCTAGCGCTCCCCGCGCTCGCAATAGGTGGGGCACTGGTGGCGGTGGCGATCCTGCAAGTGCTGAGCGGCGGCAGGTCCACGCTGACGCTGATCCTGGCGGGCGTGGCGATCTCCAGCATCGCGGGCGCGCTGACCTCGCTGGCGCTGAACCTTTCGCCCAATCCGTTCGCCGCGCAGGAGATCATCATCTGGATGCTGGGTTCGATCACCGATCGCTCGATGGTGCATGTGGCGCTGGCGGCGCCGTTCATCGTCGTCGGCGTCGCGATGCTGCTCGCCACCGCTCACCGGCTGGAAGCGCTGACCCTGGGCGAGGAAGCGGCGATCGGCATGGGCGTCGACCTGAAGCGCCTGCGCCTGCTGATCGTGCTGGGCACCGCGCTCAGCGTGGGCGCGGCGACGGCGGTCAGCGGCGTCATCGGCTTCGTGGGCCTGGTGGTCCCGCATCTGTTGCGCCCGCTGGTGGGGCACCGGCCTGCGCTGCTCCTTCCGGTAAGCGGCCTGGGCGGTGCGCTGCTGCTGCTGGTGGCCGACATCCTGGTGCGCCTCGTCACGCCAGGATCGGAGCTCAAGCTGGGCGTTCTCACCGCGCTGGTGGGGGCGCCGTTCTTCCTCTGGCTGGTGATCGCATCGCGCGAGGGCGGCGTCCCATGAAGCTGGAAGCGCGCGCGATCACCGTCGAGGCGGGGGGGTGCGCCATCATCAAGGACGCGCACCTGACGCTGGCGCCCGGTGAGCTGGTGGGGCTGATCGGGCCCAATGGCGCGGGCAAGTCCACGCTGCTGCGTGCGATTGTCGGGGCGATGCGGCACAGCGGTGAAGTCCTGCTGGGCGGTGACGCGCACCTGACCCCGCGCGCCAAGGCCCGGATGCTCGCCTACCTGCCGCAGGAGCGCCGGGTGGAATGGGCGATCAGCGTCAGCGAGCTGGTCGCGCTCGGCCGGCATCCGTTCGAACGCCCATTCACGCGGCTCACTCCGGGAGACCTTGGCGCGGTGGAGGAGGCGCTGGCGCAGGTCGGGCTCGGGGGAATAGCGATGCGGTCCGCCAAGGTGCTCTCGAGCGGGGAACAGGCGCTCGCGCTGCTTGCCCGGGCGCTGGCCGTGGGCGCACCGCTGCTTCTGGCCGACGAGCCTGTCGCCGCGCTCGATCCCTATCACCAGCTGCATGTGATGGAGCTCCTGCGCGAACGTGTCCGGGCAGGAACGGGTGTGCTGGCGGTGCTGCATGATCTGACGCTGGCGGCGCGCTTCTGCGATCGCGTGATCGTCATGCGCCAGGGACAGATCGTGCGGGAAGGAACGCCGCGCGCCATCATCGATGCCGCGATGCTCGAGGAGGTCTACCGCATCGTGCCGCTGATCGGCGAGCACGAGGGCACGCGCTGGGTGATGCCCTGGCGCCGCACCACGCCGCTATAGCCGCTGCTTGAACGTCTTTTGCGCATCGGGTGCATCGCGATCGACCCAGCGCGCCAACGTGAAAAGCAGGTCGGAAAGACGGTTGAGATAGGCGCTGACACGACCGGGAAGGCCGCCATCGCGCAGGACGGCGACCAGCCGTCGCTCGGCCCGGCGGCAGACCGTGCGCGCCAGATGCAGCGCGGCCGATTTCGCCGCCGCGCCGGGAATGACGAAATCGGTAAGCTCAGGCAGATCCTTGTCCATCCGGTCGATCTGCGCCTCCAGCCGGGCCACCGCATCGGCGCGCAACCGACCCTCACCCCGCGTCTCACCCGCGACATCGGCCATCACCAGGTAAAGCTCGGTCTGCAGCTCGTCGATCAGCGAGACTGCTTCCGCCTCCATCTCCGGCGCCGCCTTGGCAAGGCCCATCGCCGCGACGAGTTCGTCGAGCGCGCCCAGCGCTTCGATGCGCGCCTCGTCCTTGCTGACGCGCTTGCCGCTGAAGAGCCGGGTTTCGCCGCTATCGCCGCCGCGCGTGTAGATCTTCATCGTCTTTCGTCCTCAGGTTCGCGCAGGCAGACACGGCCGGCGCTCTGTTCCGGGCGTTAGGAGCCGAGCATCCGCTGCTCTTCGTCCATCATGGCCTTGGCCCGACCGATCATCAGATCGACGACACGCCGCAAGGTCGCGACATCGTCCTCGCCAATCCCCTCCATCAGCATCTCGTCACGGCGGATCACGAATTCGGCCATCCTTCTGTGCAGCGCCCGCCCCTCGGGAGCCAGATCGATCTCGATCTCGGGCCCGCCGGGCTTGCGCTCGCGGGTCAGCAGACCGCGCATCACCATGCCCTTCACCGCCCGGCTCAATTGCCCGCGATCCTGCAGCAGCAGCTCGGCCAGCCCATTGAGGGAAAGCGGCGCGTATTCGCCCACATTCACCATGATCCGCCACTCGATCTCCGACAGGCCGAACTGGCGCCGCTGCGTCAACACGGTGGTTCGCCGCAGGATGCCGAAGAATGTGGTCATTCGGATCGAGGGGAGCTCGCGCAGCGATTCCTGCTGGGTGTTCTGGTCCGGGTCGCCACCTGCATCCTCGCGCTGCGCGCCTTGTTGATTTGTCGCCTTGCTCATAGCCGTTCACGTGCAGAAATCGGGCAGCCGGGACTTGCCCAAGGGGAGAAGGATAGCCTGCTGATCAAGCCGGACAGACTGTTGGCGCTAAAATCCCGCAACGGCAATCACTTGTGTTTTCAAGCATGGCTTGCCCACGGCTAGCCTGATCGCGGGTTCTGACCATCTGTGGCTACCGGACGCGTCCGAGCGGGCATACTCAGGCGAGGGGATATTCGGTCGGATGTACGACATGCGGCTGCCGTATCCGCCGCTCGAAGTAGAAGCGCTGCGCAGGCGCGCTGGCGCCGGCGTGGCAATCGGCCAAGACTTCATCGAGCTGCTTCGCCTCCAAGGTGCGCCGCGACTGCTTGCGCCGGTAGTCGGTCCAGTTGCGCACGAAGAAACGCTCGGCCCACACTTCGGGACGAGCGACGTCCTGCAGCACGGTGACCTGCCGCGCGCCGTCGCGCATGCGCAGGCGCTGCCGCTCGGCGACGGCCGCGACGAACTCCTCAAGCCGCTTGGGCGCGATGCTGTATTCGATCACCACGACGACCGCGAGGTCGGCCGGCGCGCGGGGCAGCGTGTCGCCTTCCCCCTCGCCCGAGACCAGCGTGATCTCGCTCTCATCGACCTCGCGCAGCGGCATGCGCCAGGCGAGCAGCAGCGTCATCGCCATCACCCCCGCGCTGGCGAGATACACGCCGCCGATGCCGGTGATCTCGCCCAATTTGCCCCAGAACCAGGCACCCACGGTCATCCCGCCAAAGGCGAACATCTGGTACAACGCCAATGCCCGGCCCGAGACCCAGCGCGGCACCGACATCTGCACCGTCACGTTGAAGGTCGACATGCCGAGCACCGATCCGCCGCCGATCAGCAGCAGCGCCCCGCATGTCAGCGGGAGCGAGCGGCTGAGCCCGATTATCGTCAAGGCGACCGAGGTGATCACGATCGACAGCCGGATGAGCCCCTCTGCGCGTAGCAGCCGGCGCATGGTGGCAAGCCCAATGGCGCCGAACACGGCGCCAAAGCGATACAGCGGCAATTCTCACTGCCGGCCTGGGGAGGCGTTACTGTGCGTCGCAACAGGAGGGCGCACGTTCAGGCGCGTCTCCGAAAGGGTCAGACCGCGCGCCCAGCGAGCGAGCCCCGGATGCCCCGTGAGGATTCGAACCTCAATTGACGGAGTCAGAGTCCGTAGTCTTACCATTAGACGACGGGGCAGGAGCGCGCGCCAATAGGTGGCGGAATTCCAAGGGTCAAGGGGCTTGGGCCGGCTATGACGCGTCCGAGACCATCGGCTGCCGGCATGTTGCCGATCAAAAACTCGCGCAGTCCGGATGCGGATGAGCGCGAGGCGGAGCTTTCGGCAAGACCTTGCCCGTTTTGCTACAATTCGCTAGCACTCACCGCAGGTTCCCGCTCCCGGGCGGGGTAGAACGAAAAGAAAG
>Ga0210040_10011124_pt1 | contig 10227 bp, 7 predicted proteins | sample CryGeyCG12114_NA_FD_185462 | JGI IMG/M metagenome (GOLD analysis project Ga0210040, IMG submission 185462) | Groundwater microbial communities from aquifer - Crystal Geyser CG19_WC_8/21/14_NA (SPAdes) (version 2) | ecosystem: Environmental > Aquatic > Deep subsurface > Groundwater | place: USA...
TGCAAAAGTTCCGGGAAATACGCGCCGAAAAAGAAGCCGATGCCCACTATTACCGTACGGTGGTGCAGCAGGTGGGTACGGGTATCATTTCTTTTAAAAAGAACGGTGATATTCATTTACTAAACCAAGCGGCGAAACGATTACTACAGGTTAACTACCTGCAAAACTTGCGCGATTTAGCTTTACTGGATGGCCAAGCCGCTAAAACATTGCTGCAATTACCCCACGGGCAAAAAGTATTGCTTAAAGTAGAACAAAGCGGACAAGTGGTGCCCTTAGCCGTAACGGCCATTCAGATAAATTTGCGGGGCGAAGAATACCGGTTGTTGTCTATCCAGAATATTCAGCAGGAACTCGAAGAAAAAGAAATGGAAGCCTGGCAAAACCTGGTTAAAGTACTCACCCACGAAATAATGAATTCCGTAACGCCCATTGCCTCGCTGGCCACCAGCGTAAGCGAAGAAATAACGGAACACTTACAACACCAAGGACCAGACCACCACATTCAAAAAGATGATTTAATTGATATAGACCTAGCTATGCAAACCATTCGGCGGCGCAGCGAAGGGTTGGTAAAATTTGTCTACGATTTCCGGAACCTGGCGCAAGTACCAACGCCCACGCTCAAGCACATTCATCCGGCTGATTTATTTACCCGCCTGGCCTTACTCATGAAGCCGGAGCTAGAGGCTAACCAGGTAAAATTAAAAGTACAGTCGCCCCCGCACGGTGTAGTTCTGGCCGCCGACGAAAGTTTAATAGAACAGGTATTAATAAACCTACTGAAAAATGCCATTCAGGCCCTGCACGAGCAGGAGGATAAGTGTATTATTTTATCGGCTTACCAAAATGAGAAAAGCCGCTTAGTAATGGAAATATCTGATAACGGCCCCGGCATTAAAAAAGAAGCGCAGGATAAAATATTCATTCCTTTTTATACCACTAAAAAGAACGGTTCGGGCATTGGTTTAAGTTTATCTAAGCAAATTATGCGCTTGCATAACGGTACCATTTCTGTACATTCGCCCGCAAATGGCGGCTGCACCTTCCGGTTACAATTTTAAACCGGGCCGGATTGCTTTGTATTAGCAGCTTTACGTTTTATGTTTAAGCAACCAGTGGCAAGCATTCTAAAAGTAGCAATTACCGGCCCCGAATCGACGGGAAAATCTACCTTGGCGCAGCAACTGGCCGCGCACTACCAAACCATCTGGGTTCCCGAATTTGCCCGTACTTACATTGCAGAGCTGCCGCAGCGTTATACGCCCACCGATATTGAGAATATTGCCCGCGGCCAATTAGCCACCTTAGAAGCGGCTTTACCATCTGCTCGCGAATTATTATTTGCCGATACCGATTTGCTGGTTATTAAAATCTGGTTTACCCACGCCTTTGGTTATTGCCCCGCCTGGATATTAGAAGCGCTGGAAAAGCAGGATTTTAATTTTTACTTGTTGATGAACATCGATTTACCCTGGCAGGCCGATGAGCAACGCGAACATCCGCATTTGCGGCAGTTTTTTTACGATTGGTACAAAACCGAACTGCAACAGTATAATTTTAACTTTGCCGAGATATCTGGAAGCTACGAAATGCGTTTAAATAATGCGCTTACAGCCATTAAAAAGCTAACATCTGAAATAGAAAAACCATGACCCATTATCTGGAAAATGAAACTTGCCGGGTAGGCGTAAAAGAAAGCGGAGCCGAATTAGGCAGTTTTAAACTGAAAGCCGATAATCTGGAATATATTTGGCAGGCCGACCCGCAAGTATGGCCGCGCCACGCGCCGGTTTTATTCCCAATAGTGGGTAAAGTGCCCGACGGGAAATATAGTTACCAAGGCAAGAGCTACGAAATGCCCCAGCACGGCTTTGCCCGCGATCTGGATTTTACGCTAGTAAGCCAAAGTATTAACGAGTTGAGTTTTGAATTAACCGATTCGGACACTACGCTGGCTATTTACCCATTCCGGTTTAGGTTAATAATTAACTACCGTTTACAGGAAAACACGGTGGCTATCACTTACAACGTGCAGAATCCGGCTGATACCACTATGTACTTTTCGATTGGGGCACATCCTGGTTTTAATTGCCCGTTGTTACCCGGCGAATCTTTTTCGGATTATTATTTGCAGTTCGAGCAGCCGGAAACGCAAGTACATTATTTATTAGAAGGAGGGTTACTTACGGGTAAAGCCGAACCTTTGCTGAAAAATGAAACTGAGCTGCCGCTCACGTACGACTTATTTTTAAAAGATGCCTTGGTTATAAAAAAGCTTTCTTCCGAAAAAATTTCTTTAAAAAATATTCAGCACAGCCTTGGCTTAACCTTCGAATTTAAAGATTATCCTTATTTTGGCATCTGGACCAAAGGCAGCGGCGCCGGTTTTATTTGCCTGGAACCCTGGCACGGTATAGCCAGCAGTGTCGGCGATTCCGGGGATTTAGTGCAGAAACCAGGCATAAAAGAATTAAAAGCCGGAGAACTATTTTCCTGCTCCTTTAACATCAGCATCTATTAATAATAAGCGCCCTTAGCTAGCAATTAAATAGCCAAGGGCGCTTATATTTTATTAACAGAATACTCCAAAATAGCTGGCAAACCGAATAAAAATAGGTATTATAATCTATGGAGGTTAACCTTTATAGAGATACTGCGATACAAATATTTTTTATTTAGAGAAAACCAAAATGCCGGTTTCATCTACGAAAACCCGCGTTGGTTTTTTATTATATTCCGGTTCAAAATCGTTAGTAGGCAAACTAATACCAGGAGGTAAATCTAAATCGGGTAAATCATAACCAATTGGCTCGCCGCCATCATCATCATTACCTTCCGAAGGCGGGTTATTAAGTTTTCTTTTTGGCATTACCATAAAGTAAGCCACAATTATTAAAACAGCGAAAGTGTAAAACAAGCTAATCATACGGCATCCGTTCCCAAATAATATAAAGTAAGTTTGTTCCTGATAATCAAGTAGATAATAAAATAGCCAGTTGGGTTTGACTATTATTCACTAACGAAAGGAACAGCAATAAGTTTATGTAATTTTGCAGTTAATTTAAATTTATTTGTAGATTTTTTTGCTGGCAATATTTAAAATTTAAGCTTAATAGTTTTTATAACCAGATAAGGCTATTACCTTTGCCCGCAGTTTAGGGGTGCCTTAATATAACGGGCTGAGATCATACCCATTGAACCTGATCCGGGTAATGCCGGCGAAGGGAAAACGGTTAATTCTAGTTTATTGCCTTTTTCAGAGGGCACTCCTGCGCTTTATTTTACTTATAAATTCTACAGCAGGATGAAAAAATTATTATGCTTTTGGCTTTTATGTTTAAGCCCGGTTTTTGTTTTTGCCCAGTATACCATAAGCGGCAGAATTACAGATGCCGAATCGCAAACGCCCTTAATAGGAGCTACTGTAGTGGCTGGCCGCACCGGTACAGTAAGCGATGCCCAAGGGTACTATACCCTTAATAATGTGGCTGCCGGCTCGCAGGTGTTAACGGTATCGTACGTAGGATATTTAACAAGCCGGCAAACTGTAATCTTAGCGCAGGATATTACGGCCAATATAGCTTTGCAGGCCAGCAACTACCGCACCGAAGAAGTAATTGTATCGGCTACGCGGGCCAATGAAAAAACCGGTACCACTTTTACCAACGTGAGCAAAGAGCAGATTCAGGCCCGTAATTTTGGTCAGGATTTACCTTACTTACTGGAGCAAACGCCTTCGGTAGTCGTAAATTCCGATGCGGGTGCCGGGGTTGGCTATACGGGTATTCGCATCCGGGGCTCCGATATAACCCGCATTAACGTAACGGTGAACGGTATTCCGATTAACGATGCCGAATCGCACGGGGCGTTTTTTGTGAACATGCCCGATTTAGCTTCTTCTATCCAGGATATTCAGGTGCAGCGCGGCGTAGGAACTTCTACCAACGGCGCCGCGGCTTTTGGGGCGAGTTTAAATATACGCACGCTGGGTTTTAACCAGGAAGCTTACGCCGAAGCCCTGAATACCTACGGTTCTTTTAATACTTGGCGGCACACCGTAAATTTCGGCACTGGTTTAATTAAAAATAAATTTACTTTCGATGGCCGCTTATCTAAAATTTCTTCGGATGGTTACATCGACCGGGCTTTTTCTAACCTGAAATCTTATTATTTTTCGGCGGGCTACTTGGGTAAAACTGGTTTGCTGCGTTTTGTTACTTTCTCGGGACAAGAGCAAACTTACCAGGCCTGGAACGGCGTACCCGAAGATAAGCTCGAAACCGACCGCACTTACAATTCACTTACTTACGAGAACGAAACTGATAATTACCAGCAAGACCATTATCAACTGCATTACTCCAAGAGCATAATTAAAGATTTAGAGTTGGGTGGAGCGTTTCACCTTACCCGTGGCCGCGGTTATTACGAGCAGTACCGAGAAGACCAAAGTTTGTCTAACTATAATATTCCGGCCGTGGTGTTGGGCGACACCACCATTGCCCGCACCGATCTGATTCGCCGGAAGTGGCTCGATAATTATTTTTACGGCGTAACCTATGCCCTGAATTACAGCCCCGAAAATAGCCGTTTATCTGCTACCCTGGGGGGCGCCTGGAACCAGTACGACGGCGACCATTTTGGCGAAGTAATCTGGGCCCGCTTTGCTTCCAACAGCAGCATCCGGCAGCGCTACTACGCAGGCAATGCCTTAAAAACCGACTTTAATATTTATGGCAAAGTAAATTACCAACTGAGCCAAAAGTTAGGTTTGTTCTTGGATTTGCAGTACCGCACCATTAATTACCAGATAGAAGGTACCGACGACAACCAGCGGGATGTAACGCAACAGGCCAAGTACAATTTCTTTAATCCCAAAGCCGGTATCACATATGCCTTGTCGGAGAACCAAACGCTGTATACCTCTTTTGCCGTGGGTAACCGTGAACCAGTACGCAGCGATTTTGTGGACCGCCAAGAAACCGGTGCCCCGCTGCCCGAAAATTTGCGCAACCTGGAAGTAGGCTACCGCTTACGTAGTGCTAATCCGCAGCAAACCAATCACCGCCTCGGCTACACCTTAGATGCCAATTACTACTACATGGATTATAAAAACCAACTGGTTCTTACGGGGCAATTAAATGATGTGGGCTCGGCGTTGCGTACCAATATAAAAGACAGCTACCGCACCGGCGTAGAAATTGCGGGCGCACTTAATTTCCGGAATATAGCCGATCTTCGCAGCTCAATCGCCCTCAGCCGGAATAAAATCCGGAATTACTCCGAAACCGTGTACATCTACGATGCCGATTATAACCAGGAAGGTTCTGTTCTGACTGATTATGCCGAAACCGATATTTCTTTTTCGCCGAATTTTGTCTCGACGCACCAACTGGAGATACAGCCGCTACGGGGCTTAAAAGCAGCCCTCATTTATAAAACCGTGAGCAAACAATATTTAGATAATACTGCCAGCGAAAATCGCAAAATAAACCCTTACCAGGTAGCCGACCTGCGCTTGCGTTACTTGCTAAACCCGGGTTTTATGCGTGAACTGGAAGTTTCTTTCTTGCTGAATAACTTGTTTAATGCAAAATACGAAGCCAACGGCTATACCTTTAGCGAACAATATTCCGGCGACCCCACCCGCTACGACTACAATTATTATTTCCCGCAAGCCACCCGCAATTATTTGCTCACGCTGGGGCTGCGTTTTTGACCGCTGATTAATCTGATTAAATGATTGCCCTGATTTTTGAACGAGAGCTCCCCCGGGAGCTCTCGTTGTTTTTGCCCTAACTCTAAAACGAAAGATTATCACGCAATTATATCAGAATCAATCAGCGTAATCATTTAATCAGATTAATCAGCGGTTTTAGACAAAATATCCTGCCGGAGCTCTTTTTCATTAAAACTGACGAAAAGGGTATATTTAAACGTTTACTTTCTAAAAGGAGTAATAAATAATATAACACCAGCGCGGCCTTTATCTTCCGCGCAAATCCGCATTTTTATGGCAACAGATACTTCCGGCACCGTCGATTATTTTAATGTTGATGATTTATTAACCGAAGAGCATAAACTCATCCGGCAAACCATTCGCGATTTTGTTAGGCGGGAAATCTCGCCCAACATTGAGCGCTGGGCGCAGGAAGCGCATTTTCCGGAAGAAATTGTGCAGAAGTTTGGCGAAGTGGGCGCCTTTGGCCCTATCATACCCGAAGCATACGGTGGCGGTGGCCTCGATTATATATCTTACGGCATTATTATGCAGGAAATAGAGCGCGGCGATTCGGGTATGCGCTCTACGGCCTCGGTGCAAGGCTCACTGGTTATGTACCCTATTTATCAGTACGGTTCCGAAGAGCAGCGCCTTAAATATTTACCCAAACTAGCCAGCGGCGAAATGCTCGGTTGTTTTGGGCTAACCGAACCGGATTTTGGTTCTAACCCCAGCGGCATGCTCACCAATATTAAAGACTGTGGCGATTATTATTTGTTGAACGGTTCTAAAATGTGGATTTCGAATGCCCCCGCCTGTGACATAGCCGTAGTTTGGGCCAAGAATGAAGCCGGCCGCATAAAAGGTTTAATTGTGGAGCGGGGCATGGCCGGTTTTAGTACGCCCGAAATTCATAACAAGTGGAGCTTACGGGCCAGCAGCACCGGCGAACTGGTTTTTGAAGACGTGAGAGTACCCAAAGCAAACTTGCTACCCAATATCGAAGGTCTGCGAGGGCCGCTGGGTTGCCTCGATTCGGCGCGGTACGGTATTGCCTGGGGAGCGTTGGGAGCCGCCATTGATTGCTACGAATCGGCTAGGCAATATGCTTTGCAACGCATTCAGTTCGATAAACCCATTGCATCTTTTCAGTTAATTCAGAAAAAACTCGCGGAAATGCTCACCGAAATTACCAAAGCCCAATTAATGGTTTGGCGGTTAGGAGTACTTAAAAATGAAGGCAAAGCGACTACCCAGCAAATATCAATGGCCAAACGCAACAGCGTAGAAATAGCTTTAAACATTGCCCGCGAAGCCCGCCAGATTCACTGCGGCATGGGCATCACCGGCGAATATTCTATTATGCGCCACATGATGAACCTGGAATCGGTTGTAACTTACGAAGGCACCCACGATATTCACTTGCTTATTACCGGCGCTGATATTACGGGCATTCAGGCTTTTAAGTAGCATAGTGATTTGTAATTAGCGGTAATTTAATTCCTAATTTAGCTTTTCCCCCTACAGTACTAAACAAGTAAAGCAGGTATTTAGGATGACTATAGAAACCTTTTATCCGCAGCATGAACGTCTAAAGTCTTATATTGCTTACTATTATTTCATCAAAACCGACTCACCGGATTTTAAAACAGCCTGGTATTCTTTTCCACACGTTTATAATGCCGTAAGTATTTATAAGCAAGTTGGTTGTGAGGTGCAAAAAGGAATGGTTCATATTATCGAAAGTAAAGAGGAACCCTATGTAACCATGGTACAGGCAAAATGCCAGGAACCCTTGTTGGTACAAATGCAAGGCCGCATCCAGCGCGTTAGTATTATTTTTAAACCGCTTGGATTGAATAGTTTTATCCGGCAACCCTTAAGCCAGGTCGTTAATGAAATATCCCAAAGACTCACTGCCTGGGAAAATATTAAATCTTATCCTGGTTTCTTAGAACATTTATTTGAACCCGTTAATAGCAACGAGCAGCGTATTACGTTACTAGAAAATTTCCTGCTAAGCCAGCATCAGCCTTTTTATCAGATGAAATTAACGCGGGCGCTGGAGTTACTGTCGGATTTTGAAAAAGATTATTCGGTAGAAGTTATTGCCGATCAATTAGAAATATCAGCTCGTACGTTTAATCGGTTATTTAGCCTGCACCTCGGCATTTCGCCAATTGGTTATAAACGCATTGCTCGTTTCCGCCATTCCCTTAATAATAAGCTGTTTAGTCAGCAATTTAAAAGACTCACCGAAATTGGTTACGAAAGTAATTTTTACGATCAGTCTTATTTCATTAAGATGTACAACAAGTTAACCGGCTCTAATCCCTCTGTTTTTTTTAATTCTGTTCAAAAGTTGGCTGATAACAACCTTATTCTAAAATTTATTAAAGAATAATATTTCTGGCCGAAATATACAATTTCATCTCTTTTAGGATTTCTTTATTTGCAGCAGATTCTCTTAAATCCGTTAATCTTAACCTGCCTTCAAATGAAATCATCTAAAACATTTATTTATAGAGCTTATTTAGTTTTAGCTGAATTTGTTAACAATATGAAAGCTAAAAACAATATGGAAAGAACATTCTTACTTCTATCAATATTTCTCATTGGAGGTACAAGTTCTTGTATTTCACAACTGAAAAAAGGAAAGTCCCCTGATATAAAACAAGAATCGTTTTGGAATTTGGATAAGGCTAAAAAACAAGCGGAGGATTTTAACTCATCCGATAAATGGAATGTTAAAACCTTAAAAATGGAAGTCGAAAATTTAGACAAATATCCACCTTCTGATTTTCCTCTTTACCCTTCACCTTTTCCAACACCAGAATATGTATCGCCCGGCAATGGTAATGGATCGATAGAAACTGAAATTGGTGGAAAAAAAATAATAGGGCAAAATATTATAATCGGCAACGGCGAACATAGCACGCACTTGTTTAAAAACCCTGCTGACAAAAATGTGAGCTATTTTACAATTTTAACCATTGCGGATGGGGAAAAAACCAAAAATCCTGTTTTAGCATCTTCAAGAAATCATCCGCATTATCTTTCGCAAGGAAGTTTAAATACATCAACTAAAAGTCGGGTTGATTGGGTTGCCGTTCAGTTAGCCGACAAAAACGCTTACGCGATAATTAATTCCAGGCTTTTTGATTTGAGAGTTGGCCGGATTATTTTAGTGGCACCACAAAAAGATGGTTCTATCCGATTTTATCAAACTGATGCAAAACCAATGAATTCGACAGAACTAAATAAATACATAGAAAATCTAAAATCGGGTAAAGCAGCAATTAGTTTTTTTGCTGAGCAAGGAAATATTTGAAAAAGATATTGTTTGTAATAATATATAAGTAATTAGGTGGTTTAAGGAAATACATTAAAAATTTAAAAAGAATGAAAAAGCTATTTTATGTTTTGTGATTTTGATTTTCATTGCCGGTAATAATACATCAAGAGCGGCTTTTGCGAAAGTTCTAGTAGAAACAGATTTGCTAAAATAATTAGTTAATAAACTTACAAATATTAATTTATTTTAGTATTTCATAATTTTATATTCAAAAATTTACTAATTTCTTAGCTAAGATTGTTATCTTTATGCTAGAAATTAAAATCAATTGCCACCATAATTTATGCGCGAAGAATATCTAAGTGGTTCTAACGATCAAATGTCGCCGGCCGAAAAGGAAATAGACAAGGCCCTGCGCCCTCTCAGTTTCCGGGATTTTACCGGCCAGGAGAAAATCGTAGAGAACCTTAAAATATTTGTGCAGGCAGCCCGGCGGCGCGGCGAAGCCCTGGACCACGTGTTGCTGCACGGCCCGCCGGGCTTGGGCAAAACCACGCTTTCTCATATTATTGCCTCGGAACTGGATGCGAATATAAAAATGACTTCCGGCCCGGTATTAGATAAACCCAGCGATTTAGCGGGCTTACTCACCAACCTGGAGCAGAACGATGTTTTGTTTATCGATGAGATTCACCGGCTGAACCCGATTGTGGAGGAATATTTGTATTCCGCGATGGAGGATTATAAAATCGATATCATGCTCGATTCCGGTCCAAATGCCCGGACGGTACAAATTAGCCTGAATCCTTTTACTTTAATTGGCGCTACTACGCGCTCCGGATTATTAACTTCGCCGTTGCGGGCTCGTTTTGGGATTAACTCCCGCCTCGAGTATTACGATTCTGCTTTGTTAACCAGCATTGTAAAGCGTTCCGCCGATATTTTGGGTTCGCCTATTCACGAGGATGCTGCTTTTGAGATAGCCCGCCGGAGCCGCGGCACGCCTCGTATTGCGAATAATTTGCTGCGCCGTACCCGCGATTTTGCCCAGATTAAAGGCGATGGTACCATTACCGTAGCTATTACGCAATTTGCTCTAAATGCCTTGGATGTAGACCAGAATGGCTTGGACGAAATGGATAATAGGATCCTAAACACCATTATCGATAAATTTAAAGGTGGCCCGGTGGGTTTATCTACCATTGCTACA
>Ga0210040_10011125_pt1 | contig 10226 bp, 11 predicted proteins | sample CryGeyCG12114_NA_FD_185462 | JGI IMG/M metagenome (GOLD analysis project Ga0210040, IMG submission 185462) | Groundwater microbial communities from aquifer - Crystal Geyser CG19_WC_8/21/14_NA (SPAdes) (version 2) | ecosystem: Environmental > Aquatic > Deep subsurface > Groundwater | place: USA...
ACCCCCACCCGGAGGGGTGAGAACGCCTCACCCCCCTCTCCGGCGCCTCTCCCGGCACGTCGATACGAGGTCTGAGCCCGACTGCACCCCGCAGCGGGCCGGCCATCGAGTCGACGAGACCGCCGGGAGACGCCGCAGTGCCCGCACCACGCACGCCCGTCCGCCCCGCGACCCGTCCCGTCATCGACTCCCGCGAGGCCCAGGCCCTGCGCGAGGCCATGGCCCTGCGGCAGCTCGCCGCCGCCCGGCCCGACCTCACCCCCGCCCAGCTCGCCGCCGCGCGGGCCGCCCTGGCCGCCAAGGCCGGCGCGCGTCCCGCCGCGACCCGCAGCGGAGCCGAGCGCGCCACCGCCAGGCGCCCGGCGGCTCCGCGGCCCACCGCGAAGCGCCCCGCCACGCAGCGGTCCACCGCCCGTACCGGCGACACCCCCACCGAGCGCACCGGCTCGCGCTGGTCCTCCCGCCTGGGCGTCGTCGCGCTCGGCACCCTGCTGGTCCCGGCCCTCATCACCGTCGTGCTGCCCGGCGCGACCACCCCCTCGGGCGGGCCGCTGGACGTCACCGCCCTGGCCCTCACCGCCCGCAGCTCGCTGCTCGAGGCGGCCGACGGCTACCGCGCCCTCGAGCAGACCGCCGCGCACCGCCGCGACCAGCTGACCGAGGCGCGCGCCGCCGAGCAGGCCGCCCGCGACGCCGTCGTCAGCATCCAGCAGGTGGTCGGCTCCGGCGCCGCCGACCTCTACCGCGCCACGCCGACCGCCCGCTACCCCGTGCCCACCCTGGACGCCCCCGGCGCCGGCGCGCTGGCGCAGGAACTCGCCGAGGACGCCGGCCAGGCGCTCGAGGCGACCGTGGTGCGTGCCGAGCGCACGGCCGCCACCCTCGCCGACGCCGAGGCCCGCGTCGACCGGGCCGAGGCCGTCGCGGCCGATGCCGAGGACGAGCTGGCCGCGGCGCTCGGGCGGATGCGCGCCGAGGTCGACGAGCTGAGCACCGAGGTGACCGGCCGGCTGGCCGGCATGGGGACGATCCCGGCCGCGGGGCAGCAGCAGGAGCGCAACCAGCGGGCCGTCGCGCGCTGGCAGGGCTACCTGGCCCAGCTGACCGGTGCCGGCATCGAGCTGCCGGCCGCCGCCGACCTCACCGACCCCGCCGACCTGCCCGATGGGCTCTCCCCCGCGCTGGACGCCGACGGCCGTCCCGTACCCGGTGTGGCGTGGGCGGTGTCCGGCAACAGCCCGGTGACGGTGCTGCCCTCGGAGACCGTCGCCGCGGTCAGCAACGCGCTGTCACAGCTCGGCAAGCCCTACGTCGCCGGCTCTGCCGGCCCCGAGACCTACGACTGCGGCGGCTTCACCGCTGCGTCCTGGCTGCTCGGCGGCTACGCGCTGCCCGCCACCCCCCAGCAGCAGTGGGCCGGCGGTGCCGCGGTGCCACTGGACGGCCTGCAGACCGGTGACCTCGTCTTCTCCCCCGGTGGCCAGGACGTCGGTTTCTACCTCGGCGACGGCGACGTCCTCGGCGCCTCGGCGGCGACCTACCAGGTGGGCATCCGGTCCGTTGCCGCCGGTTCGACCGCCGTCCGCGTGCCCGTGGCTGCGACCGGCACCCCGAACGCGGCGCTGCCCGCCGGTGGTCCGACCGGCCCGTGCGGAGCGGCGCTGGCAGCGCCGGGCGGCAACAGCCCGCGGTGGGGCGGCTGGGACAACGGCGAGATCCCGACCGGGGCGCTGTGCCGGCTGGGCGTGCACCGGCACGCCCTGCGCTGCGACGCCGCGGCCGGCTACGCCGCCATGGGCGAGGCCTACGAGGCCGAGTTCGGCACCGGGCTGTGCATCACCGACTCGTACCGCTCGCTGGCCAGCCAGGTCGAGGCGTTCTCCCGCAAGCCCGCGCTGGCCGCGGTGCCCGGTACCTCCAACCACGGGTGGGCCCTCGCGGTCGACCTGTGCGGGGGGATCCACCGGAGCGGGTCCGAGCAGTGGCGCTGGATGACAGCCAACGCCGGCCGCTTCGGGTTCGTCCAGCCGGACTGGGCAGCCCCCGGTGGCGAGAAGCCCGAGCCGTGGCACTGGGAGTTCGGCTACATCTCCTGATCTCAGGTCAAGGTGTCGGGCATGACCGCCCACACGACCTTCTGGTCGTCCTGGGTGAACCATCCGCAGTCCAGGGCGAAGTCCGCGATCATGCCCAGGCCCATGCCGCCGTCGCTCGGATCGCGAGTGGAGGTCGGGCGAGGCGGGTTCTCGGCTGCCCGATCGCCGACCTGGAGCAGCACGCCGCCTTCGCTGGCGCACACCTGGACATCGACCGGTGCCCGCCCGTGCCGCAGCGCGTTCGACATCAGCTCGTCGAGGGCCAGCACGGACTCCTCGATGCGGTTCTCGCGCAGCCGGAGTGATGCGTCGGCCACCGAGGTGATCCACGTCAGGAACTCCCGCCGGACCCGCGACAGTTCCCGCAGATGCTGGGGTGACCACGACCTGCAGTTCGATCCATGCGGGGGCCGGCCCTGGATCCATGGCAGGGCCTGACTGCGGGCCATGCGGCGGCGCCTCTCGTCGATCACGGGCGCCAACTGACGCTTCGCACGCGGCCTGCCCGAAAGATGCAAAAGCAACACATCCGCGCCGTGCGGCTATGGCCCGCGGACGTCGAGGCAGCGCTGCTGGACCTGGCGGAGCGGGGCCGATCAGAGCCAGGGCAGGGTGGTCAGCCGTGCCCAGGGCAGGGTCACGCTGGCCTCGGAGGTCTCCCCCGCCAACCGTGCCGCGACGCTGCGAGCCGCGCAGGCGACCGGCCGCTGCGGGGTGACCACGACGTGGACGTCGTCGACCGGCAGGCCGGCATCCGCGACGCGGGCGAGCATCCGCCCGGGCGCAGCCAGCGCGGTGGTGGCCAGGACAGGCAGCAGGGGGTGCGACCACAGGGCCACCGGTCCCTCGACGCGCAGGGTGAGCTCCACCTGGCCGGCCCGGGCGGTGGCGGTCGAGCGGACCTCGTCCAGCCGTCCGGCCGCGGTGCCGGGCAGCGGCGTCCAGGAGGGCGTGAATTCGCCGCGGCGGACGACGACGCGCCACCCGACGGCGGAGCGGGCGGGGTCGGCCCAGTCGAGCACGGCGATCCCGTCGGCGGCCGCGGCCGCATCGGTCACGGGGCGGTGGGCGACCCACGAGCGCAGGGCCGCGGTCATCGCCTCGGGGGTCGGTGCGACGCCGGCCCCGGTCATGTCGTCGGCCAGCTCGGCGAGGTCCGCGCGCACGCTGCGCTCGTCCTCCTCCACGAGCAGGACCGAGCCCGCGCCGCTGCGCCGGACCAGCTCGACGCGCAGCCGGGGGCCGGCCAGCGCGGGCAGCACCACCTCGGCCACCTCGAGCAGGTCGGCGACGTCGATCCGGGTCGGGCGCAGGCGCTGCATCAGGCCGGCCGAACCGCGGCGTCCGAAGGCCGTCACGCCCCGACCCCGCCCAGCCGGCCGCGCAGGTCGTCCGGCAGGGGGCAGAGCACGAGGACGGCGGTCAGCTCGGCGGCGCTGAGGCGCACCGGAAGCACGTCGGCGTCCCAGCCGGTCGCCAGGCGCACCCGGGCGGCGGAGGCGGGCCAGACGGCGTCCCGGGCGGCCGCGACGTGCAGCTCGGTGAGCACGTCCTGCAGGTGGATGTGCGCGACCGGGTGCACGGCCGGGTCACCGAGGGCGGACCGCACGGCGGCGGCCAGCTGGAGGCGCTGGGTCGAGGCGAGCCAGTGCGGGACCAGGACCTCCGAGCCGGTGCCGCTGCTGGGCAGGACGCTCATCGGACGCCGTCCCGGGCGGACCGCCCGGCCCCCGTCGCCCACAGCACCGCACCTGCGGTGCGGCGGGTCCGGGGGCTGAGTGTCACGTCCTGGATATCGGCAGCACCGGGCCCGGATCGACCCGATTCACGACGACGAATTGACCCGATCGCCACCCCGGGGTTGCGATCCCCCCGTCGGCCGGGCGATTGCCGGGCCGTTGCCCGTGCGTTGCCGGCTTGCCGGCCCCGGCAGGGCGTCGGCGGCGACCGACGTCGTCCTCACCACCTGGGAGCAGGGCTCCGATGGCCACCGTGGCCCCTGTGGACATCGGTCCGGGCGCTGGCGCGGACCCGGCACGCTCTGGACGTGCTCACCCGACACCTGACCGGCGTCTTCATCGGTAGTCACGCGATCTCCGAAGGAGTGCTCACCCGCAAGCAGCTCCGCGAACGGGGGTTCAGACGCGTGGTGCACGGCGTGTACGCCGATCCCGGTCTTCCGCTGGACCACCAGCTGCGATGCCGCGCCGTGGCCTTGCTCCTCCCCCGTGGCACCGCTGTGGGCGGGCACTCAGCAGCCGCCTGGCACGGGGCGCCCTTCGCCGGGCCGCACGACCCCGTGACGGTCCTCCGGCCGGCGACCGTGGAGTGGAAGGGACCGCGGGAAGCCAAGGTCCACCGGACCGACATCGACCACGCCGACGTCGAGGACAGGGACGGCGTCCCGGTCACCTCGGCCCTCAGGACCGCCTGGGACGTCGCCGCCCTCGAAACGCTCGGCACCGCCGTCGCCGCCCTCGACGCCATGGTGCGGACGGGAGCCGTCACGATGGGCGAACTGCGCACGATGGCAGCCGCGGGAACCGGCCGCCGGGGCGTCACGCGGGTCAGGCGCGCGGTGCCACTGGTCGATCCACGCGCGGAGTCGCCTCCCGAGTCACGCGTGCGCGTGGCCTGCGTCCTTGCCGGCCTCTCGCCGGTCCCCCAGTACGAGGTGTGGCTCGCCGGGGAGTTCGTGGGGCGGGTGGACCTGGCTTTCCCGGAGGCGCGCCTCGCCGTCGAGTACGAGGGTGCTCACCACTTCGAGGGCCTGCAGATCGCCCGCGACGACGCGCGCATCGAGCGGCTCGCCGCCGCCGGATGGCGCGTCATCCGGCTGAGCGCCGTCGACCTGCACGATCTCGAGGGCACCATCAGGCGCATCCGCGCTGAACTCGCCCAGCCCCGCTAGGGCCAAGATGGCCAGGATGGCCAAGGTGGCCCCCGCCAGGGCTAGGGCCAAGATGGCCATGGTGGCCCCGGGAGGGCGTCAGTCGGCGAGTTCCGCGAGCCGGTCCTTGAGCGCCTTCTCCACGCGGTCGGCGTACACGTTCATGTTCCGCACCGACGTGTTGAGGTCCGAGGACAGCTGCGTCTTGGTCTGCCCGCCCCAGGTGGTCAGGTACCAGGTGGCCCAGCCGAGCACGTTGGGCTGGCCGGCCCGCTGGTCGGGGCGCGCGTCCGGGTCCGGCGCGCAGGCCGCGGTCAGGGCGTGCGAGAGCAGCGTCTGCTCCGCCTCGCCCATGATCTCGTCGGGCGCCTCGCCGGAGTCGGGCAGCAGGATCTCGGTACCGTCCGGGCCGCCGTCGAGGGACTGCAGGTTGCGCAGCCCGTTCAGCGTCGCGACCGTCTGCGAGTTGCGCCGCAGCGTGGCCACGCTCTGCCCCATGTAGGCGGCGAGCTCCTTCTCGCTGGGCCGGCGCTGGTGCTCGGAGATGAAGGTGGCGATCGCCTTCTGCTGCTTGTGCTCGGTGTCCGCGGCGGTGCGCCCGTGCGCGTTGCGGCCCAGGTCGTGCACCCACTTGGACAGCTGCGTGGCCAGGAAGGCGCCGAAGGGCACCGACTTGGTCTCGTCGAACTGGCCGACGGCCTTGAGCACCCACTCGTACACCTGCTGGCCGAGGTCGTCGGGGTCGGGCAGGTGCAGGCGGATCGTGCTCATGTTCCGCTGCAGGCGCTTGAGGCTGACCGGGCCGTAGTGCCGGCAGAGGTCGGCCAGGAAGTCCGGCGGGAGGTCCTTCGGGGCGCGGCGGCGGACGTCGGTCTCGGCCCGGAGGCCGACCGTGGTGCAGCCTCGCCCCGCGCACCAGGCGCGCACCCAGTCGGCCAGCACCGACGCCGAGCCGCGGGCGCCGTCCACCCGGTAGAGCCCGTCGCCCTGGTCGTAGCTGACGGTCACGCCATCGGGCAGCTCGGCGCGGAACTCGCCGAGGGGCAGCTCGCGGTCGACGCGGAAGTGCACCCGGTCGCGGGCGGTGATGGGCGCGAGTGCCCAGCCCTCGACCTCGGGGAGGCCGCCGAAGACGAGCGGCTGCCGGGCGCGGGCGCGGGGATCGAGGGTGGACGGGGCGAAAACGGGGATGTCGGACACCGGAACTCCTGGCACTACGGGGAAGGACAGACCTCAGGGGTTGGAGGCCTGCGAAGCAGCTCGGAGGCGCCGTCAGGCCGGGATGCGCTCCCCCGGGCCCGCGGCGCGCGGGCTCGGGATGGGCGAGCCGGAGGAGGACACCGGCAGCGACTCGACGGCGTCGGCGGCGGTGACGCCGGAGGCCGCGCGCTCGATGAGCACCGCGGCGGCGGCGCGCTCGGCACCACTCGGCTCGGCGACGTACACCGGCATGTGGTCGTAGAGCGAGGTGAAGACCTCGCTCACGAAGGCGTAGGCAGCCTGCGCCTGCGGCGAGAACTTGGCGACGCCGGTGCGCGGACCGAGGTCCACGCCGACCGTCACCCGGACGACGCGGTCGTCCTTGCTCAGGCCCGAGACCGCGAACGCCACCTCGTCGTGCTCGGCGGCCAGCGCCGCGAGCGCCGCGAGGCACTTACGCGTCGCACCGCGCCGTGGGCGCAGCTGGACGTGGACGACCACGGAGTCGTGCTCTCCGCCATGGTCGATGCTGCTGTGCGCGTTGGATGCACTGTGTTGCATGGTGATCGCCCCCTGTCACTCGCTTGGGGAGAAATCTGCCTCATCCCCTCGGCAACCGAGGGCACAACACTCGCCGTGTTCTACGCACGTCTCCCGCAACACTTCGGCAGAAGTTGCCCGTGTCGCAGGACGCCGAACGGTCGAGGGGCGGCACTTGTCGACGTCTGCCGAACACCGCCCCTCGACACCGGCGGGTCAGGCCTGCGCGTCCTGCACCTGGTCGGCCGCCGGCTCGGCGGTGACCGGCGCGAACGCCGCGAGTGCACCGAGGCTGTCGGCGGTCACCTGCGCCGCGAGGGCGTTGGCCTCCGCGATCTGCCGGTAGACCTCCTCGCGGTGGATGGTGACCTCGCGGGGGGCCTTGAAGCCGAGCCGGACCGTGCCGCCGCGCACCTCGACGACGTGGACCTCGATGTCGTCGCCGATGCGGATGGTCTCGCCGACGCTGCGCGTGAGTGTGAGCATGTGCACCCCTCCATGGGTTGGATGTTGCCGTCCGTGGCGTGCCCGTCCAGCGGGCACAGGAAGAGCCCGTCGAACGCGGCTCGGGGAAGTTATCGGCGCAGGCGCCGCCGAAGGGGAAGGTCCGGGTCAGATTGGATCACCTGGCGGGCGCAGTGCGTCGAGGGGGCGACGACCACCGGCGCCCGCAGGTTGGCCGTGGCCTCGGTCGGATCCCCGCCGGGGACGCTGACCAGGCAGAGGACCTGCGCCTGGTCGACGTCGTCCAGGCCGAGCTCCGAGCGGACGACCAGGGGCACCACCGGTCGGTAGTCCGGGAAGAAGTCCCGGGCCGACACCGTCAGGAACCGTGGACCGTCGGGGGCGACCGACTGCAGCCAGAACAGCAGGCCGGCGGTGTCGCCGGGTACCAGGACGTAGTCCCGATGACCCGGGAAGCCAGGGAGCGGCTCGGCGAAGTACAGCACCCGGACCGACGGCGGAGCCGACGGTGCCGTCGTCCCGGGCGCGGCGGCCGGGGCGGTCAGGGCAGCCATCAGCGCAGGTAGTCCATCAGCGTGGGGCTGATGGACTTGGCCGTGGCCGACAACGCCGCCTCGTACCCGGTCTGCTGCATCTGCAGCCGCATCATCATGTTCGGCAGGTCGATGTCCTCGACCTGGCTCAGGCCCTTCTCCAGGGCGATGCCCTGACCCATGTTGATGTCGGCCTCACGGTCCATGCGGGCAGACCGGGCGCCGACGTCGGCGACCGCCGACTTCATCTTGTTCATGACGACGTCGAGATCGGCGAGGTCCTGCTCGAGCCCCGCAGGGTCGGCCGTCAGGTTCGTGGTGATCCGGGAGACGAGCGAGAAGAGGTCGGTCCCTGCCGCCTCGAAGGCCTCGGGGCCGCTGATGTCCACCCGCACGGAATCCGTGCCCGACACCCGGCGGAGCATCTCGGTGCCGGCGCCGGCCTGGCCGACGTATGCGCCGGTGACGGTGTCGTAGGCCTTCGGCCCCGCGGTGATCCCGCCGAACATCGGCCGGCCGGCGACGGTGGTGTTCGCCATGCCCAGCAGGCTCTCCCGCAGGGTGCTGGTCTCGGCAGCGAGCGCCTGGCGGGCGGTGTCCGACATGGCGCCGGTGTTGGAACCCTGCACCGTCAGGTCGCGGACCCGGCGGGCGACGTTGAGCATCTGCTGCAGGGTGGAGTCGGTCTGGTTCAGCCACGACTGACCGTCGGAGATGTTGCGCGCGTACTGGGCCGTCGCGTCCTGCTCCGCCCGCGTCTGCATGGCCCGGTTGGTCCCGGTCGGCGAGTCCGACGGGGCGGTGAGCATCCGCCCGGAGGTGAGCTGCTCCTGGAGCTTGCTGAAGGAGTCCAGGTTCCGGTTGAGGCCCTGGAGGCTGGTGAGCGTGACGGCGCGCTGGGTGATCCGCATCGAGATCAGCGCCCCACGACACCGGTGCGGTTGATGAGCACGTCGAGCGCCTCGTCGATCGCGGTGATCATCCGCCCGGCAGCCGCGTAGGCGTGCTGGTAGGACAGCATGTTGGTGAGCTCCTCGTCGAGGTTGACGCCCGCCACGGACTCGCGGGCGGCATCGACCGTGCTGGTGATGCTGCTCTGGATGGCGAAGTTGCGCTGGGACACCGCCGACTGGACGCCCAGCCCGACGATCATCTCGCGGTAGCCGTCGTCGATGCCGGCCGTCTTCGCCAGCTGCGCGATCCGGTCGGCGTTCGTGCGGTCCAGGTTGGCCGCACCTGCCACGCCCGAGGCCGCGATGCGATCGGTGTTCGTGATCAGCACCGTGATGTTGGCCGCCGTGACCGGGCCGCCGTCCGAGCTGCCGAACACCGGCCCGCCGGCTGCGCCGGTGCGGTCGAAGCCCTCCGCGTGCGCCGTGTTGAGGACCGTCGCCAGGTTCGAGGCGATCTCGTCCAGCTGGGTGCGATAGCCCGGGATGACGGTGTTCATCGCGGTGAGCTGGCCTCCCGCCGTGCCTCCGACGCGCACGTTCAGGTTCCCGACGGCGGTGACGACCCGCATCGGGTCACTGCCGGTCCCGTCGGGGTCCGACGTGCCGGCGAGCGCGAGCTTCGCCGCCGACCCGCCCGACACCAGGGTGATCCCGCCGACGATGACGTCGAGCAGCCCGTCCTTGCCATGACGCACCGTGGCGCCCATCTGGTCGGCCAGCTTCATGACCAGGACGTCGCGCTGGTCGGCCAGGTCGTTGGCAGGCAGGTTGCCCTGCGTCGCGCGCTGGATCGCCACGTTGAGCACGGCGATGTTGTCCGCGGCGGCGTTCACGTCGTCGACCAGGACCGCGAGGTTCTCCCGGGTCTGCGTCCACTGCCCGCCGAGCTGCTCCTGGCTGAAGTGCAGTCCGCCGGCCAGCGTCTCCAGGCGCTTGAGCACCTGGCCGCGCGCGGCGGGGTCTGCGGGGTTGTTCGCGACGTCCTGCCAGCCGCTCCACACCTCGGACAGCATCTTCTGGACGCCGGTGGACCCGGGCTCGCGGAACGCCTGCTCGACCAGCTCGTAGGACTCGCTCTCGGCGGTCGCCTGGGTGAGGTTCGCGTGCTCGGTGTGCCCGCGGCCCTCGAGGAAGATGTCCCGGATGCGCAGCACGTCGTCGGCGCTGACACCCTGGCCGATGCCGGTGGTGGTCGAGAAGAACGCCGGCACGGCGCTGCCGCCGATGGCCGCGAGGTCCACCCGCTGGCGGGAGTAGCCCTCGGTGTTGACGTTGGCGATGTTCTGGCCGGTGACGTCGAGGCCGCGCCGGTTCGCCCACAGCGCGGTCGTGGCGGCGTTCAGCCCGGAGAACGTGCTCACATCGCACCGTCCAGGGTCACGGCGCGGTGGCTGGCACCGGAGTGGCGGCCGGTGGCCCCGTAGGTGCCCGCCGAGGGCGTGCGCACCTGGAGCAGGGCGTCGCCGATGGCGGCCAGCCCACCCGTGATGAGCTCCCGGTTGGCGTCGGAGAGGCTGCGCAGTTCGGTGACCAGCACCAGCAGCGCCTC
>Ga0210040_10011126_pt1 | contig 10226 bp, 9 predicted proteins | sample CryGeyCG12114_NA_FD_185462 | JGI IMG/M metagenome (GOLD analysis project Ga0210040, IMG submission 185462) | Groundwater microbial communities from aquifer - Crystal Geyser CG19_WC_8/21/14_NA (SPAdes) (version 2) | ecosystem: Environmental > Aquatic > Deep subsurface > Groundwater | place: USA...
GAGATCTACGGCTATTTGACTACTCCGAAAATGTTGAAAGTCTGAAGTCAATCTGTTAATGTGTTTTAAACTTTTGCATTTCTTTCAACACCTGTATCGGGCTCAGCCAAGTTGTACCAGAAGTTTCTATAATTTTAAATGCTATGATAATGATAAGAAAGGAGTTAGTTTATGGAAAATAAAAAACTTGTAGATCTGAAAAAGTTGAAGTTAGAAAACTCAATTCACTATAAAATTGGGTATATGCTGGGAAAACTGAAATCAGTCAACAAACTTGTTCAAATTCAAAAACAGATATTCTACTAGTCTTCAAAATTTTCTTTACAAAAATAGGACGCAGATGACCACTAAAAACATTAAAATATGAAAAGATTTATGAAATATGAAGAAATATGAAGACTTTTTAATTTCAATCTTTAACTTTCCATTTCCTTTAGGTTAGGTAACGATCCTTTAGAACCTTCTGAAAAAAAGGGATTGACTTATGGATTTTAAATTCCTATGTTGACTGAAAGCTATAGTCTCCAGTTGCGAGACAGCATAATTTGTTTTATCAGTTTTTGCAAACAGTGATCTGCCGCCCCCTGATTTGTAATTAGGTAATGTAATGCATGTAATCGCTTGTTTTCTAGTTTGCAACTAGAGAACAAGCAATTACAATTAAAGGAGTAGTGAATGTCATCACTACTCCTTTCCTGAGTGAGAAGTGTGAAGTCCACATTTACTCGCCTAGCGTAATTCAAGTTTCCATGCAGCACCCATCCAAGCTTTGTCTCAGAAAGTACTAGGGCAGTTGGTGGACCCTCTATAACTTTGCGTGCTATTATCAAGTGGCAATTATCTTGTCCCAGCAGTATGGTAGGTCTTGCATTAGATAAAGCAGGAACATCGAAAGATGAGGCCTTGCATCGTTGTCAAGGAGATCACCGGTCATTCCACTTTTGTTATTTTCCTGAGGGGATGCAGTAATTTCAACATTTACTGCAGGGGTTTTGCCACCGACTAAGGATTGAGATCCACCTGAGTGCCGCGCTACCTTTTCCCGTTGTTGCTCATCAGACGAACAGGCCGGGGGATTCACGCCATCCACTCCACTGGGTAGAACTCCACCGTTTCTTAAAACGATGCCAGATTCTGCAATACGCTCCATGCTCACTGACCAAATTTCCAGAGTACTGACAATGTAAGTCCGAAGTATGTTCGTAAGGAATTTTCTTCAAAACACTTTTTGAGTCTTCCTTAGACCCTCTAGTATATGCACCTGAAATATTTCCATCCGATGCTCTTTCGTTTGTCAGCAACAATAGAATAAAAAATCCGGAAAAATTGGGCCCAAAATCGAAGTTCATTTTTCGATTTTTCATACGGAAAACAACATGTAAAAATTCAGTGAAGACAGGGTCCCCCCTTACTACTTTTTTTCTCCCATTTAACTCCATGTTAAATTTTTTTTACGAATTTTGTTATTGTGAAGTTCAACGACCGCATCGGATTACAATATTTTGTAGGCATATACTAGAAGGTATAAGGAAGACTTCAAGTCTGTTTTCAAGAAAATTGCTCGCGAACACATTTCGGACTTACATTGTGAGACGATCCGGTTCGATGGACCAAATATTGCTAATATAACAAATTGCAAATACAACTGCTGCGTTTAGGGCTACAGAGAATTATAATATTGCTGCTACAACTGCTGCGTTTAGGGCTATAGGGAATCTTCTTATTCCATTCATGCGCGTTACTAATTTAGTGACCAGGCATTTGGCTACCTTAAGAGAGTCATAGTAGACCACACCATGTAATTGAACAAAGACTGAGTTTTATTTAGACAAAAGGATTCGTACGTCTTAACAGTACGAGAGTTAAAGATAGAATGAATGAATTTGAAAGATTCACTAACTAGCTAACATTTGTTTCGTAACAGACTAACTAAACACACACATTGTTTCTACGGCACCCAGCAACAGATATGTTTACTCATTCTATAGTGCAGCAACAGAAATAGCAGTCTAACATGACTTATTTATAATTATCTGTAACTGTATTCACGCCATCACACTTTATGTAACAAATATTTTCCCATTCCTTCCATTTCATGGGTCCATTGTAAACTTGTGACAAATGATATCCTTGGCAAATCATTCGTTACCGAGATCAGCGGGATTTCAGACGAAATGAAAACATTTGTACGCCAGTTCCATATTACCCTGACAAGGTTTTAACCAAACATAAAAAACTTATGCACAGTTACTAAAGGGCGGATACTCAGCAATCGTGTTTCATGAGAATTCTAAAAAATTTCAATTTTGTCGAGATTCAATTTTACATTAACTTTTTCCACTTTTTAGCCCTGTAGAGGCCTTATGCACCCGTGCATATATTTTTTGGTGTGGACACGACAACTTTCGAAGACAATGATCGATTGACTTCAAATTTTCACACATTAAGATTACGCAAAAGTAGGAAAGGGGATTACAAATAGGCACAATACTCTTGTGTTAAATCAAATGGGCGCAATCCTACTCCATTTCACTCCCTTTGAGCTCATGCATTTGCCTTTGTCCATCGCTCTGTGCTTTGGTCCACAGGCTTAAATGCATATGCTGACAAGCAGAAATTGGATGACTTTGGCGTGCGGCCTGTGTGGATTGGTGAGAGAGGGGGGTACCTGCAAAAACCCAGATTTTGGTTTGGGTCATGGGGTATAGCAGGGGTTACCCTTGGGAAACTATGGGCAAAAGATTGGAAAAATAATAAGCGCTGAGCTAAAACTGTCACCCGCATAAAATACACACACAAATCACCAAATAAATAAACTTAACTGCAATTAAAAGATATGAAGGAGTAAACCTATTTTAATGAAAATTGGCAGACTCCTTTGCACAATATTGATAAACCATTACGCAAAATTTGGTGGTCCTAACTTTAAGATTGCGACTGTGAGTTGGATACAATAATTTTGAGAGTAATGTCTAAAAGGCATAGCTCTCCGCCCTAAAAACTGCTCACAGTGGCATATCAGAAGCAACAGATGTGTCCCATTATGTTGTGTCATATCACAAGAAACTTTTAAAGTAGCTTATTATTAATTTGGACAACAGCGCACTAACTATCATAATCCATTAAGCTATTTGAGATGAGTATACTGATTCCACAATGGATGTATCAGGGCACAACTATTATTCTATTATGGCTTTTTTTGAAATTCTAGGTGGACGAAACGGCATCAGTTTCTGAAGTAAACACAATTCATCATTCTCCGACTCGGACTACATTGACTAATGGATTTCTAGATTCTGTGCTCACAATGGTACTATATTTTGATTACAATTTCGTCTGAACAACAAAATAGTTTAGTCTATATGGTCTTCTATTCTACCAAAAGCATGCAAAACATTTGAAAAAAAGTATTTATAAAACTGAGACTGGTTGCAATAATGAAACGCTATTTACTCAAATAATGATAATTTATTATTACCGTTGATTTCAAGTATTTAAAATTTTGAAATTTGGAAGGAAATTTGGCAATCTGTCTGCAAACAATGCCATAAGCCATGCTTGTCTCATTTAGCATACACACAATATCAATTCGTCTAACTTTTCTAATACATAATACGTTTTATTAAGCGGAATGCTATATTAGAAAAAAATAGTTTCATTGTGTGCTTTTTTTTTGTAAGCAGAAACAGAGTGACTCAATTTCACTGGGGACGGCCAAATCTGCAGTCCAGATAAGAGAAAGTGAATGCGACACCGACACCCGATGTTTAATAGAACGGAGGTGCGCACCATCAGATTCCATTCAAGAGTCTTTCAACGAGGTTAGAGAAAGTAACTCTCATGGATTTCAAAGCATGTGTAACGAGACGGAACAATGTAAAAAAAATTATAAAGGTACGTAACGTAATAAACCATGTAGAAGATAAGATATCATGCTTGCGATTTGTTTGAAACACAATCATCAATAACTGGAAAATTCTCTACATGCATATTAACTATTAATGCATGGAGAGGAAAGGCTTTGGAATTTGAGTAATGGGATAACCTTAACAATTGAGTATTATGGAGGATAATAAAACAATAATTTCTATTTTCCATAAAACGTCAAATCCTGACTTCATTGATGTCTAAATGCAGTCTTTTAGATTTATTGACCAAAATGATAAATGACATATGGCTCTAAGTGCTTGCTATAATTGACAACAAAAGGATTTAGGGGGTTTCGTTAGAAGAAAGAATGTTTTATTGATGTTTGCTTCTGCATGTACTGCTCTCATCTTATGATAAATATCAAGTAGAAAGTAAACCCTGAACGGTGTATGTTTACAGAGAGAGAAAATACCCAAGTTTCCGACCGGGACGTTTGTGAAATAGAATCGGACGAGAACAGTTACTCAATTCAGGCAAGGCAGGGTGTAGAAAGGTAAAATTTCCAATATCGTTTTTGTTTTGGTTAGCTCAATGTCAGTTAAAAATGAAAGAACAAAAGTGAATAGTGGGATGGCTAAGTAGATTTCGGCTTGTTTGTATACAGTGTTTTTATGGAATTAAACAGTATTATTTTGAAAATTATTGATTGTAAAATAAATTTAATTTTTTAATTTTGCGTATTATCAGATTAAGAAACTTTAAGAACAATTGAAACTCAAAATGGTAGGTTCGTTCTGTAAACTCAAGTGGCAGTATTACTAAGGGCTACAACTGCAACTGTACATAGCTGAAAAAAAAAGCTGCCCTATGTTATTTGGCTAACCCCGATAAATTGTCGATTTGTTCTTAAAACTCATAAAAGTATGAGGCATGAGAGTATACTGCAACAAAAAATCCAATTCCCATTTTTTCAATTTTCAAAAAATTTATGACGGAGAAAGTTGATTTGCACTTTGCTGACAAAGAAATTAGAATTCCAAATATCCTATTATCTTTTATTTTGCAGCCTAGTGTATGTGGAAAGTGCTCTGAGCAAAACATTTAAGTCATTTAAGTGTGGCTAGAATATCTTCAAATTAAAATGCGAAATATCAAAAGCTTAAACTTATACTGACAATTGCATTTTTTATTGGATCTTGTAGTGAATCTCAGCAAAGTGTAAAAACAATTTTTTTCAATCCCAATCTCGATGGGGCAGGAGTGAATGACACAAACATCCCTGTAGAAGCAACTTTAAATGATGCTGACAATGGATTGGACATAGATTCCGGGATTTCCTTCAATGATGAAAGTGTTTCCACCGAAAATGGTAATTTTGACAACGGGTTCGCAACTGGGAATGTTTACAATGTTGATTGGGAAAGCTCGGATACTTCAAGCCTGCTTGGCGAGTATGCTGGTCATTTGCATGATTTTGATGAAAATGAATCCGAAGATTTTCCTTCAGCATTAGAGGGAAATGTTGACATGTCGGACTGGCCGTTGCGGATTATAAGTATGCTGATTGTAAGTCTATATATAGTCGCTTTGTTAGAGTTGACCATTCTCAAAGAGGACATGCATGTTTAATGAAAGCATTAAATATTTCTAACTGTTGGCGCTTTTTTTCTAGTACGGGCCTTTTTAGCCATTTGGGTCGATTCCATCATTGCCACTGAAAAATGTATTAAAGTGAAGCGACTTAAATTAAAATATGAACGATAGGCCAACCTTGTGTTTGCGTGTTTATTTTTGGTTTTGTGATGGATTGCAGTTTTTAGGGTGATGACATTTTTACATGCCAATGTCCAACGTGTAAAAAATGTCTAAATTATAGCAGAATTCATGCTACTCAAATCTGCTTTGTTAGTTCTAGGTGAAAGAGCCACCTGCGTAAAACTAGACTATGTCCATGCATTAGTGAACTCATGGAATGACAGAGATTGATGGATTTAAACATACGTTGCTTCAATCCGATTAACACGTCCACAAAGAGTGGGTAATGTGTGGTTTTCCTTTAAGTATCACCAAAAATTGTGTTCATTCACTTTATTCTTCAGCTTTCAATGCATACTATATTTATACACTCATCAAAAGCTAATGGCAAAAACAAAACGTCACGCAGTGTGAGCCAGGTGATCCCATTGATTTTCTATATCCATAATTCACGTCATTTCGATTGGAATGGAAATCTTCTTCTGGAAAGGAATTCTCTTAATGTTGAACAGCAACTGACATATTAAATAACAATGTATTTCTAGATTGCCAGGTGCTTTGAATTCCCCATGCAGACTCCTCTGTTGCTCTTAAAACATGAACTGTACTCGCTGTTTTGTATCTGCTTCAGTCAGTGTACTTGTGTGAAAAACCTTTCAAGTTTAACTGGCCATATATATATTACCCAACGTTTTCACTTGTGTGAAATTAAAAATAATTCATCCAAAATAATGACATCAATTTCCTCTCACAGTAAAACAAGATTAATATTTAAATAGCATCATTCGGTCCATGGTCCCTTTCACTTGTTAACAAAGAGCCTCTCCCTGTGTACTTAGTTAGTTAGTTAGTCTGAATAATGAATGGAAACAAGTTTACACGTAGACATGCAACTATCAACTATCATCACATCCATCTCATACGCTATCAGCTAATAGTTTACTATATAGTACAAACAAACAAAGCTAATACAAAACTTTACTGTGAATGGAACTAGAAAATGCAACAAGGAGAAATAGAAACAACATGCACTCACTAACTGTGCTAATGGCTAGGCTGAGAGCTAGCAACATGTACACTAATGTAGCATGCAAGAATAGTAAATTACTCTCTCTATCCTGAGAGCTGGAGCATCGGTCAGGTTTTTTTTTCATACAATTAGTAATAAAAGTTTGGATTTAAAGTATTCATAAACTTCTCCACTCATTATATAATCTTTTTGTATCAGAAATATATGGAACATTCTGCTCAGATTTTCTCGTTCACTATAACTGCTAAACTTTAGCTGTCTATCATCAAATTGAACTGGCATGGTTCATCGTTGGCTTAACTAATATCAAAAATCCTCACGTTTACTGTATAGCATTATGATAAAATTAGATCCGAAGGATAAACTTTTTCCCCATACACTAAGTGAGAGAGACGTGTATTTTTGGGAAAATATAAATTAAGTTATTACGACTGGAGAAAGGAGCAATGTGAGCATTTGACATGCCTTTCAATATGTCCATGAATGCATGCACGTGGCTGAGCCCTGCTGGATTTCCTGGTACTAGATGGGTATCTGTAATCGGCCGAGTTGCCTCGATCACTCTTATGAATCTGGCTCGAGTTTCCGTTTGGAATTGCCACTGGACGACTCTGATGACAAGCATCGCAATTTCGATTCGGATTTGGCTGCATGGATGAGCTGTTGGCCATACTTTGACTTGCACTGCTTGCTGCACATAAACATCCTCGTGGTTTCCATCTTACACGAAATTTGTAGGAAGGGCTGTTCAAAAAAACAATACAAGTTGGCAATAAAAATAGAAAAGGCTGGGGATCGCATGTTGCATGGGTGAATGAAAGACACAGACTACTATTGCGTACGTAACTTAACATTGACGTTGAATGTTATTAAGAGGTTTCGTAGTGAATTTTAGTAGTGTAAATCAAATAAAATAGGTTTAAACTGGATGTTTCCGAATAATATAAATTGAATAGGTGATATTGTCAATTTGATTAAGCCTGAAATTGCCAGTGAAGTTCAAAACGGATGAAGCATGCTCAACATGAGGATACAGTTTGAGAGACAACTTTCACTGCCTACGGATAATGGGATCAATTCAATTATGCACGATTGTATGGATCTTTAGCAACGTCTATATACTATTCTTCCACTATTCAGATGCAATTTTGAAGCTGATTACATTTACCCTCATTGCGTCGAGTCAAAGTATGCGTCAATTTAATTATCATATAATTAAGCTGAGCTGAAGTGACTAACGAAGTAACATCATTTCACGACCACTGTCTGTTTATTTTTTAAAAGCCCTACGGCCTTTGTGGATTTGCTAGTTTTGTTAAGGTGTAAAATTTTCATAAAAAGATTTTAAAGCTCCGCCCGTAGGAAAACGCACACAAAATTTTTCCTTCCAGTTTAAATCCAAACAGCATTAAATGATTCTTGGATTCGTTATTGAATTCAAACTAATGAACTTTTTTAGGAAACCTACAGTTAATTTCAAATTAAAATGGACTTGTACATTCACTATTGGGGTGGTCTTATTCAATTTGAAACAGACAGTAAATTACAAAGTGACTTCAAGCAATCATAATGTACCATAAATGTTTAAGCAAGACACAAATATAGCATAGGAAACAAAAAACAGCTAGAAATTGCTGAGAGAAACAAGTATCTACTGCACGTGCAGACAAAAAAATTTCCCATATAATTCAGCTATCTTTGATTAATGTACATACAAATATATACAAATTAAATCGATAAAAATGTTGTGACAGAAATTTATTCAATGATCATTTTCTCAATTTGTAAAAAAGTTTGTTTACATTTTGATGAAATCGAAACAAGCATTACCAGATTAGTCAGCTATCCCAGCAAAAAAAACTATACTTCCTTTTGTTCACGAAACGAACTGTAGCATACAACTTTGTGAGATAGGAAAATAATTGAATTTCGTCTTGCTGACAGTTACAGTGAAAACAAAGTCAGTTATTTTATGTGTGAGCTTATATGGAACGGTTTAGGTAATTCTTGGTGAAAGCTTTTCCCTTAAAAAGTGAAAAACAATAGGGAGAAAGTCAGCTTCTCAAGCTTTACATTTAATGCTCTGTTCAGTCAATTAAATAAAAAATTGTTTTTTCTTACGTTAGTGGCTTTCGAAGAAAAATATAGGTCATGTTTGTAGCAAATATAAAGTAAATAATTTCAATGTGTTGTGTGGTTCTGTGCTTTGCCATTTACTATTGTTAGAATTTTAATGTTTTCTATGGATAGCGAGCGTGAGAGAATCTCAGTTCTTCCAATGGCTTTGTTGGAAAAGAAATATTGTATGGCTGGGCTGGAGTTATCTCTCTCAACCAAAGCTTCACATGGTATCCCCTCATTACTTTTTGAAGCTATAGAGCTTCGATTAAAAAAGTTTCGCATCGGTCAAATTTGTGCACACGATCGCATGGGAACCACTTTCTGGACTACATTTCTTTATGCAATTTATGGTTTATTTTTTAAATATGAAAATCCATTCTTACTCGTGAATGCGTTCCAACCGAAAATTATTTTCAACAATGACCACCCTCGGAGGATCAGGGTTCGAACGTCCTCTAGCCTTGATATGGAAAAATCCATAGATCATTGGGTTCACACATGAATTTGTGCATGCAAAAATAAACAATAGTTTCTGAATCCTTTGATCCAGCTTGTGAGCAGAAGTTTCATCTATCCAATACCTGAAAGACAAAATATGTAGGTAAGCTTGAGTAATAAACATACATTTTTTAGCATTTGAATTCAGCCCATGAAATATCTTCAACCTCCACAACAATAAATTATATATCACTAGCCTCCCCGCATAGTTTTCTAGTTTATTTACGAAATATGGATCATATTTGCTTGCTTTAGTTTCCTTGTTTCTTCATGCTTTTATAGCTTGGGGACACGTTTATTACCTTTTGTCAGAGAAGTATGCATTTTATAATACCTATTGTATACATAGGCATTCCTGCACACAATGATTAATCGAACTGAACCCAATGGAAACAAAGGGTCTTTTGGCAATTTGGCAACGTAAGTTCCCATTGAGGTAAAATAAGTGGCTTGAGAAAACTATATTGTGTTCGCTGAACACCGCAAATGCTTTGTGTATAAACAGTTTGCAGCAGGAGATTTATGGCCTATTTGGAGGAAATAGTTTGTAGATGTTACAATGAAAATGTTGCTGTACATGTAGAAATTCTATGCCCATGTGAAGATGGTGAAATGTAAATTACATGGATCAGCAAAAATGACAGTCGAGAAATGAATCCTACGGAAATGAAAATGGAGAAATCGACGCATTAGTCGAAAATGAAATTTCCAGGAATTATAGATTATTTGCCGAGTATTAGTTACAACTAGCTGGGCCCACTGGCCTTTAGCCAGACTCGCTTTTACGAGCAAAATTTTCAATGATGCACAAATTTTTTGAGGTATATATGCCAAGTTTCTAGAATGTGATAAACGACTCTGTATTATTTTAATATTCGCCAATTTTGTTTATCACATTCTAGAAACTTGGCATACCTCAAAACATTTGTGCATCATTGAAAATTTTGCAGGT
>Ga0210040_10011127_pt1 | contig 10224 bp, 8 predicted proteins | sample CryGeyCG12114_NA_FD_185462 | JGI IMG/M metagenome (GOLD analysis project Ga0210040, IMG submission 185462) | Groundwater microbial communities from aquifer - Crystal Geyser CG19_WC_8/21/14_NA (SPAdes) (version 2) | ecosystem: Environmental > Aquatic > Deep subsurface > Groundwater | place: USA...
CATGCAGTGTGTACGAGGCAGAAACAAAGGTGAGCACAAAATCCAGAATCTGGTTTCGAAAATAAAATTTTGACAAGTATGGGCTGACCTGGTAAATGTGTTGATTGGTTACTATAGAAAGACCTTGCTCCATACTATGAAATGATTTTTCCAGCGAAAATCATTTGGAGAGGTGAGATACTCTCACGCTCGCCCATCCATAGAAAAATAGCCAACTTAACGGTCAGGGTCAATTAAATCGGTAATTGTAACCTGTAGGGCTTAGATCCCCAAGGTGAAAACACCTTGCGCACATTTGAGGATTATTTTAAGGCTATTCTGAAACAAATCAATATCGTAGTTTTATTTCGAATTGGTTGTTTTATGGTTTTCTAAAAACAACAATTAAAAAGGTAAATTCGTTGCGCGAAAATGCTTTCAAAAAGATTGATATCATTACTTCCGTCAGTTTTTCCTACACCTATTTTCTGAACTGACGCTTCTTTATTTCCAGGAATCCTACACACTTCACTTTTCCTTTCACCTGTAGTTAGTTCAGTTGGTAAGTTCCTCATGCCAGTGTAAGTAAGACTAGAATGAAATCATTTCCAAGACACTTTCCCTCCAACATATCTTATCTTTTTAGTGGCTTCAAAACTTGAGTTGTCTTTTCCCTCACTGAGTCGTAAAGTATTTCTATGTATGAACTGAACTGAACTTCATCCTTCATGTCTACCAAGTTAAAGAACAATTTGTGACGTCTTGTATAATATAAAAAGATGGCCTCACCTTCATGCCTAACGACTAGCTAGCACACATTCCAAATAGCTCATTTCCATGGGAGTAGTTTCACTTGCTGACGTCAAAGGTGTCTTAGCTACTACAGCTCAAATTTAGTTTCCTTGTTAACTAAACAGTCAAATATTTTTTGCATAAAGTACAAATCCTTGTCATTAGCAAGGTATATAGAATAGTTATTAGGTAAAATGCACAATAAAATGAGAACATGAAGCTTAAAAGCCGATGTAAAATCTTCACAGATTATTTCTCTCATTAAGTTAAAAGCAAAAGAAATGTCACAGATTCCCTCCACCGTCTTAATTTACAGAGTCTGTCTACAAGAGACTTGTGTAACTGGAAGCTGTTTATTTTTCACTCATTGCTTGCACGGCTTAAAAGTTCGTTTACATGCAGACTGCATTAGTGTACATTAATAATTGAGTTGATCATTAATTTTTTGCTGACAGAGTCTATCCAATTGACTCACTAAATGTGTGAAGCAAGAGCATGTCTGTGTTCGTGTGGTATCAATTTTAATCAAATGTGACAACTATTTTGCTATTCTATATACACACGCATATTTAAAAAAAAATTTATATCTCTCATAGGTCCTTTACATATTCTGCTTTTCGGGGCTTTTAGGGAGCAAAATCAAACCAAAGCAAATTATATTAGTCACAGTACAGCTGTTATGTTCGTCAATTGCATTTTTAGATTAGATTAAGATTATAATCGACTCATGGTATAATCTTTTAATACTACTATCGTATTTTGTAGCTAGTAATACTGAAAAAAAATTTTTGCTCAATTTTTGAAGGTCGTCCTCCTGGAGCGGGTCAATTCCTCAACAAGTTCACAATCCACAAGCATCCAGTCCATACCGTTCACATTGTGTGCGGGTCCAGTGGGCATGGGTGCATTCCCACCACCTCCAAGTGTTCTTCTCGCTCCTGCGAAACCGTACCGGGGTTCTCCCATAGGGACCATTTATGACCTTCGTATTTACGCATGTAAGCTTTTTCTCAAGCTCGCTGTTACCGTAAAAGTTGGATCAGCCCTTGTGTCTTTTACTGGAGCAGATTTGAGCACAGACCTCACTACTCTATCTGATTAGATTTGTAACCTGATATTAGTTCCATGAAAATGTGCCAAAACTATTCCTTTTTTTCTAAAGTAAATGTGATAGACATTGGATAATCTGATCCTCATCCACCCATTCATGCGTGATGATGAACTTTTGCTCTCATTATCTCAAGGTAGATCTCATCAGAAATGTGATCCCAAATTTGATTTCATCATTTTCGTTTCGTAATCAAATACGACTGTAGATCCCAAGTGAATGGCATCTCCTCACTCACAGTCCTCAGTATTGATCTTTCCTGAAAAATTACTCATTTGGTCTATTGCTCAATGGCAAGCATTAATATTATTAGATCAACTAACTAACTACGGAACTGTGTAAAATTAGTGTCCCAACAGCTGCTTATAAACTTTTAATATAAACTAAACTGGAATTTCATGGGTACCTGCTATTACATATAAAAAATATCGAATTTCTTAATTCAAGCCAAGAGGCAACATTTTCTCATTTTATCTCATGCTCATTACGGGATAATTAAAATAAGTATTTAATAACTCGTACATCAAACATTGATTGAAAACAGTCAGTGCAACTTAAGATTATATTGCATTCATATTCATTCGCTGCTATAAAACCATACCGTGAGGCATGCATTATAATTAGTACCATCGAACTGAATGTAGGATCCAGAGTTTCAGATAGATGGTACCCTATGGTTTTAGTTTGCTTTGCTTATAAAGTTGTTAGATTGTAAAAGAACCTGTATTACACGTGGAACTGAAAACCTTGCCTTGCTTTTGCACCTTGCCTCACTTGCCGATTCAAACTCGGCGAACAAAACACGGCGAAAAGCAATCTCGGCGAAAACAAAATATGGCGAATAAATTTTGGGCGAAGACAAATTCGAGCTAAATTTAACCATGGCGATAGCAGAAGAAGGCGAACTTCTATAATGGCGGTGAATGCAAACAAAAATTATGCATTAAGCAAGTTGCAAGAGAGAACAAGTAATAATAAGGGGGAAAAAAAGCAGTAGCGTCACGCCGATTTTGACATATGACACTTCAAATAGAAGGACAAGCTGATTCCGAATGCTTTTAGTGGGTGCCGGTTCGGACGCAAATTTATTTATAGCAATTATAACGAACAAAGTTGACATTAAACATTGTAAAATGCAGTGATAATGAATGTAAATACTGGTTGCTACAGTTAGAACCAGATTCTTTATCTCACTTTTCTGCATAATATAATGCATAATACTTGCTTAGAAAAGACGAAATGAGTCAAATAGATTGAGAGGTGGAGGTAGGGGACACCGAGGCTCCCCCACTCGGTCCGAACCCCCCTCGGGAAGATTCTAAATCATCCTCCAGTATAGAAGAGGGCTTTGTCATGCCGTAGTTCTCGGTACAAATGAAATTACTGGTCAACATATTAAGCCTATGAGATTTTAAATTAAACAATACGATTTACTTCTTTCAACAAATAAGCCAATACTGCATGCTGATTAGCTAATTAGGTCGTTAACTGCTAGTTTAATTAGTTTAATATGCTTCAGTATCCAATGAAAGGTATTATATAATATTCGGAATCAGCTCGCCGATTTCTTTCATTAGTTATGTCGTTTGTCAAAATTTATAATTGGTGCATCGCCGCTACAACCAACTTACACCAATAAAGAAATAATTATGTGCATACACGGGCGAGTGATGATGGAAATATATAGATTTTGTGTCACCATTGTGATAGTATTTGTTATCCTCTCTTTTCGCCCTAAAATAGCTTTCGATGCTATTTGATATTCGCCTTATAAATTATCGCCGAAATTGAATTCGCCGAGTTATGGATTCGCCGAGATTTAGATTCGCCGAGTTTTGAAATCGCCGAGATTTGATTCGTCGAGATTGGATTCGCCGAGTTTGAATTCGCCCTTAACGGGTGGTACGATCTCACATAACTATTGCCATTATGATTACAGCAGAGCGACCTGAGGAGCGTCCACCACGTCGTAATCTGATCCGATTGGCTTTGAGAGCAGTTCAGATGCCTATAAAAGAGTCCCCGTACAACCTTGTTGGTAGTATTGAAGGACGACCAACATTTTTGAGTCGGGGTAAAATCCGATTCCAGTGTGAGCTCAACAAAAGTGCCGTCCATTATGGAGAGCCTTTAGAAGTCAAAGTTGGAGTACACAATGGAAGTAGAAGTTCTATACGAAAAGTCATGGTAAGCTTTTCGTTAGTTGACTTTAGTTGCTTTCCAACTCTTCTGGTTCGGTTTTAGAACTTGGGACACCTGAAAAATTTCTAAGTTTTTTCAAACACTATGTTTAGTTTAGGTTAGGTTAGGTTGCAATGTCGGTCAACATATTATTATTATTATTAGCTCACACAAAATCTTGGGGAGTACATGTGGCAATAGACGTATTGTTAACGCACATGCTAAAAATCTAGGTGTAAAGCTTTTTTTGGGACGGAGTGTATATTCTACCATACTTTGATGCAAGGCAATAAAAACACGAAGAAAATCAAACTGTAATTATGATGCCAATCAAACTTACTTCTTTCTCTAATCTTTCACTCTCAATTTACCATTCTATTTTCTCTAACCAAAATTCTCGTTTTTCTCTATAGGTCACTTTAATCCAGCAAGTTGACGTGTGCATGTTCACTTCCGGAAAGTTCAAGAATATTGTGGGATCAGTGGAGGATTCGGTAATTTCTTCTAACTAACTAACTAGCTACTACAGGGTGAGGCTATTGAACTGTCCCTTCAGATTATATCGTTTTTTTATTGATTAATACAAAGAGCAAAATAATGATGCATCCGATAGAAAAAAATTTCTTTATCACACTGTAGAGCTCGTTATATTTTGAAGACATAAAAAAATGCAACGAAAAAGAAAGTCTCAAACACGCAGGTAAAGTAGGGATATTTGAGTCGCTTATTGAAGTGGACAAACTATTTTCGAACTTCAAAGCTAAAAAGTTGGTTCAGTGAAAAATGATCTTTCAGCTGAGCATTCACTCATTTTTAAAAACTCTTAATTTGGAACGGCGAGGCATTTTTTAGATTGACAGATTTTACCATTTCTGTTGTCAAGTGATTTAAAATATATGTACATTTAGCATGGATTTTTGTGCCAAGTTGCCACAGGTTGAAAATTTTTTTCTTTTAAATATAACGTCAAGATAATGCACTTTTTTTGTACTTTTTTTTCTTTTTCCTTTGGAGTCCACCAGTCCACTGAATTGATTTTTTTATTGTGATTTTCAGTTATTATTTGAATCAATTTCTTTAAACATTCCAATTTATAGAGTAATTAATAAAAATGCTTTCATTCCTAAAATTCTTGCGTTTTTGAAGCTTTCTTGATTGGAAACAGTGCGTAGACTATTGAAATGAATTAAACTTGTTTGTAGGCTCTGATAAATGGAAAGGAATATATTGTTTTTAAATCCAATGAAAATTAGTAAAACTTTAGGACATACAAAATTTCATTTCACTTCAAAATTTTTGGTTGCAAGTCAGTAGGTCAAAATAAATAACTCATTTTTTTTTCTCTTTCCAACAAGTGCATGAACAACCGATTCCGGTAATTTTAAAGCGAGAAATAGAATTTATTTATTAATAATCAACATGGAAAGGAAGGTTACAGTTCAATAGCCTCACCCTGTACACTGCAGTTACTCCTTTTTAAGCTAATAAACTTTTTCATGGGCAATCATCGTGTAGTTTATAAGTGTTTCGTACTAACTAAGCCCTAGAATTTACTCTTTACATCTCCTCAACTGGCATGTCTGTTTGCAGAACTTTAATTAATTTTTTGTTGCGCTACACTACTCACTGATAGGACCCCGGCCTAAAGCATCGCACGGCAAATTCTGCATTACCTACATTCAGCAATTCCTCTAATAAAAACCTTTTTGTGGCATCAATGTTATACAATTTCAGCATATCATTTTGATGAAATCTTTCAATAAGTTCGCTACAAAAATGCATTTTTTAAACGCCCTTCGACCATAGTGAGTATGCGCAAAAATTATACAATAAACCCTCCAAAATTCGGCTCGTCTGACAAATACCCTTTCTAGTTTACAAAATTTTTGTCTGATTTTGTCGCGACTTCTAGCAATAAACCTTTTTACCAAAATCAGGGATTTTTAAAAGAACAGCCAGTAAAAACATTTTCTGCTTTGGTAGTGCTAAACAGCCCATCCAATATTATATTTGCTTGTAGGCAAGCAGCTATAGCTATGAGAATGAAATGAGTTTGAGCACATTTGCCTATAATGTTTTCTTTCCTTTTACTTTACTACATTTGGGATGAGAATAATTGTACTGAAACACCTGGTTGTATCATTATAGATTGTTCTAGTTCCTGGTGCTTCTTGTCAAAAAAGTTACATGATTATTCCTACACGCGGTCCAGCTCGTCAATGGCTTGCTTTGGAAGAAGCATTTGGACGAGAGCCTGTATTAGCTCCATCAACTACTTCAACAGAACCTCCAGGGACGGAGCTTCAACCTTTTGATGTTTGTGCTAGTAGTCATAAAGACAAAGGTGCAGCAGCGAGTTCCCAAAGAAATGTTTTTGCCATCATTGTGTCCTACTATGTGAAGGTGAGGGTCTAGATTCCCTATTTGTGCTGTTAAATACCATAGTTGAAGAGTCCCTCGTTTGAGTTGAATGCTTATAATGTCTGTCTGGTGTACAAAGTTCTCTAGTACGTTCTCGCAGGCAATCATTAGTTATAATGAATTAGTGATAAATTAATTTTAGTAGCTAATGCAATAGTTGCAACGGATGATTTTCCGTTAATTTCATTCGAGTTTCGCAATAGCGTCATTGCACGTGCCTTGGCGTTGGTTACTGTTTTTTCATGTAATATATGGAGCTCATGGCACGAGCAACAGTAGCTTATTAATAAGTAAATGCATGAAATATGTGCTTTCCAGTACCGAATTTGATAAATGAGTTAAAATGAGTGACGAACCGAGTGATCTTTGATGCAACACTATAATTGCCTCCGCAGTGTGGCTTTAACCTATCTGGTTCGGCTTGTGAGCCATTTGTAGATTGCTCTGAGATAAATGGAAAAAATCGAGCTCTCTATTGTAGATTGATAAATTGGTCCTTTTAGTTTAGTTTCTCGTTAGACAATAAACATACGCATACATGGAGTTCACAGAGAGCGCGTTCGAGTCATTCCCAGCATTAATCGTGCTGGTGAGTGAAAGTTATTTTTGTGTAGGCGAGTCGAAGTTTGTAAGTTAAAAAATATTTTTGTCATTTTTTGTTCATTTATTCATCTTGAAACTTGTATTTAGACCTGTATTGCGTAAGGGGTGAGGAAATTTTGTGTTTAAATATGCATATTTGACACAGGAGCCGCTTTATCGCATCAGCTGTGATGCAAACATGAAAATAAAACGTATCTTTTATTATTTGTGTTACACAGCCAACCATATTCGGAAAAGCTCCCATGCATTCTTTACAGAACGCAGTGCTCTCAAAATGCTTTCACAAAAGATTTTAATATAATCCCTATCCTCGCACCTCTATTAGTCAAATTGAAATGCCTACGCATGAATTTATCTTGAGCTTTCAACTCAGCTAGTTAAACTTTCCTTTTGAAGCCGGTTTGAAAACTAACTGGATCTCATTTCATCTACATGCTCGTCTGAATTACACGCTGCAAAACTAAAAAACATTTAAATGATTAGAATGAAGATTGCATTCTGTTTCCCATTTCAGCCCTCACTCTTTAATTAAAATTGTTAATAAAATGTACACTCTGATTACTTTGTACAACTTTCTCCCCGTACTTTGTTCATCCACTCACTAACTAAACTACCATATTGCGTGTCAAAGTCTGTGCATTCTCTTATTTGGTCGTATATACAACAAATACTTTGTTACGAATAAAGTTGGTTGAGATGAGGATCATTAGTGAAACATATGTCTGCTATAGATTCTGCTGTAAAATTCTTGGTGTAATGAATTGTTCCACTCAAACTAGCCAATTCCCTTTCACGCAGTAATAAATAAATTGTGTTTGTTTGCTCACAGGCAAAACTAATACTGGGAGGACTCTCTTTGTGTCAAAATGTGAAAGTGCCATTTGTTTTGCTCCCGCCTGAAAACCCGGATGATACTGATCCGTATCCCACTATGACACCAATATTGAGCGCTCAACTTAGAAGACGTGTTGTGGAACATCATGCAAGTTCTACAACCACCACTGTTAATACAACCACTACTACTAATACGAATATTACCACTGCTGCTACTGTCTCCAGTTGTGTTAATCCAGATTCCTCTTGTACCACCATCACCCCTCCGTCTGGCAGTAATCCTCAAACTAGAGTATCTTCATCATCGTCAGCACCAAATTCATAGGGTGAATACAAACTGTGTGTTCTCTAGTGTAAGATAACAAAGAAAGATGAATGTGTGGTGCTTTTGGAAACCGATAGGTGTAATAATGTATGTGGATGAGATATGAGAGCCCATTTGTGTCACTGATGTATATTGTGACGAGTTGGAGCAAGCAGGCGACTCAACCAATGTGCCAGAACCAAAAATGGATCGAACTAAACTTGCAGAGATTCGGAAGAAATCAAAAGATGTGTGTACATATATAGCGGTATATACACAACACATGTTTTGGTTTGTTGGTAGTTGGTTTGGTTGGTTGGTTACACTGGTAGAAATTGTATTGGCATTGCTTTGTTGGAGGTCATTTGTGATTACCTCACTCACTCTGAGTAATTCGTTCGCTCCAGGTGCAACGAAATGCTATGGATTTATGTACTTGGAGTGTAACATGTGTTGTGAATGTTATGAATCCTTGAGAGATACACAAAAGGAAGCATGAGAAGTGTGCGAGCAAATGTATGGGTTGTTGTATACTTTTGTAAGATTTGATCGATTTCCTCTCAAGTAACTTAATTGGCAAATGTGAGAGTCTGTCACCACGGGACTTATGAAACAAACAATATGTCATGGTATTTGTGATAAAAAAAGATGCTATGAGCAAGTTTTTGGTCTCATTTTCAGTTCAGTGTTCATCATATCATTCCGGATTGGACTATAGAATTGTAAGTTCTTAACATGAGCTTTAACCTGGGAAAAGGTATTCAAGAATACACAGTATTCAACAATGTTTATCTATACGGGTTTTTGAATAAATATTTAGTTTTTGACATGTTGAATTGGTTGCTTTCCTTTTCATGAAATACTTCCAATATGTTATATACGGTCATCAGGTTTGTCAACCATGATTATGATTGAGAGTGTGTACACACACCAGTGCGTCGTGAATGCTCGGAAGCTTTGTTAAAAGTCAATATTTCAGTTCCAGAGACTTCCCGAGTTGGCGACTGAGTCAACGGATTAAAACTGCTGCTGATGATAACTGAGCTAGGAAATTGTATTTTTCTAGCCTCACAATTTAGGTAGTCTATATAGCTCCGACCAAATCCCTTTATATTAACTAATTTTCATGTCAGGCGGAATATAACTCACTTGGTTTTTACTATTCAATGAGCAGAAAAATTAACAATCTTTAAAACTAACAACCAACCTTAATGAAGTAAATGGAATTCACGGGTTCTATGCAATTGTTTTATCCAAACAGGGTACTCACACAGCTACTCCACTATTATCAATTATCTGCTTGCACAGTTGACATTTGTTGTTTGCGTTCTTTGTAATTACTTGCTCACTTTTTAGCCTGCTAGAGATTGGACAGTATGGCTAATTGCTTATCAGAATTCCAGTCAGGCCAAAAGAAGGTGTCAATAGAGATAATTGCTTTTTCCATATTTACTGAATACTAAAAGGAAACCTTCAAGATTATAAAACGACGATAGAATTAATTTATAAATATTGAGGCAATTTTTCCTGGTTAAACTAAACTTATTGTGGCATTTACCAATTTTCATCGCTACTTAATTTTTCCCTAGAAAACATCACAAGTTCATGTAATCTAAAATGCATTAAATACAGCATAAATCTCAACTTATTTGATAACATAGCATTATAGCATACTATAGCCATTCCCTGACTAACTAACACAATTCACTTTTAAAGTATCACACTCTTATGTGTTCCTCTTGCTGTGAAATTAATGATTACTGAGCCACACCTATATTTTCAAATGGTCATTTAAACAAGCTGTAGTACGACCCCTAAAGTATTTTATTGCTACTTATTATCATTTTAGAGAGACTCATTGCTTTATCATTGTGCACACGCCAATTGGCTTGATCTACCATTTCAAACCACTAAGCATTCTCAGTATGTTTAACTAGCTAAAACATGCGCACAAAACGTCATGTTTATGTCAGTGAGAAGATTCAAATCTGTGTATTCAAAG
>Ga0210040_10011128_pt1 | contig 10224 bp, 18 predicted proteins | sample CryGeyCG12114_NA_FD_185462 | JGI IMG/M metagenome (GOLD analysis project Ga0210040, IMG submission 185462) | Groundwater microbial communities from aquifer - Crystal Geyser CG19_WC_8/21/14_NA (SPAdes) (version 2) | ecosystem: Environmental > Aquatic > Deep subsurface > Groundwater | place: USA...
ACTCTTTGTATCTCGCGTCCGGCTGCTTACTCTATGACGGGATGGATTTGCAGTCTCAGGTCTCTATCGGTCCCATCAGTGCAAGAATAGCACTACCCCTCTCTGAATGAGCCACGTAACTACCCTTACCGTTGGAGGTGTGGCGCTGATCATTACTGCCTACTGGATCCATGATTCAATTCTACGGTTTTGTTCAATTTCGGGTGGCCGCAATCTGGTTCTGAATCTCGAAAGTATGTTTAGTTGTCTGTGCTGCACGAGTCAGGGGTCGGGCGGTGCAGAGGTGCAGTACAACTTCGGTCCAGTATGTCATCACGGCAACGGTGCAGAGCATGGTTGAATCATGCGCACAGAGCGAGATTTCGGCTGCCTAGACCGAAACATCGTTGCAAATTCTGCATGCATCCAGCGAGCCGCCGGGGTTTGGGAACTCGACACGATCCGAAAGTCATACCATGGATGTCACTCGCTACTCGCACACAGAGGGATTCCATTTGCCGACGCCTGTGCGTCCCCTGCCGACCAACGTTGGAGCGCGTAACAACCTGCCCGAACTAGTAATGCAACTGTGGCACGATCAAAGCCCCAACAGTGGCACCTATTACCGGCTACCGACTGCTGGCACTTGACGCGTCGGCGCACAACATCCAGTCCCCAAAGCCTGTGTCTCAAAACTGGATTGGGACGGTGCACTCATAACGTGTTGTCTGGATGTGGGACAGAAACGAAGTGAGATTCTGCAGGTCCAGCGGTGGCTTGGATCGGAAAGCACTGAGTTATGGGGCGGTTGGGCAGATTCTGCATGCATAGAACCAGGCACCGGTAGGTTCCGTGAAGACAATGGACTTCTTCACGGTGCACTACACGCGGCCTGCCGTGTCAGCAACGTCCTCGAATGGTGAATCTTACCGTCGCTACAAGGATGACAGGTACAGCAGCCTGTGTGTCCTAAACAACGACGAGTCTTTCGCTGAAGTTCGATGCTGTGTATCTGCCAGCGTTTCATGATCTGCAGGTTGGCGTGCAGCAGCTCGCGAGCAAACAACCTGGGCCATGGTCGTCGTAGGAACTCGAGTATCAATCGATCATCGACCAGGCTCGAGGACAACACGATCGAATCCATGGAAGCTCGAAGGGCGCTTATTGCGGGGTACTGAATGCCTGTGTCGCTCAATGAAGGTAGTGGAGCACAGCGCATGCACTGGCACATAGCACAAGACCGTTGCCTTGACAAACCTGGTTATTGGGATTGCGTGTGGTTACACTGATCAGGATGGACATGACGGTGAAGCGCCATGTGGTGGCGGTCCTCATCAGAGTTCAGACTTAAGCAACGGCTCGCGATCCATTGCACATAGCGGTGAGACTGCCATCACAGTGTGTTGATATCGAAGCACTTTCATGGTATTCTGAGAGCCCGGCGTTGCGCATGGGACGTTGGGATATCGGTCGTGTAACCGGATGACCATGTCACAAAAGGGCCGCTCTCCTGCTTTGTCTCAGATGACGAATCGAATATGATGATCGGGCAAGTGGGAGACATCCGACCTGAAGAGGTATGTAGCATCACGACAATAGCAGCCGTGCAAGACAAGTCCTGGTTCGGCTCGCTAGGGGTAGTCGTTGCCTTGAGATAGCCGCCGTTTTCGAAGAGCGCCTGTTGGTCTGCCAAGATCACGCTCTTACGAAGGAGCCGAGCATGCTGTACCGGTGGTAGTGTCGCTGCAATTGTGTGCGCTGCAATTTGGTGCGGAGCAGGTAATGGTTCTCCCTAACATCCAGCACAAGTCTGTAGGCTAGCCAGGGGGGTCCGCTGAGTGCAGGCCAAGGTCAGTTATAATGGAATGTAACCGTTTTGCTAGATCGGCACACGGAACGGATGAGCTAGACAGACGGTACTTGTGGAGGAACCTGAAGCGCGCCTGTGTTCCCATCGATCAGGAGCCCTTCTGCGGGTTTTCTATTGGTGGGCAAAAGTGGTTGTAAATCCGCAGGGACTCTGGGAATGCCGGGCGCAGAAAGACAGACAGCAGCCGTGCTCAGTGCAACGGCCCAATTCAGTCGCGGATGTCCACCAGTAAAGCTTTGGGAGCAGCCGGCAAAGAGAGGGTTCGGTGTGGTATGAGGTCGTTGGATGAAACGTGGACCGTGGGTGAACATGTTTCTCGAGTTGCATGTTGCATGTTGCTTGTCGCTGCGGGGCTCATCGATCGCCTGGTCTCCACTGGTCACGACACAGCCACGGGTGATCCTCGACATGTACCGCGAACGTGTCCGTCTGCCGGCATTGCGCGCTGCCCGGTGGCTGAGTGGCTGAAAAGCAGTGCAGGGAGTCGTAGAGTCCGCATGTTTCAGTGCTGCACATGCCGCACGAAGAGCAACGAGCGGCAGGCAGGGCGACGGTCACTGGAAGAGCAGCACTGGCAGACGTTGCTTTTCCTCGGCGGTCTCGCCGGTTGGGCATAAGGCGTGGAGACTCGTGGCGGCGCGCCTCGTACAGCGGGCAGCGGGCCAGCAGCGCCAGCGCTGGGTTTGGCTAAAGTGTCGATGGCATCCATGGATGCGCCCCAGATGCTGGAGGCTGTTCCATGCTCCCGTGCCGCGGTCATCTCGGCCCACACAGGGACCTTTTCTGTGTTGGAAAGCTCTCCGGACGGTCGTATCTTTTTTTGCTCCCTTCTGCCGTCAGCTGCACCCGCGTCTCGCCATGGACCAGTTCGCGCGCGGAGGCAGGGCGGCCATATTGAGTGCAGCTAGCCGCCGCTAGAGACTGGGTTATAGATACACGAGGCACTGGGCCCGCGATTGCTGCGATTCCCACGTGTGTCGGCTCACCTCTTGGCTACAGTGTCCCCATTAATTGGCTGTCCCCGGGCCCTTGCTGATCACAGGCCGCCTACCTTTTGCATCCATTCTCCGCCGCTGTTCCTCCACCTCGAATCCATCCCGAGTGTTGCACAGGTCTCGTCCAGGCCCGAGGCTGCCCGCTGCTCGCTCGTGTCGCCCCAAACCCGCACTGTGCTCCCTCCAGCCCTTGGACTCGCGCTGGTCCGTCTATGCAAGGCACGCCTGCAGTCATTCAACCGGCCGTGACGGCCACTCTGCTGCTGTCCCCTCTCCGTCCCCATTCCCCTCCGCTTCTGTACTCGATACGGGAATGTGCCGAGATTTGGTGAACACCCAGAGCCTCTCCTCCACGCGCGCACCACGGCGACGTCTGCCGTGAATTTCTTTTCGCGGCCACTGCACTTTCCGCACCGCCTAGTCTGCTCTCGCTCGCTGTGTACGACGGCCTCCCATACGCCACTCAGCAGCTGCTTTATGCTGCTTTGATCCAGGCCGATTCGCAGCTAGCAACGCCTCGCCCGACGCCTGCGTGTTGCATTCCATTTTCCAGGGCGCCGTCCAGCGCGTCCGTCCCAGATCCCGCCGTCTCAACGCTGTGCACCAATTCGGTCCCAGGCAAGAGCGCATCCAGGTACCATTCGTTGACTGTCTCCGCAGCGCACTGCAGCCACGTCTCGTTCGGCGGCGCGCTGTCTGGTAGCTCATGGTAAGAGTGCTGCTGGCGGTGCGGCTATCTCTCCTTCGGCCTGGTGTTGCTGCTGCACGCCAGAAGAGGTGTCCTCGGCATCGTCATCGGCCGACTGCCCTGGCGTAGAGGCAGCCGTACCCAAACTGCACCTTCCTTTGAATCGACTTCTTGGCGCTCCCCACCGCAGTCGGCAGGCGCTACCTACCAAACCAAACCAAACCAAACACCACCCGTGCGCCTGCACCTCCACCCTCGTCCACCACGCTGCCGTCTTCCTCCCCAGAATTGTGCTCGTTCTGCCACCTTCTTTCCACGCTCATAATCAAGCCTGTCTATCTTCAGAGGTGCAAAATCTCATATTCGCTGCCTCGACCGCCGACTGCAATTGGCCTATCGTACCTCGCTCTCTTGCGTCTCATTGGTCACTCGCCCTCGCTGGCGCTCCCTGCAGCACACCCACCATCAGCCCGCGAACTCCAAACCAGCGCTCAACGAGGTAGCACATCCCAGCATGGACACTGTCTCTCATCAACGGCCGCCCGCGTCTCAAGGACCTGCCCTCCCGGGCATTGCTACCCTGACCAGCACCCTCTCTCCCTCTGAGCAGCAGAGCCCCATCCGCCTTAGACATCAGTCGGAAGCTCGCGAGGCACGCGATTCCGGCAACTGGTCCATATCTCAGAGCAAACGTGAGTTTCCCCGCGATACGCTCGCGAGGGCCTGCAGGCTGTCGGCTCACTGACACGTGCTAGACTCGTCCACTGTCTCCAGTAACAACATGGGACTCCAGTTGCACACGCTCCTCAATCCCGAGGACTCGCCCTCGCGGCACTCGGTACCGGACACTCCGTCGTCCAGCAGGTATCCATCTGGCCTCTCGCAGCAGTCTAACACCCTCCCGTCATTGAACCAAGCCTTTGACAACAGGCTCAGCATCGATGCTGGCTCGCATTTCGACTCACGGCGTAGCAGCGTGGATAGCCGCGTCAATTCGGGCATGACACACCTCGCCATCGGTCCGTCTTCGCCTTACGAAAGCCAAAATGCCTCGCGGGTCTCGCTCGTCTCCAACTTGCAGCAACAGCGAGGAATCACAGGCGAGCCGCGTACGAACGGCGCCTCCCCATTGTCACCTCAGGGTCGGAATGGCGGTCCACGAGCTGCTCACCCTCCTCGGAGGGCTCCTGTGATCAACGCGCCCGTCCGTGGCGTGTCAGGAATGCCAGATCCCATGGCTGCTGATCCGACCCCAGGTTTTGCTTGGGCGTTCCCAGGCGATGAGCGTAGGGCGTCTAGTAGCGGTGAGTCTAGTGTAGAGCGCTCGAATGTTCCCTCTCGCCAGAACAGCTATGCCACATCTATCAATAGCAGTATCTACAACACAGACTCCAAGCTTCCCTATGGACAGCAGCGATTAGACGATGGCACGCACCCTTTATCTTCATCACCGAATAATCTGCGTACTAACGATCAGTAGATATTGCAACTACCCACCACCACTCGATGCAGCATCGTAGTGTCACAAGCCTGCAGAGCACCACCCAAGGAGCGGATTCCAACCAGCCCGGCAACTACAGCCGGACACCGGAGCTTCGTGTAAGCCACAAGATGGCTGAAAGGAAGCGAAGGAGCGAGATGAAGGGCCTGTTTGACGATCTCAACAACATCCTGCCAAACTCGCCTGGAAGCAAGTCCAGCAAGTGGGAGATTCTGACGAAATGTAGAGTGCCTCCTTGCATTCTCCCCAGTCACTACTGACCTGATACAGCTATCGAATATATCAGGGGCCTAGCTCGGGCACACGACCAGTTACTGACCGAGAACAAACGACTACGGCCAGAAGTTGAAAACTATCATGTAGCCCAGGCAGAAAACGAGCGACTGCGCAACGAGATGGTCGCAGTATGGAACGCTCTTCGCCGCGTCGATCCCGCCCATCCTCACGTATACGGACAGATGACAAGTCAGCTTGCCCAACAGCACGCCACTACGCCCTCGTCCACCAACAACCTACTGCCACCGCTCCAGCAGCAGCAGCAACCAACTCATGTCCAAGCCCAACCTGCTGCATGGGGCGCGCCAGCACCTGCGCCGATGCAAGGAGTCGAGTACGGTGGTATGCGTCCGTACGAGCACTCTCACCGCTAGGCGGAATTCAACATCGTACGCATAAAATCGTTTGTTGTCGCCCACCACCGGCCACTCCGTGTACCATATCACCTGTCGCATTCCCACAACTTGCGATTCTCGTCGAGTTCTTCGCATCCCTAAATTTTGCCCACGGCACTAATACCACTGGCTACGGTATCTTCTCCCATTAGCTCGATCTATTCCGCGCGTTCGACCTTATTGTCTTTGCAAGCGGAGCCCCGACGAATCAAATCTCCCGAAGAGATGCGATACTCACCATCAGATACTTGTGGTGTTGAGTTTGGCTCGACTTTAGCGCAATTCGCACTTCAAGTTCAGCCCTTAATATGGCCAGGACAGCTCAAACCAACACCAAGCGCTGTAACGGTGGCTGCTTCAGGTACCGCTTCTTTCCGATGTTCTTTCTTTTTGCGAATCATTGCGGACTTTCATTTGTAAACCTCATGGTCTGTTTCACGGGACGGGAAGTGTTTACGACTTGTGGTATGGGAGGTGATTTCTGGGACGGTAATCTACCAAAAAAGCATGGTCACATGTGTATCGCATCGTGTCGTATACGATACACTTGGGATTTCTCAAGACGGTTTCCCTTTGTCCTAATTGGCTTGACTCGTACCAAAACGTGTCTGACAGTTTATACCAAGAACCAGGACTTTGGTCCTGCGCACGTGGGGGAAGAAAACGGCGTTGTTATGCAAGCGTGCGCGCACGCACGTATCGTTCAGTAAGAGCATGCCTGATGTTCAAGTATTGCTGAAAGCCATGCGCATGTGCGCAAAATCATAAGTTCATGACTGCGTCACTCTCTTCCATGCACAGTAATCATCTCGCATGTCTTCGCAAGCGCCTTGCCGGATCTTCCCGTGTCGTATCGTGCGTGCCACGTTTTTTTGGTTTGTCGTGCTAAAGATGATCGACGATCGGACGATCTCTTGAGAAGGTTTATGCAGGCAGGTGGGGGCGCGCTGCTGCAGCAGTTTTGCTTTTCTTCTTGCTCCGAAGCCAGTCAGGCCACGCGATGCGTGCCCCGCACGTGTTTGGGGATCCGCAAGCACGAGATGGAGATCGACAGCATGTGGCATGACTCGGAGATCTGGCCGTGTGGATGGCGTGGGTTTGGAAGGAGAGAATGGCGGGTACCGTAGCCACAACCTTTTTTTCTCCTGGATGGTGTTTAGGTACGTTACTGATAACATGCTTTGTGATGGGATGAAGGTATCACGTAAGAGGGTCGTGGGGTTATGGGATCGTCGGAATGTTGGTGTTGTCTCTTACTCTCCCTGCCTGGACTTTACGAGTATCATCTTCTAACTGCTGATTCTGGACAGGAATCAACAAATGATGCAATTCATACTTCAACCATTCAGTTAGACGATCAAGTCATTTGAAGCTCTGTAGCAACAATGCATTGAAATGTTACAATACCTTGACCTCCGCTCTGCGCACGATCCCTTACCATTCCTACGACAGCCTCGTGTGCTTTACTATCTGTTTCCAATACAAGCGAACGCGAGATAAGTCCGAGAAACGCGCAGTAAAGCCAACGCAGTATAAAACGGACATTAACCACAGCAAGCGACGACAACGAACAATTCCCTCTGTTCTGCTTAGAAGGCAGGGCTCCTAGCTAGTTCCCTCGTATGCTCTAGGGTGCAGTACTTCCAATCGAGTCTTTTCATATATGCTGCTTTTTGCCCCGAGGGTTGTAGCGTACAATGAGATGATGTTTGGAAGTACAGCCCCACTCACGACAGTCCTTTCGCACAGTCAAAGGGGTCACATTGGGTCACTTAATCTCCACGTAAACGTATCGGTTTCCTGTTCCTTGTCAAAGTAGGGCTTCTCCGCCTGGCGCATGCTAGTGAAGGAGCATGAGGCTGTAATCGTCATTTGAAGGTCAGTTCTGTTATCTATGGACTTTGACCCTCGCTTCTTCGCTCTTCTCCTCACTTTCTGCTTCTTGTGGTGCCATGGCCCTTTCAACACCTCCCTATCGAACATTTGCTTCAGGCACTGCGTTACCCACTTGCAGCATCACGTGTCCAGCACTTCATTACTCTCCTCATCTTCTAGGACGCGAAAAAGGCTAACGATTCCCGGCATTGAAGCACTCTGTACTTCCATATACACACTGCACCCGTTACTTCACGAGCCAATGCAATGTCATTCAGATTGTTCAGAAATTCATGAATACGAACGTTTCAGCGCCATCAAGCTATGCAAGCAGCGCTCCTGAGCTCCCTTTCCGCAAGACTAAGCCAACTCTGACAAAGGAGACATGTCAAAACCACTAGGCAACAGTGTACATGGGTCCAGTGATCCAACAGCCCAAAGGTCTTCGCGACCGCGTGCGCTATCGTAAGCGCTCATAATGTAGCATTCCATCCGTGTCATAAAAGCCATTCTCGTCATCCGAGTTCAGAAATCCCAGAAGGAATCTGCACCCTTCTTGCCGCCCATACCATCGCCTTCAGTGCGAATGCCGCGCGAGGTGGACTGCTTGCCGCTGTTCTCCTTCTTGGCTGGAGACTCGTCAAACAGTGACCAAGCTGCTTCGGTGCCCTTGCGACCACCCATGCCATTACCGGCAATGTTTATGCCTTCGCGAGCATCGGGTGAGTTCTGGTAAAGACCCCAATTGGTCTTGGTCGCCATGTGGGTCTCCTGCTTCTTGGCTGGCCCAGTTTTGCTGTTAGCAGGGCTATCGTCGGTCATATCCCAGTGTGCAGCGAAGTCCTTGTTGCGGTTCTCGTTCTTGATGTTGTGGGTGACGTCGCTGAGCGGACGCTTGACATCGTCGTCATAAGGAGCGTCGTCTGCATCACCAGCGGTGGTGCCCATGACGTGGTCTTGATACAAGCCCATGCCCTTGTTGCCGATGCGGCCCTTGGTGGAGGCCTGTTTGCGCTGGCCCTCTGGGGTGCCGTCGTCGACGAACTCGAAATGTGGGTCGGCATCGGGGCGCGCCTTGTGGACAATGGGGCGGCGGACTGGAGATACTTCCTGTGGCAGAATAATGTCAGCGAGCTTGACTTACAAATAGGCACAGAGACACGGGAGCAACCTCAAGCATCTCTGGCTGATAGAAAGGACCAACCTCATCGTCGCTCCAGCCGAAGTGTCGAACGGCCTGGGGCTGCGTCTTCTGCTTCGTCTTGGCGGGCGTCGCAAAGTCCTCAAAGTCCCAGTTGGCCTGGCTCTTGGCCTTGGTCTCAGGACGAGCTGTGTTTCGGGCCTTGGGAATATCGTCCTCGGCGTTGTCACCAAAGGTGAAGTGTTCGTACTTCTTGGGGTTCGTCTTGACGCCTGGCCCCTTGATTGGCGAAGCAGTGTCCTCGTCCGCCTCCTCGAACAGGCGGTTGGCCTTGTAGTTCTTGCCGCTGCCTGCCTTGGCTGGGATCTTCTGCGGGGAAGGCGATGGCGAGCCCGAGTCTTCGCCGACAAACAGCTCCGAGTACTCGCGCGGAGGAGGCTTCGCGGACTGGACGCGCGCTGCTATCGGCTGCGAGGCACGCGAGTCTTCCTCGTCGACGTTGCGGGGCTGGAAGAGCGACAACGATGCGTGGGGGTCGTTCATGGCGTTGTTGGTCGAGCCCCGCGAGCGTGAAGCGATGGAGACCTCATCGGCGCCTCGTGAAGCCGTCGATGGGCGCGAAGAGGGCACCGACTCGGGCTGAGCCACTGCCTTGGAGCTTGAGGCGATCAAGCGCGACTGTTCGGTGCTGTCGCGGATGGGCCAGTTGCGCGAGCGTGCGCCGATTACGTCGATCTGCTTGAGAAGCGCGCCCTGGTCCCAGTAGAGACGGATCTGCGTAATCTTGCCTGCATTGTCAAAGTGCACCATGTGGACCTGATTGGCGTCAATTGATGCCGCGAAGCTATACAGGCTGCCGCCTTACCGTGGGGAACGTAACCGTCCGGTCTGCAACAAAATTGTCGTCCAGGCCGGGCAGGTAGGCGCCGCCGCCGTTCTGGAACTCGATGGTCGTGTCTACGTCGACGCTCAGCGCATGGCGGCCTTCGACGGCGTCCAGGATCTTCTGGGCCTTCTTCTTGAGGAGCTTCTCCTGGACGGACAGGTGCTTGATCATGGCCGTCGCGTCCTGGATGCTGGTGAGCGTCGTGATGTAGTGCAGGGAGGCATTGGCGGCCAGGGCGCCCGACGAGGGGTTGGCGAGGAAGGCCGCATAGCTGTCGCGGAGAGACATGGCGCAGGCGGGAGCTATTGCTGTTCGCTGCTAAGATATCTGCGATGTTGTTGATGTGCGAGTGGGGATGCGGGGTGATGTTGTTGGTAGCACAGGAGCGGCGGTAGTAAATAAACAAATAGTGGAGCGCGTCTAGCTTCGACGTCGAGGCAGGTGCAATGGAGCGACTGCAATAACGCGCTGAAGACGGACAGGCACCCCTATGGCCAAAACAGCAGCTGCGACCTTGCTCATCATCCTGCCGTAGTGTTGCTTGCATGCAGGGGTCCCGCCGTTGCATCATTAGCTCACGCCGCGTCAACGTCTGCTAGCCCGATATTGCACTCAAAT
>Ga0210040_10011129_pt1 | contig 10224 bp, 2 predicted proteins | sample CryGeyCG12114_NA_FD_185462 | JGI IMG/M metagenome (GOLD analysis project Ga0210040, IMG submission 185462) | Groundwater microbial communities from aquifer - Crystal Geyser CG19_WC_8/21/14_NA (SPAdes) (version 2) | ecosystem: Environmental > Aquatic > Deep subsurface > Groundwater | place: USA...
ATTCCCGTTTAAATATTATTATTGTTTTGATTGAGACTCTTCACTTGCACAGAGATTAGTATAATAATAGTTATTTGACATGCCAATACGTTAGTATGACAAATCATCGTGGATTACGCAAATTGCGTCAATCTCTCATATAATTATTTACCATCTGAGCTGTAAAATAATTATAAGTTAGTGTTTGCAGATCGTATTTGCTTTAACCATGCAGCGTCTACTACTGTCAATAACATGTATCTGTAATGCAGGAAAAAATACGGGCACATAGTTAGTTAGTTTGAATAGAACTTGCTGTATATATTATATACAGATGTGAACTTGGCAGCGATTCAAATACAGTACATGAAACGTTCTTAAAATAAAGCTACACGAGAGCCGCATTTCTGAAATTATTAGCATTCAACTACACCTGAAATCCTGAAAAAACGTCTGTTTTTCCAACAAAAAAAGTATTTTAGGCACAAATTGAAATGCAATGGCTGAATATCCATAGTCGCTTTAAAAAAATAGTTTTCAGTGACCAGCATATGAGTTTTGGTTATGATGTGAAAATTAAAACGGTATTCTGGGACGTTTTTAAGCTTTACGGTCAGGTGCCACAAAAAATTCTGACACTCTAAAATGTATTGCCCTTCACATATTTTGCAAATCATTTCTTTCCCACGAAAATACAGATCCTAAGCAAAAAAGTTTATAAATCTATTTCATCTTCATTATGGTGTCTTCATTTACATTACAAAAAACCGTGTTCATCTCAACTTTATGTATCATTGCTGTGCTACCGGCTTGTTTTTCCGGTAAGTCCATTTTGTGAATAAAGTCAAAATTTTCTTATTTGTCATCAATTTTTTCTGAATCTTTCCTTCTTTTTGGATACCAGTTGAAAAACGAATGTGTTACGCATGCGATACTTTAACCAGTGGATTAGATTGTGTCTACACTCCCGAAAATTTGACTATTGCAAACATTAGCACAATCCCTTGTAGGGGATATTGCACTATAGAGCGGCGAGAATATGCTCACATTCCAGGTATTTATAAAATCCGTGGATTTTAAAACTACAAAAAACTCACTTCCATCTTTATGGATTTTTAGATGAATCGGGACTAATATACCTGAAAAGGAGGTGTAACGATTCCCCTGCAATTGTAGATCTGGTGGATTTCGGGGATTACTTTATCACACATTATCGTTCCTGTAAATACCATTTGTGCAATTCAGGGGATGGACTTTCAAGTACAAAATTAAAACTAACTTTTATCCCAAAATTGTAAGAAACGTCATTTTTTGACTAAATTTTTCAAACTCTTTTCAGGCCTAAGCGCTTTACCAGAAGACCCAGAAGACTATTTTTTTGACTACGAATCAAACTTTGCACTCATATTAAAGCCACATATATTGTTAGCTTCACTAGCCACTATATTATGCATTTCGCAGCTTTAAGATTGAAATTCCATGAATTTTTGTCTGAATACTTCACTATATATAGCTTTAGCTTGTAAGTTTACAATATTTCCATGCCTTGATTTCTGTCTCACTAATTTTTCATTTTTCTAACGCTCGCTATCATGATAAAGCATTGCTCTTTTTTGCTATGGAATAAAATGGTGCCTAAAATGGCAATAGACTATCCACATAGTGTAAACACGCAATTTAATTTCCATTCTGCTGATTTGATATCTCCTGTTTTTAATAACCATGCATGTTTCGCACTGTATCTAAAATACAACGTCATTTGACATTATATTTTTATCATGCACAGTCAGATTAGATAAGACCTTATGAGGTGACCACACAAAAATTCACCATTTAGTCAGCTGAAACATTTTTCTTACTCAAAAACTCAAACGTGCCTAATAATGGAGATTCAAAATAAAAGAAGCGGATTCATTTGCATTGCATTCCTAGCATTGTGTTGCTCTATTGGTATGGTACACATTTACGGTATAGTTTAAAAAATCTGCAATTTTTAAACCAATGCATCTACATTCACATTAACATATAGGCAATGGACAAAGTTTCAATTGCTACCAATGTGCCACCTCAACACAGGATTTATGTGTGGAAAATCCTTCTGAATTGTCACAAGGGGATGTAACTGTATCTTGTAATGATTATTGTACCATTCTGAGAACAGAATTCACTGATATTCCTGGTAGGAACTCAATTTAGAAAAAAAATGGAAAAAATACACACTTTTATTGCATGTTGTTTCCTTTCTTAGGACAAATCGTTTCATTCAAGCGAAGTTGTGAAAAAGATCCATTAGTATTAAATGGAATCCGTCAAGATGCTCATTACACAAAGTTCTACTCATCTTGCAAAGTAGATTTATGCAACTCGGGCGATGGCTTATCAGGTACATTTCATAAAGTCCAAACAAAACACACAATACAAAATAGTGCAGTAGTCTTTACATTGTCTTCAATTGAATTTAGGATTCGGGGACGGCGTCGGAAGTGGCCAAAGTGGTGTAATAATTGTACCCGAGGAATCGGACAGTTCAAGTTCAAATGTTGTTAAAACTACGCCTTATTTACTCGCATCTGTATCAATTGTTGGATTATTTTTTCGAATCTAAAATAATCACCTCGTTTGTTTTCATGTCTAAAATGTGAAGAATAAAAGGGAGTTTTTTTTAGATGGTGTAAACCATAAAATTATTTGAATCATTCGGCTAATTTGTACTCGCAATGATATAATATCAACCAGTTTGTTGGATGATTGCATATAAATTGCATAGCAGTGCATTATGCACATAGGCTGTCATCATTGGAATTCATTGGTGCGGATTTTGTATACCCTAGTTAGTTAGTTAGTACAAGACTTTAGTGATTGTCAGAATGGAGCTAATGGATAGGATGTTAAGAAAGGATTTGTTTGTACCAAGTAAGCAAGCAATGAGATGAGAAAATATGATGAAGATTGCAATGGCTCCAAACTGCAGTGACTCTGGGTTTTGTATAGAAGTAAGTGTGCATAAGAAATATAGAGACAAGGCTACCCGAGTTCATTCACCATCGGCAATATGCTCACAAGTATGAAACTCTTCTCAGAATGTTTATCAAACTTTTTTACATGGATGAACAGTTTTGCAAACACTAGGAAAAAATTTGCTACGTGTACTTTGAGTAAAACAATCCTCAAAAATTTGGGATTCATTTCAAACGCATACATTTTTGGGTGTTTTGAACTCTTGTTTTTGCCACAAATTTGGATTTATTTTATTTATTTCACTCTTAATGACCGTCCAAATTCAAAAGTTTATTAATTTCCTTCTTAAGCATTAAAAATAATTCATGCACTACATTTCAAACACAACCAAAGAATAAAAAAAAATATTGATCATAAAATGCATTATCTCATAAACTACTCAATGTTCATAAGCAAATATTAGGTAAAACATTTTTGTCCCAAAAAATGCTCCATTCCCATCCAAAGACAATAGATACATAAAATTAACCAGCTGTAAAAACCCATTGTAATCCTAGCTCACCCCTTTAAATCCGGATTAACTGACCCCAAGCCCACAAAATAATACCCTATCCTCTATGCTGTAACAAAAGTTATTTTCCACCCCCAAATTACCTAATGCCTACACACATCCTTATGCGTGCGATTAAAGATTTACATTCAACTCACTAACTATAAACATAACAAACAAAACCCATTGGTTTGGTTCCCATTGAATGTCTAATGCTGCACAACAAAACTCACCCTTGCCTACATTGTATTGCAAGCTATCTCCATCTGAGCTATCATCCAACCAACTAAATCATATTACCCATTAGCAAGATGTGATAACTCACACTTTTGCCCTTCCGTAGTACATACGCATAACATGTGGACAATTAAACCTGTTGCTCCAATTATCGGGAAAAAACCGTACCCGTTTGCAAAATGACATGGCATAACGTTACAATAACAAGTTTGTCAAGTCTGCAACATAGGACACTGCAAATTTTGACCCAATCCTTTCAAAATTTGCATACCGTCTTGTCTACCATCCTCTCCAATGGATAATGACCATGGATTTATCATATAACGGCAGTTGACACTTTCCTCGTTTGGTCACATTCGAAACACAGAGACAACCTTTCCCCATGCGTGTCAAATGACAACTAACTAACTAGCTCACAATTCATTCCTCCAAATTCGATAATTTAAAATCCATACAGCATCAAGAGAAGTGATGATACTAGCAAAAGCCAGCTAACTAACTAACTATACACATCATGATGATTTTTTCACTTGTTTTAGGTCTTTACTACCTAATACACACGGGCTGGTTAGTTTTAGTCAACGACTTGCACCAACTAACTAACTACCTGTTGAGTTCATCAAATCCTCTGAATGACTAAGAAAATAATTTGGGAACCCAGTGGCTACCTGGGCTTAACTAACTAACCAACTAATAACTTACCCAAAGGTAACAACAACTTGTTGTGCCAGTCAGGGTTCATTCTTTATCGATAAGTTTCCTTTGGGAGCTCCAAACCTCCTGACTATCTCTTTTACCTTTCCTATAGGAGTTAGTTAGTAGTATGTATGCACCAGCCTAACTAACTAACTAACTGACTCGGATTACTGTACTTCGTGTCTTCATTTTCCCAACAACCATACCTGTACACTCCTCAAGCTGTCTATTGACATTCAGTCGTCTTCGAGACTTGCCACTCGTCACAACCCGCGGACTGTAGTTCCAAGTCAAACTCGTGTCCACCATATACATTGTGATCCAAATTATACAGAGAGTACAAGAAATTGTTAGTTTGTGACAATCCTAGTGTCGTCATTGGGTTGGGCAATACGAGAATCTGTAAAAAACTAACTAACCAACCACACAGGAGATACTACTGAAAAAGGTAAACATATATAGCGGTCTTTTGATCTCACAAGTTTTTTTGTTTTTATCGTGTGTACAAGGCCACTTGGATTGGTTTCGTATCCGTTTATTGTATGGGGTTCAATCACCTGTGAGGGTCAAGGTAGGCACTATTAGAGACTAAAGGATTTTTAATGGGCACTTGCCACGTAGTGACTTGCCAGTTAGTTAGTTACAAAACGGTAGTTATGCATTCCAAAGGGGTATGCAATAATATGCATGCAGGGTGGGTTGGTTGGTTACTATTGGGAAGAAAATTATGCTACATGGTTAAAATTGTTGAGATTTTTAATGCAGATCGGTAAATAGTAGTTCTGTAAGGTGAACATTTGTTAGTTATTTAGTTAGTTAGTTAGCACCTGGGATTGGAGGAAACCCAAAAGTAGGGATTCATTCACATAGGAAACCTGTATGCAGAGTTTCCTATAGACGTAACGGGATTCTATCTTGACAAGCATCTCCATAATATTATTCTTATTGCAAACTCACAGTTCGTGCATGCACGCATCATTAGAGCTAATCATCAATCTACGATCAAGTTTATAAAAATTCGTGGCATTCGAGTATGCAATGCACCGTAAATGTTTTTCACATATGCATACACTTTTCGTTAGCTCCATCTTACATTTTGGGTATGCTGATTTGTTTTATTGAAAACCAAACGAAGCAGTTAAAATACATGTAGATTAATTGGTATATATTAGTTACTCAGTTTATAATATAAGGCATCTTGAATTGTAGAAGATTTCTGTGATGAAAAAATGTCAACCCGGCGTTTTTCCCCCTAATTTTATGAGAGCATCTTATTCTGTTTCCTGCATTAAGGTAGGACAAGAAAAAAGTTGGTGGTGACTTGTCTATGCATAAGAACCCTTTTCAAGTTCAAGGTGACAACCGGTCAGGGTGCATTTTGTGACAAGACCACAAAAAAAGGTAGTCACTATAGAAGATGACACTTTATTACGCAATCAAGTTTACAGTTGTGACTCGACTGAGCGAGTGACAAAAAGGAAAAGTTAGGGGGCACACCTTTTTACTAACTAAAAAAACTTATATATTCCTTTCTGGTACTGTGGACAAACGCATATTTATTATGAGAGTCCGTCAAAAGTCCGCAAGAATTGTTTTTACACCAGTTGTAATTTTATTACACTTGCTGCAGGCCCTATATAGCCACTTTGGAATAACAACACAATAGTAGAAGTGTATAATTATTGGCAGATTGTGCTCCCATTTGAACGCACACATTTTTATTAGGGCAGTGTATAGATGGTTTTATTGATCGTGCATAGTTAGTAGCAAGAATTCGACTGACAAGTTGTAGCCTAGGAGTGAGCGACAGGTAGATGGATTATACAACAATCCTTCATTCAAACAATGGCCTGAGTGACCTACCTAAAAAAGACGAAGCTAACTGTAATTGAATAAAATCCGCTTAACGGGCCCACCATCTTGTTGTAGTTAGTTAGCATAGATAGTTATAGTTAGTTAGCGTGTTATATCATCATGTTCCGTAGCTATATGTGATTTTCTTTTCGCAGGAAGGCATGAGACGCTGAAAAAGGGAACCTATTTTATTGACTGACGGATTTTTTTGGGAACGCTACTCGGCGTTCACAAATCATGGGGACTGACTACAGATTGGTAGCAGGAGCCCTGGTGTCCATTTTATTTTTGGTGGACAAAATTTTAGTCTCGTCACTTCCTTTCTCCGCCATCCAGGAGAATCATGAAAATCTCATAAGTATTCAAGAAAGAGGTAAGGGAGTCTATTATTTTCTCAGCCAAACTGCTTAATACATGTCCAAGCAAAGTCCAAATCGAGAAAATACGCATCTTTTTCACTTCCTACAATCATAACTAACTGGCATTTCGACCGAATCGCCCGTAGCGTACAAAATGGGAGTTTCACACAACATAAGCAATATATAGTAATAAGCAAAAGCTTACATAACTAAGTAACTGAATTCGCAGACTTATCAGGTACATTCGCAGATTTCAAGGCATCCGAGTGAGTGAAACCGAAATGTTTAGTTAGATTCCACTCACTCTCTAACATCCTCTAAGAATTTAAGCCACCTATACTAACTAACTGGGCTTGACACAAAAGACGGGCAATAAAAAATGATACCAGTGAGGTAGTCAGATGTGACACATGGACGCCTTATTACATATAACATCAGAACTGAAAGGAAAAGTGAATGCACTACAGTAATCAGGATGAAGATTTCGGAAAAAATATCTGTGTAGTCAGGGGAAGCACCCAGCCTCCTGTGGTTAACAAAACTACATAGGGAAATGGCCATCAAACATTGGACATGGGAAAGGGTGAACGAACCAAAGAACGGCATCTTCATTTCATTTCCTATCATCCATACGCTGCACAATCATTTTTTCCCCACTTTTTCCTCATTCAAATGTTTAGGAAGTATAAAACCTGCCGAATGGATGCATGTATAGTTAGTTAGCAGACACTCTTTGCCGAATTGCAATGGCTAGTTAGTAGTATGCCTGCACTGCCTTACGTAGTACCACCTGCGAAAAAAATCGGCCACAAGCAACCAGTTAGGATGATGCCAGGGAAAAAAAATAATATTACATCTGAGAAGTGAAAATGATGATAATAAGTCGTGTACTCTGCATCCTTCCGCATTTCACTTCAATGTTCCTATGCCCAAGTCATTACACACCGTTTTTTCACTGTCAGTCGCACTCAACCGTGAATATTTTCCCGTCTTCTATAGTTAGTAACTTACCAACTAACTAACTGACAGACTGAATAATGAGGCGCAAAATCTAAAATATTTACTGAGTAACTTACCCAGGCCCAGGTCAGGGTTCTTCTGACCTGCCCTTGTTTTTTTAGTGACACGGCATGGGGCAAAGTCAACTTTTCTGGTTGAACTTTGCCGTGTAAACGGGTTATCTTCCCGTCTAATTATTATTATTATTATTGTCATTGGCCACCACCACAGGCGAGCAATGCATAGAATGCCATGGGCCAAAGTGACCAAGCCAGTTGCCAAAGGAATGTCACCATTATACCATAGTATTTGATTTGCGCCCTAACGGTGCTTTGCACTTGAGAAACATCTTTTTTCCCTTCCCTGTCCATTGTCTGCCCCATTAGACTGTGCTCTGCACACTGTAGTGAGTGAGTTCGTTTTTACATGGCCCCAAGCATGGGGATGAAGATTCTTCTTGTATGAGCATGGAATAGGTACTACTCTTGTTTTCAAACTACACAGTATAGCTGTTTTTCTTTCTCTCAGTTATTAACCCTTTTTTCTTATACACGGCCAGTTCCGTGTTGTTCTGGCAGTATGAGGTAGGGTTGCATGTATGGATTTATAATCCATGCTAATAATATGCACACGCACAGTTCTCATGGCATAAGTGCTACGTTAACCTATATAGAGGTGTGTGTGTGTGAGTGAGTAATGCAAGTCGACTCTGATTTTCGCTTGGACATGCATATTAATGAGATGTCATTTTCTTTTAATATTGGTTAGTTAGTTAGTTTAGATGACCCACTGGAATACTAACCGATTTTTTTACTTTACAGCCTCACATGGCAGGAATATACGCCCAATTGCTTGCCAGCATAGGGAAACGGGTCAAATCGGTGTATGCATGTTTGCATGGGATTGTATGAAGGTAGGTGATGCAAACGAATGTGGAAATAGTCAGTAAGTTACTTGCTGACTGAAGAAAGGAATATTTTCATGTGTTTAGGCCAATGGAACACATTTGGGCACGTGTATAGACCGATTTTATTTTGGAAGCTGTTGCGAGATGGGAGATGAAACGGACAAGATCTTAGCTAATTCAAGTATGCGTCCACCATTACGGCCAACGCCTACTCCACAACCAGCGGATTCCATGTTTATTTCTACCGGAGCTAGTGGAGTGAAAGAGCCAGAAAAACCACCGAAACCAGGATTTTGCCCACCTGGATTTGAAGCTTTGTGTGGGGGTGGCAGTGGTGGTGGTTCTACCACCCCTGGATCCAATGATGAATCGGAAGGTGGATCTGGATCTCCCGGATTTCCGCCAATTATGTGGCCTCAATTTCCTGGAATAGGTGGAGGAGAGCAAACTACTAAACCTCCAGCAGATTCGCCGTCCACCACTACTCAATCTAATCAACCAACTGTACCAGCTATTCCTGGAGCACCAGATATTCCACAAGTTCCTGGAGCTCCGGAAGTACCAGGTGGCGATGGATCTATACCTAGCGTACCAGGGGCACCAGATGTACCCGGTGCACCAGAAGTTCCTGGAGCGCCAGAAGTTCCTGGAGCACCAGAAGTTCCCGGAGCGCCAGAAGTTCCCGGAGCACCAGAAGTTCCCGGAGCACCACAAGTTCCTGGAGCACCAGAAGTACCGGGTGTGCCCGAAATTCCTTCAGTTCCGGGAGGTGATTCTTCTGATGAAAGCGGTGGAGCTCCGAGCATTCCTGGAGTGCCAGAAATTCCTGGACAAGGACAAATTCCAAGTGTGCCTGATCAACCTGCTGGTATTCCTGAAGTACCTGCACCTCCATCCATTCCTGGAGTTCCTAAACCACCAGGTACAAATGGATCATCTGACAATCCAGCTGGACCTGCCTTTCCTGATATTCCAGGAGCTCCTATGTTACCTGATCAGCCACAGGTACCAGGAATACCTGGAGCACCAGATTTGCCTGGAATCCCAGCTCCAGGAGGAAACAGTTCAGCTGATGATTCCATGGGACCACAAATACCCGAATTTCCAACTCTTCCAGAACAACCTGCTTTACCTGAACAACCAGCTCTCCCAGAACAGCCAGCTATTCCCGAATTTCCGGGAGCACCTGATATACCGGCTATTCCATCACCTGGAGGCAATAGCTCTGCTGATAGTCCAATGCAACCCGAAGTTCCAGGACTTCCAGCACTTCCAGACTTTCCAGGAGGTTTTCCAGCCCTACCGACTCCTCCACCAGCTGGAGGAGGAGACAATAACAGTACGGCTGATGAATCTGAAGGATCAGGAAGTTCCCCAAGTGCTCCAATGTTGCCAGCATTACCAGAAGCTCCTGCTGCACCTGAGACACCTGGAGTACCAGAAACACCAGCAATACCTGAAACCCCTGGTGTGCCATCGGTACCAGCTACACCAGAAATCCCTCCAACTCCAGAATTTCCACAAGTGCCACAAATTCCAGGACAACCGGCACAACCTGAAATGCCAGAAGGCGGAGGTTCTGCCGACGAATCCGAAGGATCTGGAGCATCACCAAGTGCACCAATGCTTCCAGCATTCCCTGCTGTACCAGAAACACCTGCGGTACCAGAAACTCCCGCTGCACC
>Ga0210040_10011130_pt1 | contig 10224 bp, 9 predicted proteins | sample CryGeyCG12114_NA_FD_185462 | JGI IMG/M metagenome (GOLD analysis project Ga0210040, IMG submission 185462) | Groundwater microbial communities from aquifer - Crystal Geyser CG19_WC_8/21/14_NA (SPAdes) (version 2) | ecosystem: Environmental > Aquatic > Deep subsurface > Groundwater | place: USA...
TCCATTGAGTTCATGAGCTGTGATTAGCTATAATAACAATACGGGGGGAGCCAGGAATTGCACTCAGGTAAGTTCTGCTATAATAGCTACTCCCAAGAATCGTCCTTCCACCATGGCTCAATTACTGAGTCCACAGGTTTTTGTTGGTTACCATTAGGAAGACTTTAATGTACATGCAATTATGATATTTTCCTGGGATCAGATGATGCTGAAAGCATTACGGCAATCATGTTTAATGCATGGCAACTGGCTAAAAGCTTCTTATGCTTACTTCTTTGTCGTTATTAATTTGAATTCTCCGTAGAAAGTTGACTCGACTTATGACGTTGTTATAAACTATTGAGCCAAATATACAAATCAAATTCAATAAGCTGCCATAGAAGAGTTGTGATAGCTATTTGTAGTTAAAATATCAAAGCACTCAATTATTGCTGGCTTTATCAAATTTTGCATGCATACAAACATGGTACGAAATATTGGAAACGGGATTTGAGTGAACCCATTGTAGATCAAAACGTTTCAATTTATTGGATACGAGGTCCAAAATATCCTTGTTTTATGCATTAGTCTGAATTGCGCAATGATTATTATGAAATTTTAGTTTTCAAAACTTCTTTATAGATATAGTTGAGCGTATAGTCGGCCGTGGTTTTACCACATAAAAACTTTTAGCTGGAACCTTTGTGTGAATCCTTTGGGTTGGCCAATTTGTTTGTGTTTTCACCTGCTGTATGTGTCCTTTTGTTTCATACCTGACTTGATTCATAAGGATAAAAATAGGGGAAAACTTTTGTACCCTATTGAATGAAATAATTGAAACGGGTCCGATAAACATCTTCCCCTTTCACTACGGTAGTTTACAATGGATCTCAAAATGACGGCTCTAAAAGCATCAGCTCCATAATAAGGATTCTCACATTACTTGGGTATAAATAGAGCCAATGAATGACAAAATGATTTCATTTTAACTTGTATTGTAATCTAGTCAGTGACTGAGGATCACATAAAGAGATAAATTTTTCTCTTCTATTTTTGGTAAGTACGTAGAAAAATAAATCGATTCAGTCAGTCATTTTTTAGTATCATATTATTAGGAATAGAGAATATTTTATTTTATATTTCAAACTATACCTTGTGCGGAAAAAGGAGGTAAATTTTTCCTGTCCTGTGTGTGTTAAATTTGTGTATAGTAGGATAGGATAAAATTTACCTCCTTTTTGCGCACAAGGTATACTTTTATGAAGCGTAAGTTAGTTTTCACATGCGTGACAATATTATGAATCAAATAAAGCTTACCAGCTCAGCAGTTAGTAAGTCATGTCTCCTAATGGGAGATAAGGAACAAAGATGAAGACTTTCCTGAACTTGAAATTTTGTGGAGATATCCGGATGAATAGAGAAATATTGTGTGTTTACAAAACATGAACAACGTGCATGCATTTGGTGCAGTGAGTGACTAATTCACAGACAGACAGACAGACACAGATTTGTACTCGAGCGATTTTCATTTCAAAGGTCATCGGAGACATACATTCTCTTTTCTTGAGCACACAAGTTGGATCAATGTTCGAGAAGTGTCTTATTATTGTACAGCGTTACGAATGAACCCAAACAATACTGGTTGCATGTACAAGTATATTTGGAGATAATGGATACAGCTCTTATCTCTTTAGAATGGATTGCTGGTTCAAAACCTAGCTATCAGCTGAAGGAGTATCTTTAAAGTTAGAAATTTTATATGCATGCATGCAGCTACAGTTATAGTTTAAATCCTGTACCTGGAGATAACATAATATGCAGTATCAATAGATTGGAGTTTTGAGTTCAGTTTTGAAACTTGACAAGTTCACTGGGAACAAATACTCTGTCTATTTTGGGTTTTAAAGACGTCAGTTCATTAGTCTACACACGGTATGGTATAATATATAGAAGAATTGTAAACACAAGTTATAAACAGATAGTTTGAGTGAGGGAAGTGTCTTCTTTTTACCTTTTTTTAAATAAAAGAATAACACAGAATGATTGCTTTTGTAGATTCCTGCACTAAAGACGATTTGACGAAAGGGCACTGCGGTGAGATGGACAAGTCAAAATTCCACAAAACTAATCCACTGGTTAGTCCTGTTGATGAGTCCATGACGGAACAGCCAAGTAGTACGACAAGTGGTTCGTCTACTCATTCTTCAAAAAATTCCAATAAGCAGTCTAAAGTAAGTGGAATTCTGATGTAGGAAATAATTATTGGCGCATAAGTCGTGGGGATTAATGAAAATCGTAGCTGTGTATTCAATCAGGAAAACTAAAATTTTAAGACCATGCTAATGCTGACTGCTCAATTAATATTTTATTTTTGTCACCTATGAACTGCTACTTGATTTTAGTCTTATGTTTGAAACCCTACATCTACATAGCTATGCATCCATTTTATTGCATGTTGCAAAAAATTTCATACGACGTTAATATCATACATTACTGCGTTACCAATGCCTCAACTGAGAAATTCAGAAATCGTATTGTTGATAATATCTTAATTTCGGAAATAATAGCAATTAATGCAAGTCAAAAACTCTGGTCACACAGAATCGGTCAGTGTATAATATTACGCCATTCACAGCAGATGATACTTTATATATCAACTAAATTATAGGGCAAGGGCTCGTTGCATTAGTTTCAGTATGTATAGTTTTCAATATTACCGTCGGCCACAGTTTAACGGAAAACTTTTAATACAAATTCCAAACTGACATTGAACAAAGTGTTTTGGAGACACAAAATGATTCCACTATGAAGCGAAATTTTATAGCATTGAAATCCTAACTGACAGTATTATTCTATTTATTACCTTGAATAAAATGAAAAATGATAATAAAGAACATGTTTGCATTTATTTCCTTTGATGTCTCTCTAGGTATGCGGCGTATGTGGAGACCACGCAAAAAGCTTCCACTTCGGTGGCTTATCTTGTGACAGCTGCAAAGCATTTTTCCGGCGATCTGTACAACATGAAGGGTACACTGGTTTTCAATGCTCGTCCGCCTCAAACTGTGAAATCAATATGTCCACGCGTAAGAGTTGTCAGTATTGTCGATTCCAAAAGTGTATGGAGATTGGGATGGAAAAAAGTTGGGTCATGTCTGACGACGAAAGGAAAGTGCTTAATAAGCAGCGGTGAGAACATATTTACTAGATTATACATACCTTTTCGTAATGTAAGCCACACGTTTCATAGTGCTCAATTATTGTACGCACCTGTAGACTAAAAAAGAAGATAGAAAAAGGGGAGCCAATAAAAGGAGGGATCATTGAAAAAACGTATGTTCCCAAGGTGGAGGAGATGCTGGAATACATGACAAAAGGTGAAAGAGACGAGATTGAAACCATTGTGATAAAATATCAACAAGCCTTCAAAGATATACCATACAAAGTACCCAATAAAGATGGACCAAGAGATTCCGTGGAAATCGTCTCAATGTTCACAACCATAATCCGGCGGTTTGCTCATTACATGAAGCAATTGGATGATTTCAAATCCTTGAGCTCAACAGATCAACTGAAACTACTGAGGGCATCAGTTCTTGAAATGTGTATGCTGAGAAGTGCTCTGAGCTTTGATTTGAAAAATAATCGCTGGCCGGATCCTAATAATGAGCTGATGAAAAACTGCCCCCAGTTGAGAGTAAGTATTAATGCTTAGCAATTTTATTTGATATTACTTTTCTTGTTTTTAATGAATTTATCCTAAATTCCTCTTGAAACGTAATAATTAATACAGTAAAAAGCACAAAACAAGTAGCCAATAGAATTCGTGAAAGATTGATTGCGATAGACGCGCAGGCATGCGCAGAACAAGTAGCGTCCTTTTTTATCTCTTTTGTAGTTTGCCCTTGTGAGCAACTTTCAATGTCAAAAGAATGTCCCTTTTATTTTATCTTCTGTTTTATTTCTCTACTAAATTTAATTGTCATGAAGAAATGATATAAAACTAAAACTCATGTTTATGAGTCTCACATTTATAGCATATGTATTTTTCTTCCAACTACTTTCTCTTATCTTTCAACTAATTCATTAAGCGTAAAAATAAATAAATTCAGTCTCACAACCAACATAACAAATCATGTAATAAATACTCCACTGGATACACCAGCCAAGGTATTAATTTAGTTGATAAGATTTTCCACATTAACGCGTCGTTATCGATCCGTCTCGTCTCGCAGTTCGTCTATCTCCACGCTATTTAGTCAACTTTTAAAGAGCATTAAGGAAATGAAATATTGTAATAATCCCTTTGTACCGTTATGCGTTAGATATGAATATAAAATGATAGTACAACAATTTGATGAAGCCAACTAAGGAAAACAATCAATATATAATATGAACCATGTATTCCAGACTTGATCATGAAATACAAACTATTAAAAGTTATAGGACTTTTATCGGAGCTAGGGGAACAATAACTCGGTTTTTCGAAGGCTTCCGAGAGGGATTTAGACTACCGATGAGCCTATCCGCGGAAATTGCCCTTACTGCCCTAAAAATCTCCATTCAAATCCTCAATATATGCTTCAACTTAATAATTTTTGTTTTGAAAACTAGTGTTAATTTAAAAATATATTATGTACCCTTATAATGACAGTCTTCTAAGGATTGCACAAATAAGTGTTAGTGCTTAATAAATCAGTTAACCCTTCCTCCCGCTCCATGAAAATAATGATGATATTGGCAAAGGATCTATTGAAGGGATTTTGATGGTTATTTACTTGTCTGTGCCACTACAGGTGGAGGATATGGAGAAGCTTGTGTCTCGAGATTTGTACACACAGCATATGAATTTCATCACCAGCATTCAAGAATTGAAAGCAGACGAGCCTGTCATCATGCTTCTGCTCTTGATCGTTTTGTTCACATCCGAGAAAGCTGGAGTGGCCGAGACAGAGAAAGTTGGAGCAACCCAAGAGAAATATTTGTTGCTTCTCGGGAAGTATGTGCAATGGAGATATGGGAAAACAGAAGGCTCTCGAATCTATCCTAGAGTGAGTTCCATGTCTCGTTAACAACAATTTCTTCACTCAATTCATAGTCTGTACTGTAGTAAGGTAGTTGCCCAGAAGTTCTGGTCAGAGCAAGTAGTATAATGATTCTGCTAGGACATTGATATGAAAGGCTGCATAAATTCAGTAGTGAACTGACAGGATTCCATATGATTATTTACTGTCTGGCTGACATGAGCCTATTACCATAATATTGGGTTATGCTTCACCGGATAGGAATCGTTTTTTGTAGTTTAGTAGCTAGTTAGTTACTAAATGCGAATGGGATAGAACATTTGTTATGTAGGCAGCTTTAGAAGCTGATCTCTGAAGCTAATTAGCTGAGGCTTTATGAGCTACATTGTGACTTTGAGGTGAGCATTGTTGCATGGATCATGATTGATTGACGTGATGAACAAATATTAGTTAATTCCGTCAGCACCGCAAAAATGTTCTTACAGCTGAAATTTTAAAAGAGTCATGGAATTAATCTTTGAAAGCTGTCAGTCATTGCGCAACAAACTATCACAGTGAAACCAAGGTTTCTCTCGTTAAATAACGAGGACAGAGCCAACTCCGGGTAATAATAATATATGCTTGGCTTAACGAGAAGAGCGAAGCGCACCAAATAGATTACCACAATTCATCTCTCTCAATTTGACATCATCATGATAATAATAATACGTTTCTTGTTCACAGTTGCTGACAAAGCTGTCAGATCTGAGACAGCTCAACGACTCGCACACCGAGTACAATTTGAAACTGGAGAAAAACGAGGTTCAGGAGATACAAGAACAGTTGGGAAACTTGAATCTCAATCCATATCCAAGATGGGAGTTAGTCAAAGGAGGAAACAACGATAGCACGCCAGTTCCAGGTCCTTCTTCCGGAGCCGGCTACAAAAACCAGGATTCTCCAACCGGAGTGATCTCAGCGTCCTCAGCACGACCTAACAATAATGTGTGCCCTGGAAATCAAAGGGAAGCTATGAAGGTTATGTTCATGAGTTTCATGGACAAAAGATTACCAGAAATGATGGATGATCCAATGATTGTTCCTTCATTTGAGGCCGATATTATGCAAATGTCAAGTTTTTTCAAACAGAATAGAACAATGGCGGCCCAGTTGCCGACAGCGCATAATTCTGCTCCAATCGACGACCACCGTTCTATTCCTACGACAGCAGAATGTTTGATGCAACAACCTATACGAAATCAACATGGTTTTCCTCCTAATACTAATACAGCTATGAACTACCAATTCCAGGAGCAATTTGGTACGAGTTCCACGCAACATTGTACTACTAGTACTAGTAGCACATTGGATCCAAACTATGGATACACAACTCCACAGTATTCTTCATATGAAGAAAATGTGGCTACTACAACTGCTGCACCAAACATAATGGGAATGATGAGCCAAAGCGAACATATTCCCCAGCGGGAGGAAGGAATCCCCCAATTTTCGCAAATGACTCAAGTCCTAAAATCCATAGGCAGCACTGGGATTGATTCAAATCTGATCCAGAAGGTAAAAGAAAGTCTCAGTCCTGATGTTTTGAGCTCGTTGAGTTCTATTTTTGGAGCTGGCAGTGAAGAAAAGAGCTCTACTTCGCCATTTGGTAGCTTTGATCTCAACAAAATCCCTCCGAATTTGATCAATGCGTTTTTAGGCACTGGTGAAGGGAGTAATCTGTCTGATGTACAGGGAAACTTTACTGGTTTTTTGGCACCTCCAAATCTTCCCTCTGATTCCGATGGCCATAATTCTTCGGAATTTTCTACCGGGGTTGACCCATTTACAGCTCAGTTGGAACAAATTGAGAATTCGGTGGGATTGGACGCAGCCCCAAATGTTAATCTCGGATTAAATAATGTTGGCAACTCCACGGAATCCACTTTTCTTGGTCAAAGTCAACAATACGGGCCCTACAACGGACAGTGGTGAAAGTTAACGTGGCAATGTTGGCAAGTGCCACACTTGATTAGCATACAAGCTTTTCAAGAACGCAGTTCGTTGTACAAACACAGCTTAATTTGATTCACCCAACTAAAACTTAGCCTCTAGTTTTGAGCCAGATCGATTACATTTGATCTTGAATCTTATTATTGATGAGCTTATTCTAATATAATAACATGAAAAAACCATTGAAATTCTGCACAGCATTTAAAATAAATAATAATAAATCTTGCATTAAAAATACACAGCCTCCACTTTAATATTGTCATTTAGAAGCAATCATAACACAATATTTTCGTCTATATCACATTTATGATAATAAAATTACCTTGCAACCGAATCCATGACATAAGTAAGTACAATCCAAGCCCAGAAAATAAGTAACTAACAATAGGTCCATCCTAATAATTCAACAACGGTTCACTAGACGGATCTTGAGGACCTCTGTTCACATTATTACTTCCACTCGACCCTTGAATTCCACTAGTATTTTGTGGACTCGCAAATGGCAATTTCCTCTCCTCTCTCGGCTTATAAAATCCTGAATTCACGTTCTGAAATCTCCTATCAACTGTGACACTAGGAGCTGAACAAGCCACAGACCTTGGGCCCCATCTTCCGCTATTGTACGTATCATAGCCCATTGCAGGATTGTAACTATTCCTATTCCGTCCAGTATTGTAATACCACGGTTCCGGCTGTTGCCATCTTTGGTATCGGGTTCCCGACTCTGGGTAAGAATACAAACTACGACTAGCCGCACTCGTACTTTGATTATAAATGGGCTCTTGAACATATTGTTGTTGAGAGTTGAGTGAATGAGGAGATTGGTAATGCTCCGAGTTACTGGGGCTATGACTAAGCTGTTGTAATCGATCACGATTTGTAGTGGTAGTCTGGGTGAGTTCTATAGGGTTTGAAATGACTTTTTCTGCTCCTTGTCGACGACGCCTCATTGTTCCTGTTCCATAGTAGTCAGGCTCATCTACATCCTTCGTGTTCGATGACTCACTCAATTGGTGCACGTACATGTACAGAAGGACCAAATAGTTGAGTGAAGCTATGAAAGCCACTGTGTACACACAGATTTCAAGGATTTGGTATGTCATTTGATCTGTGGTAGCTTGCAGACTGGCAAGGTGGTCGTCCTGGTTCATCCCTAGCTCTTGTGGAGGATTTGAGTCCGTAGTAGTTCGAGTGGGATTCAAGAGGAAAATGATGAGCAGGATGATGAAAAACAAAGATTGAAGGATGGCTAGACCAGCTCCACACCATTTGAGGAGCGTTCGGGATTCCTATGGGAGAGAAGATGAAAGCTGTCAGTTATTATTGGTTTTGGGGCAGGCAGGAAATAATATACGAGTTAGGTAGGTTAGGTAGGCATAAAGTACGGTAAGGTAAGGGACAGCTTTATGTTTATATTTATGATCCAAGGTCTTACTACATGTGACAGTACTAGAGATTTTACTCTTTTAATAGAGAAGAGGATTTACTTTAATGGGGCAAGAGTCTTAATCATTTACGTGGTCCTTTTGCTTTAAACTAGCTTGTTAGTAGGGGTATTGATTGCTACAACTTCTGCTATCAACCAACATTGTTGATGTATGGCAGGCAGATAAAAGTAGCTCGTAACTGTAAGTTAGTTAGTTTAGTTATTGCTATCACATCTGTCTGGATAGAGTGATAGAGTTCTGCATTTTTATTGGAAAGAGGGATTCAAAGTTTGGGATTGTATTAAACATAGTAAGTACCTTCTCTACGCCCCGGAATATAAGACAGCCAAGGATGAAGAAGATGCAAATGTAGACCAGAGATAAGACGCTCTTGATTAGAACAGCTGCCTGCAAAATAAATGCCATATGTAATGAATAAACGATTTGATATTAAACGACCATGTCTGCACGTAATTGGAGACATAAATGTGTGTAGTATACTCGTGCATAAGTCAATGGTCTCACAAACACACACTATAATCTTATAGCAATCAATAAACTGCTTACTTCCAATTCTGCTAAGTGGTCATCATTATGCTTCTCGTCTAAATATACGGATGCAATTATATAGGCACTGAAAACAATCCAGCGTAATAGGAACACAATACCTAGAAACTGGAAAACAAAAATGTATTTTTTCTTAAAACAAGCTGTAAAAACGGTACGACAGTCAACACTATAGACACAAACTAACTTAAAATCTGCATTTAGTCGAGCCAATAATAATGAATGGGTATACTCTACGTACGGAAATTGTGAATAATAAATACGCATTGGACATGCCGATTGCTCTCTTTTCTGCTAACTACTAAAACTACAACAATTGATCCAGACTGGAACTGACAACTGAACTACTATGTTGAACTGGAACCGGTGTGGAAAACGTATACAATGCAAACAAACTTTCATAACGTGCATGAGAGTGCATGAGTGTGCAGTGTTCAACACATCAGATCAGATGTGAACACGAATAATAAAGCAAAATATATATTAATTCAAAACATACCATTTGGATACTTGCGGAAAAATATACCGCTCCCCGTACAGTTGTACAACACAACCAGCACATTTCTATGATGATGATGAGATCTTGTTGAAACTTTTAAAATCCTCAATCCCCAGATCAGTGAAGGAACGGAATGAGTAAGTTACTAAATTCAATTTGAAAATCAGTCGCCTACATTTTTTTATTTTTGCTATGCACTCAGCAAAATGATAAACAACTGGAAAATAAAATCATATCACAAAAACGGCCTTGAGTCACTGGAGAAAAAAACGTCATCTCTAGACTCACACGCGGTGTAGGTCGTTCAAATGGTGCAGTTTATTTAGTTCTAGTCAATTAGCCTTCAGTAGTGTGTCTTTACTGAAACTGACTGCACTACCAATATATACCAATGGCGTACTAACTCAACTAAAGACGAGCAAAATGAGAATTGATGCCGTACACACACATATTGGATGGAAGTTAGAATTTGTAAAGCAACTAAAAGTAACTAACTATAATGTACCACGTGCAAAATTCTGCCGAGCGAGCACTAGCAAAATGCAAATGCGCTTTTGTTTGCTTGAAGTGAATGGGATATTGCCATGTGCTGAGCTGTGGACCAACTTGCAAACTCTACTGACTTCCAAGTAAAGTGAATATGCTAGGCTGAAATAATGCGAACAGCATATCAAGTTACATACCACTTACCACTAACTAACTAACTACAATAAAACTGGAATTGTGAGTTGAATGTAAA
>Ga0210040_10011131_pt1 | contig 10224 bp, 8 predicted proteins | sample CryGeyCG12114_NA_FD_185462 | JGI IMG/M metagenome (GOLD analysis project Ga0210040, IMG submission 185462) | Groundwater microbial communities from aquifer - Crystal Geyser CG19_WC_8/21/14_NA (SPAdes) (version 2) | ecosystem: Environmental > Aquatic > Deep subsurface > Groundwater | place: USA...
GGCCCGCCGCCCAGCCGCGCCTTCGTCGCGGGGTCCTGAGGTGCCCGTGCCGTCCCGCGCCTCCCGCGCCCGCCGCCTGCTCGCCGCGGCGTCGGTGCTGCTCGTGGCCGCCGGCTGCTCCACCTCGGGCGCCGACGAGCCGACCCGCAGCTCGGCCCAGCAGGGCTACGTGGGCGTGGACGGCAACGTCACCGTGATCGCCCCGGCGGACCGGGTCGCCGTGCCGACCGTGTCCGGGGACTCCCTCGACGGGCGGCCGCTCTCCACCGCCGACTACGCGGGCAAGGTCGTGGTCGTCAACGTCTGGGGCTCCTGGTGCGGGCCGTGCCGCAAGGAAGCGCCGGAGCTGCAGAAGGCCAGCGAGAAGACCCGCGACGTGGCCCAGTTCATCGGCATCACCGTGAAGGACCCCGGCACGGCCAAGCCGCAGGCCTTCGTCCGCAACAACGGCGTCACCTACCCCAGCATCTTCAACCCCACCGGCGACAAGCTGCTGGCCTTCGCCAGCACGCTGCCGCCCAAGGCCATCCCCTCGACCCTGGTCATCGACCGCCGTGGTCGGCTGGCGGCACGGATCCTGGGCCCGATCTCCGAGCGCACCCTGGTCACCATCGTCGACGACGTGGCGGCCGAGTGATGACCCCGCTCGACCTGAGCACCTGGGCCGAGGGCGCGGTCGGCGGCTCGATGGGGCTGGCGCTGCCGGTGGCGCTGCTGGCCGGCCTGGTGTCGTTCTTCTCCCCGTGCGTGGTGCCGCTGCTCCCCGGCTACCTCTCCTACGCGACCGGGCTGGGTGCCGCCGAGGTGCTCGAGGGCTCGCGGCGACGGGGTCGCATGCTGGCCGGCACCTCGCTGTTCGTGCTGGGCATCGCCGTGGTCTTCGTGGCCACCGGCACGGTGGTCGGCAGCCTCGGGTCGCTGCTGCTGGTCCACGCCGGGCTGATCAGCCGGCTGCTGGGCGTGGTGATCATCGTGCTCGGGCTCGTCTTCTCCGGTGTGCTGCCGATCGGTCGCCGGGAGCTGCGCCTGTCGCGGCTGCCTCGGGCCGGCGTGGCGGCGGCGCCGCTGCTCGGGGTGGTCTTCGCCCTGGGCTGGACGCCCTGCATCGGCCCGACGCTGGGCGTCGTCTACAGCCTGGCCTACAACGAGGGCACCGCGCTGCGCGGCGGCGTGCTGGCCTTCGTCTTCGCCCTCGGCCTGGGCATCCCCTTCGTGGCCGCCGGGCTGGCCTACACGCGGATGGCCCGCGCCGTCGGCTTCCTGCGCCGCCACCAGGTGGCGCTGCTGCGGGCCGGCGGGGTCATGATGGTGCTCGTCGGACTGCTGCTGGTCACCGGGCTGTGGACCGCCATCACGGCGGCGATGCGCACCGCCTTCGCCTCCTTCGTCCCGGTGATCTGAGTGGAGGGACCGCGATGACCGACACGCAGGTGCGCGAGCCCGTCCCGGCTCCCGACGTGGCGCCCCCCGACGACGGGGGACGCGGCGGCGACGGGGACGGGCGCGGCCCCGGGGGCGGCGCCGAGCCCCCCGCCCTCGGCCTCCGCGGCGGGCTGCGCTTCGTCTGGACCCAGCTCACCTCCATGCGGACGGCGCTGGTGCTGCTGTTCTCCCTGGCCGTGGCGGCCGTGCCCGGCTCGCTCATCCCGCAGACCTCCATCTCGCCGGTGCGGGTCACCGAGTTCCTCCGCGAGCACCGGACGCTGGGGCCGGTCTACGACCGGGTGGGCCTGTTCCACGTCTACACCTCGGCGTGGTTCTCGGCGATCTACCTGCTGCTGTTCGTCTCGCTGGTGGGCTGCATCATCCCGCGGGTCGCGACCTACGCCCGCGCCGTGCGCGCCCGGCCGCCGCGCACCCCGCGCAACCTGGTCCGGCTGCCCGCCTACTCCCGCGCCGAGCTGTCGCCCGGGGACGCGGCGCCGGTGCTGGAGCCCACGGCCCTGCTCGACCGGGCGGCCACCAGCCTGCGGCGCGCGCACTACCGGGTCGACGTCCGGGACGGCTCGGTGGCCGCCGAGCGCGGCTACCTCCGCGAGGCCGGCAACCTCGTCTTCCACATCAGCCTGCTGTTCGTGCTGCTCGGCATCGGGGTGGCCAGCCTGTACGGCTTCCGGGGCAGCAGCGTCGTCGTGGTCGGCCAGGGGTTCGCCAACAACCTGACCCAGTACGACGACTTCACCGCCGGGGCCGCCTTCGCCGACACCGACCTGACCCCGTTCAGCCTGACCCTGCAGAAGTTCGACGTCGCCTTCGAGACCGGCGCCGTGCAGCGCGGGGCGGCGCGGCTGTTCAAGGCCCAGGTGCAGGTCACCGACTCCCCGGGGTCGGCGCCGCGCGAGGCGACGCTGGAGGTCAACAAGCCGATCGAGATCGGCGGCACGAAGGTGCACCTGATCGGTCACGGCTACGCCCCGCGGGTGACCGTGACCGACGGCAAGGGCGACGTCGCCTTCTCGGGCCCGGTCGTCTTCCTGCCGCAGGACGGCAACTTCACCTCCGCCGGCGCCATCGACGCCCCCGACGCCCGCCCGGAGCGCCTCGGCTTCCAGGGCTTCTTCCTGCCCACCGCGGTCACCAACGGCTCCGACGCCCCGAGCTCGGCCTTCCCCGACGCCATCAACCCGGCCCTGTTCCTGAACGCCTGGACCGGGCCGCCGAAGGTGGAGACCGGGCTCCCGGAGAACGTCTACTCCCTCGACACCGCCGGGATGACCGAGGTCAAGGCCGCCTCGGGGCAGCCGTACCGCATCGGGCTGCAGCCGGGCCAGACGGTCACGCTGCCCGGTGGCCAGGGCACCATCCGGATGGACGGGTGGGACCGCTGGGTCAAGCTCCAGGTCAGCGACTCTCCGGGGGTGCCGATCGCCCTGGTCGCGCTGGCCTGCGCCGTCCTCGGCCTCTGCCTGTCCCTGTTCGTGCGGCCGCGCCGGGTCTGGGTGCGGCTGACCGCCGACGGCCGGGCCGTCGAGGTGGGCGGGCTCGACCGCGCCGACGCCCGGGGCGGGCTCAGCGACGACGTCGCCGAGCTGGCCGCGGAGCTCGCCGCGAGACCGGGCTCACCCGGGCGTCCCGCATCCCCCGACCTCGCCCCGGACGAATCCTCTGCGGACCTCGCCCCGGCGGCCGAGACCGCTGCACCCGGTCCCACCAGCACTCCCAGGAAGCAGTGAGATGAGCTACGAGTACCTCTCCAACGTCGCCTTCGTGACGTCGGTCGTCGTGTACGCCCTGGCCATGTTCGCCCACGCGGGTGAGTGGGCGGCCGCGCGTGGCGTCGGGGCGGTCGAGCCGGTGCAGGAGCGCGAGCTGGTCGGTGCCGGTGCCGGTGCCGGTGCCGGTGCCGGTGGCCGGGCGCTGCGGTCGGGGCTGCCGGACGGCTCGTCGCCCGTAGCGCTGACCGAGGCCGACTCCCAGCGTGTCGAGTCGTCCGGTCGGATCGGCGTCGCCCTCACCCTGATCGGCTTCCTGCTCAGCGTCGGCGGCCTGGTGCTGCGCGGGGTCGCGGGCGGCCGGGCGCCGTGGGGCAACATGTTCGAGTTCACCACCACGGCCATGGTCTTCGTGGTCGGCGTGCACCTGGTGATGGTGTGGCGTGCCGGGCTGCGCTGGCTGGGGCTGCCGGTGACCCTGCTGGCCGCGGTGGGCAACGGGCTGGCCGTCACCGTCTTCTACGTGGCCGTCGCGCCGCTGGTCCCGGCGCTGCACTCGGTCTGGTTCCTCATCCACATCGTGGCCGCGGCCATCTCGGGCGCGGCCTTCAACGTGGGCGGGCTGATGTCGATCCTGTACCTGCTGAAGAAGCGGGCCGAGGACCGGGGGACCGTCCGCGGCTACCTGGCGCTGCTGCCCACCTCCCGGCGGATCGACCTGCTGACCTACCGGTTCCACGCCTTCGCCTTCCCGCTGTGGACGTTCACCGTTGCCGCGGGCGCCATCTGGGCCGAGTACGCCTGGGGCCGGTACTGGGGCTGGGACCCCAAGGAGGTCTGGGCGCTGGTCACCTGGGTCATCTACGCCTGCTACCTGCACGCCCGGGCCACCGCCGGCTGGCGGGGCAGCAAGGCCGCCGCCATCGCGATCCTCGGCCTGGCCTCGTTCTGGTTCAACTTCGTCGGGATCAACCTGCTCGTCTCCGGCCTGCACTCCTACGCCGGGGTCTGACCCGCGGGACGAGCGCGCCGGCGTGCGTCGGCCGGAGGTCCTCCGGCCGGCGTGGCAGGGCGGTGGTCGTGGGAGGCGTGGGAGCGCCATCGGGACGCCGCGTGGGGTCGTCCGGGTGGGACGTCACGACCGCACCGGCTCCCCCGAGAGCCTGAACCTGTGCTGGGGTGAGCCTTGCCGGCAGCCCCCGGGCCATCTCCAGCACCATCGGTCGTCGGTCAGACGACCGGTGCGGGTCGTGACGGCTGGCAGGACGGGTCGCTCACCGGTCCACCCCGCCAGTTGAATCGTGGGAAAACATAGCAGTGCGCTGCGCCTTCCGTCTTCTCGGCGGCACCCGCTCGGACAGGGGCTGGACGCCACGCCGGAGCGCCTGCTAGGGGGCTCCGGCCGGGTCGTGGGACCGGTCGGTGCCGCCGCTGCGGAGCCGCCAGCCGGCGTGGAGGCGCCTGGCACCATGGGAGGGTGCCGCACTTCGACCTCGTCATCATCGGTTCCGGCTCGGGCAACTCGATCCCCGACGACCGCTTCGCCGACCAGTCCATCGCCCTGGTGGACAGCGGGACCTTCGGTGGCACCTGCCTCAACGTCGGCTGCATCCCGACCAAGATGTTCGTGCACCCCGCCGACCTGGCCGCCGCGCCCGGGGAGTCCGGCCGCCTCGGGGTGGACCTCGAGCTGCGCGACGTGCACTGGGCCGAGATCCGGGACCGGATCTTCGGCCGCATCGACCCCATCTCCGCCGGCGGCCTCAAGTGGCGCTCGAGCAACGAGAACGTCACCGTGCTGACCGAGGAGGCCCACTTCCTCGACCCGCACACCCTCCAGGTGGGCGACCAGACGATCACCGCCGACCGCTTCGTGCTGGCGGCCGGCAGCCGCCCGATCCTGCCCGACCTGGCCGGCCTGGACGAGGTGCCCTTCCACACCTCCGACACGGTGATGCGCCTGCCGCGGCTGCCCCGCTCGGTGGTCATCCTGGGCGGCGGCTACATCGCGTCGGAGTTCTCCCACATCTTCTCCTCCTTCGGCAGCCACGTGACCGTGGTCAACCGCGGCGACCAGCTGCTGGCCCGCGAGGACGCCGACGTCTCCGCCCGCTTCACCGACATCCTCCGCAGCCGCATCGACCTGCGCACCGGGACGACCGCCCGCAGCGTCCGCGAGGTCGAGGGTGGGGTGGTGCTCACCGTCGCCGGACCGGACGGCGTCGAGCAGGAGATCGAGGCGGAGGTCCTGCTGGTGGCGACCGGCCGCCGGCCCAACGGCGACCGGCTGGCCCTGGACGCGGCCGGCGTCGAGGCGGACGACCACGGCTACGTGGTGGTCGACGAGCACCAGCGGACCACCGCCCCGCACATGTACGCCCTGGGCGACGTCTCCTCGCCCTACCAGCTCAAGCACGTGGCCAACCACGAGGCGCGGGTGGTGCAGCACAACCTGCTGCACCCGGACGCGCCGCGGACGGCCGACCACCGCTTCGTGCCGCACGCGGTGTTCTCCTCCCCGCAGGTCGCCGCGGTCGGGCTCACCGAGCAGCAGGCGGTGGAGCAGGGCATCGACCACGTCGTGGCCCAGCAGGCGTACGGCGACGTGGCCTTCGGCTGGGCGATGGAGGACCGGGACCACTTCGTCAAGCTGGTGGCGGAGCGGGGGACCGGTCGGCTGCTCGGGGCCCACCTGATCGGGCCGGAGGCCTCCACCCTGATCCAGCCGCTGATCCAGGCGATGAGCTTCGGCCAGACCGCCCAGGAGGTGGCCCGCGGCCAGTACTGGATCCACCCGGCCCTCACCGAGGTGGTCGAGAACGCCCTGCTCGCCCTGGCCTGAGCCGTCGGGTCCGGCCCGACCGCCGGGCCTCGTCGGGCCGGCACGAACAGCGCCCGCCGCCCCGGCCCCGCGGTGAGCGGGACCGGGACGGCGGGCAGCAGGGTTGAGCGGGGTGGTGCCGGCGGTACGAGCTAGGCGACGACCCCGGCCTGGGCCACGCCGACGTTCAGGACGGTGCCGGCGGCCAGTCCGCCCCGGGCGCTGCCCAGGACCAGCTGGGCCGCGTAGACGGTGACCCCGTTGGTGGAGCGGACGGCCTTGCGGAGGGTGAGCGTGCCCACCCCGAGGATGTCGACCTTGGTGTTCTCGGCGGTCGAGACGCGCACGCTGCGGCCGTTGACCTTCAGCCCGACGACGCTGGTGCCGGTGGTCGAGCGGGTCAGCGCCGAGCCCTTGCGGGTGGTGCTGGCCTTCGCGGTGACGGCGTCCATGGTGACGACGCCGCCGAGGAGGTTCGCGCCGGCGGTGGTGGCGCTGGTGCTGGCGACGGTGCTGGTGGCCGTGTCGGTGCTCTTGGCCGTGGTCTTGGTGGCACCGGCGCGGAGCGCCGAGGCCAGGTTCACCGCGGCGGTGTTGTTGCTCAGGGTCACCCCGTTGCTGCCGCCGCAGGGGATGTGCACCGCGGAGGTGGCGCCCGAGGAGAGCGTGCTGCCCTTGCCCACGGTGAGCCGGCTGCCGTAGCCGTAGCCGTAGGCCCGGTGGTGGACGGGCGGGGCGAGCGTGGCCGACGCCGAGCCGACCACGATGGTGCCCACCGGCAGGCCCAGTTTGTTGCCGGACAGCAGGGTGACCTTGAGGGCCGTGACGTTCTGGCGGTGCGCGCCGTACTTCGTGGAGGTGGACTGCGCGTTCAGCCGGACGGTCGCGATGCCGGGGACCGTGATGTCGGTGTTCTTGCTCGGGGTGGCGGTGACCGAGCGACCGCCCACCCGGAGGCCGACGAAGACCGAGCTGCCCGAGACGCTGTAGACGCCCTTCGTGCTCTTGTGGGACCTGGCGGTGGTGGTGATCGCCTTGGCCGAGACCACGCTGCCGAGCAGCGAGGTCGCACCGGTGCTGGTCGTGGAGGTGGAGCTGATGCCGGTGCTCGTCCTGCTGCTGCGCACCCGGGTCTGCACCGCACCCACCGAGGCGATGCCCGGCAGGTTCAGGCCGGCGGCGTTCGCGGCCCTGGTGTAGTCGCTCTTCGAGGTGCACATCGGGACGTAGGACGTCTTGCCGGAGCTGGCGAGGGTGCCCACCTTGACGGTCGAGCCGTAGACGCTGCCGCCGAAGGAGGTGTGCGTGGCGGCCTCCGCGAGATCGGGGAGGGCGAGGGTGAGGGTGCTGGCCAGCGCGGTGCTGGTGAGGATGGCCAGGGTGCGACGGGTGGTGCTGGTCACGACGGGCTCCGTTCAGGGGGGTGGGGACGGACGGGTGCTGGTGCCGGTGTTCCCCCGAGGAGCGCGAGCAGAGCCGACCGTAGGCAGCGCCGGATACGCCCGCAGGACGTTCGTCCCGGCCGATACCGAACCGTTTTCTTCCCGCGGGAGATGATCAGGATCGGCTCAGGAAACCGATCCGACGGCTCGTCGGCTCCGAAGTGATGGTCCGCGCGCGCGGACCACCCGGCGGCGCGGGGACAGCTCAAGGACGGCCCCCGGGGCCGGCTCAGGGCCGCGGCGTGCGGCGTCAGCCGAGCCCCGGCGGGCCGGCCGGCCGGGTGGGAGCCGGGACGGCAGGGAGCCGAGTCGGGTGCGGGCGCAGCCCGGTCGGCCGGGACGTGCGGCGCGTCCGACAACCGTCGGGACGGCCGGGCTAGTCCGGCGGGAGCAGCACGCAGGGCCACCCGGGCCGTCGGAGCGGCCCCGAGCCAGCGACGGGATGCGTGGACCGACGGCTCGCGTCACCGCGCTGCGGCGCGCGAGGCGGGATGGCGGGGGGTGACCAGGGCGAGTGAGCCGGCCCGCGTGGGGCCGGCTCGGGAGGGCCGCTCAGCGGCGGCTGTCGACCAGCTTCCAGGCGGCGGGCAGCAGGCCGGCGGCCACGACGATCTTGAGCAGGTCGCCGACCAGGAACGGCACGACGCCCAGGAGCAGGGCCTTCGTGACCGGCATGCCCGTGGCCAGCACCAGCCCGGAGACGCCGAAGGCGTAGATGACGACGTTGCCGAGCACCATCAGCGCGGCAGCCCGGAGCACGTGCCGGTCGGCGCCCCGCTCGGCCAGCCGGCCGACCACCCAGGCGGCGGCGACGAACCCGACGACGTAGCCGAAGGACGCGAACGACCAGCCGCTCTGGTGCTGGCTGAACCACGGCACGCCGGCCGCCCCGGCCACCAGGTAGAGGGCCATCGACAGCACGCCGCGGCGGCTGCCCAGCACCGCGCCGACCAGCAGCACCGAGAAGGTCTGCAGCGAGAGCGGCACGGGGGTGAACGGCAGGGGGACCGCCAGCTGGGCGGTGAGGCCGACGAACGCGGCCCCGCCGGCCACCAGCGCCACGTTCCGGGCGAGGCCGCCGGGGACGGCGTCCGCCAGGGTCCGGGGACTTACGCTGATGCTCGACATGGGTCCTCCTGCAGATCAGGGCGTGCCGGCGACGGTGCTCCCGGGACGCGAGTGGCACCAGACTAGGGCTGCGGCCGGGGAGGTCGCCAACCGGTGGCTGCCCGTGGACCGGGTGCGACGAGGGAGGTCCGCCGTGGCGGCGCAGCAGGGGCTGCCGGCCCGCCGGCCGGGCGCGACCGCCCGGGGAGCCGGCCGGTCGAGCGCCGTGCTGGTCGTCCTGCTGCTGGGTCTGACGGGGTGCGGCGTGCCGGGTGCGGGCGTCGCGCCGACGTCGCCCTCGACCGCGCGGACGACGAGGGTGCCCGCTCCCACGACCCCGGGCGACGGGACGGCCTCGGAGCGCTCGGCGAGCCCCACCACGACCCGGTCGAGCCCAGCGCCCTCCGACGCCGCGTCGGACCCGCCGTCCGCTGCCCCGCGACCGGGCGCGGGCTGCCGGGCGGCGGCCGGTCGCCTCAGCCTGCGCGACCAGGTGGGCCAGCTGCTGATGGTGGCCGTCACCTCGACCGGGCCCACCGCGGCGCAGGAGCAGGCGGTGCGCGCCAGCCGGGCCGGCAGCATCCTGCTGCTGGCGAACTCGACGGCCGGGACCCGCAGCACGGCCTCGCTCGTCCGGCGCCTGCGGGGCGCCGCCGACCGCCCACGGCTGGACAGCGGGGCCCGGGTGGACGTGCTGCTCGCCGCCGACCAGGAGGGCGGGCTGGTGCAGCGGCTGCGCGGCCCCGGCTTCTCCGACATCCCGGCGGCCACGGGGCAGCGGGACCTGCCGGACGACCGGCTGCGCCGCGACGCGGAGCGCTGGGGCGACCAGCTGCGGCGCGCGGACGTCGACGCCGACCTCGCGCCGGTGGCCGACGTCGTGCCGGCGGACCTGGTCGGGGTCAACGAGCCCGTCGGCCGGCTGCGCCGGGGCTACGGCCCGGACCCGGCCACCGTGGCGGCCAAGGTCGGGGCGTTTACCACGGGCATGGACCGCGCCGGGGTGGCCACCGCGGTGAAGCACTTCCCCGGCCTCGGCCGGGTGCGCGGCAACACCGACACCGCCCGGCGCGTCGTCGACACCACGACCACCCGGCACGACCCGGCCCTGCGGGGCTTCGCGGCGGCCGTCGGGGCCGGGGTGGACATGGTGATGGTCTCCTCGGCGATCTACCGCCGGATCGACGCCGACGCACCGGCCGCCTTCTCCACCGTCGTGGTGGAGGGGATGGTGCGCGGGGACCTCGGCTTCGACGGGGTGGTGGTCTCCGACGACCTGTCCGCGGCCGCGCTGAGCGCCTGGTCCCCGCAGCAGCGGGCCCTGCGCTTCGTCGGCGCCGGCGGCGACCTGCTGGTGGTCGGCGACGCGGCCTCGGTGCCGGCGATGACCGACGCCCTGCTGGCCCGGGCCGGCGCGGACCCGGCGTTCGCCCGCCGCGTCGAGCAGAGCACCGGCCGGGTGCTCGCCCTCAAGGCGCGCCGCGGGCTGACCCGCTGCTGAGTCCCGGAGGAGGGTCCTAGCCGTCGACGGTGAGCTCGGCCAGGGCCTTGCGGGCCGGCGCGACGAGCTCGGGACGGCTGTCGGGGATGGAGGCGTAGTAGAGGCCGGACGTGGCCCCGGCCGAGACGATGGCCACGATCAGCAGCTCGCCCTTGGTCTGCAGGCCCGCGATGTCGAAGCTCAGCTTCGACTCCACCACCC
>Ga0210040_10011132_pt1 | contig 10223 bp, 12 predicted proteins | sample CryGeyCG12114_NA_FD_185462 | JGI IMG/M metagenome (GOLD analysis project Ga0210040, IMG submission 185462) | Groundwater microbial communities from aquifer - Crystal Geyser CG19_WC_8/21/14_NA (SPAdes) (version 2) | ecosystem: Environmental > Aquatic > Deep subsurface > Groundwater | place: USA...
GGGGCCAAGCCGGTACACCGCTAGAGATACCGAGGCGCTGATTAGTAGTACCAATACCGAGGCGGATAAAGTTACCGTCCACGTCGCGGTAGTACATGTCGCCAGCCGCACCCGATGCGTCATCGTAAATTGCTACCTTTTTACGGACCTGGCCCGTAGTTGTCGTAAAGTAAAGCGAGTTATTATTAAACTCTACCGACCCTTTTGCCGGGGTCGTTAAAAGAGGACCGCTATTAAACGTAAGTGGGGCAGCAGTGGCTGTCCCTGGCTGAATAGTAACGTTCTTATGCCCACCGTTATCGGGGCTATCCGAATCGTTATTAACATGCTCCTTCATCAGGAACTGGCGGATAATAGCACCCCATGAACCGTCGTCACTATTGACGATAGGAAGGCGCTGCGGAGTACTCATGCTACCATTTTAGCATTAGCAGCAAGCACGGAAAGAGAAAACGCGCATTATTCGAGGAGGTGACCAAGGCCGGCGGCGGAGCCGCGGCGATCTGAGACGAAGAATGTGTGTTTTCTTTTTCCGTAGTAGGACTATTGGCCAAACTTACGGGAGCCGAAACCGTCGGATCTATTCGCCATAAGCGGAACAGGAGACGTATTGGAGGTGTGCTTCGCTACCACTTGCAGCAAACTCTGCACGCCAAATAGCGTCAGAACCAACGTTCCACCCATCTGGAGGAACTCGCGACGATTCATCGGCGCGTTTAAACTGCGGGATATGAAGCCATCGCCAACGGCGGCGACTCCACTGAGTTTTGTAAGACTCATGGTTATTACTTCTTTTTGTTTTATTTTTATTTTTTGGTTGTTTTTTGTTTTAGTACCCGGTGCGGGATGCTATGCCTCTATTATAGCCATGTTTTTTATATAAACACAAGCATTTTCAATGATTTCACTCAAATATTAGCGACGGAAGCCATTTCGTCGATCACCCGACACACTCCGCACAATTGCTCGAACCACTGTTACGATTCCGAACACTACAACAAGCAGTACAATCAGCGCGCCAAGCAGAATCTTCCAAGGAATGATCCAAAACTGCACTTCGGCATTAAGAGGGATATCAAAGGCGCCGTTATTGTAAATTGCTACCACCGAAGCGGTATAGAGTCCAAAGCGGAACTTTCCGATATCAGCCCAGTTCCACACCTCGTGCGTCTTTACCGTCCCGTCACTAAGCGTTTCGGTCTCCAAGCGAGGGAAGGCATCATTCCACTGGGCGTTGATGGTTCGAGACGTATTCGGGAGAAGGAACCCGCCGGCGTCATTAGCGCTTAAGGTAGTAATAGGGTCATTAGCATCGCCACGACTAATAAAAATATTTCCGAGCGGCTGTACAAATGTATTACCGGTATTCTTATAGGTAACCGATAACGTGGCCGGTGCATATTCGTACACGCCGGCGCTCGCCTTTAGCGATGAAATCTCCAGTCCGCGCGTAGCACCTGGTCGATCAATATTAACGAGGCCAAAGTCTGCAATCGATCCTTCGAGTAAGCGGCCACCGCCCGTTGCCTGTGTTTGATCTTGCCGGCTAATAATCAAAACGAACGAGTAGCTAAATCCACTCTCGGCAGGGAAGTTTAATTTTACATTTTGCGTAAAAACTTGTCCCGGCGCTACGGTAAATCGTGGCTCCGAGAAGGTAATCCACTGCGAAAGGTCCCCCGCCGCTATATCATCAATGGAGATTTGGCCATTTTGACTGTTATAGGTAAAGCGGCGCACTTCAACCTTAAGTTTTTCAGTACCAGTACCGTTATTACGAACCTGTAGCGGTACCGTTGTCGCTACACCCGGCTTTACCGTTTGCACCAAAGGGGAAGGAGAGACCTGCAACGAAAAAGCATCGTTAGGACCGGCCGCGTGTGCCGTTGTCCCCATTACAACAAAATTACTCACCACTGCAAACAGTGCAGCGACAAAGACTCCCCTCCATATACGCATGCTCTTAGTATAACGCACCGGACATGTGAATTAATTCATAGTTGATCAGTAGTAGAGTCGGTTATGCTTACTGTGCACGAAACGGCGAATAAGAGGGAGGATACATGAGTTTAGTAGATGACTTAAAGAATAGGGCTCACGACGCTATTAAGAACCAAGAGACACGCCAAAAGATTGAGGAAATTGCCCGTGAGCATGGTGTTTCGTTCAATGAGGCGATGAAGCGGTTTTTTAGCAAGAAGTAGGGTACTCTCCATAAACAAAAAAGGACTAGCGTAGAGCTAGTCCTTTTCATTACAAATACGTGGTACACCCGGCGCGATTCGAACGCACGACCTTTGGCTCCGCAAGCCAACGCTCTATCCAGCTGAGCTACGGGTGCATACTGCAGGCGAAAAAACCCAAGTCGGAGACAAGTCAACGACAATCATCCTTTCGCCTGCACCTATTGTAACTATAAGGTACTTTCGCTTGCTTTGTAGGCAAAAGAACAGGGGTAATTATATCAGCCAGGTAGGCTAAACGCAAGCAGCGGACTAAAACCGAATAAGTCGTAAGAAACGGTCGAGCGGGTCCAGGTCGCGATTTTCCATGGGAAGACGGGCGCCAAAAGCGTCAACGATCTCTTCGCCGTCCGCTTCGTCAAAGTAGACGATTGTCGACACCGCAAAGCGGCGAGATGGTATGAGTAGGATTGCGAAAAAGGCGCCGTCGCGAATCACGCTAAATGATTTGTAATTCGTATAGGGATGAAGATTATCTTCAATCTGGAAGCCATCATCACCTAACTGGTAATGAACGACTCGTGGAGGTCGGCGTACATGGATAATTGCCGCGACTGCCATTACGAGAACGACCGGGATAAACGTCCAAAAATGAAAGATGACGGCAAAGGTAATTAAGACGACAACGATTAAAAAGAATGCCACATACCACCAGACACCGTTGTTGTGCTGCAGGTACTCAGACGCCTCCCAAGCAATAGAATCTGACACGGGCGCTTCGATAGCTTCGCCGTGATTTGCGTAGTCTGGCTCGGTCGGTTGCATAGCATAAGTATAACATGACGAGAGGAGAGGGTGTTAGGGAGGGTGAGGATAGCTTCACAAATCAAAAACCGGCACAAAGCCGGTCCTTAATTTGGCGGAGGAGGAGAGATTCGAACTCTCGCACCAGGTCTCCCCAGTCTAATGATTTAGCAAACCATCCCCTTCAGCCACTTGGGTACTCCTCCACGGAGCCTCGTATCATCTGGCGGAGAGGGAGAGATTCGAACTCTCGGTGAGTTGCCCCACGACGGTTTTCAAGACCGTTACCTTAAACCACTCGGTCACCTCTCCATCTAGCCCCGACAATACTCCGATGATTATACAGGTTTTATCCTCGGTCGTCGAGGGGTTCATCGAGAGGCTGTCGCGCGAGTGCCGCAACCCATATTCGATGGGCGCCGGCCGCTTGCAAAACGCGCACGGCAGCGCGGAGCGAGGCGCCGGTGGTAGTAACGTCATCAAATACAATATAGAGTTCTTGTGGATCAAGCGCTGCATTCGTTATAAAAGCATCTTGCATCTGCCGCAGGCGCTCACGCTTTGACGCGCCATATTGAACGGTTACGCCGCGGCGCTCCAGGAATGGGGCGTAACGTAAGCTATTACGTCGCGCAACCGTGCGCGCTAATAGCGCCATATGATCAAAACCCCGTTCGCGAATATGTCCGGGAATAGTTGGGATTGGTATGAGCATAGCATCTGCAGCGTATGGAAGGAGAGGGCTTATAAGCCGTGCCAAATCACGAGAGGCAGCCCGCCTATGGTTAAACTTATACTCATCTATAAGCGTCTTTAAAACTTCGGTACGCTCACCAAGCACCACCGCGCGTTCAACCTGCCATACGGGCTTGCAAGACTCACATAGATTGTCCTTGTGAGGGTTACCGCACCCAATACAAATCTCATCACGCTCTTCGCTCAGCTCATTTACACACGACTCACAGAGAAGAGAACCGGTTTTCTGACAGGCAACGCATGTATGAGGAGCGATGAGGGAAATAATGGTATCAAGCATTGAAGAATAGTTGTCTTTATAACATCATGACAGTGGTGGAGGGGGTTAGAAAAACGTTGTATTAGAATAATATTGTATTAGATTTCTATTCATTATATACTACTAAATAAGTAGGGCTGAACAGGCCGTGCGAGAAAGTGGAGGAAACATAAATGGCACGAAGCAAGCAAGACCAAGATCTCTTGATCGAAGAAGAACTTGCAGCAGCATTCTTGAATGACGACGACGCAGATGCGTCGGCGCCTGCAACAACTGACGAAGCAAACGCAGGGTGGGAAGAAGAAGGCGAAGAAGCATTTGTTCCAGGCCAATTAGCAGTTGACGTCTACGAAACAAAAGAACGGCTCATTGTAAAAGCTCGCACCGCGGGTGTAAACAAGAGCGACCTTGATGTTAGTATTTCTGACGGAATCCTAACGATATCGGGCACGCTTAGCAGCGGTGACGACTCAGAAGCAATCAACTGGCACGTCCAGGAATGCTACTGGGGAGAATTCAGCCGCACCTTGGCATTACCAGTTCCAGTAAAGGAAGATGAAGTTGAAGCAAGTCTCAAAGACGGCGTTTTAACTATCGGCTTTACTAAGGTAAAACAAGAGCAAGCTCGTAAAATCGAGATCCAGTAGTTTAACTTTTACGATTGTTGCGAATTCAAAAGGGTGTATGAGAATACGCCCTTTTGCGTACTCTCCATTTACTACACAGAGCTAGCCCCTAAACCTTCTGAGGCGTAAATAAAACCCACACTATCTCAGGCCAATAAAAAATCTCCCGGTTGGGAGATTTTTATTTTCGTCATCCATGTGATCAGGGAGTGAGCGAAGTAAGGACAAAGTTGACGATTGCGTAGGCAAGAAGGGCAACGATAATACCGATGATCGCATAAAGGATCGTGTTCTTAGCAGCTGTTACAGATGCTGCGTTACCACCACTTGTTACATAGCGGATACCGCCAATGATTAACATGATCACTGCGATTGCACCAATGATGTAAAGCAAGATGTTTACGATAGTCGTGAAGATACCACCACTAGCGAAAAGTTCACCAGGAGTATTAGCACCCTGTGCACACCCGGCACCACCAGTAATACCTGATTTTGGATCGTCATTACAAGCAAGTGTTGCAGCATTAGCAGTAATCGGAGCGAACAAGCCGAAGCTTAGTGCAACTGCCGAAACGAGCAAAATACTCTGCATTGCTTTTTTAATGATATTTTTCATTGTTTTCCTGATCTCCTTTAGAATTCGTTGTAAATTCTTTTTAGATTAAATCTGTTTTTACTTTAGCACTCACGCTTACTGAACGCAAGATTAAAATACACCGATAACAAAGTTGACGATTGCGTAGGCAAGAAGGGCGACTACCAGGCCAATAACGGCGTAGAGAATAGTATTCTTAGCAGCCGACACAGACGCCGCATTGCCGCCACTAGTTGTATAACGGATACCGCCGATAATAATAACGATCACCGCTACAACACCGATCACGTACAGAAGAACGTTAACGATTGTTTTTACAACTTGACTTAAATTAGCCTGACCGGCTTGCGTACAGGCGCTACCGTTCCATGTACCGCCAGTACCAATACATGTCTGCTCTTGTGGGTTAATAGCTGCAAAGGTGGGCGTCGCAATTGCTAGTGGTGCAGCTACAAGCCCAGCTAGGATCAATGCACCGACAATTATTCTTTTAATTTTATTCATATAGATTCCTTTTTAAAAACTTCCTATGACGAAGTTTACTATAGTAAAAGCCAGTATCGCAATAACGAGGCCTATGACTGCAAAAAGGATCGTATCTTTTGCTTTCGTAATAGCCCCTGCATTTCCACCAGCCGTAATGTAGCGAAATGCACCATAAATAATCATGATTACCGCAATGATTCCCGCCGCATAGAGAAGGGTGTTAATAATAGAGTCACGAACGCTCATCCATGAATCAACTCTAACGCTGCTAAGGATAAAGTTAGTAATAGAAAATGCTAGAATAACAATGACGAGGCCAACAACGGAGTACAGAATAGTACTCTTAGCCTGAGAAATTTTACTTGCTTCGCCACCGGCAAGCGTATAGCGTATACCGCCAACAATAATAAAGATGATGGCTAGCATACCGGCAATAACATACAGCGCATTAAATATTGTCGCTATATTAGAATGGGCAGCATCAACCTTTGGAAGGTTATCGGCAAGACCACTTATTTGCGCACCAAATAAAGCTAATAAATTAGACATTTTGCTCCTCTGAAATATATGTCACTTTATAATTATCCGTTGGGTGTACAGTCCGCCCAAATACAGACGATACATACGTTACGATTACTACAGCTACGATTGATAGGCCGAGTCCCGTAATTGCTCGAACAATCGTTTGCTTAGCTGCACCAATTCCCGACGCCGATCCTTGGCTCGTTATATATCGAATCCCTCCTACAATAATAAATAGTACAGCTACAATACCGGTTAAACGCAATAATATATTTAAGACATTGAGTACTATAATCCATAAGTCATTTGGAGAACTTAGCGCAACAGTACAAGAAACTCCATCTTTAGTAGATTCCAGTGGCAAGTTATCATACCAGTGAGGTAAGCCAAAAAAAGACGCAGTTGTAGGGCACGATCCGGTTGCCGCATACGTATTAGACGGAATAAGAACTGCCGATCCTAACGAGCCAGAAGCTACTGATATAATTAGGGCCAGTACAAGCGTTCTTATCTTTTTCATTAAAGTAGTCCTCCAGGAATTATGTAATTAATAATTGCATACATAAAAATAAATACTATCAATGCGATAACAGCATTCCGCACATGTCCAATTCCTCTTTTCGCCTGGTCAGCACTTGTATCGGCAGATGCATAAAGAAACGCGCCATATATAATACCTCCCAAAACCGCGATCCCCACTCCAACTGCTAGGAAGTTAACGATCGTAACCAACAAATCAGTTACTGGACTGCTATTGCCAGTATTACTGCAGCTAAGGACGGCAGTATTAACGGAACCGCAACTTGATGCCGCATACAAAGGCGTGACAAAAAAGAGGGCAGCGAGCAAACTTGCGACTATTATTTTTGCTTTCATATTGTTTTAAAGTATGGCTCACCACTGGTAAAAATGCAAATGTATAAAAAGTACTTTATTTTCTAGAAAAATAGTGTATAATATGACTAAATCTTACATTATATATAGCGGTAAGAGAAAGTGGGATAACATGACAGATTCAAAGCAAATTGAGAATAACGTCGAACAAACACCTTCAATCAATCAAAGCTCTCAAGAACATATAGATACAACCTTCGAGACTCTTGTGAGTAGTGATTCACAAAATACGGAAACTATCGTAACACCAAGCGAAGAAACCGAACAAGAGACACCAAAACGACGAATTAATCGTAGAGCTATTGGAATCACGCTTACCGCTATTACCGCTGCTGGGGCAGGACTCGCTGCCTTTGGTATTACGAGTAGTAATAATGACTCAAAGAATACACCACAAGACAGTGACAGCAATGACCGTCAAACGTCAGAGACCCAAGCGCCCGCTATAGCGCCTACCCCAGAAGCGACTCCGGTCGCAAGTCCTACACCCGAAGTAACGCCTGAACCTGCCGTACAGCTGGGATCTCTTGAAATTCCTGCAACTCTATCGCCCGAAGAGATGGGTAAAGCTTTTATTGAGAACGACTGGAATAGCTGGCGAATGGCTGGTATTACCGATAGCCTCTATAACGAAGCAATGAGTAGCGACGCCAGTCCTGATGAATTTAGTTTGAATCTAGCACATACAGAGTCACAAAAATTCGCTGACGAAATTTTTATTGATGGCTGGCAGGATCACGAAGATCTCGTTACCTTCGAAAACTACATGGAAGGGCAAAGTGATCACGTAATTCGTTATTATATTGCTACAGCTACTGAAAGTGAGCCCTATAAGTGGTATTCAACTGTCGATTCAGTTAATGCACAAGGTGATGTTAACTCCCAAGTTAGGCTTTCAATAACATTCACACAGCATAATAATGCAACTGCTAACAACGTAGCCACATTATATCCTGAAGCCGTCGAACTCGATGGTACTCAAACCGAAATAGATGTAACACTCCAAAACGTTGATGGAATTATGAAAGTTAGCATCATTAATCAGCACGATGCGGTCGACTACTCCCAGTAAGTAATCTTGTATTCTATTCCTATTTCTCATAATCTATGCTTAAATAAGCAGAGATTATGTGGGTGCAAAAAAACTTTATTTTCCCATACAAAAAACACTTCTTAAAAAATAACAATAGAAGCGCGATGCTTCGTAACCGATTTTTTGCATCTATACTCCTCGCTATTACTATTCTAGGTAGCGCAACCTTAAGCTTCAGCCCACTATTTGCCGCGACTGACACTGGTGCTAAGATTGGCGACCAGGCTTTAGCCTATACAACATATTATGCAATGGTAGACTGTATAGCTAATCACGATAGAGATCAGTCGGATAATGGATTATTTGCAGGGGTTAATTATCGTATCACGGAAACTCATGTTAAGTCTGGTCAGTGGTATACCGAGGATACAGTAACAAGCGGATCCTATCTCAATTCAAAAACAGAAGGTACAACCGGACACACGTCATGTAATAACGTCGTTAAAACAGCAATAAGTCTTTATGGATATAGCGACGGCTTAGACCTGATGTGCTCATTTGTAGGTAATCGAGCAGATGGTTCGTCATGTAAAACAGGGAATGGCGACTTTGGCGGTATAAGTGGCTCTGCTAATAGATTTAAGACTACTATTGGCAATAAGGTATGGAATGGCCAACCTCAAGGCCCTGCTTTTAAGGCAGCAGATAATAACGCTGCGAATTATTTAATTTATCAAAGCGCGCTTATGTCAGGATGTTCCTTAAAAGCCTCAAACAACCCTGCAAAAGATTTTACATACACAGATATTATGACCGTTAGCAGTGATGGTAAGTCATCAACCGCCACTTATGAAGGCGTAAAACGCAGCGATACTCGTGACGTTATGACGCAATCGGGCGGAAAACTAAATCAGAGCTGTGCTGATATTGCGGCGGCAGTAAATAAATACGCCCCAGCATACAAAGCGTATGTCGGTGCTAATCCCGATAAAGCTGGATCAACAGAACCAACATCATCCCCAGGAGTCGAAGGCTCTACGAGCTGTGCTATTCCGAATGTTGGATGGATTATTTGCCCACTCGTTACATTAGGCGCCGGTATGGCCGACCAGGCGTTTAAATTTATTGCGGATAGTTTTTTACAAACGAGTCCTGATCTAGTTAGCACGGCAGGTGGAACGTATCAGGCTTGGCAAGGTATGTTAGCGTTTGCCAATATCATATTTGTCATTATCTTCCTTATTATTATTTTTTCACAGGCGACAGGATATGGTATTAGTAACTACGGTATTAAAAAAATGTTGCCAAAGCTTATCGTCGGTGTGGTGTTAATTAATATCTCCTACTTCATATGCCAATTAGCGGTAGATGTTTCAAACATCCTTGGTTACGGCTTAGATACATTTTTCAAAACCATAACTGAAACCATTACTAATAAAAACTCTCCAACGATGTTCGCGGATGGTAACGACATGACAAATGTCGCCGGAGGAATTCTTGCAGCTGCTGGTGGGGTTGGGCTAGGTATTTTACTATTTAATCTTGGCATCCTCATACCCGTTCTTATTGCAGCACTCGTTGCACTACTCATGATTTTTCTCATCCTTATTGCGCGTCAAGCAATTATTGTTATTGCAGTAGTAATGGCGCCAATTGCATTTGCCGCTTGGCTTCTGCCAAATACAGAACGTTTCTTCAAGCAGTGGTGGAAGATACTTTCATCAATGCTACTACTATTCCCAATAGTCGCTCTCGTGTTCGGCGCATCACGGATGGTCTCCGCCATTCTGAGTACTACCGGTAATAATATCGCCACTGCTACAGATGCAGCAGGCGGTACGAATGTTGGCCAACAACTGGTATCAGCAGCAGTCCTTATACTACCGCTCTTTGCCGTACCATTCTTGTTACGCGGGGCATTAAATGCAGTCCCGGTAGTAGGTAAGCAGGCGCAGAAGTTATACGCCGGTGCTACAAACAATTCTCGAAAGCAGTCAGCCGATAAGCTCAGTCCCTGGATGGCAAGTCGACAGGCTAAGAGGCAGGCAGGCCTCACAAATGCGCT
>Ga0210040_10011133_pt1 | contig 10223 bp, 12 predicted proteins | sample CryGeyCG12114_NA_FD_185462 | JGI IMG/M metagenome (GOLD analysis project Ga0210040, IMG submission 185462) | Groundwater microbial communities from aquifer - Crystal Geyser CG19_WC_8/21/14_NA (SPAdes) (version 2) | ecosystem: Environmental > Aquatic > Deep subsurface > Groundwater | place: USA...
AGGCCGTGGGACCGCACGAGGTGTGGACCGGCCCGACCGTCGCGCCGCTCGTCGTCCTCGCGGCCGCGGCCGGCGCGCTGGTCGCCGGGCACGCCCTGCAGCGGACCCGCTGGACCGCCGCGCCCGCCGGCGTCCTCGCCCTGGCCGGCGCGGTCCTGCTGCCCCTCGCCGTCGACCTCCCCTTCGCGGCGGGCCTCGCGGTCCTGCTCGTGCTGGCGGCGGCCGCCGCGGCCGGTGGCGCGGCGCTGGCCGGCCGCCCCGGGGCCCTCCCGCTCGCCGCCGGCGGCGTCGCACTGGCGCTGCACGCCGCGGCCTGGGCGACGGCCGCCGAGACCGCGACGCTGGTCGTCCTGCCGCTCGTCGCCCTCGGCTGCGCCGCCCTCGCCGTGCCCCGGCAGCCGGTGCCGGCGGTCCCGGTCGCCCTGGCCGGGCTGCTCACGACGGTGCACGTCGGCGCGCTGGGCGCCGCGGCCGAGCTCGCCCCCGACCAGGTCGGCGGCGTGCTGCTGAGCGTCGTCGCAGCCTCGCTGCTCGCCGCCGCCCTGCTGGACGCCCGGCGCCGGGGCGGGGCAGAGCTGACCGCGGTCGTCGCCGGGCTGGCCGCCGTCGCCCTCGCCGGCGCGGACGTCGGCTGGCTGTCGTGGGTCCTCGCCGGACTCGGCCTGCTCGTGCTCGCGACGGCGCTGCGTCCCGGCCGGCGCCGCCTCGCCGTCCTCGGCGGCCTGCTGCTGTCGGCGTCGTCCTGGGTGCGCCTCGCGGACGCCGGCGTGACGGCGCCCGAGCCGTACGTCCTGCCGCTCGCCGCCGCCGCGCTCGTCCTCGGTCACCTGCGCCGCCGCGCCGAGCCGGACACCGGCTCGCAGGCGGCGTACGGCCCGGGGCTGGTCCTGGCCCTCGTGCCGAGCCTGCTGTCGTCCGTCGTCGGGGACTCCCTCGCCCGACCGCTGCTGCTGGGGCTCGCGGCGCTCGGCGTGCTGCTGCTCGGGGCGCGTACGGGCCTGCGGGCCCCGCTCGCCGTCGGCGCCGCCGTCCTGGCCGTCGACGCGCTCGACCTGCTCGGGCCGTACGCCGCAGCCCTCCCCCGGTGGCTGTCGCTCGGCGGCGCCGGAGCGCTCCTGCTGGTGGTCGGCGCGACGTACGAGCAGCGGCGCCGGGACGTGGCGCGGCTGCGCGAGCGGTACGACGCGCTGGCCTAGAACCGGGTGGCCCGCTGCCGCCCGGCGACCTAGCCTTGCGCCTCGTGCTCCCGACCTCCGCGCCGACCGTGCCGGCGACGGCCGACGGCTCCGGGGCGCTCGGCATGTCGCTGCGCGGCGTCGTCAAGGCCTTCGGCGACCTGCGAGCCGTCGACGGCCTCGACCTCGACGTGCGCGCCGGCACCTGCCTCGGGCTGCTGGGCCCGAACGGCGCCGGCAAGTCGACGACCATGAAGCTGCTCACCGCCCAGGCCGTCGCCGACGAGGGGCGGATCGAGGTCCTCGGCCTGGAGGTGCCGCGCCAGTCGAAGGCGGCCCGGACGCAGATGGGCGTCGTGCCGCAGCAGGACAACCTCGACATCGAGCTGACCGTGCGGCAGAACCTGCAGGTGTTCGCCCGGCTCTACCGGCTGCCCCGCGGCGAGCGTCCGGCGGCGGTCGACCGGGCGCTCGAGGTGGCGCAGCTGACCGCCCGCGCCGACACCCGCGTCGACGACCTGTCCGGCGGCATGCGCCGGCGGCTGCTCATCGCCCGCGCGCTCGTCCACCGCCCGCGCCTGGTGCTCCTCGACGAGCCGACCGTCGGACTCGACCCCCAGGTGCGCCAGGAGCTGTGGGCGCTGGTCGACGCGCTGCGGTCCGAGGGCGTGACCGTGCTGATGTCGACGCACTACATCGAGGAGGCCGAGCGGCTCGCCGACGACGTCGCCGTCATGAGCGCCGGGCGGGTCATCGCGTTCGGCACGCCGGCCTCGCTCGTCGCCGAGCACGCCGGCAGCCGGGTGCTCGAGGTCTACGGCCCGCCGCCGCGGCTGCTCGAGGTCGAGCGGATCGCCGCGGGCGCCGGCCTGCCGACGCGGCGCACCGGCCCGGCGGTCGCGGTCCTGCGTGCCGAGGGCGTGACGGACGACGTGGCGGCGCAGCTGCCCGAGGCGGTCGTGCGTCCGGCCACGCTCGAGGACGTCTTCGTGCTGCTCACCGGGGAGAAGGTCGAATGAGCGCGCCTGCGCTGCCGCGACGTCGGACGACCGCCCGACTGCGACGGGTCGAGCCCGCCGCGATCGGCGCGGTCGTGTTCCGCGAGGCCACGATGTTCCGCCGCTACTGGCGGTCGACGACGTTCTCCTCGGTGGTCGAGCCGACGATCTACCTGCTGGCCTTCGGCTTCGGCTTCGGCTCGCTGGTGGCGCAGGTCGCCGGCTACGACTACATCGACTTCGTGGGCACCGGCATCGTCGCGACGGCGGTGCTGTTCGGCTCGGCGTTCCCGGGCATGTTCGGCACCTTCATCAAGCGGGTGTTCCAGAAGACCTACGACGCCGTGCTCGCCGCACCCGTCGACACCGAGGAGCTCGTCACGGCGGAGGCCGTCTGGCTCGCCCTGCGGTCCGGCGGCCTGGGCGCCGTGCCGATGCTCGTCGCGCTCGCCTTCGGCCTGCCGCCGTCCTGGGGGATGCTGCTGGTGCCAGCGATCGGCGTGCTGACCGGCTTCGGCTTCGCGCTGTTCGGCATCTGGGTGTCCGGCGTCGTGCCGTCGATCGACTCCTTCGGCTACGTCATCTCGGCGGTGCTCACGCCGCTGTTCCTGGTCGCCGGGACGTTCTTCCCGATCGACGGCCTGCCCGACTGGGCGTCGACGCTGGCGCTGCTCAACCCGCTGTACCACTGCGTCGAGCTGGTCCGCGACGCCGTGTTCGGCCTGCAGCCGCTCGCCGACCTCGGCCACGTGGCTGCGCTCGCAGTGTTCGCCGCGGCGATGTGGCTGCTGGCCGTACGCCGCCTGCGCACCCGGCTGGTGCTGTAGCCGCGCCGGCGTCCGCGCGCCGGCCGGGGCCGGAGGAACCGTGCGATCCACAGCACCCGGGTGCTGCGGATCCTCCGAAGCCGCCGGGAGGGGGCAGCGCCGCCGCCGCGGCTACCCGTCCTGGGCCAGCCGCTCCTGCAGCGCGGCGTCCTTGTCGCGGGCCGACTGCGCCAGGCGCTCCTGGAACGCCCGCACCCGCTCGAGCAGCACCGGGTCGCCGGTGGCGAGCATCCGCACGGCCAGCAGGCCGGCGTTGCGCGCTCCGCCGACCGACACGGTCGCCACCGGCACACCGGCCGGCATCTGCACGATCGACAGCAGCGAGTCCAGGCCGTCGAGGTGCTCGAGCGGCACGGGCACGCCGATCACCGGCAGCGGCGTCATCGACGCGACCATGCCGGGCAGGTGCGCCGCTCCCCCGGCCCCGGCGACGACCACGCGCAGGCCGCGGCCGTCCGCCGCGGACGCCCACTCGAGCATCTCCCGCGGCGTGCGGTGGGCCGACAGCACGCGCACCTCGTGCGGCACGTCGAACTCCGCCAGCGCCCCCGCGGCCGCCGACATGACCGGCCAGTCGGAGTCGCTGCCCATGACCACCCCCACGAGGGCGCTCACGTGTGCGGCCAGTCGTCGGGCCAGGTGCCGTCGCGCAGGTACGCCGCACCGACGCGCGCGCGCCGGCGCGCGTCGTCGAGGTCGTCGCCGAGCACCGTGACATGGCCGATCTTGCGGCCGGGCCTGATCGTCTTGCCGTACAGGTGGACCTTCACCCCCGGGTCGCGGCCCCAGAGCAGGTGCAGGCGCCGGTCCAGGTCGGGCTCGGGCTCGTCGCCGCCGAGCAGGTTGGCCATGACGGTCCAGCGCGCGGTGAGCGTCGTCTCGCCGAGGGGGTAGTCGAGCACCGCCCGCAGGTGCTGCTCGAACTGCGACGTCCGGGCGCCCTCGATCGTCCAGTGGGCGCTGTTGTGCGGCCGCATGGCCAGCTCGTTGACCATGATCCCGTCGGCCGTCTCGAACAGCTCGACGGCCAGCACGCCGACGACCGCCAGCTCGTCGGCCAGCCGCAGGGCGAGCCCCTGCGCCTCGAGCGCCCGCTCCTCCGACAGCCCGGGGGCGGGCGCGACGACCTCGACGCAGATGCCGTCGGACTGCACCGTCTCGACGACCGGCCAGGCGGCGCCCTGCCCGTACGGCGACCGGGCGACCACGGCGGCGAGCTCGCGCTGCAGCGGCACGAGCTGCTCGGCCAGCAGCCGTACGCCGCCCGCCAGCACCTCGGCGGCCTCGTCGGCGTCGCGGACGACCCACACGCCCTTGCCGTCGTAGCCGCCGGTGGCGGCCTTGAGCACCAGCGGCCAGCCGACGTGGCGGGCGAAGCCCTCGACGTCGGCGACGGACGCGACCGGGCAGAACGGCGGGACGGGCACGCCGAGGGCGGAAAGGCGCTCGCGCATGACCAGCTTGTCCTGCGCGTGCCGCAGCGCGGCGCTGCCCGGGGCGATCGAGAAGCCCTCCGCCTCCAGGCCCTCGAGCAGCCCCTCCGGCACGTGCTCGTGGTCGAAGGTGACGACCTCGCAGCCGCGGGCGAAGGCGCGCAGGTCGTCCAGCGAGGTGTGCTCGCCGATGCTCACGCCGTGGGCCACGAGCGCGGCGCTGTCGTGCTCGGCGTCGGCGAGCACGCGCAGCGACAGGCCGAGCGCGATCGCCGCCTGGTGGGTCATCCGCGACAGCTGTCCGCCGCCGACCATGCCGACCACCGGCAGGCCCATCGCCCCCCTGACCGTCACGCCGGCGGACCCTGGCGGGCGAGCGGCGACGTCCCGACGAGCCGGGCGGCCAACCGGGCCACCGTCTCCTCGTCGACGCCGACCGCCATGGCGAGGCCGTGCGGGCCCCCGTACTCGCGGTCGACGTGGTCGAGGAACCGCTCCATCGAACCGGCGGCCGGCCGGATCGCGTCGGCGCTCGTGCCGGCGAGCGACGGGCCGTACGTCTTCGTCGCCTTCAGGCGCGCCAGCACACCGTCGATGCGCTCGGCGCTGCGGGCGTAGTCGGCGACGACCGCCTCCCGGCGCACGCCGGCCAGCGACAGCGCGACCGCGACGACGACGCCGGTGCGGTCCTTGCCGGCCGCGCAGTGCACCAGCGCCGGACCGGTCGACGGGTCGGCGAGCAGCCGCAGCGCCCGGGCGAGTGCCTGCGGTGCGTCCTCGAGGTAGCCGACGTAGTAGCCGGTCATGTCGGTCGGCGTCGCGCCTGCCCGGTCGGCCCGGTGGGGCACCGCCCGGTCGATCTCCCGCTCGGCCGGCTCGCCGGGCGGCTCGGGGACGAGCGACACGTGGTGGTGCGCGACGTCGGTGGCCCGCAGCGGCCCCGGGCCCTCCTCCTCCACCTCGCGGCTGGTGCGCAGGTCGAGCACCGTGCGCACCCCGAGCTCGCCGGTCAGCCGCTGCACGTCGGCGGGCGTCAGGCCCTGCAGGTTGTCGGCGCGCAGCAGCACGCCGGGCCGGGTCGACCGGCCGTCCACCGTCGGCAGCCCGCCCACGTCGCGGACGTTGACCGCGCCCTCGAGGTCGATCCAGCTCATGCGCCGAACGGTAGGCTGCGCCGGTGTCGTCGTCGCGCCCGGGGCTGCTGGGCCGGCTCGAGGCGCGGCTGCGGGGGATCGTCTCCGAGCTCGCGAAGTTCGGCACCGTCGGGGCGCTGAGCTTCGTCATCGACGTCACGATCTTCAACGCGGTGCTGCTGTTCCTCGACAAGCCGCTCACGGCGAAGGTCATCTCCACCGTCGTCTCCGCGACGAACGCCTTCGTCCTCAACCGCGCCTGGTCGTTCAAGCACCGCGAGCGCACGAGCGTCCGGCGCGAGTACGGACTGTTCTTCGTGCTCAACCTCGTCGGGCTGGCCATCTCGCTGCTGTGCCTGGCGGTGTCGCACTACGTGCTGGGCTTCGAGTCGCGGCTCGCCGACAACATCTCCGCGAACGGCATCGGCCTGGTGCTGGGCACGACCTTCCGCTTCTGGTCCTACCGCCGCTTCGTCTGGGCGGCGCCGTCCGCGGTCGAGGACGCCGCCGTCGAGGGCGACGCCGCCGCACGGGCGGTGCTCGAGGACGTCTCCGACGGCACGGTCTCCCGGCCCTGACGGCGCTGCCGCGCTGGGCTTGCGGTCGACGCCGACCGGCGTAGCGTCGGGGAGTGGCGAGGTCGAGGGTGCGGGTCTACCTCGTCGTCCGGCTGCTCGCGGTGGTGGCCTTCGTGCTCGGCGTCACGGTGCTCCCGCGCGGCGTCCCGGCCGGCCTGGTCGTCATGGCCGCCGGCATCGCCGCGCTGCTGAGCGCGGTGTGGAGCAACGCCGGCGCCCGTGGCGAGCGGGCCGGAGCTCGCGAGCAGGACCGCTGGTTCGACTCGGTCATGCCGCCGCAGGGTGACTGGCCGCCGTACGACGCCGGACCGCCGCAGGGGCCTGCGCAGCCCCCGCTGCTGCGACGGGAGCCACGCCAGCGCTAGAGCGGCGCGTGGGACGTCGGCTGCCGGACGAGGTCGCGCGCGGCCTTCCCGGCCCCGTTCACCGCGTTGGACCTCCTCGGGGTCGCCGGGGTCCTGGCGCACCTTGCAGGCGTGCAGGCGCACGACGTGGCGGCCGGCACGGCGCCGGTGCGGGCGGACGACGGCCTGCTCTGCACACCGTCGATCACCTTCGCCCGACTCGAGCGGGTCGATGTGATCGTCGTGCCCGGCAACGGCGCCGTGCTGACCGCCGGCCACCGCACCGCCCACGCTCGTGAGGACCGCCCGGACGCTCCTCCTCGCCGCAGACTCCCTCGAAGAGGGCCGTTGATCGACCACGGTCGTCCCGTTCGGGGTTGCCCTGGTCGCACTCGCCAGACCGCGGGCGCCCCTGCTCGACGGAGCGCAGGGACCCGGGGAACTCGGAGTCCCAGCGGGCTACGTCAGCCCCAGCCCGGTCAAGCTCTCGTACTCCGCCCACCAGCGTCCGGCGCGGACCTGACCAGCGCTGAGCAGGAACCAGCCGGCGGCATCTCGCATGAGGACGGCCAGCTCGAGTTCCACGAGCGAGTCGTACTGCTCGACGATCCGGGCGACGTCGATGTCGCCGTCGTCATCCACGTGTCGCCTCTGCTCGCACTTCGTCGATCAGGCCCACACCGCACGGGCGGGACGTCAGTGTCCGGGCAGCGGTCACTGGGTCGCGGACGTCCCGGGACTGCCGTCGTCGGCGTCCGGGCGCACGCTCTCGAGCAGGGCGGCGGCGACGTCGCGCAGCTTGCGGTTGGTGTCCTGCGACAGCTTGACGAGCAGGTCGAACGCCTCGTCGGCGGAGCACCGGCGCTGCGCCATGAGGGCTCCCTTGGCCTGCTCGATGACGGCTCGGGACTCCAGTGCTGTCCGCAGGTTCTCGGCCACGTTGGCCTGGGCCTCGAACAGGTGCATGTTCGCCAGGGCTACCCCGGCGTAGCCGGCCAGGGTGCGGGCGAGTTCCACGACCTCGGGGTCGAACGCTGACGGCCTGCGGCTGTAGAGGTTGATCGCGGCGCCGACGGGCTCGGGCAGCTTCACGGGCACCGACAGGCTGCTGACGACGCCGTGCTGCCGGGCTCCTTCGGCGTAGGCGGGGAAGCGCGTGTCGCTCTGCGCGTCGTCGACCCGCACGAGCTCGCCGGTCCGCGCGGCGGACAGGCACGGGCCGTGGTGCTCCTGGTACTGCCGCTCGTCCATGCCCAGGGCGAGCTGCCCGGTGGAGGCCACGGTCTGGGCCTTGCTGTTGCGGACGAACGTCACGGACGCCTCGTCGACACCGGGCAGCAGGCGCTTGCCGATCTCCGCGACGGCAGTCATGACCGACTCGATGGAGTGCTCGCTGAGCACGATCCGGGCGAGCTCGTCGAACGCCTCGTGGGGCGGCAGGGCGGAGAAGTCCTCATCGGACATGTCGGGGGCTCGATCGCTCGCGGGGCCGCGACCGGCACCACCGGTCAGGCTGGGAAGGCCCACGACGGGGCCCGGCCGCGAAGCGCCGTGTGTTCGACACCCGTTCGCCGCCTCACCGGACGGCCCAGACCCCACACGCTACTCCCGCGGCAGGGGTTGGGAGCGCCGCCGACGGCTCCGGAAGTGGCGCCCTGGCCGCTCGCGCCCAGGGCCGGCGGGGTCTAGGGTGGACGTCGGTTGAAACGGCAGCCGTCTGCAGGCGCGAGGTTCGTACCGACGTCGGTCGGTCGCGGTCCCTGGCGCTCCTCTGGCAGGAAGGGTCACTGCCGTGACCACAACGCACGTCCCGCGCGCCTCCCCGCCGGGCCTCGCCGGCTGCCGCTCGGACTTCGAGCTGGCCCTGGACCAGGTCCGCGGCATCGACGCGTGGACGCAGGCCCACCGCGTGCCCGCAGCAGTCACGGGCGGGCTGTCCCGGGAGGACCGCCTGGACCTCTCGCGCCGCAGCGATGTCGTCGCCCGGCAGCGCCAGGCCCTGCTCGGCTGGACCGAGCGGCAGCTCCGCGCCGACTGCACGCCGGCGCGCTCGGTCGCTGTGACGCGGGCGGTCATCGCGCACCGACACGCCTGGTTCAGCTCCAAGCTGACCGGCGCGCTGCACGCCGGCGGGGTGACGGTCGTGGCCGACCTCGACAACGGCGCGGACGCCCTCGGGATCGTGATCGCCGAGCAGCCCGACCTGCTGCTCGTGGAGGACAAGCTCCCGATGGTGAGCGGACCTGAGCTGTTTCGAGCCGTCGCGAGGTGGGCGCCTCGCACGATCGTCGCTGTCCAGGTCGCCGAGGACCGCCAGGTCGGCCGGTGCCTGGACGCCGGCGCCGCCTGCGTCTTCACCCGACGCATGCCGCCCGCCGACATCGCCACGCAGCTCGTCGAGGCCCTCACCCGCTGACCCGGCCGGGAGCTGGGCGCCCCGGGCCACCCTCGCGCTACTGCGGCCAGGGACGGTCGCACCGCAGAGCTCGCGTCGGCGAGACCGCTCCCGGGCAGCCGCGCCGGTCAGTGCTGACCGTCGTGACGTACCTGGTCGCGGTCGGCGGCGGAGTGCTCGCGGTCCGTTCCTGCCCTGGTGCGGTCTGTCTCGGACTGGACCCGGTCCAACGCGCGAGCAGCTGCCGTCCCCGGTCGCTCATGCAGCGCTCCGCGTCGGGGCTCGTCCTACCGGCAACCGTCGAGGATGCCACCGGGCAGCGGTCCACGGCAGCCACCGGTCGAGAGGTGGTGGGTAGCCGCGGAACCTGCCGGGGTACCCGGCCTTGCGGGAGCTGTTCGTCTCGTGCCGCCAGGGCCGCGACACGGGGAGGCGCATGGAGCAGGTGAGCCTGCAGCGGTCGGCGCGAGCCGCCGGGCAGGGCAGGTCGTTCGTGGCTGGGTTCTGCGCCCGGCACGCGGTCCCGGAGCCGGTCGCAGCGGACGCCGTCCTGATCGTCAGCGAGCTGGTCACCAACGCCTACCTGCACGCCGGCAGCGGGGCGCAGGTGTGCGCCGGCTGGAACGGCGGCCTGCTGCGGGTGGAGGTCGCCGACGACAGCGCCGCCGTCCCGCGGGCGCTCCCGGCCTCGATGGGCGCGACGAGCGGCCGGGGCATGATGATCACCAAGGCGCTCGCATCCCGGTGGGGCACCAGCCCCGCGGGCACCGGCAAGGTCGTCTGGTTCGAAGTCGACGCACCGGCCTGACCGCCCGCTCTCGACCTCCCACGAGCCCCTCGTCAGTGAGCGTGCTCCGTCTGCCTCCGGTTCCCGCTTGCAGCAGCGGCCAGGAGTCCCGGCGATCGCCAGTCCCCGGGGCAGCTGTTCACCGAGCTGGAGCAGCAGATCGGGCCGGGCGGCGACGCGCTGCACCGCGTCGCGCTGGCGCACGCGATGGCCGGCGTAGCCGGGCCGGTCGCCGGCTTCTACCCGTCGCTGCACCTCGACCTCGGCGAGGACTACCGCAAGCTCGGCGACCTGCCCGCCGCCCGCCGCCACCTCGAGCTCGGCCAGGAGTCGGCCGCCGCTCTCGGCGACGACGGGTACTGCAGGATGACCAGAGGCGGGCTGGAGAGGCTCGCTGCCCGTCTGACGGATCTGTGACGCGCAGCGGGCGCCGTGCGCAGCTGCGACCCCGGCCGCACCGGCCGTGCCCTGCTGCACCTCGGCGAGCCAGCCGGCGACGCTGCGCGGACGGCCGGAGCCCTCGGTCGGCAGCGTCCCGCCGGTGGTCTGCCCC
>Ga0210040_10011134_pt1 | contig 10222 bp, 3 predicted proteins | sample CryGeyCG12114_NA_FD_185462 | JGI IMG/M metagenome (GOLD analysis project Ga0210040, IMG submission 185462) | Groundwater microbial communities from aquifer - Crystal Geyser CG19_WC_8/21/14_NA (SPAdes) (version 2) | ecosystem: Environmental > Aquatic > Deep subsurface > Groundwater | place: USA...
GTACATAGAATTCTTTATTCTTATCTTGTGTTGTAATCTCATAAATGATAATGAATGCTAATTCCTTCACTCTGATTATTCCTTTGTAGCCCATTTGAATACAATGTGTGAACAATACGGGACTTTTGTGTAGTTTACAAAACATTTTTTTTTTGCCACTCCAAAATGAAGAACCATATTGATTCATGTATACTGTGGTTTGTTCATTCAATTTTTGAACTGACGAATGCTTCGACTCGTGTTCGTTTCTCTAACTAACTAACTAGCTAACATTATGGAGAACATGTTACATGCTCTTTTAGTGCTCATTTCCACTTAATTCTGCTGTACGAGATTTTAAACAATTTATCATGATGATGTCGTCTTCCAAAAAGTTGCTTAGTCAGGATGATGCAATCTTTCATAGTTTGCTTGAATGTAGGCAACGAAATGGTAGCTTATAGTTTCTTATGTATAGTGGTAGTGAAAATATACAGTTTAACCAGGGCCACACATTGAAACTGTTAATGTGCTGTTTTCTAATGCATTATGTTGACTGGCAGCCGCTTTTCTTCACAAACGATTTGAAACAGGGAGGATAAACGGGATGTAGAAAAAAGTAATTTTTCAAAAGCTTCATGCCATGCACTTGACTGATCCGTCACATCAACTTAAATGGCTGACTTTTGCAACAAAATTGGTTTGTTGAACGTTTGTGACCGTTTTATGTGCTCCATTTTTGCATAAACTTTGTCCTAATTGAAGGAAAAGTGGGATATTTTATCCAAGTTTGGCAAACATCCCAAATTTATGAGTTTTGCACCCAATACCGTCATTTTTTAGATGGCAGAGCTTGAATCTAATCAATTTAGCTTATTGCAAAAAACAAGATGTGGTTTGTTCCAGTAAGTGCTTATTCTCGGAGTTGTGTATCATTTTAAACTTTGTATCTCGTTTGTTCTTGTACATTCAGAGTCATTACTGTGAAATTCTAAATACATGCACATTATCTCTAATGTGTGCAAATGAGAAAGCATGGTGATAATTAGAAAACGACGAGATTTAATTTAAACCTTAGTTATAGGAACTAACGTTTATCGCTTTGAATGGGTTAAAGAAGTGAAATCTTGAAAAAACTCTTGGTTCGTGTATTTCAGCCTTGAGTTAGTTACCCAAAAGTGGAATCCTCATTAGAACACGGCGATCATTAAAAGATACTTTGTCAAGCAATCAGTAGAGGATTTAACGTTTTTGTTATCCTCTATAGTTAGTGAAAACTTCAACTAGATAAACTTCTTTTCTGTTTATATTCTGGTAAATAGTTCTAGCCATAAATTTTATTACAGTATTGACTAACTATTTAGTCAAAGAGAACAAAGGTGATTGTCAACATGAACTGCTTGAGAGAGAAAACATGTTTCTCATATATTTAAACAGTGCGGTCACAAAAGATGCGCCTTTTGGCTTGGCTGTTTGCAAAAACTCTTTTATAGGGCAATAACTAACTACTAAATTATCCAACAAAATTAGAGAACATTACTGTTGTTGTTGCTCATTTATTGATCAACTTTAATATTCATTTTCCATAATTAAGCTAAATATTTTTCCCTGTGCGCCCACAAAAAACTGGTTTCAACTCATTGCCTACACTAACTAAAAGTTGCGGTTCCTCATGGTGAATTAAGTTTTGAGACGAGAGTGAATGGGATGAACAAGGTCAGTCATAAAATGTTAGCATAGGTTTAAGGATGAAGCCTATAAAACTTCCTAGATGAGAACAAGATTACTTCACTAGTTAAATAGTTGGTTAGTTAGTCAGTTTTCGGTATACACAATGTTTTTTGAGGTCTCTATATGCGCATCTCTTGAATTGCTTTAAAACAGATGCTCGTGCATATCTCTACTGTGCACTAATGTATGTCAAAAGTCATGAAAGGGGAAAGCAAGGGTCACAAATACACTTGGAAATATATGACTTCTGTAATTTAGTTGATTACTAGCAAAAAAGAAGGTAAATGGGCACTAACTAGTGTTGACTGCATTTATATTACACTTTAATATTTTGTGAATGCCACTCTTGTCCACTGTATGATAATAATAATGAGCTACCTATTTTCTTTATCGTGAATCATTTGACACATTTGTGAATTATGAGATTGAAAAGATGCGTTTTCAAGTTTTTTTATGTTTCTCAGTAAAAAAATACTTTTACTCATCCCATGATGTGTCTCTAAATCACATGCATAACATGCAACTTTTATTTCGTCCCAATAACTCTCATGTAAACAAAAAGTTTACCAGACATAAAAACTTGATTGGGGAACAACTTTTAACGTGATGGCGATCTTGATCATTTCACTTGTACAATTCTAGGCCCCAATTAAGTACGTGGGGTAGTTAAACTCTCGTTTAAGATCCGCAGAATTGCATTTTGTGGGGAGACCACCGTCGAGTGCACATTTTCATACTGAATGAAAACTGAAAGCTGCGAAAATATTTGAGTTCCTTTGGTATACGACGCACTAACAAAGATAGCATTATAAACATTAGACCTCATCTCACGCTAACGAACTGACCACTACAGCTTTTTCATTACCAAGGGTATGTCACTTTCAGCAGTACAAAGTTGCAATGCCTGACTAACTAAAGAAACTATCGAAATCTGAATACACGTGTAAATCAAGCTATTGACCATATGTAATGCAAGTATATCGACTTTTTTTGGAATAGTGATCAAGTCTTTGCTAAATTGCATCCATCAGTTAGTGTGCTAATCAGTCTATCAAGATGGCTATTAGCCGGCCAATAGTTAAAGCATGCAAAACGGCCTTTTTGCATTCACTATGACTAACTAACAAAAATCTCTAACTCCCATGAAGACTACCTACCACGTTTAGTTGCATGAACTTGATAACTCCTGTCATCATATGGTGCACAGATGAACCATATTTCTAACTAACTAACGCTGCAGTAGTTCTTTTGCACAATATAGCCTCACATTTTAACTTGTTGGCTTTGAAAGTTTATGATCATGTTAGTTAGTTCACTAGTACAACTTTATTGCTCTGCGAGTCAAGTTCTAGTGTTAAAGCAAACTAAAATGTGATAAAATTATTAACTACATTTCAGAAATGAAGATTTCATGAACGGGGGCCCAAAGACCAATTGAGTTGTGAAAAGTGTAAAAGTATCATCACCAGAACGGGACTAACTCACAGTTCACAGCATGATGAAACTTTTCAGTCGACGCCGAGAATTGGATTTAGAAGATCCACGGCTAGTTGGAATGGCTCCATTGGGAACCACTGAAAACGGAGGGTTCAGTAATCATCTCACCTCCTTACCTGCTCTGTGTGACAATGGCGGCCCTAAATTAAAGCCAAGTTCCACTGCTCCAGTCATAAGCATGGGCAACAAGGATGAGACAGTGAAACTGCGAAAGAAATCATTGCAGCATGTGTCGACGTTAGTACGGGATTCACACAATAGTCACAAAAGTTCAAATGGTAAGAAATAGATACAAAAGCTGGTTAGTTCGTTAGCAGACAGATGCCTATATAAGGAACAATGGGAATCGCTAAGCTGTTCCTGCATGAACGTCATTTTTATAGGCCAACTTATAGATGGATTATTGAGCAAGTGCGGAATGAATATTACGTACAAGTGCTACTGTTGTAGTGTGATGATGATTTGTGTGGTCGTATAAGATCTTATAATGATTGCAAATAGTCAATACCTGCTGCGTTATTACATCATATCGTAATCTATTTTTCAGCCTGCTGTGGGCACTTGTTGTGATCATCATGAACGTATTTAGCATGTGGTCGAAAATTGCAATCCTCCGTTAGATCTGCTATAGGGTAATAGTTTTCATTATCTTGATGCAAACAGCAGGAAGTAGAACGTGAGCAGACTTGATTTCTATTAGTTATAGTCAATTTCATATCGTTTGATTTCACTGTGTTGGATGTTGGTGGACGAAGAACCGTTAAAATACTAATTCTTATAGGTAACAAAACATTTTAACAGATTTTTTAACCAAAGTGGGTTAATTGGTAATGCTGTATCATCATGTGATATACTGATGTGTGTCTGTGTGTCTAGAGATGGAGGATTTTAGCGCAACTTTTGTAGCCAGTAAATCTTACATGATGGTATTCAATGTCAAAACTCAATGAAGTATATAGCACTCAAGATTTATTAGCATGAGCTCTTTTGCTACTTAACTTTTCCATTACATGACAGAAAGAATCTATATGCATGTCAAGTAAACTTTATTCGTTTCCAAAAATTTTCCATTTGCCGCATCACATTTATTCGCCATTCTCCCCATATGTGTATCTTTTTGCCTCACCCTCATGAATTTTCTATACACACTATTTTTTCTATTTTCCAGCACCCGGAGCCCTCTCAACTTGGAGTAAAAAAGTGGGCCGCACATGGGAATCTTTACGTCGCTCCGAGTCTTCAGAACAATTGAATAGCATCCCATCCCACATTCTAACTTCCAGTTCAAACAGACGCAAAACTTTGCATTTATCTCCCAACGAGTATTCACCCGTTCCAGAGACAACTACTGCAAATAGCCCTGCAGAGGTGAAACTCCCAAAGGACAAACCAACGGAAACCCCGCTTAGAAAAGATACTTGCAATCCCATCTCTCTAAACAACACAAATAATAATACCACTACAACAAATGCTCGGCGACGTAAAATTGGAAGGGTAGAATCACTTCGTCTTCTCCTCTCCAAACCAAACAGAGCTCTGCATCGACGGAATGGAAACAAAGTTGATAAAGGGACAGATACACAAGACTTGGAAAATATTGAGGGAGATGAATTGGACCAAGTTTTCAGCAGTTCCCCTTGTATGGAACACAAAAAATCATGTTCTTATCTCCCCTGGAGAAGTCAATCAGAAAGTCACCTGACAAAAACTACGAGTTGTGAGAATTTGTCAACTCCTCACTCCACCGCCTCCCACCTGACGACAAGTTCTCATAATATATCAGTGTCAAATGCTGCCACCAATACGGGAAGTAACACAATCGGTGCGAAAAAAGCATCTTTCCCGCATGCATATATTCGATCGAAACTGTCCTCCCTACCAGAAGAGCCAGCTCCTGTCATCAATAAAAGGGGCCGGAGAAGACCCAAGAGAAATCCTATATCCGATGAAGATTTTGATGATACTAGTAGTGTAGTGAGCAGTGACAATATGCCCTCCAGTTTGAATGACTTGACTCGGTCCATTCATCACGGACCTAAAGGGTTTTACCATAGCATGGGCAATTTGCTGTCTACCACGATGAAGGAAGAAGACGAGGAGGAACAACAGGAACTGTGTGTAGACAATGATGATGAAGATGAAGTTTTTTCTTATCATGAAGCAACGAACAATAATGATAGTAGCACTAGAATGTACGATCCTCTCAAGCAAATTCGTATCGATTTGCTTCACAGGAATCCCGATGAAGTTGTCAGCAATAGTAGTCCCAGTCCTAATCTATGGAAACGCAGAAGCTACTCGATTGGGGACATTTTGGTCTCTTCTGCGGAAAATGAACGCAGGGAAGATGAAAATCGAAGTAGTGGCAGTGCAGAAAACAGCAATGGCATGATTTTGTTGAATAGGGAGGAAAGTGGATATGACAGTGATTCTACAAGGAATGGGCATGAGTCGCCCCGGAATTCTATGAAACTCCAGGACAATGCAAATGATACTAATAATGGGTTGAAGAATTCTTTTACAAATAGTAGTGATAGCAGTAGTCATGAGGAAGAAGTAGAAAAACCGAGTTTGAATCAATTTTTGCCGCGGAATGTTTTAAATGGAGCGAAATCAGAGAATCCAAAGATAGATGGAGTGATGACTTGTAGTTGTACAATGATTTTGAATGATGATGACTGCGCTAGTTCAGTGAATGGCGACTGTGGAAAAAATATGAACTTCAGTTTAGGGGATAAAATTTCAAATGGGAGTATTGCCAGTGAGAAACGGAATATGGTAGTAATTGTGGGAGAAGAACGGAAAAAGAATTTCAGTATTGACAATATTGCACTTGACGTTAATAATGGTAACCATGCAGTGGAAGAAGAAGTGACTGTTGCTCCAGCCCCGTCTTTAAGACTTAGGAATAGAATACGTGACACGAATCCGAACCGAGGCCATCGGTCTAAATCACTGTGCTTGAGCATTTTCACGGTCACTTTTCAAAAAGGGGAAACCAAAAAGAGTTTAGGATTCTCTGTTGTGGGAGGCAAGGATTCACCGAAAGGGAGCATGGGGATTTTTGTTAAAAGGATATTCCCATATGGTCAAGCGGCCCAAAGTGGAATGCTAAATGAAGGTATTATCAATCAATGTGTGTATACTGGAGTCAGTGGGAAATTCAATGTTTTTTTTTGGAGTGCAGGCTGGTTTAACATGCATTTTCTAGCTTGGCTTGGATAGTCATGTATTAAAATTTACTACAAGTCTTTTCCGTGTGATGGATGATTCGTGATCTCCATGTCGATTTTTGAACTGCTGGGAAAAGTATTTTGTCTTCATCAAGGGTGAAAGGTTCTAATTAAAAAAATTCTCTGGGGATTTATATTCACTTCATATTATCGGGGAACTGTAGTGCTGTTTTTTTGGCGAACCATGTTTTTTTTTGCTCAGGAGGGATAAAATGCAAGTTAAGTTTTCCTTTGGTTTATATGTCTGGGGTGGACAGATGATTATGATTGTCAGAGTTTTTTAAATGTATGCCATCTATTTGGAATAAGTATCTGATGCATACAGATCTGATGATTTATATTGGAATCATGATCGTAAAAAAAGTAAATTTTTACAGCTTTAAGTCTACTTATTCGCATTTTAGCACACGGGGAATGTGGAAATCCATCAGAATCAGTCGTAACTTGGGGCTTCATGAAATATGTATTAAATCTTGAATGATAGGTTGAAACTTTTTTATGCGGGTTATAAAAAGTTGGGTATAAAAGAGAAGCATTTTTTCATCCATAGTTGGTCTCAAACCTTTTCTTTTATAGAACCGTTAAATGCATGCTGTGTTTTCCTTTGTTGGCAAATAAATCTTTACCTGCTTGGCTTACAAATTGCTTTCGTTGCACAGGTGTGTTAACAAACTCACCTGGCGTTGTGTACTACAATTATTATATGTGCAAAATTAAGATGATGAAGGGAGTTGATAATTTTTTCGCTAGATGGCGGTGCAATTTAATCTATGAGGAAATGATGAATGCTAATGTGTTTGATTGCTACAACGATAACTGTGATCTAATCGTTTGATGATTTATGTGATGATATTAAATTTCTTTCATGGCTAATTCGATTTTTTTTGCTTGTGAAACTATAGGAGACGAGATTCTATCAGTGAATGGTCAATCTTTGACGGACATCACACATACCGATTCCCTCAACCTTTTCAAAAGCATAAAGAATGGAGATTTAACATTGCAAGTGGCACGTCGAGAAGTTCTCCGTTCCAGAAACCACTCTGCGCCTCAACCACATTTGCAGTCTATTTCTGTATCCTGTGAACAGCTTTACAAACAGATGTAGTTTAGTTAGTTAGTTAGTTATTTAACATTTGTTGAAATCCCACGGTCTTACTAGTTAGAAAATGATTTAGTCAATTAGTCACCAGCAAATTAATAAAATCGCAAGTCAAAAATAATATTTTTAAAACCTCCGTGTAACATTGAAATTGTACAAGAGTATGAATGTCGTGTGAATATGACAATTTGTATACGATTTTAAAGTCGTTAAGTTGTAAACCTTGCATAAAAATCTAAGGAAATGCCTTGAAATATTTTTAACATGTTCACTAACTTATTGTAATGTTTGTTAGTTAGTTAGTTAGTAGTGTTAATGAATGTAGTTTTATATATTTTAACTCGTTTCCTTTTCTCACATAGTACTTAAAATTCAATGATAAGTTGCTGGATTTACTTATCTCAAATGACTACTTTATTACTACGACTTGAGCTAATGAAATATAAAGTGCACTTTAACCTGGCAAATAATAGACTTGATTTGAATACATTTACTTTCCTTATTCTGTCATTTGGAGGCAAAATTGTATGTTTTCTCTAGAAAACAATCTACTAGACCTAAATTCTAATGGCCAAATCTTTTTGTAGAAAGAAAGTGTAGTGTTACTTAGTTTTAGATTCCGTGGGTCGTTCCATTGCAACCTGGCAATCTTAAATCCTCTTGAATGTATAATTTAACTACACCGAGTCCATCCATTTGAATAACTAACTAAGAGCTTAAACCTAGGAAATCATTTCTTTTGGCAAGTAAGTTCATTTTCACATATAGCTAAAGGTGTAGCAACGTGGACAACCTATTGTCTCTGCATAGTTCATATCCAGATTGGGAGGGGAAGACACAGCTAATGAGTTTTCGTAGGCCAAACCAATTTGAAAATAATGCTTCTCCCTTTCATTTAAGGAATTGAGAACAATTAAACCACAAAGGAGAATGAAAGGGTTCATAAAATAAATTAGACTGCATGTCTTGCTCACCCTAACATTCACCTTGCATGAGTCCTTCCTTGTTTCAAAGCTCACCATATTACATTTATTCAGCCAGTGAAGATGTTCAATCTACATTGATACTGTGTTGTCATTCTCTGCATGCAAAAAAAAACTAAGGAAGACAATTTATAGTTTGGTCTGGGTGCAACTCGCAAGTGGGAAAATTATTTATGTTCTTGTTTGTACAATGTTTTTGTCATTGTGAGTTTGGGGCACAATTCGTGTATATAAGCTAATTTGTAAGACATTGATAAAACATGAACAGCTATATGGTGAGCTAAACTGTTGGATTTTTTGAACGCAAAATGACCATATGCAGATCGGTTTGCAAAATGCATGCATGAGATGAGATAATGATTGCTTAAAATGCATGGAAAAAAGAAATATGGCAACTTTTATGGTTCTATTTTCGTTATTTTTTGTCATAAAACGTGATTTTATTCACCCGTATGGGATTTCAAAAGGAAGTGTGTGTAAAAAAACTTGTGTGGATTTTAGTATCAAGTTTACACGAGCTCAAGTAATGTTATAGTATTGGCATTGTTTTCATTCAGGCTGTTTCTAGTATGCAAAGTCACTACTTTGTAGTTGCTGTATGGTTTTTGCCTGAATTGTTTGCAATTATTACTACAAGATGACAAGTGTAACCTTCACATTATTAATGCGTTAATTATATTTGTGAAATAAAAAATTGCCAAAGTGGGACGACTTTCTGAATACTTTGTATGCAATAATACAACTTTAATGGAGGAGAGGAGGAATGCATGCATGTTCCATATATGGCATATTGTGTTTGAGCAATTTTCTGTGTGAGTAAAAAATTTTGAATTCTGAATCCCTCAGGATCTTATTAACCATAACTGTCGTTCATGCATTAAAGATGAGATGCAATAGTTTAGATTGTTTAAGAACATATAAAAGGGTTAGCAAGGATTGCTTCAAGAATTCAAGGGTGATCTTAATTTTTTCCTCGTGAATGCATTTATTTGGAATCTGCAAATCATTCACAAAGTGCACAGTCAATTTGTAGCTCCCTTCCTGAAAAATATACATTAACAATTCTAATTTCATTTCCCCTATCTTGCAAAATCAGAATGTCAGAATTTACATGTTCACATGCATAGTCTCCGTTTATATCATGCAATTAGCATGATTTATGGGCACAAGTGGGAAGTCGCGACTTCACAAGATATTATCCATGCGTGTCCTCTTCAATGAGAATAGATGGGAGCAAAATATCGATTTGTACAGTGAAAGAATGCAAGCGTAAATCAAAACCCTGGGGATGTCAAAAATCTTAATTTCTACGACATTTCACATTCACCACTTACTTGGTTTGGTTGGCAATTTACAAAGAACATTCCACTTCAAATATACGCAGCTCAACTTGAGGAAATCACATTTCCAACACTCCAAGGATAACCCTAATGCAATTTTAATGTACAGTCGAGGATAGCACTTGAAAGTCACATTTCCTCCGCAAAAAACAGTTGCAATGACAGTACCCTTCTTTTTCAAAATGTACCGTACTAAAGGTAAATGAAAATGGAAAAGCCATAAAAGGATGACAATCCGACAATCGTGATTTTTAATGCGCACACCTAAAACACGGTATGAAACAATATCCCGAAGGCGGCAAACATTACAGTAGGAACTATAATTACTAACGAACTATAAGCTACCCTTTGTGAGGT
>Ga0210040_10011135_pt1 | contig 10221 bp, 9 predicted proteins | sample CryGeyCG12114_NA_FD_185462 | JGI IMG/M metagenome (GOLD analysis project Ga0210040, IMG submission 185462) | Groundwater microbial communities from aquifer - Crystal Geyser CG19_WC_8/21/14_NA (SPAdes) (version 2) | ecosystem: Environmental > Aquatic > Deep subsurface > Groundwater | place: USA...
GACGCTGAACGGGACGTGGGTGCGGCGGACGGCGTCGGCCACGGCCGGGTCCTCGGCCAGCAGGTAGCCCCCCCGCAGCCCGGCCAGCCCCCACGCCTTGGAGAAGGTGCGCAGCACCGCGACGTTGGGCCGGCCCCGCATCAGCTCCACGCCGTCGGGGACGCCGGGGTCGGTGACGAACTCGCGGTAGGCCTCGTCCAGCACGACCAGGGTGCTGTCCGGCACCGCGTCCAGGAACCGCTCCAGCTCCGCCCGCCGCACCGCCGTCCCGGTCGGGTTGTTCGGGTTGCAGACGAACACCAGCCGGGTGTCGGCGTCGATCGCGGCGGCCAGGCCGTCGAGGTCGTGGGTGTCCGCGGCCCCGCCCGGCGTGCCCGGGACCAGTGGCACCGGAGACGCGCCGGCGCCGGCGACCTGGGCGAGCAGCGGGTACATCTCGAAGGAGCGCCAGGCGAAGGCGATGCTGGTGCCCGGGTCGTTGTAGGCCTGGGTGAGCTGCTGCAGCAGGGTGACCGCACCGCAGCCGGTCGCCACCTGGCCCGGGGTCACGCCGTACCGCTCGGCGAGCGCCGCGGTGAGCACGGTGGCGCCGTTGTCCGGATACCGGTTGGTCTCCCCCGCCGTCGCGGCGATCGCCTGCACCACGGCCGGCAGCGGCGGGAAGGCCACCTCGTTGCTGGCCAGCTTCACCGCCCGGTCGACGCCGATCTCGCGGGCCAGGTCGGCGGGGTTGCGGCCGGGGCGGTAGGCCGGCATCGCGGCCACGGCGGGACGTGCGGTGACCACCGGGGGCTCCTCCTCGGCGCGGTGCCGCCGCGCCCCGGGCGGGGTGCTGTCTAGGCTCGCACCATGCGCGTTCTCGTCACCGGCGGAGCCGGGTACATCGGCAGCGTAGTCACCGCGGCCCTGCTGGACGGCGGTCATGAGGTGACCGTGCTGGACGACCTGTCCACCGGCCACGAGGACGCCGTCCCTGACGGCGCCACGCTGGTGCAGGCCCGGCTGCAGGACTCCGCGCCGGTGCTGGCCGACGTCCGCCCCGAGGCGGTGCTGCACTTCGCGGCCAAGAGCCTGGTGGGTGAGAGCCAGCAGTCACCGGAGCTGTACTGGGAGAACAACGTCGGCGGCTCGCTGGCGCTGCTGGAGGCGATGCGGGCCGCCGACTGCCGGCGGATCGTCTTCTCCTCCACCGCGGCGACCTACGGCGAGCCCGACGAGGTGCCGATCCCGGAGACCGCGCCGACCCGGCCCACCAACACCTACGGGGCGAGCAAGCTCGCCGTCGACGCGATGCTGACCTCCTACGCCGTCGCCCACTCCTTCGCCGCGGTGAGCCTGCGGTACTTCAACGTCGGCGGCGCCGCCTACGGGCGGGGCGAGCGGCACGCCACCGAGACCCACCTCATCCCGATCGCCCTGCAGGTCGCCGCCGGCACCCGCGAGGCGCTCACCGTGTACGGCTCGGACTACCCGACGCCCGACGGCACCTGCATCCGCGACTACGTGCACGTCTTGGACCTGGCCGCGGCCCACCTGCTGGCCCTGCCGGCGCCCGCGCCCGGCGAGCACCGGATCTACAACCTGGGCAGCGGCAGCGGCTTCTCCGTGCAGGAGATGGTCGATGCCGTGCGCACCGTGACCGGGCACGAGTTGCCGGTCGTCGTCGGTGACCGCCGGGCCGGCGACCCCGCCCGGCTGGTGGCCAGCTCCGCGAAGATCCACGCCGACCTGGGCTGGGCTCCGCAGCACACCGAGCTCACCGAGATCGTGGCCGACGCCTGGTCGTTCGCGCAGTCCCGCGCCTGACGCCCCCGGCCGGGGGGCGGTTCAGGACGAGCCGGCGTCCGCGTCGGTCCCGGCCGCGGCGTCCTCGGGCTGCGGCGCGGCGCTGACCGAGATCCGGGCGATCCGCCGTCCGTCGAGCTCGAGCACGCTGAGCGTGCGGCCCTCGACCGAGACGGTGTCCCCGACCACCGGCAGCCGGCCGAGGTCGGCCAGCACGTAGCCGGCGACGGTCTCGTAGGGCCCCTCCGGCAGCTGCAGGCCGGTCGCCTCCGCGAAGTCGTCCAGGTTCAGCAGCCCGTCGACCTCGTGCGGCCCCTCGGCGGGGTCGTCGGAGTCGCGGGTGACGTCCTCGTCGTACTCGTCGTAGATGTCCCCGATGACCTCCTCGATCAGGTCCTCGAGGGTCACGATGCCGTCGGTGCCGCCGTACTCGTCGACCACGATCGCGAAGTGCCGGTTCTCCTTGCGCATCTCCGACAGGGCGGTCAGCACCCGCGCCGTCCCGGGCAGCTGCTTCACCTCGCGCGCGAGGTCCTCGACGGTCGCCGCCCGGCCGGCCGGGTGGTTGGGCAGGAACAGGTCGCGCACGTGCACGAAGCCCACGACGTCGTCCTCGCTGCGCCCGGCGACCGGGTACCGCGACCAGCTGGAGTCGGCGACCTGCTTGGCGGCCCGGCTGGCGGTCATGGTCGCGTCCAGGAAGTGCACCTCCGTGCGGGGCGTCATCACCTCGCGCACCTCGCGGTCACCGGCCCGGAAGACCTCGTCGATGAGCCGGCGCTCGTCGCTGGACAGCGACTCGTGCGCGGCGACCAGGTCGCGCAGCTCCTCCTGGCTGATCGACTCGCCGCTCGCCTTGGGGTCACCGCCCAGCAGCCGGACCAGCAGGTCGGTGGAGCGCGACAGGAACCAGATGATCGGGCGGAACAGCTTGGCGATCGCGTTGAGCGGCGCGGCGACGACGAGCGAGAAGCCCTCGGCGCGCTGCAGCGCCAGGCGCTTGGGGGTCAGCTCACCGACCACCAGCGACAGGTAGCTGATCGCGATGGTGACCGCGACGAACGCGAGCGGGTCGGCCAGCCCCGGGGAGAGCCCCAGGCCGGTGACACCCCACTCGGCCAGCGGGGTGGACAGCGTGCTTGCACCGAAGGCAGCGGAGAAGAAGCCAGCCAGGGTCACCCCGACCTGCACCGCCGCGAGGAACTGGTTCGGGTCGGCGAGCAGCTTGTTCAGTGCCTGCCCGCGCCGTCCGGTCTCGGCCAGCGCCCGCACCTGCGACTCGCGCAGCGACACCAGGGCGATCTCGGCGCCGGAGAACGCACCGCCGATCAGCACGAAGGCGAAGACCATGACGATGTTGAGCCATACGTCGCTCACGAGCGGCGTGCTCCTCCAAGCTGTGGTGCTGCAGCGGGACTGTCCCGTGTGAGACCACGGTAGTGGCCTCGGCAGCGTGGGTAACCGGGCAGGGAACGCCGCCCACCCGCCCGGGTGTTCCCAGCGGCGCCGCCACGGTCGGCCTGGACTGCGCCACCGGGACCCGTTCTGCGTGAGGACGACGCCGTGCCCGCCTCTCCAGCCCTGCCGCCGTCCCGCCCCGCCGGGCGCCGCGGCCGGTCCCTCGTCCTGCCGCTGCTGCTCGCCGTCGCCGTCGCCGCGCTGGCGCTGACCGCAGCCCTCACCGGCCCGTCCTCCCCTGCCGACGTCCGGGGTGCGGCGGACACGTCGACCCCGGACCGGCCGACCGCCGCAGCCACCCCCACGTCTGCGTCCGCGTCGGTGCCGGTGCCGGTGCCGACTCCGCTGCCGCCGACGTCGCTCTCCTCCCCCGCGGCCCCGTCACCCACGCCGACGCCGCCCAGCGCGACGTCGGCTCCGGCCCCGGTGCCCCTGCCGTCCCCTGCTCCGGGGCCCCCGCCGTCGTCCGGTCCCGCCCCGGCGCCCCCGCCGGTCGCCGCAGGCGCGCCCGCGCCCACCGCGGAGGGGCAGGTGCTCGAGCTGGTCAACGCCGAGCGGGCCGCCGCCGGCTGCTCGGCCGTGCGCGCTGACGACGGCCTGGCCGGGGTCGCCCGCCGGCACAGCGCGGACATGCGCGACCGGGGCTACTTCTCGCACACCGACCCGGAGGGACGGAGCCCGTTCGACCGGGCCGCGGCGGCCGGGGTGGGCTCCGCGCGCGCGGAGAACATCGCCGCCGGCCAGCCGGACGCGGCGGCGGTGATGGCGGCGTGGATGGCCAGCCCCGGCCACCGGGCGAACATCCTGGACTGCAGCCTCAGCTCGCTCGGCGTCGGCGTGTCCACCGGCGCCGGCGGGCCGTGGTGGACGCAGCTCTTCGGCTGAAGCCCCTCCGGAGGACCGGCGGACGCCCAGGAACCCCGATCTCAGCGAGCGGCCGGGCCGCAACGCACACCGGCCCCCTCGACCAGCTGGTCGAGGGGGCCGGTGCGTGGCCCCGTCCAGAGGCTCGGCCCGAGCTTGCGAGGGCTGAGGAGGACGGGGTCCTTCTTCAGGCCATGGCCTTCTGCAGGTTGCTGTCGATCGCCGCCAGGAAGTCCTGGGTGGTCAGCCACGGGCTGTCCTTGGAGATGAGCAGCGCCAGGTCCTTGGTCATCTGGCCGCTCTCCACGGTGTCGATGCAGACCTTCTCCAGCGTCTCGGCAAAGCGGGTCACCTCAGGGGTGTTGTCCAGCTTGCCGCGGTGGGCCAGGCCCCGGGTCCAGGCGAAGATCGACGCGATCGGGTTCGTCGAGGTCTCCTTGCCCTGCTGGTGCTGGCGGTAGTGCCGGGTGACCGTGCCGTGCGCGGCCTCGGCCTCGACCGTGCGGCCGTCCGGGGTGGCCAGCACCGAGGTCATCAGGCCCAGCGAGCCGAAGCCCTGCGCGACGGTGTCGGACTGCACGTCACCGTCGTAGTTCTTGCAGGCCCAGACGTAGCCGCCCTCCCACTTGAGCGAGGCGGCGACCATGTCGTCGATCAGCCGGTGCTCGTAGGTGATGCCGGCGGCGTCGAACTGCTCCTTGAACTCGGCCTGGAAGACCTCCTCGAAGATGTCCTTGAAGCGGCCGTCGTAGGCCTTCAGGATCGTGTTCTTCGTGGAGAGGTAGACCGGGTAGCCGCGGTTGAGCCCGTAGTTCAGCGAGGCGCGCGCGAAGTCGTAGATCGAGGCGTCGAGGTTGTACATCGACAGCGAGATGCCGGCGCCCGGGGCCTGGAAGACCTCGCGCTCGATCGGCTCGCCGCCGTCCTCGGGGGTGAAGACGACCTTCAGCGTGCCCGCGGTCGGGAACGTGAAGTCCGTGGCGCGGTACTGGTCGCCGTAGGCGTGACGGCCGATGATGATCGGCTTGGTCCAGCCCGGCACCAGGCGCGGGACGTTCTGCATGATGATCGGCTCGCGGAAGATGACGCCGCCGAGGATGTTGCGGATCGTCCCGTTCGGGGAGCGCCACATCTTCTTCAGGCCGAACTCCTCGACCCGCGCCTCGTCCGGGGTGATGGTGGCGCACTTGACGCCCACGCCGTGCTGCTTGATGGCGTTGGCCGCGTCGATCGTGACCTGGTCGTCGGTCGCGTCGCGGTTCTCCATGCCCAGGTCGTAGTACTCGAGGTCGACGTCGAGGTACGGGAGGATCAGCTGGTCCTTGATGAACTGCCAGATGATCCGGGTCATCTCGTCGCCGTCGAGCTCGACGACCTTGCCCTCGACCTTGATCTTGCTCACGTGCTTCTCCTTATGCAGTCATGGTCCCGCTGCAGGGTCCCGCCGCGAGGGTGCGAGCGGCGGGGGGCAGCGGGGTCCTTCTTCAGAGGTCGGCCACGTCGGCCTGCTTGGCACGCACTGCTTCCGCTGCCTCGCGCAGGCCTGCGAGTTCACTGTCGGACAGGTCGCTCTCCACGACCGCCCGCACACCTTCCCGGCCGATCACGGCCTCGACCCCCAGGTAGACCCCGGAGATGCCGTACTGGCCGTCGACCCAGGCGCACACCGGCAGGACCGCACCGGAGTCCTCGATCACCGCGCGGGCCATCCGGGCCGCGGCCGCGGACGGTGCGTAGTACGCCGACCCGGTCTTGAGCAGGGCGACCACCTCGGCGCCACCGTTGCGGGTGCGCTGCACGAGGTGCTCGATCCGGTCGGCGGGCAGCACGTCGGCCAGCGGCCTGCCGTCGACGGTGCACCGCGAGGGCACCGGCACCATGGTGTCGCCGTGGGAGCCCAGGGTCAGCGTGCGCACCGAGCTCACCGGGACGCCGAGCTCCTGCGCCACGTTGTCGGTGAACCGGGCGGTGTCGAGCATCCCGGCCTGACCCATCACCCGGTGCTGGGGGAACCCGGTGGCCAGCTGGGCCAGCGCGGTCATCTCGTCGAGCGGGTTGGACACGACGATGACCACCGCGTCCGGGGAGGTGCGCGCGACGTTCTCGGCGACCGACCGGACGATCCCGGCGTTGGTCTCGATCAGGTCCATCCGGCTCATGCCGGGCTTGCGGGGCAGTCCGGCGGTGATGACGACGACGTCGGAGTCCTCGGTGCCGTCGTAGGACCCGCCCCCGACGCCGACGACCCGGGTCTCGAACCCCTCGATCGGCCGGGACTGGTTCATGTCCAGGGCGAGCCCTTCGGGCTTGCCCTCGATGATGTCGGTCAGCACGACGGTCTCGAACACGTCGTACTCGGCCAGGCGCAGCGCGGTGGTCGAGCCGTAGAAACCGGCACCGACGACGGTCACCTTGCCGTTCCGGGCCCGCTCTGCCATGCCCGCCAACCTAGTCCCGGGCGGCGCTCCCCGGCCACGGGGGGCCCGATCCCCCGGGTCAGGCGTACGGGATGGTCAACGCGATGACCGCCAGCACGAGCCCCGCCCCGATGGTGAGCGCGACGTCGACGGGCCGGCTGCGGATCGCCAGGAAGCCGATCCGGCGCGGCGGGAGGAGCAGCCGGAACAGCCCAGCTGCGACCAGTGCCAGGCCCATGACGACCAGACCGGTGCGCCACTGGTCGGCCGCGACCAGCAGCAGGCCGGCGCCGACCGCGACGATGACGAGGAGCAGCGGCCACTGCCGGAGGAACCCGGCGAGCAGCGGGCGCCGCAGGTACAGCGGCTGTCGCTGGTTGAGCCGCGGCTGCGCCGGACGTCCGGCGGGGTTGCTCATGCCGTGAGCGCGTCGGCCCCGGCCGCCTGCTCGGCGGCGAGGACCACGTTGGCCAGCAGCATCGCCCGGGTCATCGGGCCGACGCCGCCCGGGTTGGGAGCGACGAACCCGGCGACCTCCCGGACGTCGGCGGCGACGTCGCCGGCGATCTTGCCGTCCACCCGGCTGACGCCGACGTCCAGGACGGCGGCGCCCGGCTTGACCATGTCGGCGGTGATCAGGTCCGGGACGCCGGCCGCGGCGACGATGACGTCGGCGCCGCGGGTGTGCGCGGCCAGGTCGCGGGTGCCGGTGTGGCACAGCGTCACGGTGGCGTTCTCGGTGCGGCGGGTGAGCAGCAGGCCCAGCGGCCGGCCCACGGTGATGCCGCGGCCCACGACGACGACCTCCGCGCCGGCGAGCGGGACGTCGTAGCGCCGCAGCAGCTCGACGATCCCCACCGGCGTGCACGGCAGGGCGCCGGGGACGCCGAGCACCAGCCGCCCCAGGCTGACCGGGTGCAGGCCGTCGGCGTCCTTGGCCGGGTCGATCCGCTCCAGCACCTCGCTCTCGTCCAGGCCCTTGGGGAGCGGCAGCTGGACGATGTACCCGGTGCACGCCGGGTCGGCGTTGAGCTCGTCGACCACGGCCAGCACCTCGGCGAGGTCCGCGGTCGCGGGCAGTTCGCGCTCGATGCTGGCGATGCCCACCTGCGCGCAGTCCTTGTGCTTGGCCGAGACGTACCACCGGCTGCCGGGGTCGTCCCCGACCAGCAGGGTGCCCAGGCCCGGTCGCCGTCCGGCCGCCGCCAGGGTGGCCACCCGCTCGGTGAGTTCCGCGCGGATCGCCGCCGCGGTCGCCTTGCCGTCCAGGATCGTCGCCGCCACGTGTTGCAGTCTGCCCGACGCCCGGTGCCGTCCTACGCTCGGCGACACCGACAGCCCCACGGGTCGGGTGACCCGTGTGCAGGAGGAGCCTCCATGAGCGAGCCCGACGGCCGGTCCACGGTCCCGCACGGCAGCACCGCCTTCCCCGGCACGCCGCTGGCCGACCAGCCGACGGAGGTCGTCCCGCCGGTGCAGTACGACCCGGGCTACGACAGCGCGTCCGCCCCGGCGTACGGCCACCCGGAGCCCCGGTCCGGGGACGACGGGGACACCGACCCCGGTTTCTGGGCCCCCGTCGACGAGCAGGACGACGCCGTCGAGGACGACGGTGCCGCCACCCGGCCGGTGTACCGCGACGCACCCGTCGTGGTGCGCCGGGCGGACTCGCTCGCCGGGCTGCTCCTCCTGCTGGCCGGCATCGCGGCGGGGCTGAGCCTGCTGGTGGTCTGGGTCAACGGCGGCGTCCCCGGTCTGGACCTGGTCCGGGCCGGGTTCGACGACCTGGCCGAGGACCCGCAGCGGCTGGCCGACCGGAACACCTGGGAGCCGCTGGCGGTCCTCCTGGGGGGCGCGGCGCTCCTCGTCCTCGGGCTGCTGCTGTTCGTGCCCGCGAAGACCCACCGGTTCCTGGGTGCGCTGGCCCTGCTCGTCTCCCTGGTGGTGGCCGCCGCCGTGCTGGTGCCGCTGGCGGAGGCGAACTGGGACCTCCAGCCGTGGGCCGTCGGCGCCTGGTTCACCGCCGCGGTGGCCGGGTTGGGCTTCCTCGGCGCCCTCAAGGCGCTGATGACCGGTCCGAAGGTCGGCCGCCGCCACTAGGCCGACCCCGCCCCCCGTCGGACGGCGGAGCTCAGTCGGCGACCAGGGCGCCGTGGGCGCGGGCGAACATCACCGCCTGGACCAGGTCCAGACGCACTCCGGTCGGGTCGAGGCCCTGCCAGTTGATGCCCTCGGTCGCCGCTCCCCGCAGGTCCGCACCGCCCAGCTTGGCGCCCTGCAGCCGCGCGTTGCGCAGGTCGGCGCCGCTCAGGTCGCAGCTGCGCAGGTCGGCGTCGGTCAGGTCCGCCTCGGTCAGCCGTTGGCCGGCGAGGTCCAGCCCGGACAGCTCCGCCCCCCGCAGCGAGGCGTAGGACCAGTCGCACTCGACCGACGTCATCGGCCGCAGCGTGGCGCCGGGGAACTGGGAGCCGGTGAGCTTGCAGCCGGTCCACCTGACGTCGAAGAGCTTCGCCCGGTCGAACCGGCAGGACAGGAACGCGGTCCCCTCATGCCGCGCGCCGGACATCGCGACGCCGGTGAGGACGCAGCGCTCGAAGACGCACCGCCGGGTGACCAGCTCCACCAGGGACGCGTCGTCGAACCGGCAGTCGATGAAGGTGACCCGCTCCAGGACGGCGTGGTCCCAGTCCACGCCGGCCAGGTCCTCGCCCTCCCAGACCGCGTCCGGCTCTGGCGGTGACACGTCCGGCGTCCGGGGCACCTACGGCCTCGTCCAGAGGCTCGTCCCGAGCCTGCGAGGGATGAGGAGGACGGGGTCCTCCATCAGTGGGCGAAGTGCCGGGTGCCGGTGAGGTACATCGTGACCCCGGCCGCCTCGGCCGCCGCGATGACCTCCGGGTCACGCACCGAGCCGCCGGGCTGCACGACCGCACGCACCCCGGCGTCCAGCAGCACCTGCAGGCCGTCGGCGAAGGGGAAGAAGGCGTCGGACGCGGCGACCGAGCCGGTCGCCCGCTCCCCCGCCCGCGCCACGGCCAGCTTCGCCGAGTCGACCCGGTTGACCTGGCCCATGCCGACCCCGACAGTGGCCCGCTCGCTGGCCAGCAGGATCGCGTTGCTCTTGACCGCGCGCACCGAGCGCCAGGCGAAGACCAGGTCGTCCAGGCCGGCGGCGTCCAGCGGCTGGCCGGTGGCCAGCGTCCAGCTCGTCGGGTCGTCGCCCGCGGCGTCGAACCGGTCGGCGGTCTGCAGCAGCAGCCCGCCGCTGACCGGACGCAGCTCGATCGACAGCCGGGGCGCGGTGGGCATCTGCAGCAGCCGGACGTTCTTCTTCTGGGTCAGCACGCCGAGCGCGTCCTCGGTGAAGGACGGCGCGACGACGACCTCGGTGAACACCTCCGAGATCTGCTCGGCCAGGGTCAGGTCGACCTCGCGGTTGGCCGCGATGACCCCGCCGAAGGCCGACACCGGGTCGCAGGCGTGCGCCTTGCGGTGCGCGGCAGCGATGTCGGCGCCGACCGCGATCCCGCACGGGTTGGCGTGCTTGATGATCGCCACGCACGGGTCGGTGTGGTCGTGCGCGGCCCGCCAGGCGGCGTCGGTGTCGACGTAGTTGTTGTAGGACATCTGCTTGCCGTGCAGCTGCTCGGCGTCGGCGAGGCCGGGCTGCCCGCTGCGGTACAGCGCAGCGCCCTGG